>Ga0207675_100000154_pt1 | contig 60483 bp, 50 predicted proteins | sample KBSSwiS42_FD_184305 | JGI IMG/M metagenome (GOLD analysis project Ga0207675, IMG submission 184305) | Switchgrass rhizosphere microbial communities from Kellogg Biological Station, Michigan, USA - KBS Switchgrass S4-2 (SPAdes) (version 2) | ecosystem: Host-associated > Plants > Roots >...
GGCCGGCTCGCCGATCCGCGCAGCTTCTGCATCCAGAAGACGCTTCAGGACATCGCGCACGGCGGCCCGATCGAACACAATCTGATGTTTGCCGGGCACGGTGCGTATAATTTCAAACGCGACCCCTTCTACTCGAACGGGTTCGTCCCGACGGTGAAGCAGCTGGTCGATCGAATCCTCACTGGGGATTGATTGACGCGCGCGGCTGGAGCGGCTTCAAGCGAACCGCAATGGATCGGATTAGCGGGCAAGCAGTGACGGCGATGGCGCGCTTGGGATGCGCATTGATAGGTGTAGGACTGCTCCAGTCCGGGCCCGCCCATGCGGAGCGTCGCCCGCCGTATTGGGCGTCGATCTCCGCCGGCAAGGCGAACATGCGCGCTGGTCCTGGCAAGAACTATCCGACGAACTGGCTGTATCGACGCGCCGACCTGCCGATCAAGGTAATCGACGTCTACAAGGAATGGCGCAAGGTCGAGGATCCGGACGGCACGCAGGGCTGGATGCTCGCGAATCTGCTCTCCGACCGGCGCACCGCGATGGTGGTGGGTGCGGTGCTCGAGATGCGCGACGCGGCGCAGCTCAACGCACGCGTGCTATGGCGCGCTGCACCCGGCGTAGTTGGGCGGATCAGCAAGTGCCGGAGCGGCTGGTGCTGGTTCGAGGTGCATGGGCGCGCCGGCTATGTCGAGGCGTCGCACATCTGGGGCCTCGATCCGGGCGAGGCCGTCCCCTGACAGGATCGACGGCGCGGTTCGCAGAGCCTGGATTGTCAGAGCAGCTCCACTGCCATCGCCGTCGCTTCGCCCCCGCCGATGCAAAGCGAAGCAAGTCCGCGCTTTTGACTCGTCGTCTCCAGCGCTGAAATCAACGTGGCGAGGATCCGGGCGCCGCTCGCACCAATTGGATGGCCGAGCGCAGTTGCGCCGCCATGGATGTTCACGCGGCCATGATCGAGCCCGAGATCGCGGATCGCGATCATCGCCACCGCGGCGAATGCCTCGTTGACTTCGAACAAGTCGACGTCGTCGGCGGTCCAGCCGGCTTTCTCGAGCGCCTTGCGCATCGCGAATACCGGTGCCGTGGTGAAACGTGCCGGGGCATGCGCATGCGCGGCATGCGCGACGACGCGAGCGACCGGATCGAGCCCGAGCTTCTCGGCGATGCTCGCACGCGTCATCACCAACGCGGCGGCGCCGTCCGAGATCGAAGAGGCATTTGCCGCGGTGATCGTGCCGTCCTTCGAGAATGCGGGACGCAGCGTCGGGATCTTGGCAGGATCGGCCTTGGACGGTTGCTCGTCGACCGCGACCGTGGTGACGCCCTTGCGGCCCTTGACCTCGACCGCGACGATTTCGCGCGCGAATGCACCTGACGCCTGCGCCTTTTGCGCGCGCGTCAGGCTCTCGATCGCATAGGAATCCTGCGCCTCGCGTGTGAACTGATATTCCTGCGCGACTTCCTCGGCGAAGTTGCCCATCAGCTTGCCGGGCTCGTACGCATCCTCGAGACCGTCGAGATACATGTGATCCATCAGCCGATCATGGCCGATCCGCGCGCCGGCGCGGTGACGGAGCGACAGATAGGGCGCATTGGTCATGCTCTCCAGGCCGCCGGCGATGAGCAGGTCGACCGAGCCGGCGGCGAGCGCGTCGGCGGCAAGGATCGCCGCCTGCATCCCCGATCCGCACATCTTGTTGACCGTGGTCGCTTCGATATGGTCGGGCAGCCCTGCCTTGAGCACCGCCTGGCGCGCCGGCGCCTGGCCGAGCCCGGCCGGGAGCACGCAGCCCATGTAGATGCGCTCGACTGCATCGCCGGAAACGCCGGCGCGTTCGACCGCGGCCTTGACTGCGGTCGCGCCCAGTTCGGTCGCGCTGGCATCGGCGAGGCTGCCCTGGAACCCGCCGATCGGAGTGCGGGCATAGGAGGCGATGACGACGGGATCGATGGACATATTGGCTCGCTCAGTGTTTGTGCACGGCATCTAGGGTTCGGCGGGGCGCTTTACAAATGAGGCAAGGATGGCGCTCGTCGATGTGCTCAAATGGTCGGCTTCGATCAGCGGAATGGTCGCCGCGCTCATGGTCTCGCTCGATCTCGGACGCCGTGTCACCGGCTGGGGGTTCGCGTTGTTCGTCGCTTCGAGCCTTTGCTGGATCGGCGGCGCGCTAATGTCGCACGACGAGCCGCTCTGGTCGCAGAATTTGGTGCTGTTCGGAATCAATCTGCTCGGGGTTTATCGCTATCTGATCCGCAAGAAGGTGCATGGCTGACGCCTGGGTCTGGCCGGTCGGCCTGGGACTGCTCGGGTTGCTCCTGGGCAGCTTCATCGCGACCGTGGTCGTGCGCTGGCCGAAGGGCGAATCGCCGCTTGCCGGGCGGTCGCAGTGCGATGCCTGCGGCCGTGTGTTGGGCGCGCTCGATCTCGTGCCGGTGCTGAGCTTCGTCTTGTTGCGTGGGCGCTGTCGCAGCTGCGGTGCGCCGATCGGGCTGGCACATCTCGCCGTCGAGCTGTCGGCTGGCGGGGTCGGCGCGATCGCGGGCTGGGCGGCGCCGGGCGTCGAAGGCGTTTTCGCGTCCGTCTTCGGCTGGTTGCTTCTGACCCTCGCCGCCCTCGACCTTGCCGCCTATTGGTTGCCGGATCTACTCACCGGCGCACTTGCGATCGCTGGCCTGTGCCTGGGACCGATCGGATTTGCACCGGGGGTCGGCGAGCGGTTGATCAGTGGCGTCGCGGCATTCGCCGTGCTTTGGCTGATCGGCTGGAGCTACCGGCGGCTGCGTGGGCGCGATGGCCTCGGCGGTGGTGACCCAAAGCTGTTCGGCGCGATCGGAATGTGGCTCGGTTGGCGCGCGCTGCCGTTCGTGCTGCTCGGCGCGAGCGTGCTCGGGCTTGCCGTTGTGCTGTTGCTACGCATGTCGGGCCGGCGGATCGGCATGGACGACCGCGTGCCGCTCGGCACGATGTTTGCCGCCGCGGCCTGGCTGGTGTGGCTGGGGCAGGCTCTAGCCCAGGTCTAGCGCCGCTCTCCGGTGTTCGAGCCAGCGGCGTTCGGCGGCTTCCGGCGCCAACGCAAGCGCGGCATCATAGGCGCCGCGTGCGGTCTCCGGCAGGCGGAGCCGGGCCAGGAGGTCGGCGCGAACTGCGTGATAGGGAAGGAAGTTCGCGAGTCCGGGGTGGTCGAGCGCATCCACTTCGTCGAGCGCGGCCGCCGGCCCTTCGATTTCGGCGAGCGCGACCGCCCGGTTGAGCCGGATTACCGGATCGTCGCGCAGCCGGAGCAGCGCATCGTAGAGCGCGAGCACGTCGCGCCACGGCGCCGGCTCGGACAGCGATCTGCGCGCGCTCCATTGGCCGTGGATCATCGCCTGGACCAGTCGCGGCGTGAGGCGGTGCAGCGCCGCACCGCGCAGCACGAGGGCATGGCCTTCGGCGATCAACGCGGCGTCCCAGTTGGCGGGATCCTGTTCGCTCAGCGGCACCATCATGCCGTGCGCATCGGCACGCGCAGGGCGCCGCGCTTCGGCGAAGCGGACAGTCGCCGCGAGCGCCAGCACGTCGGGCTCTTCGGGGAGCAGTTGCGCGAGGACGTCGGTGACGCCGAGCATCTCCTTCGCATAGCCTGCATGCGCGCCGGTCCCGCCGCCATCGGCATGCGCGCGTGCATAGGCCACGTCGAGAGTCGTCAGCACGGCGTCGAGCCGCTCACTCCAGGCTTCGGGACCGGGCACTTCGAACGCGATCCCGGCGTGCGCGATCTTGTGCTTCGCGCGCACCAGCCGCTGCGCCAGCGTCGGTTCGGCGAGGAGGAACGCCTGAGCGATTTCTGCCGTGCTCAGCCCGCACACCAGCCGCAAGGTGAGTGCCGCGCGCGTATCGGGCGCGATCGCGGGATGACAGCAGACAAAGATCAGCCGCAGCCGCTCGTCCGGAATGATCGCCCCGTCGTCCATCAGCCGTTCCTCGGCATTCGGCTCGGGTTCGGGGGCCGGCAACTGCGCGGTTTCGCGCACCTCGCGGCGGCGCACCGCATCGAGCGCCGCTCGCTGCGCCACCCGATAAAGCCAGGCCGCAGCGTTGCGCGGCGGATCGCACGGCCATGCCGCGGCGGCGCGAGCGCACGCCTCGGCATAGGCCTCCTCGGCAAGATCGAGATCCCGGAACCGGGCGGCGAGCGCGGCGATGACGCGCCCCCCGTGCTCGCGCGCCGCGGAGTCGAGCGGGTTCAATGCTGCATCACCGGCCGCACTTCGACGCAGCCCCCGCCGCGGATCGGCACGCGCTTGGCGATCGCAAGTGCAGCATCGAGATCGGCGGCTTCGATAAGATAATAGCCGCCGAGCTGCTCACGGGTTTCGGCGAAGGGGCCGTCGTGAATCGACTTGGCGCCATTGGTGGCAGTGCGGACCGTGGTTGCGGTCGGCGTGCGCTGCAGCCCGGCACCGGCTTTGAACGTATCGCCGAGCTCGCCGACCAACGCCATGTGCTTGGCGGTGATATCCTGGAGCACGGCGGGGTCCCCGAACTGCGCTTCGTCTTCATAGATCAGGAGCATATACTGCATGGCTCGTGTCTCCGCTTGGCGATCGCTGGATTGCGATCGTACTCCGGAGACGCGCGACGATCAGCCAAATCGACAGCTGCGCGAAAAAATCCAAAAAAAAGGCCGCCCCGAGGGGCGGCCATGAAAGTCTTAGGAGAGGATGCCTGAAAGGCCCGTCCCTTGTGCAGTGCAGCAGCTTTGTACGCAATTGCGGAATCATCCTGATCGATTGCAAAATTTGCAAGTTCAGCATGCCGTAGCGTAAACATGCGTAGTTTGCATGTTTCGCGCGTCGATCGCACGATATGGCATGACCTCGCTCAGCCTCGACTCGTTTCTCCCCTACCGGCTTTCGGTCGCGTCGAATCGCGTTTCGGATGTGATTGCGTCGGCATATCGCACCTTGTTCGGACTGCGAATTCCCGAATGGCGACTCGTCGCGGTGCTCGCCGAGGGCGGGCCGATGAGCCAGCAAGCGCTGTGCGGTCGCACGCGCATGGATAAGGTGACGGTGAGCCGCGCGGCACAGGCATTGTGCGAACGCGGGCTGGTGGAACGCGCGCCGCACGACCGCGACCAGCGATCGCATTTGCTCAAGCTGAATGACGCCGGCTGGGCATTGTACGAGCAAGTCGCCCCCAAGGCACTCGATCTCGAGAAACGTATTTTCGCGGTGCTCGACGATAGCGAACGCGAGCAGTTGCGCGCGATGCTCGAGCGACTGGAGGCCGCGGCGGCGGCGCTGGACCCCGACTAAGCCTCTTTGCGGGCATGCTGACAAAGGTGTAAGCGCAGGGTCGAGGGGAGGCGCCAATGCGCGAGCATTTCGACGTGATCGTGGTTGGCGCCGGCCTGTCGGGCATTGGTGCCGGCTATCATCTCCAGACCCGAGCGCCGGGCCGCAGCTATGTGATCCTCGAAGGCCGCGACTGCCTCGGCGGCACCTGGGATCTGTTCCGCTATCCCGGCATTCGCTCGGACTCGGACATGTTCACGCTCGGCTTCGCGTTCCGCCCCTGGACGGGGACCAAATCGATCACCGATGGCCCGTCTATCCTGCGCTATCTGGAAGATACGGCGCGCGACCATGGCATCGATCGCCACATCCGGTACCGCCACAGCGTGAAGCGCGCCGATTGGTCGAGCGAGGACGCCTGCTGGACGGTCGTCGCCGAAAGCGACGGTGAGGAGGTCAGCTTCACCTGCGGCTTCCTCTATATGTGTGCCGGCTATTATCGGTACGATCGCGGCTATGCTCCCGAATTCGCCGGTGCCGAGCGGTTCGGCGGTCGGATCGTGCACCCGCAATTCTGGACCGACGACATCGACTATGCCGGCAAGCAAGTCGTGGTGATTGGCAGCGGCGCGACGGCAGTGACGCTCGTGCCCGAACTCGCCAGGCAGGCGGCGCACGTCGTGATGCTGCAGCGCTCGCCGACGTACGTCGTATCGCGTCCGTCGGAAGACACGCTCGCGAACCGCTTCCGGCGCTGGCTACCGTCGCGGCTGGCCTATGCGCTCACGCGGCTCAAGAACGTGCTGCTCCAGCAATATTTCTACCGCCTCGCGCGCAAGCACCCGGACAAGGCCAAGGCTGGGATCGTCGAGCTGGTGCGCAAGGAGCTGGGCCCGGAGTACGATGTCGCGACCCATTTCACGCCTAGCTATAATCCCTGGGATCAACGGCTCTGTCTCGTGCCGGACTCGGACCTGTTCGCTTCGATCCGCGAGGGCAGGTCAGAGGTCGTCACCGATACGATCGAAACCTTCACCGAGACTGGCATCCGGCTGGCGTCCGGCAGGGAATTGCCGGCCGATCTGATCGTCACGGCTACCGGCCTCGAGGTGCGGCTGATCGGCGGCGCGACGCTCAGCGTCGACGGTGAAACCGTCGAGCCGAACACGCGCCTCATCTACAAGGGGATGATGTTCTCCGGCGTGCCCAATTGCGCCTTCTGCTTCGGCTATACCAACGCATCCTGGACGCTGAAGGCGGACCTGACGTCACGCTATGTCGCGCGGCTGCTCAACGCGATGCGCCGCCGCGGCATGCGCCAGGTGACGCCGCAGCCCAATGCGCCGATCGAGCCGATGCCGTTCGTCGACTTCACCTCGGGTTATATCCAGCGTGTCGTCGACAAGCTGCCCAAACAGGGCGCGCGCAGGCCGTGGCGGCTCAACCAGAACTACGCCAAGGATTTGATGGCGCTGCGCTTCGGGCGTGTCGACGACGAACTGGTGTTTTCGAATCCCGCGCCCAGGCGCCGCGCCGCCTGAGGCTCAGCGTTCGGCGAGCTGTAGCTTGAACCCGAAGTGACTCTTCTTCCAGCCCATGCGCTCATAGAAGCGGTGCGCATCGGTGCGCGTGTTCATCGACATCAGCTGGACCATGCGGCAGCCGCGCGCGCGGCATTGCTCCACCGCCCATTCTATCAGCTGGCGGCCATAGCCGCCGCCGCGCAGGTGCGACGCGATCCGCACTGCCTCGATCTGCCCGCGCCACGCGCCGCGAAACGCAATGCCGGGGATGATGGTGAGCTGCATCGTGCCGACCAGCGCGCCGTCGAGTTCGGCGACGATCAGTTGCTGGTTGGGGTCGGCGGCGATCGCGTCGAACGCGGCGCGATAGCGCGCGTCGAGCGGGAGCGAAGGATCTTCGCGACCACGGCTTTGCTCGTCGTCGTCGAGGAGCCCAATGATCGCGGGGAGATCGCCGGCAGTTGCGTCGCGGATGATGAAGCTCACGCGGCCTTCTCCACGCGGACGAGCAGGGCGCCTTCGCTCACCTGTGCGCCGGGTTCGGCGTTGAGTTCGGCGATGGTGCCGTCGAATGGGGCGGAGAGGCTGTGCTCCATTTTCATGGCTTCGAGGGTGAGGAGGCGTTGGCCTTTGATCACCGTGGCGCCGGTCGCGATGTCGATGGCCGTGATGCGGCCTGGCATGGGGGCGAGCAGTGCGCCATCGCGGGCAGCGCCGGCGATACCGCCCAGTTTACGCGAAGGTTCCCAGCGCCACGTCGCACCCTGCATGGTGACGAACACCGCGTCGACGCCGGCTTCCACGATCGGATAAGCTCGCTGGTCGAACGAAACCGGCGCAGCGAGATCGGCGACGTAGCCCGCGCCTCGATCGGTCAGGTGCACCAAAGTTTGCGCGGGAGCGTTGAGGCGAAAGCCGACGAGTGCGGACTCGACCGGCGAAAGCCGAACCAGCGCATCTGCACCAAGCGCCAGCAGCCACGCCGGCGGATCGAGATCGAATATGACGTCGTCGCGATGCTCGTCGATAAATCCTGTGTGCACGGCACCGCGCGTGAAATCGGGCTGGACGAGCAGCGCGTGCAGAAACGTCGCGTTTGTTCGCAACGGCCAGACCTGCGCGTCGCGTACCATGTCCGCCAGTCCCAAAGCTGCGCTTCGGCGCGATTCGCCGTGGCAGACGAGTTTGGCGATCATCGGGTCATAGAAAGGCGAAACGACGCCCCCTTCGTCGACCCCGGAGTCGATTCGACCCGTCACGGGTAAATCCAGCGACTGCTCGACGCCCTGCACCACGTCGAGCCAGCGCGTCGGGCGAGGTCGGTTCGGCAAGCGGAATCTCTCAAGCGAACCTATGCTGGGAAGGAACTCCTTCGTTGGGTTCTCGGCATATAGCCTCGCCTCGATCGCGTGGCCGTTGATCGCCAATTCTTCCTGTTGCTTCGGCAGCCGCTCGCCAGAAGCCACGCGCAGCTGCCACTCCACCAGATCCTGCCCCGTGATTTCCTCGGTCACCGGATGCTCGACCTGCAGCCGCGTGTTCATTTCCATGAACCAGATGCGGTCGGCGCGAAGGCCTTCGGAGGCGTCGGCGATGAACTCGATCGTGCCGGCGCCGACATAATCGACCGCCTTCGCCGCTCGCACCGCCGCCGCGCAGATCGCTTCTCGCGTCGGCGCGTCCATGCCGGGGGCCGGGGCCTCCTCGATTACTTTCTGATGGCGACGCTGCAGCGAGCAGTCGCGTTCAAACAGATGGACGACATTGCCGTGGGTGTCGCCGAACACCTGCACTTCGATGTGCCGCGGCGACAGGATGTATTTCTCGATCAGCACGCGATCGTCACCGAACGACGAGGCCGCTTCGCGGCGGCACGACTGCAGCATTTCAGGAAATTGCTGCGCAGCATCGACCCGCCGCATGCCCTTGCCGCCGCCGCCCGCGACGGCCTTGATCAGCACCGGATAGCCGATGCGATCGGCCTCGGCCTGCAGCCGTTCCTCGGACTGGTCCTCGCCGAGATAGCCTGGCGTCACAGGAACGCCGGCGTCGATCATCCGCTGCTTGGCCGCGTCCTTGAGCCCCATCGCGCGGATGCTGTCGGGGCGGGGGCCTACCCAGATCAGTCCGGCGTCGATCACTGCCTGGGCGAAATCGGCATTCTCCGAGAGAAAGCCATAGCCCGGATGGATCGCCTCGGCCCCACTGGATTTCGCAGCCGCAATGATCCGCTCGCCGACGAGATAGCTTTCGCGCGCCGGCGAGGGGCCGATATGGACGGCGGTATCGGCCTGGCGGACATGCAGCGCATGCGCATCGGCATCCGAATAGACCGCGACGGTGCGGATCCCCAACTTCCGCGCGGTACGGATAATGCGGCACGCGATTTCGCCGCGATTTGCGATGAGCAGCGAGGCGATCATGGCGTTAGGCGCATCCCTTGGTGCGCTGCGACCAGGTGACGTTGAGCACTTTCCATTGCCCATTCTCACGCACCAGGTCGAAATGGTCGATGCCGCAATGATCGGACTTGCCGTTGAGCAGGAAAGTATAGGGCACCCACACCATCGCGATATCGCCATCGACTTCGATCGCGGGGTCGGTGATGCGTTCCTCGAACGTCTCGGTGCCGGGCTTGATGCCGGCGGCGAATTCGGCCCAGCTGAGGTGCCGGATCGTGCGCGTGCCGTCGGGCCGTTCGAGCGCGATGGTGGCGCCACCTTCGGGACGCGTGGGTGCGAGGATCGCCTGCGCGTCGCGAGCGGCGAGTCCGGCGAACATCGCCCGGATCGGCGCCATCACCGCGGCGGAGTCGGTATCCTGATACGGTAGCGGGTTGGCCGGGGGCAGTTTGGGCGTCGGGGTGACGTCCCGCGTCGGGGTGATCTGGGCGAGGAGCAGGAGGATGGGGAGGAGCATGGGGTACCTTTTCAAGTCCTCCCCGAGCTTGTCTCGGGGAGGGGGGCCATGCGAAGCATGGTGGAGGGGAAGGCGGGATGTTCAAAGATCAATCGCCAAAGGGAAGTCGCAAGGCGGTGCGCAGATCGAGGGCGCGGCGGCGCGAGATGAGCTTGCCGGAAGTTCTTCTTTGGCAAGTTCTTCGTGGCCAACCGGAAGGCCTTAAATTTCGACGTGAGCATCCGACTGGTAAGTACAGTCTCGACTTTTATTGCTTGGACGCTCGATTGGCGATCGAAGTTGATGGCGAGGTCCACGGTTTCGGAGAACGCCCTGGACGAGATGAGCGGCGTGACGCATGGCTCGCGTCGGCGGGTATTTTCACATTGCGAATACCGGCTCGTGAAGTACTTCGCGACCTCGACGCCGTGCTGCGCGGCATCCTGGCGGAAGCGCGTTCGCGCTTGCCCCTCCACCACCCGGCTACGCCGGGCGGTCCCCCTCCCCGAGACGAGCTCGGGGAGGATTGAAGAAGATTCCCCCCTCACATCCGGAACACCCCGAAGGCTGGCCGCTCCGGTACCGGCGCCTCCAGCGTCACCGCCAGCGCCAGTCCCAGCACGTCGCGCGTCTGCACCGGATCGATGATCCCATCGTCCCACAGCCGCGCCGTCGCGTGCCACGGATTGCCTTCCTCCTCGTATCGCGCGCGGATCGGCGCTTTGAATGCCTCCGCCTGTTCGGGCGTCCAGCTGTCGGCGTCGCGGTGGACGGTCGCGAGCACGCTGGCCGCCTGTTCGCCGCCCATCACCGATATGCGGCTGTTCGGCCAGCTGAACAGGAAGCGTGGCGAATAGGCGCGGCCGCACATGCCGTAGTTGCCCGCGCCAAAGCTGCCGCCGATCAGCACCGTGATCTTGGGCACCTTCGCGGTCGCGACTGCGGTCACCAGCTTGGCGCCATGCTTGGCGATGCCTTCGGCTTCATATTTGCCGCCGACCATGAATCCCGAGATGTTCTGGAGGAACAGTAGCGGGATGCGGCGCTGGCACGCGAGCTCGATGAAATGCGCGCCTTTGACGGCGCTTTCGCTGAACAGCACGCCGTTGTTCGCGAGGATCGCGACTGGAATGCCCCAGATCTCGGCGAACCCGCATACCAGCGAGCTGCCGTAGAGCGCTTTGAACTCATGGAATTCGCTGCCGTCGACCAGCCGGGCAATCACTTCGTGCACGTCATAGGGTGCGCGCACATCGGTCGGAATGATGCCGTAGAGATCCTCCGCCGGGTAGCGCGGCGGCGGCACCGCCTCGGGCTCGAAGCGCCTGGCGCCAAGGAACGGCGAGCCCAAGTGCGATACGATGTCCCGCACGATCGTCAGCGCATGCTCGTCATTGTCGGCGAGATGATCGACCACGCCCGACTTGCGTGCGTGGAGGTCGCCGCCACCCAGATCCTCGGCCGAGATCACTTCGCCCGTCGCGGCCTTCACTAGCGGCGGTCCCGCAAGGAAGATCGTACCTTGGCCGCGCACGATCACGCTCTCGTCGGACATGGCGGGAACATAGGCGCCGCCCGCGGTGCAGCTGCCCATCACGCAGGCGATTTGCGGGATGCCCTGCGCCGACATGTTCGCCTGGTTGAAGAAGATCCGCCCGAAATGGTCGCGGTCCGGGAACACCTCGGACTGGTGCGGCAGGTTCGCACCGCCGCTGTCGACAAGATAGATGCACGGCAGGCGATTGGCCTCGGCGATCTCCTGCGCGCGGAGATGCTTCTTGACCGTCATCGGATAATAGGTGCCGCCCTTCACCGTCGCGTCGTTGCACGCGATCATGCAGTTGCGCCCCGAGACGCGGCCGATCCCCGCGATCAGCCCGGCGCCGGGCACTTCCCCTTCGTACATGTCGCACGCGGCGAGCTGGCCGATCTCGAGAAACGGTGATCCGGGATCGAGCAGCCGTTCGACGCGTTCGCGCGGCAGCAGCTTGCCGCGTGCCGTATGGCGCTCGCGCGCCGCCGTCGAGCCACCGAGCGCTGCTTGGGCAACGTCGGCCCGCAGCCGCCCGGCCAGCGCACGATTATGGTCGGCATTTGCGCGATATTGCGCGGTTTCGGGCTGGATGCGCGTTTCTAGTATCGGTGCGCTCACGGCAGCTTCATTCGCCTCGCAGTTGGAACGTCTGACTAGACGCCGCCGCGGGCATTGGAAAGCCGCTGGCTTGGTCGACGGGCGAGGATTAGCATGGGCAGTAGGTTCGGTATCATGGAGCATGGAGTGGCCAACCGCATTTTCGCTGTAGCGGTATGGATCGCGGCGATGTCGCTTTCGGCCGTCACGCTGGCGCAAGCGGGACGGTTGGCCGGGCCCGACCAGGCTGGCATGAACAAGGCGGTCAAGCCGGGCGACGATTTCGAGGAATATGCCAACGGCGGCTGGCGCGCGAAGGCGGAGATCCCGGCCGACCGCTCGATCATCGGCGGCACGGCAGAGGTCGGCAACCGGACCGAAGGCTATAATGTCGCAATCATCGAAGAAGCCGGCAGCACCAAGGCCGCGGCGGGGAGCGACCAGCGACTGATCGCCGACTGGTTCCATGCCTATGACGACACCGCCGGCATCGAAGCGCGTGGCATCGCGCCGCTACGCGCACGGCTGGCTGCGGTCGCGGCGATCAAGGACAAGCGCGCGCTCGCTGCCGCGCTCGGATCCGCGATCCGCGCCGACGAGGATCCGCTCAATACTGCGCGCTATTCGACCGAGAATCTTTTCGGCCTGTGGATCACTCAGAGCCTGATCCAGCCGCAGAAGACGCTGCCCTATGTATTACAGGGTGGGCTCGGGCTGCCGGATCGCGACTATTATCTCTCGACCACGCCGGAGATGGGGAAGGTGCGTGGTGCGTATCGCGATTATGTCGCGGCCATCTTCCGGCTCGCGGGCTTCTCCGACGCGGAAGCGCGGGCGGCGCGCGTCGTCGCGCTCGAGACCCGGATCGCACAGGCGCACCGCGACCTCACGGCCAGCCAGGATCCGCATGGCGCCAGGGCCTGGAGCAAGGGCGATTTCGCGCACAACGCGCCGGGGATCGACTGGACCGGCTTCTGGCAGGCGGCCGGCTTGGGCACGCAGCGCGACTTTATTGCCTGGCAGCCCGAAGCAATTGCGGGCGAAGCCAGGCTAATCGCCAGCGAGCCACTCGATGCATGGAAGGATTGGCTCTCCTTCCACAAGATCAATCACGTGACCGACGTATTGCCGGCTGTGTTCGACAAGGCGCATTTCGAATTCTTCAATCACACGCTCAACGGCCAGCTCCAGCCGCGCCCGCGCGATCGTCGTGCGATCGCCAGCGTCAACGCCCATCTCGGGGACGCGGTCGGTCGGGTCTATGCTGCGCGCTATTTCCCCCCGTCCTCGAAGGCGGAGATCCAGACGATGGTGCGCGGCATCCTCGCTTCGTTCGACAAGCGTGTCGCCGCGCTGGACTGGATGGCGCCGGCGACCAAGGTCGAAGCGCGGCGCAAGATTGCGACGATGCGCGTCGGTATCGGCTATCCGGAGCATTGGCGCAGCTATGCTGGGCTGCTGGTCAGGCCCGACGACCCGCTCGGCAATGCCGATCGCGCTGAACTCCGCGAATATCGCCACCAGCTCGCCAAGATCGGCAAGCCGGTCGACAAGGGCGAATGGTGGATGTTCCCGCAGACGGTAAATGCCGTGAACCTGCCTTTGCAGAATGCGCTCAACTTCCCCGCAGCAATTCTCCAGCCGCCCTTCTTCGATCCCAAGGCCGATGCCGCGGTCAACTATGGTGCGATCGGCGCAGTGATCGGTCACGAGATCAGCCACAGTTTCGACAACAGCGGCGCCGATTTCGACGCCAGCGGCAAGCTGCGCAATTGGTGGACGCCGGCCGATCTCGCGCGGTTCGAGGCGGCGGGGACGGGACTTGCCGCGCAATATGACGCCTATGAAGTGCTGCCTGGCCTGCACATCAACGGTAAACAGACACTCAGCGAAAACATCGCCGATGTCGCCGGCCTGACCGCCGCGTACGATGCCTATCGCGCGTCGCTCGGCGGCAAGGAGGCGCCGGTGATCGACGGACTGACCGGCGACCAGCGCTTCTTCCTCGCGTTCGCCGAAACTTACCGCGCCAAGATGCGCGACCAGTTGCTCCGCGCGCGGGTCGCTGTCGACGGCCATTCGCCGCCGCGCTGGCGCGCATTCACGGTGCGCAACCTCGATGCCTGGTACAAGGCATTCGACGTGCGCCCGGGGGACAAGATGTACCTGCCGCCCGACAAGCGCGTGAAAGTGTGGTGATCATTCTTGATTTTCCCCGGGGCAAGCTCCGGGCAGATTTGTCGATCACTTCGTCACCAGATTCTTCGCGAAGAACGGGAGCACGACTTCGTCGAACCGCTTTACAATACCGCTGGTGTGCGTGCCAGGATAGACCGCCCAGCCGTGCTGGATGCCGAATTTGAGCAGCTCGTTGTGGATCGCGGTGTCGTCGTTCACCAGACCATCCTTGTCGCCGACGTCGGCGCCGATCGCCTTGAAGCTCTTGAGCGGCCACACGTGCGACGAGACCATTGCGAGCGGCGCGTTGTTTGCCCAGCGTGCGAGCACCAGATTGTCGACGGCACCGTCCTTGAGCGGGAAATCGACGAAATAGGGTGGGTTTTGCGGGTTGGGGGACCAGGCGACTGCGGACGCCAATCCGGCGCGCGTACCGAAATCGGCTTTCACGCCCTGCTCGATCGGAATGCTCGCCATTTTCGTCGCCGAGGCGACCGTCTCGCTGCGCGGACTCAAGCAGCATGCGCTCATGGCATAGATGCTCGAGAACACCGGGGCATAGTCCATGCCGATCTTCCACGTGCCATAGCCGCCCATCGAATGGCCGGCGAGGCCGCGTCCCTCGCGTTTCGCAATCGTGCGATAGTGCGCGTCGATATAGCCGACGAGGTCCCTAGCGACGAACGCCTCGAAGTCGCCGGTCGTCACCGAGCTCGAATACATGCTGCCGCCCCGCTTGGTGAGCGTATCGGGCACGACGACGATGAAGTCGCGGCCCTGCGTGGTGGCGTGCGCCACGGCCTCTGGGACGTGCATGAAATTGTGGAAATTGCGGCCGTCAATCGCAAAGCCGTGCAGCAAATAGATCACCGGATAGCGCTTCGATTTGTTCTTGGCGTAGCCCGGCGGAAGCACGACAACCGCGTCGCGATCGGCGCTGTTGCCCTCGAGATTGCCCTCGACTGCCTTGCTGTGGACGGTCACCGAGGTGACAGTGACGCCGGCGGGGACCGGCGGCGCCGGCGCAGTGATGTTCTGCTGCGCCATGGCGGGCGCGGCCATCGTCGAGAGCCCCGCCAGGACGATGGTCGCGCGACGAATCATGAGTCCCTCTCACTTGTTAGTTTGATAAGCATTTAGCCGATCGCTGGGGGCGGGACCATCGTCTTGAGAGTGAACCTCTTTTGTCGAGATGCGGCTCCCGGCTCGCGCGAGGAGCCGGCTACGTCTCATTTGTCGACGAAGATCGCCTGGAACACGATCTTGTCGCCGCGCACGATGAAGGCGTCCTTTCCCGACACCTGTTGCGGCGTACCCTTGAACTGGACCCAGTGCAGGATCGCACTGTCGGGACCGGCTGGCTCGATTGTCGTCTCCATCCCCTTGATGCCAGGGTGATGATCCTTGTCGGTAAGCGTCGCAAAGACGCGCTGCGCCTGTGTGCGGCCCGAATAAATGCCCGGGCCCTTCGCCGGCTTCTGGTTCGCGACCAGCCCTTCGGGCGTAACGACGACGGTGTTCGCGGCATAATCAGCCATGATCGGCTGGAGCTTGCCGACCTTCATGCTTTCGACATGGCGCGCGACGACTTGGGCAGGCGTCGCGGCATAGGCGCCCCCGGCAAAGCTGAGGCTCATGACGACGGCGGCGGCGAGGCGGAGATGCATGACAAAATCCTTTCCAAGACATTCGATGAAAATGGCGTGCGACTCTTTTCTCATCCCTCGTAGGGGATGCCCGCCTCATGGTTGCGGATCATCTGCTTCACGGCGGCCGGCTTCACGGGCAATTTGTCCTGATTGGCCTTGAGCCAGGTGAAGAAGTCCGCTTCGATCGCGTCGCTCCAGCGTGCGTCGATCTGACCGGCGGTATATTTGCCTTCGCGCAGGCGCAAATGCCCGAACATGTCGCGCAGCCGCGTATTCTCGGACTGTTTTACCACCTTCTCGGCGAGCTGCGGCGGGATGAACAGCACGCCGCCGTCGCGCCCCAGCACAACGTCGCCGGGTATTACGGTTGCCTTGCCGATGCGGACGGGTCCGTTGATGCCGACCATCGTCGAATTGAGCCGCGCCCCAGTCGCCAGCGCGCCGAAATGGTGCGATGGGTCGTAGGAACGCACGAACGAAACGAAATTCGGTAGTTGCTTCAATCCGTTGATGTCGCGCACTGCTCCGTCGTAGACGATGCCGTTGCCGCTGCGGGCGTAGATCGCGTTTCCGACATTGTCGCCGATCGACGGACCGTCTTGCTTCAACCCGAAATGGTCGCTGACATAGACGTCGCCCTTTTGCAGCATGTCGACCGGCCAGGCGTTCATCGCGCCTTGGCGCTTGTCGGCGACTCCCTGCTTTTCGAGAAGCGCCTGGATGTCCGGGCGGCCCGGAAGCCACTGCGACGTCAGGGCACGACCGACCAGCACCTTGTCGGGGAAAATCGACAGCCAGCCGTCCTCATATTGATGGTTGAACCCAGCACCGCGCAGCGTTGCCCAGGCTTCCTCCAGCGTGACGTCGCGCATGCGCTCGAGGATATCGTCAGGGACCTTCGGGCGCCCGTCGGGGAAACGTTCGCCGGTCCAGGCCGGCGTATAACGGATCACTTGCTCGCGAGTGAAAAAGCCGTCGTCGGCCATTGCCGGTTGCGGAAGCACCATGGCCGACAGCGCGAGGGCGATTGCCAGGAGGGGCTGGTCAAAGCGCATAGCTCGATACTTCCTCATCAGAACTCCGGCGGCATCTGATCGTTGGCGCCGCCACGCGGCACCTCGACGCCCGCGGCCCAAAGGATTCCGTTCACCAGGAACCGGCGTTGCTGCGGGTATAGGTGCATATTGTCGTGGAAGTCGTTGCCGCCCCACACCATGGAACGTCCGCCGTCGGGCCGATCATAGGCCCAGGCGACCGGACCACCGGTGCCGTTCGACGCTTTCGCGGGCTTCGCGGTCAGCAATTCGGTGCGGCCGGCATTATCGGGCAGGAAATAGCGCGAATACATTTCTTCGCGCGGCGTCCAGGGCTTCACGCCGCGCAGGATCGGATGCTTCCCCGGGATCGACTTGATCGCCCAGGTGTCGACGGGATTATGCGAGATATAGGGGATCCACACTCCGCCCAGCCAGTCGTTCAGATAGATGCGGCCCGCGCGGTTATCGACGAACACCGTGTAGTGATACACGACCAGCCCCATCTTCTTGCGCTTGAGCAGCGCATCGAAGTCCTTGAGCGCCGCCGTAGTATCCTTGTCGTAGCTGAGGCCGTCGGTATCGGCATATTGCTGGAACAGCGCGCCCGTCTCGCGCTTCAGCCAGTCCCCGTTGCCTTCGATCACGATGGCGTCGGCGCTTTCCAGGGCAGCGAGATCGCGCGGCTTCTGGCCGACAACCACCTCGGTCTTCACCGCACGCGTGGCGCCGCTATGTTCGAGCAGCCAGGCCAGCTCGCGCAAATCCTTTTCATATTCATGGCGACCGGGCGCGCCATGCTCCTTCGGCCCGGCGAACAATATGATCCGCACCGGCGGCAGCGGCGCCTGCTGCGCGGTTGCTGCCTCGATCGGCAAGGGCCAAGCCAGCGTGGAAAGTATCAGCGCCGCAAATGCCACTGCGCGTCGCAGCGAGGCGGTTCGACACCGCCTCGCACCAGCGATAGCAGCATCGAAAATCCTGCTGGCGCCTTTCATGAAGACCCTCTCGTTTCACTTCCACCGCGGGAGGTTTCGCATCGGTGCGACTCTCCGCTTGTTTCATATCCTATATGATCTCGCACATGTGTGCGCGCTAGCCAATAGCCAAGTGCAGGTGGCCCGCCGGCCACCAGCCAGGATGTTCACCGGTTCTGAAGACTCGCTCTATTCCGGAACGGCGAGCACGAAGGGCTGCACGACTGCCTGGAACTGCGGCAACGCCTCGCACTTCGCAGAGTGTCGCTGCAACGCGGGCCAACGTGCCATCTCGAAGCTGCCGGCAAGCGCTTCGCTAACGAAACGGAACATCGTCGCGAGGATTACGTCGGCGTGGCTCGGCCGATCGCCGAACAGCCAGGCGCCGCGACCGGCGCGTTCGCGGTCCAGCAGGTCCAAGGTGTCGCTCACCTGCGCGCGGCAGCGATCGACCCACATCGGCAGGCCCTCGCGGAATGCGCGCTCATAGACCAGGCTCACGCCCTTGTCGGCCGCGCCCGCGGCGAAGGCGGCGATGCGCAGCACATCGCGGCGTTGGGCGCCGCGGCGCGCGAGCACGGCCGCTTCGGGTCCGACCAGGTCGTCGAGTACTTCGAGGATCGCCAGGCTGTCGGTCAGCGCCATGCCGTCGTCGAGCACCAGAGTCGGTACGCGGCGCAGCGGGTTGTACGCCGCGATCGCCTCGGCATCGCCAAAAGTGGACCAGGGCCGGTGCTCGAAATCGAGCCCATACCAGGTCAGCGCAATGCCGACGCGGCGGACGAACGGTGAATCATATTGTCCGATCAGGATCATTGGAGCCCCCAAGGCCACGGTAAGCGCGGCCAATTACGCATCGCCAATCGCAAAGTGCCAGGATCAACTCGCTGCGAACAGTTCCCGGCCGATCAGCATGCGGCGGATCTCGTTCGTGCCGGCGCCAATGTCGAGCAGCTTGGCGTCGCGGGCATAGCGTTCGACCGGCCAGTCCTTGGTATAGCCGGCGCCGCCGAGCGCCTGGATCGCCTCGAGTGAGACTTTCACTGCACTCTCGCTCGCCAGCAGAATTGCGCCGGCCGCGTCGAACCGCGTGGTCTCGCCGCGGTCGCAAGCCTTGGCAACAGCATAGACATAGGCGCGCGCCGAATTGAGCGCGACATACATATCGGCAACCTTGGCCTGCATCAGCTGGAACTCGCCAATCGGTCGTCCGAACTGCTTGCGCTCGCGGACGTAGGGCAGCACCACGTCGAGGCATGACTGCATGATGCCGAGCTGGATGCCGGCGAGCACGGTGCGCTCGTAATCGAGGCCCGACATCAAGACACCGACCCCGCCGTTGAGCGGTCCCATCACATTCGCTTCGGGGACCTCGCAGTCGGTGAACACGAGTTCGGCGGTCGGCGAGCCGCGCATCCCCATCTTGTCGATCTTCTGGCCGATCGCGAAGCCGGGCATGTCCTTTTCGATCAGGAAGGTAGTGATTCCGCGCGAGCCTTCCCCGGTCTTGGCATAGACCACCAAAGTGTCCGCATAGGCCGCGTTGGTGATCCAGAATTTGGTGCCGTTGAGCACATAGCCGCCCTGCACGGCCTCGGCGCGGAGCTTCATCCCGACCACGTCGGAGCCAGCGCCGGCTTCGGACATGGCAAGGCTGCCGACATGTTCGCCCGAAATCAGCTTCGGGAGATATTTGGCTTTCTGCTCGGGGCTGGCCCAACGACCGATCTGGTTGATGCACAGGTTGGAATGCGCGCCATAAGACAGCCCGACCGAGGCCGAGGCGCGGCTGACTTCCTCGCACGCGACCACGTGCTCGAGATAGCCAAGCCCGAGCCCGCCATCTTCCTCGTCGACAGTGATGCCGTGGAGCCCGAGCGCGCCCATTGCCGGCCACAGCTCGCGCGGAAACCAGTCTTCTGCGTCGATCTTCGCGGCGAGCGGCGCGATCTTGTCGGCGGCAAAGCGCGCAGTGGTCTCGCGGATCATGTCGGCGTTCTCGCCGAGACCGAAATCGAAATTGGTCATGTCTATCCTCTCAAGCGGTCACGATCTTGCCGTCGCGGACCGTCAATGGCCATGGGGTAAGCTGCGCGCCAGGGCAGGGGCCGCCGACGCACACGCCGTCGGCGATGCGGAACAAGGCACCGTGCCAATGGCACTGGATCAGGTCGCCCCGCTCGGTGAGATACGCGTCGAGCTTGGGCGTAAGCGGCATCCCGAGATGCGGGCAGCGGTCGACATAGCCAAGGACCTGCTCGCCGGTGCGAACGGCGAAGCCATGAAACCGGCCGGCGCGGAGCTCGATGACGAAGTTGCGCGCGGCGCCGTCGGGGATCAGATCCAACGGGCCGAGCGTGACGTTCGCGGGTGTCGAGAACAGACGGTCCACCTAGATCTTCCCCGAGCTTGCCTCGGGGAGGGGGACCGCTCGGCGAAGCCGAGTGGTGGAGGGGCGCCCGCGGAGCGGGCGAGGCTGCACGACCCACGAACACCCGCCTGCGGCGGGCCCCTCCACCAAGCCGCTTCGCGCCTTGGTCCCCCTCCCCGAGGCAAGCTCGGGGAGGATCGGGTCGGCGCTCACGGCAGCTTCGCCTTCGGAAACCCCGCCCAGGCCGCATCATAATCCGGCTGCGCACACCCCAGCGCGAACGCTGTCGGCCGATACGGCCAACACGTCTCGACCATGAACGCCAGCGTGTCCTCGAGCTTTACCGGCTTCAATTCCGCGGCGCTCGCCGCGCGCCAACTCGCGACGTCGGGACCGTGTCCCGCCATCATGTTGTGCAGCGAGAGACCGCCCGGCACGAAGCCCTCGGCCTTGGCGTCATAGGCGCCGTGGATCAGGCCCATCGCTTCGCTCATCACGTTGCGGTGGAACCAGGGCGGGCGAAACGTGTCTTCGGCGACCATCCAGCGAGGCGGGAACAACACGAAATCGGCATTGGCGCGACCGGGCACGTCGCTCGGCGACGTCAGCACGGTGAATATCGATGGGTCGGGATGATCGAAGCTCACGGTCCCGATCGCGTTGAACCGCGCGAGATCGTAGCGCCACGGCGCGAAATTGCCGTGCCAGGCGACGACATCGAGCGGACTATGGTCGAGCGTGGTTATCCACAGAGTTCCCAACGACTTCTGCACAAGCTCGAATGCGCCGTCGACATCCTCGAACCATGCGCACGGCGTCTCGAAATCGCGGGCATTGGCGAGGCCGTTCGACCCGATCGGTCCCAGCTCGGGCAGGCGGAATGGCGAACCGTGGTTCTCGGCGACATAGCCGCGCGCGCTCCCATCGGGAAGCAGTGCTCGGAATCGCACCCCGCGTGGGATCAACGCGATCTGCCCGGGTGCGATATCGATCCGGCCGAGTTCGCTGAGCACCGCGAGTCGTCCCTCCTGCGGCACGAACAGGAGTTCGCCGTCGGCATCGACGAAGGCGCGGCGCTCCATGTCGCGGTTCGCGGCATAGAGGTGAACGGCGACGCCCTCGAGATCGGCCGGATTGCGATTGACGAGCATGGTGACCATCCCGTCGATCAGGTCGGCGGGACCGTCGGGTTCGAGTGGGGACCAGCGAAGCCGATTGGGGGGGAGGGGGGCGCCGCTGGTCCCCGGCGCGAAGCGCGAGGCGCCCGCGTACTGCGCGTAGGGCGGATGCTCGGCGGACGGGCGCAGTCGATACAGCCACGACCGTCGGTTCTCCGCACGCGGGACGGTGAATGCCGTCCCGGAGAGTTGCTCGGTATAGAGACCAAATGCCGGGCGCTGTGGCGAATTGCGCCCGATTGGCAGCGCGCCCGCGACAGCCTCGGTCGAAACATGATTGCCAAAGCCGGGGAAATAGTCGGGCATCGGTCGCTCCGGTTAGGCCGAAGGTGGGCGCCGCGATAAACTACGGGCGGCGCCCCCTTCGGCCCCTCTCCTAAACGGGTCAGGCGTCGACCTTGAGGACGCCCCGGCGAATCTGATCGAGCTCGATGGATTCGAACAGTGCCTGAAAGTTGCCGTTGCCGAAACCCTGATTGCCCTTTCGCTGGATGATTTCAAAGAAGATCGGGCCGAACATGTTCTCGGTGAAGATCTGCAGAAGGATGCCTTCCTCCTGGCTACCGTCGATTAGGATGCGATTGCGCTTGAGTCGGTCGAGGTCTTCTCCATGACACGGCACGCGCTTTTCGACCAGTTCATAATAGGTCTCGATCGTGTCTTGCAGTCTCACGCCGCGTTCGCGAAGCTTCTCGACCGTGTCGTAGATGTTGGGCGTGGTGAGCGCGAGGTGCTGGATGCCCTCGCCATGATATTCGCGGATGAATTCCTCGATCTGCGAATTGTCGTCCTGGCTCTCGTTGAGCGGGATGCGGATCGCATGGTCGGGCGCGATCATTGCCTGGCTGAACAGCCCGGTCGCCTGGCCCTTGATGTCGAAATATTTCTGTTCCTCGAACCCGAACAGCTCCTTGTAGAACGCCGACCACACGCGCATTTGCCCGCGCCGGACATTGTGCGTGAGGTGATCGAGCAGGTCGAGCCCCACGCTGTTCGCGGCTTCGGCGTCGCGCCAGCCCGGAAATTCGGCCCAATCGGCATAGAGGTCCGCATCGTCGGCGATGAAATAGAGGTAGGAGCCGCCGATCCCCTGGATCACGGTGTCGTCCTCATCGGTCGGCTTGGCGCCGTGCGCTAGCGCCCAGGCCATCGCCTTGTCCGGATCGGCGACGCGAAACGCCATCGCGCTCGCGCTCGGACCGTGCTCGCCGCGGAAGGCGGCGACCCGGCCGGCGTCGTCGCGGTTGAGCATCAGGTTGATGCGGCCCTGTTTGTAGCGCGTGATGTTCTTGCGCGGGTGGCGGTGGCTCGCAACGAAGCCGAGCTGCTCGAACTGGCGCCCCATCGCTTCGGGATCGGGTGACGTGAACTCGACGAACTCGAAGCCGTTGAGACCGAGTGGATTCTGGGGGTTGGACATGGGTTCCTCAGCAAATATAGTTGCAACTGATACTATATTTTGGCGGCAATGACCAGTCCCGTTGCGGATGCGCCCTCGACTCGCACGGGCAACCGGTCGTAGGTTGCTGGGCGAGAGCACAGCGCCACGCCCCGACATGCACGGCACGGGCGTGCGACAGGATCCCGTGCATGCATCATGCACGCGCAACGCAGACCGTTTAGCTTTCGCTCCAGATACGAGGAGGCCAGTATGCCCGCCGAGTCCATCGAGTCGGAATCGAAATTCCCCTATCAGGAGCTGTTCGAAGTCGCGTTCATGCCGATGCTTATTTGGGCAAATTGGTGGAGCACAGCGTTCCTGCCCTGGTGCCCGGTGGGAGTCGCCGAGGCGCCGCATCATGGCCGGCATGAGCTGGCCGTCCCGGATCCGGTCGAGCGGGAAGGCGAGCACGCGCTGTTCGCTTGACCGCGCTTGCCGGCACGCAATGCGCCCGGAAGTCGAATTCCTGGACAGAGGAACGTCGCGGCCGCTTTCGGGGCGTGCTATCGCGCCGCCATGGCGGAACTCGCACCGGCTCGGCTGAACGAAGTACCGCCCGCGCTCCGCCTGATCGCGGCGGCGTGCCGCTGGCCCGGCGATGCTGCCCGCGATTGCGCGGTCCGTGCCGCGGCCGAAGACTTCGGCGACTGGCCAGAGCTGATGCGGCTGATCGATCGGCACCGTGTCCCGGGGCTCGTGCAGCAGGCACTTGCCGCAGCGGGCGTGGTAGTGCCCGAACCGGTCCGCGCCGATCTCGCGCGTGCGGCTGGCGCAGTCGCGCTCAAGGGCATGGCCTGCGCTGCCGAGACGGTAAGGCTGCAGCAATTGCTCGACGACGCCGGCATCGCGGTCATCTTCTTCAAGGGGGTCACGCTCGGCGCCCGCGCTTATGGATCGATCGCGCTCAAGCATGGCAAGGACGTCGATTGCCTGATCGCCGCCCAGGACGTCCGGCGCTGCGTGGCGTTGCTCGAGGACCATGGCTATCGGCTCGTCGTCCCGCGCCGCCAATTGACGTGCCGCCAGTGGCGGATCCTGCTGCGCGTCGACAAGGAAGTCGTGCTGGTGAGCAAGGCCGGGGTTCAGGTGGAGGTGCATTGGGGCTTGACCGGCATTTCGCGCATGCTGCCCTCGGCGCCGCTGGTCGCGGCGGCGTCGCGCGGTGACACGCTGGCCGGCCGCGCGATTGCCGGCTTCGCGCCCGACGACGTGTTCGCCTATCTCTGCGCACACGGTGCGGAGAGTGGCTGGTCCCGGATCAAATGGCTCGCCGATCTCAACGCCTTGATCGCGCCGGCTTCGCCGGCTGAGCTTGAGCGTCTCTTTCGCCATGCCGAGATGCGCGGCGCAGGGCCCGCAACTGCGCTTGCGCTCGCGCTCTGCTCCGACTGGTTCGGCCGTCCGCTTCCACCACCGGCCCAAGCCGCAATGCGCAGCAGTTTCGCGCTGCGCGCGATGCACGCAATCGCAATGGCCAATCTCCGCGCCGACGACTCCGCGCTTCCCTGGTATCGTGATACGCCGATGAAATTGCTGCTTGCCGCGACCCACGGCGGGCTGCCCGGACAGTTGGTCCGATCGATGATCGCCGTCGACGACGCGATGCGTTTCCAGGTGCCGCGGCCGCTATACTTCCTCTACCCGCTGCTGCGGGTTCCCTCGGCCTTGCTGCGCAAGGCACGCAGTCGCCGTGCGCGGTCGATGGGCGTAGCGGGTTACCCGCTCGATCGCACGGTTACGTAGGTTGTTGCGAACTGAACGCACGCGGTTCTCGTTCTCCATGATACGGTCCAGTGAATGAAGTGAATTTCATACGGCGCGGTGCTGACCCAATGGATGATAGGAAATTAACGCCGTACGCCTAAAGCAAGTCGACCGCCGGCACATCCACTTCCCGAGAGCGGTTCATCGAGGGCTTGTTCATCGCGCCCTGCCCGGAGTTGCGCCGAGCAGGGGACAACAGCATTCAACATTTTAACGGGTCGTCAGAAATGAGTGCGATAAAGACCCATGCAAACTGGCGAATACCGGATATCCTGATCGCGGTTCTCGTTGCCGCGGGTGTCGCGGTGCTGGCGGTTTGCGGCCGGGCGCTCTCTGAGGCCGGCGACGGAATGGCGCCGCTGTGGCTGGCGAACGTTGCAGTGCTTGCGCCGCTTGCACGATTTCGATCGGTGGACCGCCCGCTGGCGCTGTCGGGCGCGGCTGGCGGCATGCTAATCGCAAATCTGGCGAGCGGCGACTCCGTCGCGGTGGCATTGATGCTGGCGCTCGCGAACCTCGCCGAAATCGTGATCGGGCTGGGGTTGTTCGGGCGTCTCGCGAACTACGCGCTTCCTCTGTACGCGCGCCGCAATCTTGCAGCGTTCTTCGTCGGCCCGGTCATGCTGGCCCCGGTCGTCTCCGCGCTCATCGGCGGCGGTTACATCGCGTTGACGGCGGGGGTACCGTTCGTACCGCTCGCGCTGCACTGGTTCGCTGCCGACGCGCTGGGAATGTGCGTGGTGGGCCCATTGATCTTGTCGGTGGGTTGGACGGATTGCATGCAACTGGTTCGGCGCGGCCGTCGCGTCGAGACAATCGGGCTCATTCTGGGAATGACATTGGCTGCGTCGGCGCTCTTCTGCCAGGTTCGCTACCCCGCATTGTTTCCAATTTTTCCAATCGCGGCGATCGTCGTCTTTCGCCTCCGACTGATCGGCGCCGCGATAACGAATGTCGTCATCGCCCTGATTGGGTCGATCGCGACGCTGTACGAGCTTGGCCCGATCGCGCTGTCATTTGCCCATGCGGGGGATAGAATCCTTTACTTGCAGGGATTAGTCGCGACCTTGGCGCTGTTGTCGATCGCGTTCGCGTCGATCCTTGCCGAACGCGAAGAGATGCTGCAAAGCCTTGTCGAAGGCGAGCGGCGCTTTCGGCGAATTGCCGAATGTGCTCCCATCGCGATCTTTGGAACCGACTCGCTCGGCCGCGTCGACTACGGCAACGAACGCTGGTTCGACCTGATTGGGAGGCGCGAGGTCGGATCCTGGCTTGAACTCGTCGCACCCGAAAGCCGTGCCGACGCGGAATCGCTCTGGTCCGTAGCGCGAAGCAGCGACGAACCTTTCGCATCGGATCTGGCGATGTTCCGCCGCAGCGGCGCCAGCGGCTGGATGAGCTTGGCGATGAGCCCGGAGTGCGACGCTGTCGGAAAAGTTACAAACTGGGTTGGAACCGCGGTCGACATCGAAGGTCGGCACGCAACCGAACGACGACTCGCAGATAGCGAGCGGCAGTATCGCCTGCTCGCGGATCATTCGAACGATATGATCTCCCGGATCGATCTGGATGGTATCCGCCGCTATGTTTCGTCTGCATGCAAAGTCATCCTCGACTACGAACCGGAAGAACTGGTCGGAACCTCGATGCTCGCGGGCGTTCATCCCGACGATCGCGTGCGTATCGATCGTTTGATGAAATCCTCCCGGGAAGGACGGGTGGCTAATCCGATAGCGTGCTATCGGTATCGCCGACGCGATGGCACCTTTGCCTGGGTCGAGACCAGCTTCCAACTCGTGCAGGACGAAGCGGGCCACCCGATCGAGTTCATAAAGACGGTACGCGACATAGCGGAACGGCGTCGCGCCGAACTCGAACGAGAGTCGGCGATCGCGAAGTCAGAAGAAAATTACCGTCTGCTCGAGATGGCGGAAAGAATTGGCGGTATGGGCCATGTGCGCGTCGAGCTGGCGCCGCGTACGGTGTATTGGTCCGACGAGGCGTTCCGGATTCATGGCCGGCCGATCGGCACTCCCCCCACAAGGGCGGAAATTCTCCTCGACTATCACCCCGAGGATCGCGCGCTCGTCACGAACTCGCTCGATCGCGCCATCGGCGAGGGATCGCCATGGTCGTTCTGCGCGCGATTGATGCGTCCCGATGGCGAACTCCGCCACGTCGAATCGATCGGCCACGCGGAACGCGCGCCGGACGGCACGATCATTGGTCTCGTCGGCGTATTCCGGGATATCACCGACCACATCCGCGCCGAGGCGTCGTTAGTGGCCGCCCGCGATGCGGCACGGGCATCGGCCGAGGCCAAGAGTGCCTTTCTCGCAACCATGAGCCACGAGATTCGGACGCCGATGACGGGCGTGCTCGGCATGATCGAGTTGCTGCGAGAAGGAAGTCTTTCGTCGTACGATCGCGATCGATATTTTGAAAATCTTGAACAATCCGCGACCGTGTTGATGACGGTGCTGGATGATGTGCTCGACTTTTCGAAGATCGAGACGGGCAATCTGCGACTTGAGTCCATCGACTTCGATCTTGCCGAAGCTGCGCGCAATACGCTCGACTTGTGGCAACATCCGGCGTCAAAGAAGGGGCTCCTGCTGTCGCTGTCGCTCCCGGTGGGCCAGGACATGGCGGTACACGGCGATCCCGTGCGATTGAAGCAGATCCTGTCGAACCTGGTCAGCAATGCCATCAAGTTCACGCCGGCGGGCAAGATCGAATTGAAGATCGATCTGTCTGCCGAAGGCAATAACCGCCGCGTCTCTTGCGAGGTGATCGACACCGGCGTGGGTATTGCTTCGAATGTCCAGGGCAGGCTGTTCGATCCGTTCGAGCAGGCCGATGCGTCCACCACGCGACAATTCGGGGGAACGGGCCTCGGTCTCGCGATTTCGAAGCGTCTCGTCGAGGCGATGCACGGTACGATCGGCGTTCAAAGCGTCGAGGGCGAAGGCAGCAGATTCTATTTCGAACTGGTATTGGAAGCCGGCGCAAAAGCGTTGGCGGCAAGACAGGCGCACCCACGCTCGGCCCCGGGCCGCGCGCTGTCGATTCTCTGCGCCGAGGACAATCTGATCAATCGCTTGCTGATCGAGGGACTGGTTCGTCGCGACGGTCATCGCATATGCAGTGTCGATAACGGCCTGGAAGCCGTGGCTGCGGCTGGAGGGCAAGCATTCGACGTTATCCTGATGGATATGCAAATGCCGGTGATGGACGGATTGGCCGCCACGCGCGCGATCCGCGATGGTTCCGGCCCCTGCGCAAGCGTTCCAATCATAGCGTTGACCGCGGATGCTTCTCCCGAGCGCCGGCGCTTCTACCAGAATGTCGGGTTGACCGACTTCATCGCCAAACCGATCGATAGCGAATTGTTGCGCGAGCGGCTGTCGCTGCTCGCAGCGACGGGAGCTGGCCAAGTGGTGCCCAGCGCGCTGCTGTCGGCCACACCATTGCTGCTCGACGAAACGCGACTGGCCAGTCTCGAGCAGACGATCGGAAGCGCGAGCACCTGTCGGCTCTTGGAATTGTTCGAGGTTGAATTGACGACGCGGCCGGGGCGGATCGCCAATCTGATCGAATCGAACGCGATCGAGGCCGTCGCGGCGGAAGCGCATGGGCTCAAGGGCGCTTCTCTCAACGTAGGTGCAGCCTATGTCGGCGAATTGGCGAGCCGCATCGGAGAGGCGCGCGGTGACCGGGAAGCGCTGAACGCACTCGGCCGCGAACTGGTCGCGGCGGCGCATGCAACGCGGACGGCACTCAATACGCTCGGCAATCGAGGGCGGGTCGCATGACGCAAACGAACACCGTTTTGATCGTCGACGATTTTGAAGTGAATGTCGCGCTGATGTGTGCGCTGGTCGATCGCGTCGAAGGGTTGCAGTCGATAGGGTTCACGGACCCCGAAGCCGCGCTGCGCTGGTGCGAAAACGCCCATCCCATCTTGATTATTCTCGATTATGAGATGCCGGGGATCGACGGCGCCCAGTTCGTCACGCGGCTTCGAGCAACCGAAAGAGGTGGCATAATTCCTGTCGTTATCGTTACGGCGCATACCGACCGCGCCACGCTGTTGAAGGTTTTCAATGCCGGTGCGAACGATTTCATTCGAAAGCCGGTCGACGAGATCGAGTTGACCGTTCGCGTGCGGAGCATGGCACAATTGGGCCAGGCAACGCGCCAGATCGCCGCGCTTGCCAATACCGACGAGTTGACCGGCTTCAAGACTCGCCGGCGGTTTCTGACGCGGTTGCACGAAGAGATGACGCGCTCGCGGCGGTATGCGATGCCGCTGAGCCTTGTGGTATTCGACCTCGATCATTTCAAACGGATCAACGATTCCGGGGGGCATGCGGCGGGCGACGAGGTCTTGCGGGAGATCGGCCGGCGGACGCGTGGCTTCCTGCGCGAAGTCGATTTCGCCGGTCGCCTGGGCGGGGAGGAATTCGGCTGGGCGCTGCCCTCGATCAGCCTAGCCAATGCGGTGACCGCGGCAAATCGGCTGCGTCGTCTGATCGAGGTCGAGCCATTTCTGGAAAATCGCGCCGTGACGGCGAGCTTTGGCGTCGCGACGCTTGAAGCGACGGACGATCCTTCCACGCTGCTCAATCGGGCGGATCAGAATATGTATCTGGCAAAGAATGCCGGCCGAAACCAGGTTCTTTCCCTGATTAGTTAGGGCAGTTGGCCGAATGAACCCCGCGGGGAATTTGCCGTCTCCCCGATTCTTGCGTCGTGCGCGACGATCGGACCGACTCGATCAGGCCGCGAAACGCGTCCGCAGCTCGACCTCGGCTTGCGCATAGTGCTGCGCTTCGTCGTCGATCCCGAGCGTCTCGTAGAACATCGCCAGATTATGCGCGGCGAGATAGCTGCCGCACCCTTCGATCGACCCATCGAGCATGGGCTGCTCGCCTATATCCAGGCAGCGCTTCCACGCGCCTTCTACCACGGGGAGCAACTCGTCCATGGCAATCGCCGGATTTCGCCCTGCCCAATCGAGATAGAGCTGCGCGACCGCGAAATAGAAGTCCGGCGAGCGCTGCCAGTTCGTATGCTCGGCGTCGACGAGGGCCAGCGCCTCGCTGAACCGCTCCGCGCGCGTCAGCGCCTGCACCGCCGCGACAATGATCGCGTGGCGATAGGGGGTCGCCTGGGTGCTGGTGCGGCGTGCCGTGAGCAGATGATCGGCGGCTTCGCCGGGCACGCCGCGCACCAGCAGCTCGCGCCCGAGCTGGAGCCAGAAATAGGAATCGTCGGGATTTGCGGCGAGTTCGGCGCGGATCAGCGCTTCGTTACGTCCAGCCTTGCGGTCGAGTTGCGGCCCGGCATAGCCATCGTGTCGCAGTTGCACCGGCAGCAGCTGCTTGGGTAGCGGGGACACGGGCTGTTCGTGGATGCGTCCCTCGTAACGCACGTTGCGCGGGAGGATGCGCGGGAGGAATTTGCGCGCGATACCATGCGCCTCGCCGCCTTCGTTGATCAGCCGTACGCAGCCGACGAAGCGGGCACGCGAGGCCGACGCTGGCGGCAGCATGAGGCCGCCGAGCGCTTCGGCGCCGGAGTCGAGCCATTCGTCGGCGTCGAGGATCAGATTCCAGTCGGCGTCCGATCGGTCGAGCGCAGCATTGCGCGCGGCGGCGAAATCGTCGCACCAGGCGAAGCGGTGGACGGTGGCGCCATGACGTTCGGCGATCGCGACCGTGTCGTCGGTCGAGCCGGTATCGAGCACGATCATCGCGTCGACATGCGGCTTCACGCTCGCGAGGCAGCGCGCGATGCACCGTGCCTCGTCGCGTACGATCATGACCAGCGCCAGTCGCGGCATCGTTCGTCCCAAAATTTCCCCATGCACCGCGCGCGGAAACGCGCGGCACCATGGTTAATTATAGGACGGTCCTGCGGGTGAGGCGGTCACAGCCTAGACATCGACTACCGCCGCCGGGTCGACCGCGCGCTTGTAACCGAAGTTGGTCTTGATCGTAGCGCCGCCCTTGGCGACCGATTCGAGCATTGCGGTCATGATCCGCATGTCCTGCAGGCCTTCCTCGCCGGACGAGACCAGCGGTGCGCGGCCGCGCACGACATCGGCCATCCAGTCGATTTCGCGGGCGAACTGGTCGATCTCGACGATCTTCGGCGCCGGGGTCGGCGTGCCGATCAGGCTGAGCTTGTTGCCGCCATAGAAGCACCCCGGATCGGCGACCATGCGACCATTCTCGCAGACCATCTGCCACGCCATGGTTCCAGGCTGCGAGAAGCAGGTCGTGCCTTCGCCGATTGCGCCCGACGGAAAGCGCATCTGCCACGCGACCATGTCCTCGACAGTCTTGAACCTGGGGTCATTCTTGTCGGTCAATGCCCAGGCACGCACTTCGACCGGCTCTTCGTTCAGCAAGTAGCGCTGCGCGTTGATCCCATAAATGCCCATGTCGAACAGCGCACCGCCGCCCGACATCTTCATGTCCACGCGCCAGGCGTCAGAGGAAATCTTGAGATCGGTCTGCTTACCCATGTTCGCGTGCATCACGCGCGGCTTGCCGAGCGTTCCGGCGCGCATGATCCGCATCGCCGCAAGGTTGAGCGGCTCATAATGGCAGCGATAGGCGATCATGAGATGCTTCTTAGCGGCCTTGCCCGCGGCGACCATCGCCTCGCTGTCGGCGACATTGGTCGACATCGGCTTTTCGCACAGCACGTGTTTGCCGGCTTTGAACGCGCGTTGGGTGTATTCGCGGTGCATGTTGTTGGGCAGCACGATGTAGACGAGATCGACGTCGGGATTGTCCGCGAGCTTGTCGAAATTCTGGTAATTGTAGATCGCGCTTTCGCTCAGCCCATATTGCGCGGCGGTGCGTTTGGCCTTGGCCGGATCGCCGCTCACCAGTGCCGCAAGATGCGCCTTTTTCGTTCGCGTCAGTGCCGGCAGCAGTTGCCCCGACGAGAGCAGCCCGATCCCGACGATCGCGACTCCAACCGAGTCCTTGGCACGTTCCGGCTTGGGCGCGCCGACCGATTGTGCTCGCGCCGCGCCGCCCGCAACCAGTGCGGCGCCCACGCTCAAACCGATCGCGCTGCGTCGTGAAATCTCTTCCGCCATGCCGCCCTCTCCTTGGCCTTTGTTTGCGCTACCATGCCACTTGTCCGGCGCGGAGAGTAGTCCCGATTGCAGGCGAGTTCGCCCGCCCGGGGTTTTCCGGTCGCGGGTAAATATAGGCTCAAATTGACGTTGGCAGGCCGCTTGGACCGGTTCGAGGGGACGATCAGATGAACAATGGGCCGATCCGATTGCGCCGAGCCGCTGCCGGACCGATCGGCCTGGCAGGTCGTGTACTATGCCCGCATATCTCCCGATCTCAGCTCTGCAATCGAGTCTCCAACGCCGCCTGTTGGCGCAGCAGCGCGGGGGACAAGCGCGGTCCAAAGCCCTCGAGATAGCTCCGATTGCGTGCGGCCTCTTCGACCCACACCGGTTGTTCGACCGACAGCAGGATGCGCTTGGCATCGTCGCTGAGGTCGAGGCCGCCGACGTCGAGCGCATCCTCGCTGGGCACCAGCCCGATTGGCGTTTCGACGGCGTCGTCGGAACCTTCGAGCCGATCCACCACCCACTTCAGCACACGGATATTGTCCCCGAAACCCGGCCACACGAAGCGTCCGGCCTCGTCCTTTCTGAACCAGTTGACGAGGAAGATGCGCGGCAAGACATGTGCGTCGGATTCCGCGGAGGCGCCGATACGAAGCCAGTGCGTGAAATAGTCGGCCATGTGATAGCCGCAGAATGGCAGCATCGCGAACGGATCGCGGCGTAGCTCGCCGACCTTGTTCTCAGCCGCGGCAGTGCCTTCGGAGGCGATGTTGGCCGCAAGATAGACGCCATGCTCCCAATCGAAGGCTTCGGTCACGAGCGGGACCGCCGTCGAGCGTCGCCCGCCGAACAGGATGGCGGAGATCGGCACGCCTTCGGGCGAATCCCATTCGGGCGCGATCGAGGGACATTGAGCAGCCGGCACCGCGAAGCGCGAATTCGGATGGGCGGCGGGGGTCCCCGTCGCGGGCGACCAGGGATTGCCGCGCCAATCGGTCAGCGCGGAGGGGGCGGGCTTGGTGAGCCCTTCCCACCAAATGTCGCCGTCGGGCGTCAGCGCGGTATTGGTGAAGACCGTGTTGGACGCCAGCGTGTCGATCGCATTGCGATTGGTCGCGGGGGAAGTCCCCGGCGCCACTCCGAAGAATCCGGCCTCGGGATTGATCGCGTAGAGCCGCCCATCCTTCCCGAACCGCATCCAGGCGATGTCGTCGCCGACCGTCTCGGCCTTCCAGCCGGGGATGGTGGGTTCGAGCATCGCCAGGTTGGTCTTGCCGCATGCGCTCGGAAATGCGGCCGCGACATAATGGACGGCGCCCGCCGGATTGGTCAGTTTCAGGATGAGCATATGCTCGGCAAGCCAGCCTTCGTCTCGCGCCATCACGCTCGCGATGCGAAGCGCAAGGCACTTTTTGCCGAGCAGCGCATTGCCGCCATAGCCCGATCCATAGGACCAGATCTCGCGGGTTTCGGGGAAGTGGACGATCCACTTGTCGTCGTTGCACGGCCATGGAACGTCCGCTTCGCCTTCGGCGAGCGGCGCGCCGACGGAATGCACGCAGCGAACGAAGAAACCGTCCGAACCGAGCGCGTCGAGCGCGGGCGTGCCGATGCGGGCCATGATGCGCATCGAAAGCACGACGTACGGACTGTCGGTGATCTCGACGCCGATCACGCTCTTGTCGGATCCGATCGGCCCCATGCAATAGGGCACCACATACATCGTACGGCCGCGCATGCAGCCGGCGAACAGGCCGTCGAGCGTCGAGCGCATTTCGTTCGGCGCGATCCAGTTGTTCGACGGCCCGGCATCCTCCTCGCTTTCGGAGCAAATGAAGGTGCGGCTTTCCACTCTGGCCACGTCTCGCGGATCCGAGCGCGCGTAGAAGGAATTGGGCCGAAGCTTGGGATTGAGCCGGACCAGCGTTCCGCTTTCGACCATCTGCTCGGCAAGCGCCTCGGCTTCCGCGTCGGAGCCGTCGCACCAGTGTATCGCGTCAGGCTGCGTTTGTGCCGCAATTTCCTCGACCCAGTCGTTCAGCGCGCGGTGCGCGCTATGTGCCGGGCGGGGATCCAATCGTATGGCGCGTTCGAGGAGCATGGTTCGGTCCTTGAGCCGGGACATTGGCCTAGTGCGATGGCTACGCCTTTCGCGCGCAATCGTTCAAATTCGAATAGCGGAAACATATAAGCTGAAGTTAAAGTAGCGCGTGGACAGGGTATACCAGCTGAACGTCCGGCATTTACGAATGCTGGAAACCATCGCCACCCGCGGCACGCTGAGCACGGCCGCCAGGGACGCGGGAATTTCGCAACCCGCGCTAACGCAGGCGCTTGCAAAGATGGAGGCGAGCTTCGGCGTTCAGTTGTTCGAGCGTGCTCCGAAAGGCGTCACACCGACGTCGGCCGGGGGCAGGGTATTGCGCAGGGTTAATCGTGGTATCGCTCACATCGACCGGGCCTTCCACCGGACCAGCGCTGGATCGCAAAAGGAAGAGCTCGGTCGCTACCTCGGCATGGTACATGTGCGTGGGCTGTTGGAGCTTGCGGAGGCCGGCAGCTTCATGCGCGCCGCGGAACTTGCGGGCGTTTCGGTGCCTGCGCTCCACCGCTCGGTGCGCGAGCTCGAACAGCTGTGCGACGCAGCCCTCGTCGAACGGCGCGGGCGGGGGGTCGGATTGACTCCCATGGGCGTAAAGCTCTCGCGCGGATTCATGCTCGGCGTTGCCGAACTGACGGCGGCATTGGACGAAGCCGCACACGGCGGACGGCGATTGGCGATCGGCGCGATGGCGCTGTCGCGATCGCTGCTGCTTCCCGCGACTCTCGCGGAATTGTTGCGGCAATCGCCCGACGCGCAAGTCGACGTCGTCGAAGGCTCCTATCTGGAACTGGTCGAGCTGCTGCGCAGCGGACGCATCGATGTTTTGGTCGGGGCGCTGCGCGACCATCCGCCGCGCGATCTCCACCAGGAGGCGTTGTTCGCGGACAAGCTGACGATCATCGGGCGCGCCGCCCATCCCTTGGCCGATGAAACCGCCAGTCTCGAGAGTCTCGCGGCATATCCGTGGATTGTCGCCCGCCGCGCTTCCGGTCTGCTCGATCGCTGGCAGAGTCTGTTCGACGACGCGAATGCGCCACGACCGACGGCGCCCATTCACTGCGGTTCGGTCGCGCTCATTCGCGGCGTGCTGGTCCGAAGCGACTTCCTGACATTGATCTCGCCCGACCAGGTCGCCGCCGAAATGGCATCGGGCTCGCTGATTCGCATCAAGTCGGTGATTCCCGACACCGAGCGCGTGATCGGTGCCATCACCAGGAGGGATTGGTATCCGACGCCGCTGCAGGAGCGCTTCATCAAGCTGCTGAAAGTGAACACTCCGCCGACACATTAGGCGCGCCGGTGCCGTCCATCCCATCTGGAAACGGAGGGCATTATATGGCTCTGATATAGACACTTACACCGAGTTCTTAATTGTATTGCACGGATGCTCGAGTGGCCTTCGGCGACGAGGGCCTGCGCGCCGTCGTCGCCGCTTTCGCAAGTGAATCCGCACCGCATTGGCGGGTGAGACTCGTCAGTCGCGCCACCGGCGTTGACAAGATTAATATCATAGTAGATCAGTATGAATTAAATGGCGGCAAGGAAAGGTGCGACCATGGCGTCGGGTTCGGACGCGCTAACGATGGGGAGCAGCGCTGGGTCCGCCGGCACCCCGTTCCCGCCGGCACCGCTTGCTCGCGCGACGCGGCGCGGTATCGAAAGCGGCCTTGGGCTCTCGGAACAGGCGATGCTCTTCGAGAAGGGCTTGTCGGCGTTGGTACGCGAGATCGTTGGGCGCTGGGCATCGATACGGATATTGCGCCACGATTCCTGGGTCGCAGACGGGCCGGCGCTGTTTCTGGTCGAGGATCGTGCCCGCAAGTCGATCCTGCACCTGTCGCCTGCCGCTTTTCCCGACGACGTCGCGCACGGATGCGAGAAAGCACGCGCCTTCCGTGCTCGGTTTGGATTGGAACATGCATCACCGATGCTGCTTCCGCTGCACGAGGGGCGGTACGCCCATCGCAGCTATGCGATCCTGCCCTATCGCGTGCCACACAGCGAGTTTCCGCTGATCGGTCGGCTGCAGCGTGGACGCATCCGTCCATCGCTGCTGGACTGGCTGGCGGGCCTGGCGAGCCAGTTGGATACGCAAGCCGAGCTGGAGCACCGGTTGCGCGCATACCGGGCGAACCTGAACGCGCTCGCCGAACTGACGGATGGCGTTCCGCGTGTTCGCGATGCGATCGGCCAGGCGCTGGCGCGGCTCGAGGGCGGCGCGATCGAGCCGCAGTTCGTTCCGATGCACGGCAACCTCCAGGCCGGCAACATCCTCAGCGGGCGCCATTCGGATTCCTGCCCCTTCGCCCTGATCGACTGGCGAGCGTCGGAAACCAGCGGCTACCCGATCTTCGACCTGATCCGGTTTGCCCACTCCTATCGCATCTCGACGCGTCGGCTGCGCCACCAGCTCGACCGCCACGCGCATATCCTTGGCTGCACGACCGACGACACCCGCATCCATTTGTTGGCCGCGATCGGCCACTTCGCTGTCCATCGCGGCGACCTGTCGATCGCGGGATTGGTCGAGACGGCAACGGCATGCCTCACCACCCATGACGCCGCGCTTCACGGAGCAAACTCATGATGCAAACGATTTTTCCGGCATTCGCAAAGCATGCCCGGGCGCACTTGGCTGACGGAATCGTGCTGCTTCCGCGGGAATCGACAATCGAGGCCGAGGACATTCGTGAGAAGCTCGATCGCCTGAATCGAGTCGCGCGCAGCGAGGGTTGGCGGGCTGCGCTGCAACGCATTTGGGACGTCGGGAGCGAAGCCGAGCATGTCGCACACGACACTGGCCTCGGCTTCCTTGAAACACTTCCGCTCGCGCCGAATCACGCCGTGCTCGAGGTCGGCGCGAGCTTGGGACAGATCGCCATACCACTTGCGCGCCGCGTGCGCACGTTTGACGGTCTGGTGTTCGTTGCCGGCCAGGCGGCATTCTGTCTGGAGCGCGCACGCCAGGAAGGCCTGACCAACGTCCGCATTACTGCGGGGGGCGCGGATTGCTTCCTGCCTTATGCGGACGAGAGCTTCAACGGCGTGGTGCTGAACGCGGTGCTCGAATGGTGCGTCGATCGGTCCGGCGACGACGATGAGGCGATGCAGCGACGTCTCCTCCGCGAGATCCGGCGCGTGCTTAGGCCCGGCGGGTTCCTGTACCTCGATTCCAAGAACCGCTTCGACCTGCGCCTGATCCTGGGCGGGCGCGACGAACATATGCATGGCATGCGGTGGGGAAGCGCGTTGCCGCGACCGATCGCGCAGTTGCTGGCGAAAGCCCGTCCCCGTGGAAAGCCCCACTCCTATCGCCACCTGGCGCGGATGCTTCGCGACGCCGGGTTCGGCCGCATCGACAGCTTGGGGGCGACCGCAGAAGCAGGGCAACCTCCGCTCGACCGGCTCGAGCCGCGCGAGGGCAGGGTCCCCGGCAAGTTCGCGCAAGAATCCTCGCAAAAGGCACGGCTGGCGACATTGTTTCCCGATGGGCCGCCAAGTTTCTTCAGACCGCGGTTGAGGTTCATCGCCTATCGATAGGCGATCTAACTCATGCGGCTTGAAGAGCGGTGGGGCGGCCCGTCAAAAGCCTATGCCCAACCGCGACAACCGGCCCACGTTCAGCTCTTTCCTCTATCGGTACCGAATCGCGCCGAGCGCTTCTTCCGTAAGCTAAAATATTCTCGCTACACGCCGATCGGCTGGGTGGCGGTGAGTACCCAGGTCACGAACAGTCCCGATACCACCCCACCGGTCAGCACCGATCCGGTCCAGCGGCGCGACATGGTGCCGATCGCGCCCACCGTCGCGAACATCGGTACGAACCCTATCGCCGTGATCGTGCGAAGCCCTTCCCCGGCTAGCAGCAACCGGCCGGTCGCGGCGAGTACGCCATATTGCACGGCCAGGAACAGCACGAAGCCGCCCCCCAGTGTCGCCGCCGCCACCGTGATGGCCCGCGCGGCACTGCCGCGGCTGAGCGGCCGCACCGTATCGAGCGCGTAGAGCGCGGCGATCGCGAAGGCGAGGAAGAAGGGCAGATAAACGATGAAGTCGCGGAAGCGCGAAAGCGTCAGCGGCCGAACAGTGATGAACCACCACGACGGATTCACGTGCCCGAGCGCGTCGGCGGCCGCCACCACGACGTGAGCGACGGCGACGGTTAGGACCGCAATCGCCGCCGCTTGCCGGCCCCCCTTTAGCGGGGCCGCCGGGCGCTTACCCCGCCGCACCGCAAGCACCGCCAGGCCGGCGGACACCAGTGCCCACGATGCATATTGATTGGTGAAGGTCTGCCGCAGCAGCGCGTTCTGCCCTAGGGCCTTCTCCGCGAGCATAGCCAGCGGAATGAAGGAAACGGCAGGCACCAGTGCCAGCCCGGCGAGCGCGGCCACGCTCGCGCCGCCGGCATCCGCAGGCGTTTCCTCCTGCCCGCCGCCGACACGCAACAGACCGCTGCCGATGCCCATCAGTCCGATCAGCAGCACCGGCACGGCGATCAGCGCGACCGCCGCGCCCGCTTCGCGCCACTGCCAGACCTGGTCGCTCGCCGGCAGCGCTTTCCCGCCCTTCAGCGTCTTCGCGAACCAGTCGATCGCAGGTCCGATGCCCGCGCTCGATTCGTGCAGCCAGGCATGGGTGGTCGGCGGCGTCACCAGCATGCGCGCGGTCCCCGCTGCGATATCGCCATGCAGCTGGTTCGGCTCGACCGGCCGGGACGCGCCGAAGGTCGTCATCAACTTCTCCGTCGCGCCCGTGCGCAGCGGAGATTCTTTGCCCCACATCAATCCGCCGAACTCATCGCGCAGGCCAAAGACGACTAGCAGGTTGCGCGGGAATTGCGGCGTGCCCGGTGCGGCGAAAGGAGCGCCGACGGCGGATCCTTCGAGCACCATCGCGCGATACCCGTCCGGGATCGCTGCTGCGGCCGCGATCACGGTCCAGCCGCCCATGCTGTGGCCCTCCAAGCCGATGTTATCCCGGTCGACGAAGGGCAGGGACCGCAGATAGGCGAGCGCGTCGGGTCCGCCAAACCCGTCGGCAAAGGCGGTCGGATCGCTCGATCCGTGCCCGCGCTGGTCAGGCGCCAGAACCACATAGCCTCGCCGCGCGAACTCGGTGGCGAAGTTGCCCTGCATCTCGGCGCTGTTGAGATAGCCATGCACGGCCAGGATTGCGGGGCGCGGGGCTTGCGCAGTCGCGTCGTCCGGCCGGAACAGCAGCGCACGCATCCGCGCGCCCGATTTGCCGGTGAAATGCACCGCCTCGACCGAGACGCCCGGCGGCGCCTGCACGCGCGACGAGAGCCACAGACCTCCGAATATCGCGACCAACGCGGTGACCGTCGCGACCACTGCGCTCTTGCGCACGCCGCCCATCAGAAGCGTGCTCCCACGCGAATCCCGAACTCGCGGGGCGCGCCGTAGAATTCGGTCGAGCCGAATTGACCCGAAACATAATATTTCTTCGTCAGGTTGGTAACATAGCCCTCAATGCGGTAGTTACCCCAGTTGAGTGTGAGGCTGGCATTCACCAAATCGTGCGATTTGATCAAATCATATTGGGGAAGATACGTCACATACGCCCATTGCGATCCAACATAGCCGTAATTGATCCTCGGAGTCAGCGCACGGCCGTCCCCCAAGTCGAAACCATATTCGACGCCCGCATTCCAGGTCCAACTCGGCGAGAGCAAATTGGGTCCCTTGTTGGTCGTGATGAACTGATAGTTGAAGCAGCCGATCGTCACGGTTGGCGTGCAGGCCGGAAGGCCCGCGGAGGCGGCGCCAGGCTGCCGCCGGTTGATCACCGTAACGCTGCTCAACTGCGAATCGACATAGGAGACGCCGGCATCGAAGCGCAGCCCGCCGAGATGCGCTTGCACCTGTGCCTCGAAGCCCTTGATCGTCGCATCGGCGAGGTTGATCACTCCGGTCTGGCCGGACGCGGGATTGATCACATCCATCTGGAAATTCTGGTATTTGTTGTAGAAGGCCCCGATCTGCGTGCGAACGTGCCGGTCGAGGAAGCTCGATTTCCAGCCGGCCTCATAATCCCACACGGTTTCCGGCTGGAAGAGCCCGCCCGGCGGATTGATCCCGCCCGGCTTGTAGCCGCGCGCGGCGAAGGCATAGATGAGGTTCTGGTCGTCCGGCTTGTAGTTGAGCGCCAGCTTGCCCGTGACGCGACCGTCGGATTCGGTGCCAGTCTGTGGGATGGTGACGAAAGCGGCGGGCGGCAGGCCGCCCAGATAGACTCCCCCTTTGCCTTCCACATGGAAATGCGAATAGCGCAGCCCGGCCTGCACTTCGAACTTGTCCGTGACTCGATAGTTTGCTTGGGCGAAGGCGCCGACGGTCACCTTGTCGTTGGTCGGCGCAACCACGATCGGGAACGGTGCCGTGCCCATCAGCGTCAGGAAGACGTCGATCTTGTTGCGTTGATAATAGCCGCCCAGGATGAAGTTGAACGGGAGCCGGTTCGGCGAGATGATGTTGATTTCCTGAGTATATTCGCGCTCCCGGACAAATTGCGTCTCGGTCTGCGGGCCGAACATGGCCGGCGTAGACGCCGCGTTCGTGGCGTCCAGATCATAGGCGTTGTTGATCCGCTTGTTCTGATAGCCCGAGAGCGAACGCACGACGAGTCCGCCGGGAGTCTCGTATTTCAGCTCGAGCTCGGCCGTGAAAGCGCGTTCGAAATTGCTCGTCGGGCTGTCGTAGTTGAGGGTGTAGCGCTGGCTTTCGCGGCCGCTGGCGAACTGTGTGCCGGCAATGGGCTGATAGGCGTATCCGCCCGTTTGCTTCTGCGTGAACTCGGCCTTCGCATAGACGGATAAGCCGCCCGATTTGAGCAGCGCCGAGACGCGCCCGTCATGTTCCCTCAGGCTGTCGGGCTCGTTCCGAAAGGGACCGCGATCGGTGTAGTAGGAAGCGCGCCGGTGTTGATTGGTGGCGACGCGGATCGCGAACTTGTCTCCGACCGCCAGGTTGATCGCGCCGTTCGCGCGCAAACTGTCATAGCTGCCATATTCGAGCGTGACATCGCCACCGGTCGTGCCGAGCTCGGGCCGCTTGGATGTCATGAAGATCGCGCCGCCGGTCGAATTGGAGCCGACCAGTGTTCCCTGCGGGCCGCGGAGCACCTCGATGCTCTGAATGTCGTACAAGTCGAAGCTCTGCGCGATGGGCGGCTGGAACAGGCCATCGACATAACTTGCGACACCGTTCGCGACCTGCGGCGAGCCGCTCGAAAGGCCGATGCCGCGGATATTCACCGATTCCGTGAGTCCGGCCTTGGTGATGGTTAGGCCCGGTGCGACATTCTGCAGGTCCCGCTGCACCAGCACGGCCTTCTGGGCAAGGTCGTCGCCCGAAATGGCGGTGAGCGCGATCGACACCTTCTGCGGATTTTCGCTGCGCCGCTGCGCCGTGACCAAAATCTCGTCCGATGCGCTGTCTTTCGCTGCCGAGTCATCCTGAGCGGCCGCAGCGTTGGCCTGGGGCTCCGGGGGATCGGCGGCGAGGGCCGGCACGGAAGCGAGTCCGGCGGACGTCGCCAGAAGCAGCGAAAGCGGCCTGAGCATGGTCTTCATTCAATCCTCCCCAATTCTTATCGTTCGCGTCCGGGACGCCACGCGGGCCCCGAGCGACCTGCCCCGAAGACGGACGCGATCACCACGGGAGAGCCGCGTACTCCTCGCGATTGGCGCCATTTCTCGATGGGTTTCCGGTCAAGAAATAGCGGTCTATTTCGACGCCATGTTTCGGTGCTAAGATCCCCTGTCGGGATATCGACGGGGTTTAGGGGAGGCTGGCGGTGCAACCGCAGGCGGGAGGCGCGATCGAAACGCGTATTGCGGCGAGATCGCGCGAGCTATTCGCTTATGTAACTGGGACCGAGCATTGTAGCATCTCCAGCGCCTCGGCGTTGGCGGACAGGATCGAGGATTCGCTCTGGCACGCCGGCGAGCGCGTGCCTGCGAACGAAGCCGAGCTGTCGGAAACCTTCTGCGTCGGTCGCCGCATGGTTCGCCAGGCGAGCCGCGTGCTCCAGCAGCGCTGTGTTATGGAGCCTCGCCGAGGCGGCCGTGGCAGCGGAGGCCTGAAACCGATCGTGCCGGACGCGCCGCAACTCGCGCGCGCGCTTGCCGACGCCGTGCGCGCCCAGTGCGACCGCCGCGCAATCGAGGAAGCGCGCTCCTTCCTCGCGCCGCTGCTCGCCAGACGATCGGGGCCGCTCGCGGCGCTCCTGTCCGACATGATTGCCAGCCTTGCCCGAGATTCGCATCAGCCGGTGGTCGAGCAGTTGGGACCGCAAGCCTCGTCGTTGGCGCAGCAACTGATCAGGGGGTCGGCAGGGGATTTCGCTGCCGCGCCGCTGTTCATCGGATCGTTCGATTCGATCGCCGAGCGCTACGGAGTCAGCCATGAAACCGTGGTCGAGGCGGTTCGGCTGCTCGAAGATCGACAGCTCGTGGCGCTGCGCCGTGGCCGCGGCGGTGGAGTCTATCTCAGCAACGGATCGACCGCCCGGGTCGCGCGCATGGCGAACGCCTTCCTTGCGGGAAATCATATACCGCTGGCCGACTGCCAGTATCTGCTGCTCGAGATCAATGTCGAGATGATCAATCTTGCATGCCGCCGCGAACAACGCGCTGGTGCAGACGGCGTGCTCGCCTCGCTCAACACCATGGATAAGGCGCGGACCGCGTCAGAGGTCGCCGTCGCCTGGTATCCGGTCCAGCGCGAGATCGCCGAACTCGCCCAAAGCCCGATCCTGCACGTCTTCGCTCGCTGCCTGGCCGCGTCGCTCGTGCTGCGACGGCTGCATGCGGCGGAGATCCCCGAAGCAGATGCGCACGATCTCTATGGTGCGACCCGCTCGATCGTCGACAATGTCGTGCGGGGGAAATCCAACGGAAATCGGGATGCCCATGTCCTGTGTCAACACGTGCTCGGCCGCTACTGGTGAAGTCTCGCTTCTGAACTACATGGCCTAGATTCAGGCGCGCGGCGTCGAGTCCGTATCGCTCGACTTGGAGTATCCGTCCGCCTTTTCCACTGTAGCGGCCGGGCGTCCGCCAACCTATCGTACGGGATAGCCGCGCCAGCGCTTGATGGTGCGAATGGCGAAGCTGGACCGCATTGAGCTGACGCCAGGCAGGCGCGACAGGCATTCGCGGTGAATTCGGTCGAACTGCTCCAGGTCGCCTGCCGCGATCCACAGCACGTAATCGGCGCTTCCCGTCATCAAATGGCATTCGAGAATCTCGTCGAATTCGCCGACTGCCTGTTCGAACCGATCCATCGCCTCCCGACTTTGGCTGTTCAGCGTGATTTCCACGAACGCCTGCAGCTTCAGGCCGAGCTTTTGCGGGTCGAGTATTGCCGAATAGCCGACGATCAGGCCGGCGGCTTCGAGCGACTTGATCCGGCGGTGGCAGGCAGATGCCGATGTGCCGACCGCTTCGGCCAGGTCGGCGATCGAGCGGGACGAGTCGCGCTGCAGAGCATCAATCAGACGGCGATCGATCGTGTCCAAGAGAAAATATCCCGGATTGTCGAGGAAGTCCGGTAGAAAATACCACTATCACAGCAAAGGTCCATCACCTTTGGCAAGATCGACCAGCCGGTTCGGGATAATATCACCGCGAACGTGATAGAGGGAGGACACGATGCGCGTTGGCACCGTCAAGGAAATCAAGAATCACGAATATCGTGTTGGTCTGACGCCGGAGAGCGCTCGCGAACTGGTCGCAAATGGCCATGAGGTGTGGGTCGAGACCGATGCCGGCAAGGGCATCGGCGCGTCCGATGGCGACTATCAGACCGCCGGCGCACGGATCGTACCCACCGCGGCCGATATTTTCGCGGAATGCGAAATGGTCGTGAAGGTCAAGGAGCCGCAGCCAGTCGAGCGCGCGCAGCTCCGCAAGGGACAGATCCTCTACACCTATCTCCATCTCGCGCCCGATCCCGAGCAAACCGCCGATCTGTTGAAATCCGGGGTGACGGCGATCGCCTATGAAACCGTCAGCGGCGCCAACAACGCGCTGCCGTTGCTCAAGCCGATGAGCCAGGTCGCCGGCCGCATGTCGATCCAGGCAGGGGCGACGGCGCTGGAAAAGGCGCACGGTGGGCGCGGCGTGCTGCTGGGCGGCGTGCCGGGGGTCTTGCCGGCCAAGGTCGTCGTCATCGGCGGCGGTGTGGTCGGTTTCAACGCAGCGCAGATGGCGGTGGGATTGGGGGCCGATGTAACGGTCCTCGATCGCGATCCCGGTGTGCTCGAGTGGCTCGACAACCAATTCGAGGGTCGCGCGCGGACGCTCTATTCGGGCAAGGCCAGTCTCGCCGAGCAAGTCGCCCAAGCGGATCTGGTGATCGGCGCCGTGCTGGTCCCCGGCGCGGCTGCGCCCAAGCTGGTGACACGCGCCATGCTCGCGACGATGAAGCCGGGTGCCGTGCTGGTCGACGTCGCGATCGACCAGGGCGGCTGCTTCGAGACCAGCCGCGCGACCACGCATGACGAGCCGACCTATGTTGTCGACGAGGTGGTGCATTACTGTGTGGCGAACATGCCCGGCGCAGTCGCGCGCACGAGTACCTATGCACTCAACAACGTGACCCTGCCGCACGCGCTTCGGATCGCGGAAATGGGCTGGAGAGGCGCGTTGAGGGCCGATCCCCATTTGGCGAATGGGCTCAATGTCCACGAAGGCAAGATCACCTATGAGGCGGTCGCGCGCGACTTGGGGTATGATTTTACGCCCGTGCGCGAGCTGTTGGGCTGACCGCCGGCCTTCGGGACCGGCGCGGATCGACGAACATCGACGGGCGCTTCGCGGACTCGATCTGCGAGGCGTCCTGCGGTGCAGATTCCACGTCCCGAAATAGCGCGCGTTCGATTGAGCAGCCGATCTTGCGTTCGGCCGCGATCGGCCAACCCTCTGCCTTTTCGGAGGTCTTGAGCGCCTCGCACACGTCATAACTCATCGCCGTCCGCCGGACTGCATCCGAACCGGCGCGCTCGGGATGACTATCGCGTTGCGCGTGCGATCGGCTGATTTCGGCAGGAAATGACTCACCTGGGCCGTTGGAACCCGGAAATTGCCAGCCCATGTGCGTGACCGTGCTCGATCCGCGTCGACGTTGCGCGCCTATACCCGACGCCAGGGCGCGCCGGATCGCGCATGGCGACCGCGCGGAAGTTTTTTAAGTGCCGAATCTGAACCTTACGCAAACTCGATAGTTCAATGGCAGCCTAGAAAACCTCTCGACCGTTTAGGAGTCGGAATGCGCCCCGGCAACCGCCATCTCCATATTGAGCCAGCGACACCGAAAAGCGACACGGCAGAGAGCCTGATGCTCGCATTGATGTCTCAGGACGCAGGATTCGCGCCCTGGGAAACATCCGCGCCTCAGCTTCCATCGAACCACCCGAGCGAAGCCACAACTCTTGTCGTGGTTCCGCTCCGCGCGGTGGGCTGATCCTCGAGCGATTTCCTGCGCCCGTTCTAGAGGGACGGCTGGTCTCAGACGTCTAGCTATTCGATTTAGGCTGGTGACCCCTACGGGACTCGAACCCGTGTTTTCGCCGTGAGAGGGCGACGTCCTAGACCGCTAGACGAAGGGGCCGCGCGGAAGAGCGAGGCACTTAGGGGCGTGGGACGAACCCGTCAAGCGATACTCCAAGCAGTGATTGGCGCCTCTTTTGCGGGGCTCGCGAACCGCTTTCTGCATCCCCATCTGGTGCTCGACGAAGGAGAAGATGGATGGCCGATCGACACATGCTGACCCCGAGTTCTGACCATCCGATCACGATTGCGCCCAATCCGGCGCGGGTGATCGTGCGGGTCGGTGAGCGAGTGGTCGCCGACACGCGCAATGCGCTGACGCTTCGCGAAGCAAGCTACCCGGCGGTCCAATATATCCCGCGCGAGGATGCGGATCCGGCGCTGCTCCGACGCTCCGACCACAGCAGCTATTGCCCCTACAAGGGCGAGGCGAGCTATTTCGATCTCGAACCGCTCGGCCCACGCGGTGCCAATGCTATCTGGAACTATGAGGCACCTTATCCCGCAGCCGAACGCATCGCCGGGCATCTCGCTTTCTATCCCGATCGCGTGACCGTCGAAGAACAGATCGAATAGACGGTCCGCCCGGCGCCTCAATTCGGCGTTTCGCGCGCGATCTGGCGCCAGCGCAGTGGCGAGATCCCGTATCGGCGCTTGAAGCTGCGCGCGAAATGCGCGGGGTCCTCGAACCCATTGGCGAAGGCGATTTCGGACACGTTGCGGCGCGCCGAACGCGGATCGCGCAGGTCGGCGGCCGCCTGTTCGAGCCGGCGATGGGCGATCGTCCCGGCGACCGACATGCCCAAAGAATCCTGTAGCAACTGGTCGAGACGGCGCCGGCTGATGCGTTGGTCGGCCGCAACGTCGTCGGCGCGCAGACCGGGAGTCGCGAAATGCTGTTCGACGAACGCCATCGCCGCTTGCACGCGCCAGCTTAGCGCGGTCTCCGACGGCGCGGGATCCATTGCGCCGAGCAGATGAGTCATCGCGATCAGCGCGGCGCTTCGCTGCGGACCGCGCAGGAACGGAGCGGTGTGGATCGCGCTGATCAACGTGTCGCCGATCAGGCTCGCGCCCGCCTCGGCACTGCTCAACCGCGTCGCGGTCAGATGCTCGAGATGTGGGTTGCGGCCGAGCACGAGGTCGCGTGGCATGCGCAGGAACGCGATTTCGACGAGATCGCTGGCCTCGAGCCGGAACGCGAACCGCTCGTCGAGCAACACGAGATCGCCACTGCGCAACTCGCAGCCGCGATTGCGCTGGTTGATCCGCGTGATCCCGTCGATCTGCAGCAACAGGGTGAACAACGGGCGGGCGTTGGCACTCGACGGCGCAAAGTCGACGATCGCCGCCGACGACCGCACTGCCCATAAAGCGCCGCTGCCCATCTCGACGCAGCGGATGTCGCCCACGGGCGGTGCCGGTCTCGCGTGCTGCACGCTCAGCCCGGGAAACAGTGCCGGCGCGGCAGTCGACCAGACCGCGGCGCGGCGCTGCTCCTCGACCATGGCGAGGTCGAGCAGTGCGGGCATATCGTTCAGGCTTGCGGTCGCCATGGCACTCGAACCATTCTCCGGCAGGATGTGATTCGCTTTTCCGTTAGGGATCATGGCCTCGCCAGCATCGCGCAACCGCGACCGGTATGGGATCGGCCGCGAAGCGTTCGTGCCGGTGACAGGCAGACGGGGCGCCAAGGGGCGCCCCGAACGCGTCAGACGAGATAGGTCTTGTAGAGCTTTTCCAATGCGGTCCACGCGCGCTCTGCTTCGGCCTGATTGTAGACCTGGCTGCCCGGAACGGTCCAACCATGGTCGCCGCCATAGACTTCGACCGTCGCCGGCCGGCCCGCCGCGGCGAACGCTGCCTTGAGCGTGTCCTTGTCGGCCGGCGCGCGTGCATCGTCGTTCTTGGCGACGGCGCACAGGAACGCAGCCTTGGTCTTGGGGATCAGCAGATGCGGGCTGTTCGGCTGTGTCGTCACCAGGCCGCCGCCATGGAAGGTCGCCACAGCGCCGATCCGGTTCGGCACTGCGGCAGCGGTGCGGAACGAAAGCGGCCCACCCATGCAATAGCCCTGCACGCCGGCTTTCTTGTTCTTGGCGGTCTGTGGCTGCGCGTCGAGAAATGCGAGGTACGCGACCGAATCCTTGTCGATGCCTTCGTCGGTCATCGCATTGCGATAGGCGAACATCTTCTGCATCGATGCCTGCATCGCCGTCGGGTCCATCGCCGCCTGCGCTGCGGCCGCCTTGATGCTGCGATAGAAGGGATTGACCACCAGCACGACATAACCTTGGGCCGCCAGCCGCTTTCCCATGTCGCGGAACACCGGCCGTAGTCCGAAGATGTCGGGCCACACCAGCACCGCCGGCCAACTGCCCTTGCCCTCAGGATAGACCAGCACCGCTTCGCACATGCCGTCGGGCGTCTTCACCTCGACGTCCTTCTCGATCACCTTGGCTTCGGCAGCCTCGACCGCAGTGGCGAAGGTCATCAGCGCGGCGCTGCCCGCCACCATCGCACGGCGGGTGACCCGCCAATCTTCGATCTTCCCCGGATTTACGTCGTTATCGCACATGTCGGATCACTCCCTCGATTGGCGTAGGTGCTCCCGTGATTCCTTTGCGGCGTGGATCAGTTTCCGTCGAGCCGCTTCTGCGTTTCCGGGTCGATCTTGAACCCGCAATTATTATTGTCCTGGCAGACCGTGATCGTGTGGATGTAGCGGATCTTGCCGTGCTCGATCCGAAAGCTGTGTGCATCGGGCCGCTGGTTCGGCCCCATCTTGAGTGTCACCGTGACTGCGCCGAGCGACGGGTCGACGATGTAGCGGCGCTCAGCCATCTTGATGTTGCTCGGGACGCCCACGTTGCACGTGTCATCGGGTCGCACTTCGCCCGGCGCGCCCTTGCCGGTATACAGGCCGCCTTCGAGCCGCACGCAAGGGCTGCCCCACGGGACCTGGACGGTCTTGTCGTTGAACGAATCGAGATAGGCATCGGCCGCCTTGATCAGAGTCTCGCGCGTGTCGCGCTGGGCCTCGGGGATCACGTCCCATTTCTCGGCCTTCGAATATTTGAGCGTGTTGGCGGCACTGAACAGCCAGTCGCCCTTGTCGGTAATCAGCGCATCGATGCCGCCGAGCCTGCCGTTGCGCGCGCTGACGGCGGTGCCGAGCACATAGGGGTGCGCCGGATCGGTGATGATGATCTCGGAAAAGGAAGTGCAGGCCTGGGTGTCCCAGATCGTCCGGACGAAATCGATCTTGTGCGGCGACGTCATGATGCCGTTGTTGAGCCCGGCGGTTTCCATCTGCTCGGTGTAGTTGAGCCATTCGCCCCCGAACAGCAGCTTACCGGTATCGCCTTCGCGCAGGCCGGCAATATAGCTGTCGGTGACCGCCTGGAGGTCCTCTTTCTCGCACGGCCCGATCGGCCCGCCGAACTGCGCGAAAGCAGGCGTGGCGCCGGTGAGCGCAAGCACGGCGCCGGTCGTGGCGAGGGATTTGCCCATTCCGGTTCGGGAAGGCGTGGGCGCGCCGCCCATCCCGGTCAAACCCAAGCGAAACAAGGCCATCGTCCCCTCCGGTGGTTGTTTTGTGGGGCTGTTCTAGGCCGAGAACCGGGACGATGTCACGGGGGATTGGTAGCGGGCGAAGCATTGCAGCTGATCAATCGGCGCATAGCGCCGCCCGCCGCTCCCCGCCGCTCCCCGGTGCTCGCGGGACGATCGGAAGCGGCGGGAACCTGCGCTCGCGCAATGCTGCCCGGCACGCGCGGTTTCAATGGACCGTCGAGACCGGCGCCGGGCAGGACGGGGGCAGAGCGCGCGCGCCGCGAACAACTTGTGCCCCATTGGCGGTGCGAAACCGTGTCGCCTGATCGCTTAGCAACTGCGTCTCGTTCCTGAGATTGCGGGTCGAGGCCGACATTTCCTCGAACATCGCCGCGGCCTGCTGCGTGGAGGCATCCATCGTCCCGATCGCGGCGCTGATCTCGTTGACCGCGCTTGCCTGCATGCGATTGTCTTCCGCCATCCCGGCGACCAGCCTATGGACCTCGGAGACACTTTCCGAGATACCGGTCAGGGCCGTGTCGACCTGGCCGACCATTGTGGCCGCGCTTACAATTTCATCCCGAGTGACGGTGAGCTGCTCGCGGGCACGCTTGGCTTCTTCCTCGGCGCGCATCGCAAGCGCGGAGACCAGGTCGGCGACCACGGCAAAGCCACGGCCTGCCTCACCGGCGCGGCCGGCTTCGACCGCGGCATTCATTGCCAGCACGCGCGTCTGGAACGCGATCTTGTCGAGCCCTTCGATGACGTTGTCGATGCCTTCGGCGCTCGACGAGACGCGAGCCATCGCTTCGACAGTGCTCTCGGTGACGCTGCGCCCGCGACTGACGACCGCAAGCGCGGCATCGGCGCGTTCGACGGTTCCGGCGGCGGCAACGCTGCTGTGCTTCAGGCGCGTATCGATTTGCGAAATCGCTGCGCTGGTTTCCTCGAGATTGGCGGCATTCGACTCGGTGCGGCGGGCGAGCGATTCCGCTGCCTGAGCGATCTCCGCGACTTCGTCTCGGATCGCCGTGCTGCCCTCGCCGACGGTGCCGATCAGTTCGCGCAGCGATCCCAGTGTCTGGTTGAAGTTCGCCTTCAGCTCGGCATAGGCAGCCGGATATTGTTCGGTGATTTCGGCAGTCAGGTCGCCCTCGGCCAATCGGCGCAGATTGACCGTCATGCCACGGACGATTGCGCCGTGCTTGTCGGCTTCTTCATTCAGGCGAATCTGTGCCGCGGCATTCGCGCGAAAAGCGAACATCGCCTTGGTCATGCGGCCGACGCAGTCGGTATAATCGGTGAACGCGATCGGACTTTCGAGATCGCCGGCTGCAAGCGCCTCCATCCGCAGGACGGTTGTAACATAGGGATTGGCTATCGTGCGGCGGAACCACTCGCCCATCGCGATGCCGAGCAGCACAACCGCACCAGACACCGGGAGAAGCAGCCTCGGCGCGAACAGGGAGGTCAGCGGTCCAACCAGCACAAGGGAGGTCATGACAAGAAATGCAAAGCGCAGCTTCCGTCGAATAGGCGCGTGCGCGACAAACCATTGCATGCAATAAACTCCCTGGAGAATTAGGAAGGGTAGACTCCTAGATTTTTAGTTCGAATGGGACGAATGCGGATGGCCTGGTTAGAATTTATTTCGGATCATTTCGAAGTTATTTCCTGCCCGTTACGAAGGCTCTCGGAAAAAATCCTGCTAACTCAACAGGATCAGCTACGTTCGAATTGACGTGCGAACTGGACCACACGACGTTCCGGATCTGCTGCACCTAGGCGGAGGATGATGTGGTCCCCCGGCGCAACATCGCGGTCCGGGATCCGCGCGATCACGGGTTCACCTGTCAACAGGATGCGAGCGCCGCGCTCATCGACGTCGACGACGGACGCGGTGAAGCGCTCGCCCTCGCGGCCGGTGAGCAACACGGCTTCGGCGAGATCGAGCACGGCGCGCTCGATCTGCCCGGCGCGTGCGTCGGCACGCGCCATCACCGAAGGCAGCCGATCGAATGCGGCCGCAATTGCTTCCGGAATCCGCTCCCCGCGAGCGATCGCGAGGGCGGCGCCGATGACATACCGGTCCGCGAGCCGGCGCAACGGCGCGGTCGCCTGGGCATAAGTTGCGGCTAGAGCCGCGTGCCAGGGCACCACATCGGCATGATAGGGTGCATAGCCCGCGGAGTTGCCGGCGCGCCGTATCGCAAGCATCATCGCGGCCTGCCTGGGTTGGGTGCAATCAAGCGCCCGTGAGAATTGTTCGAGCGTCGCGTCGTTTGCCCAATGCAGGCCGAGCGCACGCGCGGTATGGCGCAACCGGCCCGTGGCGCGCGCATCCGGTGGTGCCATCACCCGAAACAGCCCGGTTTGGTGCGCCAGCAGCGCCTTGGCGACGGCGAGGTTGGTCGCGAGTGACAGCGCGGCATTCTGGTCTTCCGCGGCGCGGCGCAGTCGGAAGCCAAGGTGCAGCCGGCCGTCGGTTCCCCGCTCGATCTCCTGTTCCGGCGGGTCCACGCGCGCCGCGCCGCGTGCGGCATCGGCTGCCGCGATCCGGCGTGCGAGTTCGGCGAAGTCGCGTGGCAGATCCTCGGACTGGACGGTCTCATAGGCGAGCTTGGCGACGGAGCGGATCACCGCGCGCTCGGCGCCATCGAGCGTGGCAATGCCGTCCGGCGCAACGCGCACGGCGAATACCACTGCCGGTCGTGCCACATTCGGCAACAGGCTGGCGGCGCCCTCGCTCAGCAGCTGAGGATACAGGCTGGCCTTGCCATCGGGCAGGTAGATCGTCTCGCCGCGTGCCCAGGCCTCGGTGTCGAGCACATCGCCGTCGTCGACGAACCAGCCGACATCGGCGATCGCGTAGTGCACCAGGATATCCGTACCGGCGCGCTCGATTGCGAATGCCTGGTCGAGATCGGTCGACGCGGCCGGGTCGAGCGTGACGAACCGTTGCGCCGTGCGATCACGATGCCCGGATAGCGGCCGGCGTACGGCAGCTTCGGCGGCGGCGATTACGTCGGGAGCGAATCCGACGGGAACCTGGAAGTCGCGACGGATCTGCGCGAGCCCTTCGGCCAGCGCGCGATCGGGATCGACGATCGTCTTCATCGGTGCCCCATGCCCTTGCGGCCATGGGAAGGGAAGGGCGGAAGCTCGGTCTCGGCCGTTGCCGGATGCGAGGACAGGCCCTAGGGCCGCGCCCATGCTGCGCCTCTCGGGCCTATCGCTCCCGCTTGATCATTCATCCGACGCAATCGCCCCGGCGATCTGCGCACGCCTCGGCATCGCTCCCGATCGGCTTCGCGGCTTTACGATGGTCCGCCGCGGCAACGATGCGCGGCGCAAGAGCGCGATCCTGCTGGTCTACAGCTTCGATGTCGACGTCGTCGACGAAGCCGAAGTCCTCGCCCGCTTTTCCGGCGACAAGGACGTTCGGGCCAAGCCCGACACCGATTATCGCTTCGTCACCCATGCGCCTAAGGGCTGGTCGGGCCTGCGCCCGGTGGTCGTCGGCGCGGGCCCCTGCGGCCTGTTCGCCGGCCTGATCCTCGCCCAGATGGGGTTCCGCCCGATCATCCTCGATCGCGGCAAGATCGTCCGCGAGCGGACCAAGGATACCTGGGGATTGTGGCGCCGCGCCGAGCTCAATCCGGATTCGAACGTCCAGTTCGGCGAGGGCGGGGCGGGGACATTCTCCGACGGCAAGCTCTATTGCCGTGTCAAGGATCCGCGGTTTCTTGGCCGCAAAGTGCTCGAGGAGTTCGTGCGCGCCGGCGCGCCCGACGACATTTTGTTCGAGGCCCATCCGCATATCGGCACGTTCCGTCTCGTCACCATGGTCGAGAGCCTGCGCGCCACGATCGAGAGCCTCGGCGGTGAATATCGCTGGCAGATGCGCGTCGACGATCTCGAACTCGAGCGGCTGCCCGACGGCCGCCAGCAGATCCGTGGGCTGCACTTGCACGACGGCAGCTTCCTCGAGGCCGACCATGTCGTGCTCGCGGTCGGCCACAGCGCGCGTCCGACGTTCGAGATGCTTCACGCCCGTGGCGTGCACGTCGAGGCCAAGCCCTTCTCGATCGGCGTGCGCATCGAGCATCCGCAGAGCTGGATCGACGAAGCGCGCTACGGCAGCCATGCGCGGCACCCGATCCTCGGCACCGCCGCCTACAGTCTCGCGCACCATTGCCGCAACCAGCGCACGGTCTACAGCTTCTGCATGTGCCCCGGCGGGCGCGTGGTCGCGGCCACGTCGGAGGAGGGGCGCGTCGTCACCAACGGCATGAGCCAATATTCGCGCGCCGAATTCAACGCCAATTCGGGGCTGGTGGTCGCGATCGAACCCGAGCGCGACTATCCCGGCGGGCCGCTCGCCGGCATCGATTTCCAGCGCCATTGGGAGTCGCGCGCCTATGTTGCGGGCGGGTCCTCGTACAACGCGCCGGGGCAGAAGGTCGGCGATTTCCTCGCCGGCCGGCCCTCGACCGAGCTCGGCAGCATCACGCCGTCGTACAAGCCGGGCGTCACCATGACGGATCTCGCGCAGTGTTTGCCCGACTATGCAGTCGAGGCGATGCGCGAGGCGCTGCCGATCTTCGGTCGCCAGCTCGCGCGTTACGATCACCCCGATGTCGTGATGACCGGTGTAGAGACTCGGACCTCGTCGCCAGTACGCATCACGCGCGGAAAGGACTTCCAGAGCCTCAACACCGAACGGCTGTTCCCGGCGGGCGAAGGCGCGGGCTATGCCGGGGGAATCCTGTCGGCCGCGATCGACGGAATCAAGGTCGCCGAAGCCCTTGCGCTCAGCATGATGCGCCAGTGAGTGCCGAATATGACACGATCGTCCTCGGCGCGGGCGCGGCGGGAATGATGTGTGCGGCGGTCGCCGGCGCGCGTGGGCGGCGCGTCTTGCTGGTCGATCACGCCGACGAGCCCGGCAAGAAGATCCTGATCTCCGGCGGCGGACGCTGCAATTTTACCAATATTCACACCGCGCCCGATCGCTTTCTTTCGACCAATCCGCATTTCGCCAAGTCCGCGCTCGGCCGTTATACGCCCGCCGATTTCCTCGCTTTGGTCGAGCGTTACGGCATTGCCTGGCACGAGAAGACGCTCGGGCAATTGTTCTGCGACGGCTCGGCGCGCCAGATCGTCGCGATGCTCGTCGCCGAGTGCGACAAGGCGAGCGTGACCACCTTGCTCGGGCATCCCGCCAGCGCGATCGATCATGCCGATGGCATGTTCCGCGTCACCGTCAACGGCGCTGATTGGCGCGCTCCGGCTCTGGTGCTGGCGACCGGCGGGCCTTCGATCCCCAAGCTGGGCGCGACCGGATTCGCCTATGACGTGGCGCGGCGCTTCAGGCTGTCAGTGGTGCATCCGCGTCCGGCGCTGGTTCCGCTCACGCTCGGACCGGACGATGCGCTGTTCCGCTCGCTCTCGGGCGTTTCGGCGGATGTCGTCGTGCGGTGGAACAAGACGCGCTTCCGCGAGGCTGCGCTGTTCACCCATCGCGGACTGAGCGGACCGGCGATGCTCCAGATCTCCTCCTATTGGCAGCACCGCACGTCGATCCATGTCGACTTCCTTCCCGATGCCGGCGCCGACTGGCTGATCGAAGCGAAGCGCGCCCAGCCGCGCACCACCCTCCGCCGTACGCTCTCAATGCACCTGCCGGCGCGCCTCGCCGAGACCTTGGCCGAACGACTGGCGCTCGACGGCGAACTGGCGAATCTCGCCGATAAGGCCCTGCGCGCGGCACAGGCGCAGCTGGCGGACTGGGAGTTCGACCCGACCGGCACTGAAGGCTTTGCCAAGGCGGAAGTCACGTTGGGCGGAATTGCCACCTCCGAGCTGTCGTCCCGCACGATGGCCGCCGCGAAAATGCCAGGACTCTATGCCATCGGCGAGGCGGTCGACGTAACCGGTTGGCTCGGCGGTTATAATTTCCAATGGGCCTGGGCGAGCGGAGCCGCGGCTGGGCAGGCCATTTGACGCCCGGGCACGGGCCCTGTGCACTGCCCACATTCGATCGGGGAAGTCGCCGAGACCCTGCGATGCGAGTTCGCGCGGAAATGCCATGCATTTCAAATCTTGGGATCAAAGCCGGAACATAACATAGATTGGAAAGTTGTTTACCTTCCGGGGTATCCGAAGGGAGCAAAGCGGACGTGTCGAGCAGCGGGGAACTATCGGGGCTTGGGATCCTGCTGGTCGAAGACGAGCCGTTGATCGGCACACTGATTTCCGAGTGGCTCGCCGAAAATGGCGCCGAAGCGCGATGGGTGCCGACCGACACGGAGGCATATCGTTTGCTCGAGGACCACGGCGACAATATTGACGTGCTCATCACCGACATCAATCTGCGCCTGGGCACCACCGGTTTCGACGTCGCCCGCTTCGCCCGCAAACTGAACGACCGACTGCCTGTAATTTACCTGAGCGGTGAGGTGATCGCCGCAGACAACATTCCCAATTGGTGTGTCGACCGCGCGTTGTTCCTCACCAAGCCTGTCCGTCCGGGGCAACTGATAAACGCGGTCCTGGAAACGCGCGCGACCCCTGTTTCTGATGAACACTTTACGATTCGTGCAGGCTGCCGCAGCGCCTGAATCGCATGCGCGGGCCGCCCGGCCGCGCTCCACCCGCGCGTCGAGGTCGGTGTGAAGCTGCGCAGTCGCACAATTGTCGGGCGATAAGCCTAACCTCCGCCGAGCCGGTAATGACTATTCACATGGTCGAACGACGACATCAGCCCGCCTGACGCGGTTGCCGATGCGGAATGGACGGCGGCGGTACGACGACCGATCGATAGTCGGCGTCAATGCAAACGTCGGATTAAGCATAATTGGCCGATCGGCACGTGCTTCACCTGATGGCGAAACCCAGGCAAACAAATCCGGTACAGGATATTGCTTGCAGTAATGCCGACATCGACTAGCTTGAGTGCTGGGGTAATTGTGTAAGAGTGTCAGCCCATGATCATGACGGGATCGCACGATACACTCCTGGTCGTCCTGTCGATCGTCGTTGCGATGGTCGCCTCGTACACTGCTTTGGATCTGGCGGGCCGAGTCCGCGCTTCCGAAGGGTTGCTCCGGCGCATCTGGCTCGGCGCCGCCGCAGTGGCGATGGGCGGCGGCATCTGGGCGATGCACTTCGTCGCGATGCTGGCGTTCAGCATGCCCGGCATGGAAGTCTCCTATGACATCGGTCTGACGCTGATTTCGCTCGGCGTCGCGATCATCGCGACCGGCGTCAGCTTTGCGATCATGTACCGTTCCGCCGATTCCTGGCCGCTGCTCGCCGCTGCCGGCGTACAGATGGGCCTCGGCGTGGTGGCGATGCACTATATCGGCATGGCGGCGATGCGCATGCCGGCGACGCTGCACTATGACCGGCTTTGGCTCGCGCTCTCGGTGCTGATTGCGATCGGCGCGGCAACGGCGGCGCTATGGCTGGCTTCACGCGATCGGCATCCGACGCACCGTGTCTTTGCGGCAATCGTCATGGGCGCGGCGATCGCCGGGATGCATTTTGCCGGCATGCGCGCAGCGGTATTCGCCATGACGCCCGCAGTCGACATGGCGAGAGCCTCCTCATCGGTCGGGCAGGTGGCGCTGGCCTTTGCGGTCTCGACCGCTGCGCTTCTGATCCTGTTCCTCGCATTGGTGGCGGCGATGTTCGATCGCCGCTTCGCCGCGCTTGCGTACCGTGAGGCGCTGGCGCTCCGCGCAAGCGAGGAACGCTTCCGCTCGCTGTATCGCGGGACGCCGCTGCCGCTGCACTCGCTCGATCGCGAGGGCTGCATCGAGCAGGTCAGCAACAACTGGCTCGAACTGATGGGCTATGCGCGTGAGGAAGTGGAGGGCAAGTCGTTTCGGGCCTTCCTTGCGGACGAGTCCGCGGCCGCGTTCTCCGAGGTCGACTGGCCGACGCTGATCCGCGACGATTCGCTCCCGCCGCGTGAATATCGCATTGTAACGCACACTGGTGACTTTCGTGATGTCGTCGTCACGGCCAAGGTCGAGCGCGACGAAACCGGCGCGTTCCTCCACGTCCTCGGCGGACTCACCGACATCACGCAGCGCAAGCGTACCGAGGACGTGTTGCGCCAGACGCAGAAGATCGAAGCGATCGGGCAGCTCACCGGTGGCGTCGCGCACGATTTCAACAACCTGCTTGCGGTAGTGGTCGGCAACCTCGAGCTGCTACGCAAGCGCATGCCGGCGGATGCGACGCTGTTGCGGCTGGTCGAAAGCGCACTCGAAGGAGCGCAACGCGGCGCGTCGCTCACCCAGCGGCTTCTGGCGTTCGCACGGCGCCAGGATCTGCGGCCGACCCAGGTCGACGTGCCCGATCTGGTGCGGGGCATGACCGATCTGCTGCGCCGCTCACTCGGACCGCAGATCCGCGTCGAGACGCATTTTCCGCTCGGTCTGGCGCCGGTGCGCGTCGATGCCAACCAACTCGAAATGAGCATCCTCAACATCGCCGTGAACGCGCGCGATGCGATGCCCGACGGCGGCACGCTCGATATCTCGGCCGACGAGGCCGTGCCGGCCGATCTGCCCGATGCCGAACTCGCCGATCCTGGTCTTGCAGGCGCGCGTTTCGTGCGCCTGACGCTCGCCGATACCGGCACGGGCATGGACGAACGCACGCTCGAGCGCGCAGTTGATCCGTTTTTCACGACCAAGGGGCTTGGCAAGGGAACGGGTCTCGGCCTGTCGATGGTGCAGGGTCTGGCGGCGCAATCTGGCGGTCGACTGGTGCTGCGCAGCACCCCCGGCGCCGGCACGGTGGTCGAGCTGTTCCTGCCGGTTGCCGAGAAGGTGCCCGCGACCGCCGAGCCGCGAACCGAGCCGGCGGACGAAGGCGAAACCGGCCCCGCGCGCACGATCCTGGTAGTCGACGATGATTCGCTGGTGCTGGCAAACGTCGTCGCGATGCTCGAGGATCTCGGGCACACCGCCGTGCCCGCGGCATCGGGCGAAGACGCGTTACGCCAACTCAGTTCGGGCTGCGCGGCCGATTTGCTGCTGACCGACCAGCTCATGCCGGGCATCACTGGCACACAGCTCATGCGCAGGGCCCGCCAGCGGCGTCCCACGATGCCGATGCTGCTGATGAGCGGCTTTTCCGAATTCACCGAAAACGAAAGCGAGGCGGTGACGCGGCTGAGCAAGCCGTTCACGCAGCTCCAACTCGCCGCCGCCATCCGCCGCGCGGCCACGGCGACGCCGGCGATTCCGCTGCACAAGCACGCGGTGTGAGGGGGCCGTCGAGGGCCACCCCAAACATCGGCATCCCTTGTTCAGCTTTGGGAAGCTATCCCGGCCGTGGGACATGTCGGTCGTTGGACGCCGGCGTTCGGATCGGATAGGGTTGACCCATGTTGTCGAAGTGGCGGCGGCGCGTGCCGGCGCCGATCGCGTACTGGCGAGAAGCCCGGCTACTCAATCCGGAACGGTCATAACGCTATGGGAGAGCTCGGGGGCGGCCTGACGGCAACGGCATCGCGCCTGCGCGCGTCCATTTCGGACGAGAAGCTGATCTTCGCGGCAATCTTCATTTCCGCGCTGCCCTATGTCAGCGCAATCGGCTTCTACAGCGACGACTGGGCGCTCTTGCAGAGTTATGATTCACTGCGATCCCACGGCCTGGGCCAGCTCCTGCGCGAAGGGTTCGAAACACCTTCGATCGAACGTCCGCTGTACGGGATCTACCTCTCTGCGCTGTTCGCTCTCTTTGGGTTGAACCCCCTCCCGCATCATCTGATCAACACCGGCGTCCTGGCGCTTTCGGGCGTCGTGCTTTTCAAGCTCCTGAAGGACCTGAAGGTGCCGCGCGATCTGGCGTTCGCGACGGCAATCCTGTTCGGCTTCCTGCCACAACTGACGACGCTGCGGGTGTGGTACGCGACTTTCCAGATCGGATTGAGCCTGCTGCTATTCCTGTCCAGCGTGCGGCTCGAGCTTCGCTTCGCCCGCCAAGGGGGAGCGCGAGCAAAGATCCTCGCGCTGGCATGCGCGGCCGGCTCATTGGCCGCCTATGAAACCACTGCGCCTTTGCTTGTCGCCTCTGCGCTGGGTGCGGCCAGGATCCGCGCGCGCCGCTCCGGACGCTGGGTTCCGGCCCTTGCCGCTACGCTCCCCAATTTGCTTCTGATCGCGGGAGGCCTGGGGCTCAAACGGCTGGTTACAAACCGCATTCACGATCCATCCAGCCTTGCCGACCAGCTTGGAGTGATCTGGGAAACGTTCTGGTCGCCATCCTATGACTGGAAGACCAGCGACGGCTTGAATCTGTGGGCCGCCCTTTCGGTGAACTTCTGGCACAGCTTCGTCGCCGAGGCGCATTCTCTGATCCGCGTTTGGGACATTCCGCACAGCTTTGCGGTCGTGTTCTTGAGCGCAGTCTTTGCCCTCGTAGCATTCGCGAAACTCAACACGTCGGCAACGCCTGCTTCGCGCTGGAGCTGCGCTCCGGCCTTTGTCCTGGCAGGCTTTGCAGTATTTTGGCTCGGCTATGCGATCTTCTTCTTGAATCGGATGGTGCATTTTGCCCCGGTGAGCACCGGCAACAGAATGGCGACGCCAGCTTCGATCGGCGTGGCCATGGTGCTGGTCGGGGCGGCAAAGCTGTTTGCGGATACGCTCGGGGGTCCATATCGCCGCCAGCTGTTCGGAGCGATCGTCGGTGTCGCGATCGGCGTGGGGTGCATCCACGCGAACCTTGTCGCCTCCCGCTGGGCAAGCGCCTGGTCGACCGAAGCCACCGTGCTGGACCGCGCGACGATCGATCTCGCCGCACTCCCCGATAACGCAACGATCATCCTCGACGGCGTCTGCCCCTATGACGGTCCGGCAATCGTCTTCGAAGCGCCCTGGGACTGGTCGAGCGCAGTGTCGATCAAGCTTGGTAAAACAGTGAACGGAGACGTCGCTATCCCGAGCTTGCAAGTCACCGATGCCGGCATGACGACGCAGATCTACGACATCAAGAACACCTATGCCTATGGGAGCGGCCTCTACGTCTATAGACCCGATGCGCGACGGGTAATTGCTATCCCCACCCTCCAGGCCGCACAGACCTATTGGCCGCATCATCAGTCCGCCGCCCGCAAATGTCCGCGTGGATATCCGACCATGGGCGTATTGAATTGGTAAGCTGAACCGCATCCGGAGCGCCTGAACAGCGCAGCCGTCTCCTGCAGTACTGATATATGGGGCACGACCCCCTTGCTTCAAGACCGCCCCTTCCGCGTAGAAGCCATGCCCCCGCTGATTCGGTGAGGTGGCAGATGAAGTATCCCGAACATCAAGTGATTGTCGTGGGCGGTGGCCCGACCGGGCTGATGCTCGCTGGTGAGCTGGCGCTTGCCGGCGTGGACGTGGCGATCGTCGAAAAGCGCATCAATCAGGACGTCGATGGATCGCGTGCGAGCGGCCTGCATCCGCGTGCGATCGAACTGCTCGACCAGAGAGGGATTGCAGACCGGTTCCTCGAGCAGGGCACCAAGCATTTCGCCGTGGCGTTCGCCGGAGTACTGCTCGCCGGCACGGCGTCGGCTTCCGAGAGAGCGTGGCAGTGGTGGGTGGAGCGTTCGTCGAACCCGTGGCCCGACGCGTGGGCCGAGAGCTGGTGCACCCCGTGGAGCGATCGCACCACGATCATCCTTCCCGAGCGGCGCGCGGACC
>Ga0207675_100000157_pt1 | contig 59865 bp, 66 predicted proteins | sample KBSSwiS42_FD_184305 | JGI IMG/M metagenome (GOLD analysis project Ga0207675, IMG submission 184305) | Switchgrass rhizosphere microbial communities from Kellogg Biological Station, Michigan, USA - KBS Switchgrass S4-2 (SPAdes) (version 2) | ecosystem: Host-associated > Plants > Roots >...
CGCAGGATATGGTCCATGATGATGAAGTTGCCGAGGCTCGGCCGGCCATCTTCGTCGGCGAGGAAGAAGCTGTAGATCATCGACAGGCCGTCGATCTGCTGGTCAGTGATGCATGCCCCGACCAGCCGGCCGCGCTCGCCGTGGCGCGAGGGCTCGCGATATTCGATGACATAGGAGCTGACCGGCGACTGCTCGACCATGTCGGCATAGTCGTTCTCGTCCATCGTCGCCATGCCGCCGCCCGGATGGCGCGACGAGAGATAGCGGCGGAGCAGCTGATATTGCTCCTCGGTCGCCCAGGGCTTGCACGCCGTGACTTCGATGTCGGCATGGCGCCGCAGCAGCTTGCGCTGCGTCGCGTTCGGCACGAACTGATCCGCGACCACGCGCACCGATACACAGGCGGTGCAGCCTGCGCAGCTCGGACGATAGGCGACCGATTGGCTGCGGCGGAATCCGATCCGCCCGAGCGCATCGTTCAGTTCGCCGGCGTGCGGACCCGAGAGCTCCGTGAAGATCTTCCGTTCCTGCTTGCCCGGGAGATAGGGGCAAGGCGACGGACTGGTGACGAAGAAGCGTGGAAAGCGGGAAAGTGCAGTCACGGTCCTTCGGCCCCCTCAACGACGCCGAGCCTGAATCGGCTCTCCTGGGGCCAATTATGCTGCGCAAATTCGTTGATGAAAAGCGGCTTTACCATGAAAGAGGGTTAACAATCGCGTCCCGAACCGAGAGGTGCATAACAAACGGCCAAGTCGTTCCGGAAGCGAACGGAAACCGGGTCTGTTAACCAGGCTTCCGGCATTCGCAGCGTTGGAATTGCCCCGGGATCCCGCTGTCGGTGCGCAGCATATCGCCTGTGAACCGAAATCAGAATCGCGTCGCGACTCGATTCGTCGCGCGTGCGATTCGCTTCGGCGCGCAACTGTGGAGAACAATGGGTCGCATCCTCCCCAACCGTCACCCCGGCCGTGTGCCGGGGCCCACCGGGAGGCACGGGAATCCATCGAGCCTCATGGATAAGGCGGTTGAGTGGACTCCGGCACAAGGCGGGGGTGACGGGGACTTGATTGATCCCGCGCAGTCTACTGCAGTTCCACCTGGCTCACCTCGTACTGCGCGCGCCGCAGCGCGGTCAGCAGCCGGTCGAGGTGATTGCGGTCCCGCGTCTCGCATTCGATGTCGGTGATCAGGCCCTTCGCCGGCAGCGTGGTGAACACGCGCTGGTGATAGACTTCGATGATGTTGACGCCCTGTTCGTGGAAGATGCGCGCGACATTGTAGAGCGCGCCCGGGCGGTCCTGCAGCCGGATGCGCAGTCGGGCGAGCCGGCCCGAGCGCGCGAGATCGCGCAGCAGCACGTTCGCGAGCAGCCGCGTGTCGATGTTGCCGCCGCACAGCACGATGCCGACCTTCTTGCCCTTGAACCGCTCGGGCTCGGCGAGCAGCGCGGCGAGCCCGGCTGCGCCCGCGCCTTCGACGACGGTCTTCTCGATCTGCAGCAACAGGCTCACCGCTTCCTCGAGCCGGCGTTCGCCGACCAGCACCATGTCGTCGACCAGCGCCTCGACGAACTGCGAAGTGATCGTGCCCGGCACTTTGACCGCGATGCCCTCGGCCAGTGTGTCACCGCCGCAGGGCATCTCGGTCTGGTGAATGCGGTTGTACATCGACGGGAACAGCTCGGCCTGGACGCCGATCACTTCGATCGGATGGCTGGCGGCCTTGGCCACGGTGGCCATGCCGGAGATCAGCCCGCCGCCGCCGATCGGCACCGCGAGCATGTCGATTTCGGGCACATCCTCGAGCATCTCGAGCGCAACCGTGCCCTGGCCGGCGATGATCCGCGGATCGTCGAACGGGTGGACGAAAGTCAGGTCGTTCTTCGCCTCGAGCTCGCGCGCGTGCGCATAGGCCGCGTCGAACGTCTCGCCTTCCAGGATCACGCTGGCGCCGTGCCCTTCGGTCTGGGTGATCTTCACGGTCGGCGTGCTTTTCGGCATCACGATCGTGCTAGGGATGCCGAGCCGTGTCGCATGATAGGCGAGGCCCTGCGCATGGTTGCCCGCCGACGCGGTGATCACGCCCTTGGTCTGCGGATTGAGCTGCAGCAGCGTGTTGAGCGCGCCGCGTTCCTTGTACGCCGCTGTGAACTGGAGATTCTCGAACTTGAGATAGACGGTCGCGCCGGTCAGCTCGGAGAGGGTGCGGCTGATCAAGGTCGGCGTGCGCACGATCGCGTCGCCAATCCGCACCCGCGCCGCCTCGACATCGGCAAGCGTGACGGGAAGACGGGCGGTGGAGGTTGCGAGCGAGGTAGCCATTCGCAGGCCCCTAGACGATAAGGGCTGAGGGGGGAAGGTTACGCGCGGGTGTCGCCGGGACGGACTGGTCGTCAGCCATGGCCTCCTCGCGCCTCGCGGTGCGCGGCGCTGCGAGCCGATCTCACTGGCGCCTGACCGGCGCACCGCCTATGCCGATCGTCTATCACTTCCGGGGGGAGAATATCGCGCGTGAAATCTTGCCTTTCCGCACTATTGTTGTTCGCCGCGCAGCCGGCACTGGCCGATGCGTTGGTCGACCATGTCGACGGCATGGCGCTCGACAGGGACGGCAAGGTCATTCGCTTCACCGGGATCCTGATCTCGCCCGACGGGAAGGTGGTGAAGCTGCTGGGCAAGGACGACAAGCGTCCTGAGAAGCTCGATTTCCTTACTGACGAAAAAGGCCGTGTCGCGATCCCCGGCATGATCGACGCCCACGGCCATGTGATGGAGTTCGGCTTCCGCGCTCTCCAGCTCGACTTGACCGGCACCCAGTCGCTCGAGGAGGCGCTCGATCGCATCAAGGCCTATGCCGAGGCCAACCCCGACCGCAAATGGATCATCGGCGGCGGCTGGAACCAGGAGATGTGGAAGCTCGGCCGCTTCCCCACGGCCGCCGAGCTCGACGCGGTGGTGCCCGGCCGTCCCGTATGGCTGGCGCGGATCGACGGCCACGCCGGTTGGGCGAACACCGCCGCGATCCGCGCTGCCAAGGTCACTGTGCGCACGCTCGTCCCCGCCGGTGGACGGATCGAGAAAACCAAGCTTGGGCTGCCGGCCGGTGTGTTCGTCGACAAGGCGCAGGCGTTGGTCGACAAAGCGGTGCCGCCGCCGACGCCGCGCGAGCGCAACGCCGCCTTCCTCAAGGCGCAGGATCTGCTGTTGAGCATGGGAATCACTGCGACGGCGGACATGGGCACCAGCGTCGAAGGCTGGAATGTTTTCCGCCGGATGGGTGACCTGGGCCTGCTCCGCGTTCGGATCATGAGCTATGGCCAGGGTGTCGAGACTGCACTGGCGGTCGGCGGACAGGCGCCGACGTCCTGGCTCTATGCCGACAAGCTGCGCATGGGTGGGATCAAGCTTTATGCCGATGGCGCGCTCGGCTCGCGCGGCGCCTGGCTGAAAATGCCGTATGCCGATGCGCCGACGCAATCGGGGCTCGGTTTCATGACCGACGATCAACTTTCGAATAATATGAGTCGCGGCGCGATGGACGGGTTCCAGATCGCCGTTCACGCGATCGGCGACAAAGCCAACGCCCAGGTGCTCGGCGCGATCGACGAGCTTTCCGAGACGTACAAGGGCGATCGCCGCTGGCGCATCGAACATGCGCAGATCGTCGATCCCGTCGACCTGCCGCGCTTCGGCCAGCACGGCATCATTGCCTCGATGCAGCCGACCCATGCGACCAGCGACATGCATATGGCCGAGGCGCGGCTTGGCGAGGCGCGGCTTGGCGGCGCTTATGCCTGGCATTCGATGCTCGCCAACGGCGCCAGGCTGGCATTCGGCTCGGATTATCCGGTCGAGAGCCCCAATCCGTTCGTCGGCTGGGCGGTCGCCTTCACCCGCCAGGACGACAAAGGCGAGCCAGAGGGCGGATGGCGCCCCGAAGAAGCCGTGACGCGCGAACAGGCATGGCGCGCGTTCACCACCGACGCTGCGTATGCCGGCTTTGCGGAGGATCGTTTCGGCACGCTTGCGCCGCGGATGCGCGCGGACTTCGTGATCGTCGACCGCGATGTGCTCAAGGCTTCTCCGCAGGAGTTGCGCAAGACCCAGGTCCTCGAAACCTGGGTGGGTGGCGAGAAGGTTTGGGAGCGGAAGTAACGTTCGGAGAATCAATCCCGTGTATGAATGTTGAATTCTAATCTCGGTCAGAGTTGGGTTCAGACTGTCGCCGAAAGAGGTCGAAGTCAGGCGAAGTGCGGTTCGCCATTGGGCGGCAATATTTTTCCAAAGTTCGTAGTTGATTGCGATCATTCGCGGACGACGGTGCAATGCTGCCGCTTGCAGTTGAGCGGATAACGCTATATTTTCTTCAAAAGAACGAACGGGTCGCGCATGATATCGGGGGCCGATAATGCGCTGGTGCAAGATTTCGCCGCTGTTGATGGCTGCGTTGCTCGCTGGATGCGAGCACCCGCGTCCCCGCCTGTTTGACTCGCCGCCCATTCCGGCCGTCAAAATTCGCGCTTTCAGTGCTGACAAGACGAATACGGCGCCGGGTCCATCTGCATTCGCAGTGAGCGCTGCGAGCGGTAAGGACAGTTTCGGATCTTCGCCGCAATGCGGCCGCCCCGAACTCGCGGTCCCGGCGTCCGAATCGACGCCGACCGCGGACTATCTGGTGCTGTCCGGCGGCAGCCTCCACGGTGCCTTTGGCGCCGGGTTCTTCCTCGGGCTACAGGAAAAGGGCGCGCTTCCACCGGAGCCGCGTGTGGTGACCGGGGTCAGTACGGGCTCGTTGCAGTCGACGTTTCTGTTTCTCGCGCGCCAACCCGTTCCCAAGGACCGCAGCTATGCATGGATGGGAGGGTTGGCCACCGAGCCCGGCAACGGGCTGCCGGCTTTGCGTGCCGGGCAAAGCAACATCGAGGATCTCGCGCTCGCCTATTCGATCCGGCGCGAAGCCGACATCCTGCGTCCCACGCCCGGCGGCGATGTCGGGTTTCTGCTGAAAGGGGCCAAGGGCAGTCTCGATCCGCTGCGTAACCGGTTGCTCGCGCTGATCACGCCAGAAACCATCCGTGCAATTGCGATCGAGGCATGTCGCGGCCGCAAGCTCTATGTAGGTGTCGTCGATGTCGACGACGGCTATGGCTATGCGCTCGACATGACGGCGCTCGCGCTAAGCGCTTATGATGGCAACGCTACCGACAATCGGATGAAGCGGGTTCGCAACAGCTATGTCGAAGCGCTGATCGCTTCGTCATCGGTCCCCGTCGGAGCCAAGCCGGTCGAGTTGCGCATCCGGGACTTCGACCGGCCGACGCTCGAACAGCATCGCAACAACCTGTTCATCGACGGCGGTGCTCGCTTCGGCGTCTTCATGCAGGAAATGCGCGATGCGCACGCCGTCGCGCGCGCCGATGCGCCGGACAGTCAGGTATCGATGGTGGTCAACAACGCGCTGGCGATTGCGCCCTGGACCGACAGCGAGGATTTGCGGCGGCCCAAAAAGGGGTGGTTGATCACCACCCTGGGCCTGCGCGCCGTCGAGATCCTCGAAAGCCAGGTCTATCACTTGTCGGTGGGGCTGGTCGAAGCCAAGGCCGATCATTTACGCATGGCTTTCATCAGCAAGGACGGCATCGTCGGCGGCGAAGAACCCGACGCACATCTGTATCGCGGCCAATCGTGTGGCGACCTGCACAAACAGGATGAGGTTACCCTCCATCCGATCCAATTCTATCCGGCCTATATGGCATGTCTGATCGACTATGGTCGGCAACGCGGCCTGAAGGGTCAGTGGAATCTGGGCAGCTGACGTAAGGCAGGGGTGCTTGGCGCGGTTCCTGCCGCCGGTTGACTGCAGGAGAGGTTGAATGGAGGGACGCATCGATTCGCGGCGACCCCCCGGTGGTGGTTGCAGATCTGGAACGGCTGGGTAGATGCTCCGCGATGTTGGAAGGGCGGATGCGGCAGATGAGCGATTGGTATACGCGCCCGGTTATCTTCGTCGAAAGCGTCGAGCGCGCGATCGACTTCTACGTCGACAAGCTCGGCTTTCGGGAATCCGCGGATCGCTATTGCGAGGATGGAACGGCGCTGGTCGGGCAAGTGTCGCGGGAGGATTGCACGCTGCTGCTCAATTGCCAGCAGCCCGCGAAGTGCGGCAAGGCGCGGATGTTCGTCTCGCTGGAGCCCGAGGTGCTCGACGCGCTGCGCACCGAATTCGTCACGCGCGGCGCACCGCTGCGCGACGGCTGGTGGGGCTATGACACGATGATCGTCGAAGATCCCGACGGCAACGAGCTTTTCTTCCCCTATCCCGAGCCGCGCGAGACCGGTGGCGCCGCGCCGAACCGCGCGTAGAGCGCCGGCAGCAGCACCAGCGTCAGCAGCGTCGCCGAAATCAGCCCGCCGATCACCACCGTCGCCAGCGGCCGCTGCACTTCCGCGCCCGCGCCATGCCCGAGCGCCATCGGCACGAACCCCAGCGACGCGACCAGCGCAGTCATCGCCACTGGCCGCAGCCGCAGCAGCGCGCCCTGTCGCGCGGCCTCGGCACGGTCGAGCCCTCCGCGCGCCAGCGCCTGGATCGACGTCAGCATCACCAGCCCGTTGAGCACCGCGACCCCCGACAGCGCGATGAATCCCGCCGCCGCCGAGATCGAGAAGGGCATGCCCCGGACCGCCAGCGCCGCGACGCCGCCGACGAGCGCAAGCGGCACCCCGGTGAACACGATCGCGACGTCGCGTGGCCGTCCGAGCGCCCCATGGAGCAGCAGCAGGACCGCGCCGAGACATAGCGGCACCACCAGCAGCAACCGCGCGCGCGCCGACGCGAAATTCTCGAACTGCCCACCCCATTCGAGATAGACGCCCGCCGGCAACCGCACCTCACGCGCGACGCGCGCCTGGGTATCGGCGACCACGCCGGCGATGTCGCGCCCGCGCACGTTCGCCTGGACGACGATGCGGCGCTTGCCGTTCTCGCGACTGACCTGGTTGGCGCCTTCGCTGACCGCGATGTCGGCGACGCTCGCGAGCGGTACGAACCCGCCGCCGGGCAGCGCGACCGGCAGTTGCGCAAGCGCGTCGGAATCCGCGCGCGCCGCTTCGTCGAGCCGCAGCGTCACCGGGAAGCGCCGGTCGCCTTCGAAGATCAGTCCAGCGTCACGCCCGCCGACCGCCGCGGCGATCACATCCTGCACTGCTCCCGCGCTCACCCCCAATCGCGCGAGCATGTCGCGCTTCGGGCGGATGTCGAGCATCGGCAGCCCCTGCGTCTGTTCGACTCGCACGTCGGTCGCGCCGCGCGCAGTGCGCAGTGCCGCGGCGATGCGCTCGGCGGTGTCCGCCATATCCATCGCCTCGTCGCCGAACACTTTGACGGCGATGTCGCCGCGCACGCCGGCGATCAGCTCGTTGAACCGCATCTGGATCGGCTGGCTGATCTCATAGGCCTGACCCGGCAGCTCGGCGATCGCGCGCTCGACGCGCGCGATCAGTGCGGCTTTGGTCAACCCCGGATCGGGCCATTCGGCGCGCGGCTTGACGATCACGAAAGTATCAGAGGCATTGGGTGGCATCGGGTCGGAGGCGACTTCGGCAGTGCCGGTCTTCGAAAACACGAACCGCACTTCGGGCAGCTTCGCGAGCCGCCGTTCGAGCTGCGCCTGCATCGCCTGGCTCTGCTCGAGCGAAGTGCCCGGCACACGCACTGCCTGGACCACCAGATCGCCTTCGTCGAGCTGCGGCAGGAATTCCTGCCCAAGCGTGACAAACAGCAATGCGCCCGCAGCGACGGCGCCGAGCGCCACGCTGATCACCGTTTTCGGTCGCGCGATCGCATGGTCGAGCAGCGGGACGTAGCACCGCCGCAGCCAGCCGATCGCTCGGCCCTCCTTCTCATCGACGGGCCGGCTCAGCCATGCCGCGACCGCCGCGGGCACGAAACTCAGCGAGAGCAGAAAGGCGAAGCCGAGTGCGATGATCACCGTCAGCGCCATCGGCGTGAAGGTCTTGCCTTCGATGCCGCTGAGCATCAGCAGCGGCACATAGACGAGCATGATGATCGCCTGGCCGAACACCGATGGCCGGACCATCTCGCGCGCCGCATCAGCGACGGTCCGGAGGCGTTCGTCGCGGAGGAGAGGGCGGCTCAGCGCGTGTTGCCGCTCGGCGATCCGCCGCAACGCATTCTCGACGACGATCACTGCACCATCGACGATCAATCCGAAATCGAGCGCACCCAGGCTCATCAAATTGGCCGAAACGCTGAGGCGCAGCATGCCGAAGCCGGTGAGCAGCATCGTCACGGGGATCACCAGCGCGGCGATCAGTGCCGCGCGGAAATTGCCTAGCAGCAGAAACAGTACGGCCACCACCAGCAGCGCGCCTTCGGTTAGGTTGCGCGCGACCGTTCCGATGGTGGCGTTGACCAGCCTGGTGCGGTCGAGCACCGGTTCGACGATGATATCGGTCGGCAGCGATGCATTGATCGCTGCGAGCCTGGCTGCGACTGCCGAGGCGACTGCGCGGCTGTTCTCGCCGACGCGCATGATCGCGGTGCCCACCACCACTTCTCTGCCGTTTCGCGACGCCGAGCCCATGCGCAGCGCCTGGCCGAGCCGCACTGTGGCGACCTGGCTCAGCGGCACAGGCACGCCGGCGCGCGTCGTCACCGGCACGCGGGCGAGATCGTCCAGTCCTGTCAGCCGCGCGTCCGAGCGCACGCTCAGACCTTCGCCGTTGCGATTGACCGTGCCCGCGCCGATTGCGCGGTTGTTCGCGGCGATCGCGCGCGCAACGTCGTCGAGTGTCAGCCCGAGCGAAGCGAGCCGCTGCAGGTCGGGCACCACCAGATATTGCTTGGCATAGCCGCCGATCGCGTCGACCCCCGCCAGCCCCGGCACCGGCTTGAGCAGCGGCGCGACGATCCAGTCCTGCGCGGTCCGCAGATAGGTCGCCTTCTCGCCTTCACTGACCAGATGCTCGCCCTCGGGGGTGATGTAGCTGCCGTCGGGTTGCAGCCCCGGCTGGCCGATCGCGTGCGTGTCGCCGGTGCGATGCGCCATCCGCACTGACCACATGAACACTTCGCCCAACCCGGTCGCGATCGGCCCCATGACCGGCTCGGCGTCCGCCGGCAGCGAGGCTTCGGCGGCGCGCAGCCGCTCGGCGACCTGAGCGCGCGCGAAATAGATGTCGGTCGCATCGCTGAACACCGCAGTGACTTGCGCGAAGCCGTTGCGGCTGAGCGAGCGCGTCGTCTCGAGCCCCGGCGTGCCGGCGAGCGCGGTCTCGATCGGGAAAGCGACCTGCTTCTCGACCAGCTCGGGCGAAAGGCCGGGCGCGCGGATATTCACCTGGACCTGGTTGTTGGTGATGTCGGGCACCGCATCGATCGGCAGCCGCGCAAGCGCGACTGCGCCGATCACCGCGGCGGCCAGCGTGAGCAGCAGCACCAGCCAGCGCCGCTCGACCGAGAAGCTGATGACTCGCGCGATCATTCGTCATGCTCCGCTGCGCCCTTGCCGAGTTCGGCTTTGACGATGAAGCTGTTGATAGCGGCGATCGTCTCGCTGCCGCGCAACCCGGCCGTGACGGCGACGAGCGGCCCGTCGCGGCGCCCGAGCGTCACCGGCACAGTGCGGAATCCGGTCGCCGTGCGGACGAATACTATGGAGCGTCCGTCGACGGTCTGGACTGCGACTGCGGGGATGGTCACGCGCTGGCCGGCGGCCGCAGCTCCGGCAATCGCGAGGCGCGCCTGCACCGGCTCGCCCGCGCGCCACAGCCCGCCGCGATTGTCGAGATCGGCGAGCACACGCACCAGGCGCGTCGTTTCGTCGAGCGCGGGAGCGACGAAGCGCACTCGCGCCGACTGGCGACGTTCACCGGCGCTGACTTCGACAAGGGCGCCTACGCGGACGCGCGCGGCATCGGCCGGCGTGATTGCGAGCGCGACTTGCAATCGGTCGAGATTGGCAATGCGGAACAGCTCGGTATCGGCAGCCTCGGGCATGAACATCTGCCCGAGCAGCGCCGGCCGCGCGATCACCTGGCCGGAGATCGGCGCGACGATCGCGACGCGGTTGAGCCCGCCGCCGCGCGCGCCGGCCGCCGTCGCCTGCTGTTGTGCCTGGCGAAGCGAAACCTCGGCCTCGGTGGCGCCGGCGCGCGAGACTTCGACTTCGCGCAACGGTCTGAAGCCGCGGGCAAAGAGCGCTTCGTCGCGTGCCAGCGTGGCGCGGGCGAGTGCGGCACGCGCACGCGCACGCTCGACTTCGCCATGGAGCGAAGCGCCTTCGCGGCTCTCGATCACTGCGAGCGTCTGCCCACGCACGACATGATCGCCAAGGTTGCGCGTCAGCGCGACGACACGGCCCTCGATCGCGGCGGCGACGACGCGCGTCGCATCGGGATCGCTTTGGAGGAGCGCGGGCGCTTCGACTGCGGTGGTGTTCGGGCCGCCGCCCGGCTTCGCCAGCGTAATGCCGGCCGCGGCGATCTGTTCTGCGCTCAGCGCGATGGTGCCGGCGGAATGGTGCTCGGCGGTGTCTTTCTCGGGCGCGGGCGCGGGCGAACCGCAACCGGCAGCGAGCAACGCGGCGCAAAGCGCCGCAACGGGACGGAACATGCTGGGGACTCCTGACGTGGACCGGGCGCCGAAAAGCGCGAACGTCGGTGTCAGGTGATCGGCGGGCGGAGCAGCGAGGTGCCGGGCGCGCGCGCGGGCAAATTGTCGGGAGCCGGAATCGATGCTTCGCTCGCGCGCAATACGCGCTGCGCATCGCAAGCCTTCATCGGCGTCGCCAGATCGTGGCCGTGGCACAGGTCGTGATGATGCGGTGTATTCTTGTCGGCATCGGCGGGCACTTCGTCGGCATCGCCCGCGACATGGAGCCAGGCGGTTGCCGACGATGGTTCGCCGCCGGTCTCGGCGGCATGCGCGATCGATCCGCCGACCATGCCGACGAACAGGCAAAGCATCAGAATCGCGTTGATCAAGCCCCGCATCGCGACGCCTTGTACTGCGCCGTTCGTCAGGGCGCCATCACCGATGGCACCCCTCGATCGGACGGCGTCGATCGAAACTGCCGGCAATCGCTTGACCCGGCTCCCGGGTCCACAGCTCAACTACTGCGGACCGAATACAGAGTCGCGTTGCTGATCGCGTACACCGCGCCGTCGGCGCCGACCGCGGTCGGCGTATAGGCCTGGCCGATGCCCGAGGTGAGTTGCACGCTCTGCGTCAGCGTGTTCGTCGTCAGGTCCCAGCGGTACAATATGCCGTCCTCGTTGTTCGCGAGGATCGACTTGCGCGCCGGATCCGCGGCCATCGTGTTGATGCACCACTCGCGCCGCGCAGTGGTAGAACCGGCGTCCAGCGTCGGTCCGAGGATCGTCAGCACTTCGCGCATCACCGTGACGGCGGGCAGGATCGGGTCGGCCTGGCTCGCCCTCGGGTCAAGCACGGCGAGTCGGTTCAGCCCGTCCCCGGTGCCAGCGCCCTCGTAATTATTATACTTCAGCGCGAGCAAATAGGTCGACGTTCCATTGTAGCTCAGCACCATCGACGCGGGGATCACGCTAGGCGACACGTCCCAACCGAAGCTGCCGGGAACGCCTGCCGAGGCGAGTTGCGCGTCGAACTGCAGCAGCCAGCCGCGCGCATTGTGCGTGCCGTACTGCGATTCGAGCACCCCGTAGAAGACGCGGCCGTCCGGGCCGATCACCGGCGCCGCCGTGCCGTTGTCGCTGACACGCGCGGGGGTGAGCGCGTTCGGGTCGATCAATGCGACTCGCGCACGCGTCGCGAGCGTCGCGCTGTCGAGCGCGAGCAGATAGCCCGTCTGGGCAGCTGTGTTCACTGCGATATAAACGGTGGTGCCGTCGCTCGAAATTGCAGGCGCGCAATTCATCGCAGGCTTCTGGATCGAGGAGTCGCTGGCCGCCGCCGCGGCGCCGACCCAGATGCCCGTGCCGTCGGGCGCGACGCGGGCGATCCCGCTCACCAGCCCCGCCGGATTTGTCCCCATCACATGGAAGCCGAAGAAGATATTGCCCTGCGCATCGGCGGTGGGTGGCGTGTTGATGAACACATTGGCGTCGTAGGTCGCGGACGCGGCAGCATAGGTGGCGGCGCCGTAGAAGACGTGGGACGCGACGGTGGCACTGGCCGCATCCGCGTCGTTGCGCATCATCAGCCTGCCGCCGGAGTCGGGCGCATAGAGGCGTCCCTGTGATGTGAGCAGCACATTATAGGGTGGCAGCCAGTTGTGCGGTGGCGTGACATAGGCAGTGGTCGCCGACCAGATGAGCGCTCCGGTCGCGCCGTTGCGTCCCTCGATCCGATAGCCTCCGGTGGCGCTGGTCTTGACCGGTATCACGACGGTGTTGAGTGCCGTCACGACCGGCGAACCATAATGGGTGAGCAGCGCGCCGCTCTGTGTATATTGCGGTACGAGGTCGACGGGCGTCGACCAGGTGATGCGTACCAGATCCTGCGATGCGACTGCGCTCACGGCCGTGTGCTGGGCATCATGGCCATAGCCGAACCACGCGGCTCCGGCGGGAGTGGGAGTGGGCGTCGGAGTGGGAGTGGGTGTCGGCGTGGGGCTCGGCACCGCGACCATGCCGCCGCCGCCGCCACTGCACGCGCCGAGCACGGCAGCCGACGACAGCATTGCCAATGTCCTGCGGCGCGAAACCAGCGCGACGCGAAGCTCGGGAGGGATAGGATACTGGCTCATAGCCGCGCCTTTTTACGCGTTCGTTCGATGGAACGCACCAATTCCTGTTGTATCGGGCTCGCGATTGGCCCGGCGGGGCTTTTCACGGACCAGGACGGGGTGCTCAGCGTCGCTCGGGCTCCCATCCATCCCGGCGCGCGCTTGCTTCTTGCGCGGCGTCGAGCCGATCGCCCGCCATCATCCCCTGTGCGGCTTCGAGCATCGCCATGTCGGCGGATCCCGCCTGGCGATAGTCGCTCCGCGTGGCTGCCGAGCCGGCCCCGGTGCGCACCAGTCGCCACTGTCCATCGGCCCGACAGGCGATGCCGTCGGTCGCCGTACCGGCGAACACGCGGCAATAGCTGCCTTGGCTATTGCGAAAACTGACGACGATGCGGGTCTCGCCCGCCTCGGACGCTAGCTGATTGTCGAGCGCGCGCGCCAGAGTGCCCGACGCCACCAGTGCGCCCGATCGATCGGTCGCGATCGGCCCGCTTTGCCAACCGGTGCCGACCATCACGCCGATCGCCAGGCACGCGGCCATTGCCGCCGCCTGCAGCCATGGCTGACGCCAGATCGGCGGACGGCGCCGAACGAGCGGTGCCGGTGCCGAACGGATCACGGCCTCGAGCGGATCGGGACCGGCGACGAGCGGGAACGCGGCGGCAAGTTCCGAACGCAGTCTGCGATGCGCCTCCACTCTGGCAGCGAGCTCGGGGTTCTCGGCGATCGCGCGTTCGACGCGCTTGGCGGTCAGCGCGTCGAGCTCGCCATCGGCAAAGGCCATCAGCATCTCGTCGTCGGGAGTCACGCTGCTTCTCCCAGCACCGCCAGCAATGCCTGCCGCCCGCGCACGAGCCGCGAGGTGAGCGTGCCCATCGGCAGATCGAGCAGCTCGGCGGCCTCCTTATACGCCATCCCCTCGACGAGCACGAGTGCGACGGCTTCGCGCTGCTCGTCGGGCAGCTGAGCCATTGCCCGTTCGACGCGCCCGAGTTCGACGCGTGCTTCGATCGCGCGGTCGCCGGCGTCGCCGATGGCAAGGCCGGCGTCCTCGTGTACGAACGTCTGTGCGGCGCGCGAGCGGGCGCGGGTCCTGTCGATCCAAGTGTTGCGCATGATGCGATACATCCAGCTGTCCATCCGTGTTCCCGGCTGCCATTGATCGCGCGCGCCGAGCGCTTTCTCGACTGCGGCCTGGCAGAGATCATCGGCATCGGCGGCGTCGCGCGCGAGTGCGCGGGCGAACCGCCGCAATCGCGGGAGCAGCCCAACCAGCTCGTCGTCGAATCCTGCCAATCCAGATCCTTTCCTGGGATGAAACGGATCGGCTTGGCCGTTTCATCCCTATGCTGGCATATTTTCGATCATGTTCAATCTGAAGACCTGGATCGCGCTCGGCGCAATGCTCGGTGGCGGTGGCGTGGCGACCGCGCAACTGTTGCCGCAGCTTCCCTCCGTGCCGCAGATCGGCGGCGTGATCGATCGCGCGCGGCCGCTCATCGACGATGCCGCCGCCCTGCCTGGCCGCGCGCTCGACCAGCTTGCCGAGGCGCGCCGCACGCGCATCGCTGATCTGGTGCGGCGCTATCCCGACCGTATCGCGCTCGATCCCGAGGGCAATCCTGCGCGCGCGCGGGAACTGGTGGTCGACGATCCCGATGACGCGCTGGTCGCACGCGCCGTACAACATGGCTATCGGCTGATCGAGCGTTCCGACGTGCTCGGCGTGTCCTATGCGCGCTTCGCAACGCCGGACAAATCGATCGGTGCCGCGATGCGCGAATTGCGCAAGCTCGGGGCCAGCCAGGTCTCGGCCGACAATTTGCACGACGAAAGCGGGTCGGCGGCAGCGCTTGGGGTTCCCGCGGGCGGCGGCGACGGCGCGCCGATCGGAATGATCGACGGCGGTGGTGCCGGACGGACAGCCGCGCAACGCGGTTTCGCCGAAGGCGCGCCCCGCGCAAGCAGCCACGGCAGCGCGGTCGCGTCGCTGATCGTCGGTGCACCCGGGGTGCGCGGCGCGGCACCGGATGCGCGGCTCTATATTGCGGACGTCTATGGCAGCGATCCCGCGGGCGGCAACGCGAGCGCGATCGCCAAGGCGCTCGGCTGGCTGGTCGGCGAGCGCGTGCCGGTCGTCACGATCAGCCTGGTCGGGCCGGCCAACCCGCTACTCGCGCGCGTGATAACCGCAGCGCAGGCGCGCGGTACGATCATAGTCGCCGCAGTGGGCAATGACGGTCCTGCCGCGCCGCCGAGCTACCCGGCTTCCTATCCCGGCGTGGTCGCGGTCACCGGTGTCGACGCGCGCGATCGTGTGCTGATCGAAGCGGGACGCGCCACCCATCTCGACTATGCCGCGCCGGGGGCGGACATGCTCGCCGCCGACGCGGCCGGTACCGCCGTGCGCGTGCGCGGCACGTCCTTCGCAGCGCCGCTCGCCGCGGCGACGATCCTCGCCGCCTATCCGTCGCCGGTACCGGGCGGTGCCGCGGCGGCGCTGGCGACGGTCGACCGCCAGGCGCGCAGGCTGGGGCCGCGCTACGGTCGCGGGCTGGTCTGTGGCGCTTGTCGAACGCCTTCAAAATAATTTTCTGGGCTCCGGGATTAAACGCGAAAGGCGATCCGTTCTCCGTGCATCGATTTGCAAAGGAGAAGCTACGATGACCAAGTTCCTGTTCGGTGCCGCGGCCCTCGCACTGCTCGCGGCGAGCCCCGCATCGGCGCAGCTGCTCGGCGGCAGCGGTGGCGGCATGCTCGGTGGTGGGCTGGGCGGCACGCTCGGCGGCGGGCTCGGCGGAGTCGGCGGACTCGGCGGTGCGGGTAGCACGCTGGGCGGCGGCTTTGACGGCCATGGTGGCCTCGAGTCGACGCTGAACCGTATTCCGGAAACCACCACCGCGACGACTGGCCGTACGCGCGACTCCGCGCACGCCGACCAGCACGTCGATCGCCGCAGCGGCAAGGCGCATGCTTCCGGCAGCGGCTCGACCGATTCGGCGCTCGATGGCGCGACCACGCTCGGCGACCGCTCGCTCGGTGGTAGTGCCAACGCAGCGGGTTCGGGCAACGGCAGCCTCGACGCGCAGCTGGTCGGCACCGATGCCGTGCGCAGCACGAGCCGCCAGGCAGTCGGCACGGCGCGCGGCGCGGGCAGCGAAGTCGTCGGCACAGCGCGCGACCGCGGCAGCCAAGCCGTCGCGACGGGGCGCGGCGCGGGCAGCCAGACGCTCGGCACGACGCATTCGGCGCTCGGATCCGCGCGCGGCTATGCCGGCTCGGCCGCTGCCAATGCGTCGGGTGCGGCTTCGGGTGCGCTTTCCGCGGGGACCGGCTCGCTCGCCGCGGCCGGCAGCGCGGCGGCGAATGGTGCCGGCGCGTTCGATGTCGCGCCGGGCATGGCAGTGACCGATACGCATGGGAAGGTCATCGGTACCGTCCGCGAGTTGCGCACGACCAGCCGCGGCGAGGTCGAGCAAGTCGTCATGCAAGTCGGCGATCGCACGGCGACGCTGCCTGCGAGCAACTTCACCGGATCGGGCGACGTGCTCGTGTCGGGGAAGGGCAAGGGCGAAGTGAAGAAAACGGCCAAGTCGCAATCGGCCGACTGATCCTCAAAGCTCGAACATCGACGGCCGCGCCTCTGTTCAGGCGCGGCCGTTTTCATGAGTCCTCAGAGACTGTTTTGAAAAGCGCGGAATAGCGCTTTTCAAAGCGGTACCGGCCCGCTCCCCCACCCGGCCACCCATTCAGGATATGCTAGGGTGGCCGGGTGGGGGAGCGGGCCGGTACCGCAATGCGCCGGATGGCGCATCTAAACCAGACCGCGCCCGCGAATGCGCAGCGCGGGGACGAACGCGCCGTCCGGGGGTGGGGGAAGCGTCAGGCGAAGCGCATCGGCGTCGCGCCGGAATGGTACCTGCGGACCGCCGAGCAGGTCGATGCGCTCGATCGCGGCTTCGGGCAGTGCCGTTCCGCCGAGCGAACGGATCGCACTCTCGGCCTTGGGCCAGTCGAGGAAGATCGCATAGAGCGTCTCCCCCTTCTTGGTGAAGCGAACGTCCTCGGCCGTGAACGGCTTGAGCTTTCCCTCTGAGAACATGCCCGGCGGCGGGGGCAGGGTTGGGCCTTCGCCGAATTTCCGCCACGGCCGGGTTCCGAAGATCGCCTCCCCGTTGCGCGCGGTCCAGACGGCGATCCGGTCGACGATCGCCTCTTCCTTCTCGTCGATCGTACCGTCGCCCCGCACCGGCACATTCAGCAGCAGATTGCCGTTCTTGGACACGATGTCGCTCAACATCTGAATCACCAGCTTCGGCTGCTTGTATCCGTTGTCCTGATAGAGCTGGCGCGAATAGTGCCAGCTGCCGATGCACGTGTCGGTCTGCCACGGCTCCGGGCGGATCTCGTCGAGCACGCCGCGTTCGACATCTTCGACGATCGCGCGGCGCTGGATCCCTTCGAGCTTCTTTCCGAACAGCACGACATTCATCTCGCCGTGCCGCCGCAAGGCGCTGTTGTAATAATGCGCGGTGGCCTTGAGCCCCGCCTGCCCCAGAGGCAGTCCGGTATCGTCGAAATAGACGAGGTCGGGCTTATAGTCGTCGACCATCTGGTTCTGACGGAGTAGCCAGTTGCGGACGAAACCGGGATTGAGCGGCGGCGGCGTCTCGATCCATTGGCCGTCGCGCGATCCGTGCCAGGCGGCCATCGCGGCATTGGTCGTGATCCCATCTGGCGGGACGAAATCGCGATAGGCGCCGGTGTAGAGTTCCTGCGGGTCGAGCCCTTCCCAGAACTTGCCGCGGCCGTGCTGCTTGCGCAGCCAATAGGCATCGTAGCGATGCCCGCGCACCGGGCCCTCGGCATCATAGCCATAGGCCGTCTGGTACCAGTGCCAGGCATGGCTCGAGTGGTTGGAGACGCCGAACTTCAGCCCCGCCGCACGAACCACCGGTGCCCATCCGCCGAGAATGTCCTTCTTCGGACCAACGCGCGTCGAGTTCCATTGGTGGTGCGCACTCGCGAAATTGTCGAAATTGTCGTGGTGGGAGGACATTGCGAAGAAATAGCGCGCGCCGGCCTTGGCATAGCGCCGGATCAGCTCCTCCGGCCGCCAGTTCTGGGCCTTCCACTGGCCGATGATGTCGAGAAATCCGGTACGGCTGGGATGGCCGTAATGTTTGAGGTGATGCTCATAGGCGGTCTCGCCCTTCATCCATTCCTGTCGATGGGGCTCATAGAGCATGCGCGCGTACCAGTCGCCCCATTCGGGCTGGCATTGCGGACCCCAATGCGCCCAGATCCCGAATTTAGCGTCGCGGAACCAGTCGGGCACGCGATAATGCGCGGCGAGCGATTCCCAGGTCGGCGCCACGGGTCCGGGCGTACGCACCGCTGCCCGGGACGTGGCGGTCACGAGACCTGCCGCCGGGGCGGCGGCGAGTAATTGTCGGCGGGTTAGATCCATGACGACCTCGATGCTGGCAGTGCGGATTATTTGACGGCGAGCACGACGATCGACTTGGCAGGCATGCTCACGTGCAGCTTGCCATTGCTCCAATTCGCCCGTGTGAACGGCTCGGGACGCACTTGCTCCGGCGTGCCGAAGGCGTTGCGCGAATCCATCTTCGGTCCGGTGAGAATCTGGCCCATGATTTTCGGCGCGGCACTGGCGGCGATGTCGAGATCGACGTCGGCGCCCTGGTCGGGATCGATGTTGACGATCCCGAGTTCGAGCGTGCCGTCGGCGGTGCGCGCTGCGGTGACGTCGACCGCGGGCAGCTTGCTAGCGCCCGCCGGCTCGGACGGGCCGTCGACGGTCACCGGCAGCGCCGTTGCGCCCTGAAAGGGTCGGTACATCCAGAACGCATGATAGGTCGGCGTGCGTACCATGCGCGTTCCGTCGGTCAGAATCATCGCCTGCAGCACATTTACCGCCTGGGCGATGTTGGCCATGCGAACCCGATCCGCGTGCCGATGAAAGATGTTGAAGTTGGTCGCCGCGACCAGCGCGTCGCGCAGCGTGTTTTCCTGCCGCAACGCCGGCGCGCCCGGGGGGGTGTCGTACCAGGTTCCCCATTCGTCGACCGCCAGGCCGACTTTCTTGCCAGGATCGCTCTTGTCCATGATCGCCGAATGGCGCGCGATCATGTCTTCGATCCTCCGCGTCTGGGCGAAGGTCGCGTACCATTCGGCGCTGGTGAAGCCGACCGCGGCACCCTTATGCGACCAGTCGGCGGTCGGAAGTGTATAATAGTGGAGCGACAGCTGGTCGAACCGACCGTGCGATTTCATGATTTCCTCGGTCCAGCCATAATCATCGGCCGACGGACCGACCGAGACGAGTTGCGGCCCATGGTCCTGCTGCACGAAGGTGCCGAATTGGCGCATCAGCGGCGCATATTGCGCGGCCGTCAGATTTCCGCCGCAGCCCCAGAACTCGTTGCCGAGCCCCACATAATCGATCGTCCATGGCCGCTCGCGGCCGTTCGTACGGCGAAGCTCCGCCAGTGCGGAATGCGAAGGCGAAGTCACATATTCGACCCAGTCCTTCGCTTCCCCCGCCGTGCCCGTACCCAGGTTGACGCTCAGGAAGGTCTTGGCGCCGATCAGCTCGGCGAAATCGAAATATTCATGCGTGCCGAAGCCGTTGTGCTCTTCGTTGTTGCCCCACCATTTGTTGAGCGTGATCGGGCGCTGCGCGCGCGGGCCGATGCCGTCGCGCCAGTGATAGGTGTCCGCATAACAGCCGCCGGGCCAGCGCAGCACAGGCACATGCAGTTCCTTCAGTGCTTCGACCACGTCGGTGCGAAAGCCGTGTGTGTTCGGGATGGACGAATCCTCGCCGACCCAGATTCCACCGGTGATACCCTCGCCGAGCTGTTCCGCGAATTGACCGTAGATTTCCGGCGCGATGCGAACGCCGGCAGCGTGCACGTCAATCGTTGCCGTCGCGCGCAGCGGGGCGGCCGCAGCCATCGGCGCGGGAATCAGGGCAGCGGCAGCCAGCAGGCTCAGGATAGTTTTCATCGTCTCCCCTCGAAGGAACGTAGCAATGGGCGGGTATTTGTCGGACTAATGCGCGGCGTGCATGCGTCAAGCGCGCAATGGTCGTATCCCGTCCCATTGATACCACGAAGGCTGACAGCGCTGTCCCATCGCGGCAAACGCCGCAACAAATCGTGACACGCCTGCCCGGTTACAGAATGGCGCTAGGTGCGCGCTTTACGTCATGGGGCAGTGGCGGGGGCACCTGCCGGACCTGCGGTGGACTGGCCGATCCTGTGCAGCAGCGACTCCGCGCGCGGTCGTTCAGGCGAATCATGGGCGCCCACGGCGACAGGCAAAATGACTTTGCGCGCGGCCTCCGGCTGACCTTTTTCGAGCAGCGTGCTCGCCAGTTCCAGTCGCGTGACGGGCGCTGCCGGCACGTCGGCCACTGCCTGTGCAAGTGCCTCCACCGCATTGTCGCTGGCCGGCTCGCCGATGGTCTCGAAACTGCGGTAATAGGCCAGCAGCGGGCCGACCGCGCTATGATCGAGCTGGTTTGCCTTGACGATCAGCTTGCGCGCTTCGGCAACGAGCTGCGCGCGCTCGGTCGCCGGCTTGCCTGCGGCCTGCATGATCATCGCGGTGCCCTCCCATACCAGCGCGCGTGGGTCGGCGGGCGCGATTGCCTCGGCGCGCCGAGCGGCCGCGCCGCACTCTGTGGCATTGCCGCTGCGGCATTCCGCCTCGGCGAGCAGCAATTGCGCTCCGGGTTCGCGCGACCATCGCGCGGCGTCGCGGCGCAGACCTTGGAGCCAATGGGCACGCTGCGCCAGCGCGTCGTCGCGTGCCTTTGTCATCGCCTTGGCCGTGGCCGGCGGGGTATCGGCGGCCGGAGCGGGCGGGATCACCACGCGTGCGCCAAGTTCGAGCCGGCCTTTGACGAACGCGGCCTCGCTTTCGTGCAGGCGCCGAACGGTCGGCTGTTCGATCTTGGAATCGTCATAGCTGATCTGGAGGTACGGCTTGCGCGCGGCATAATAGGCCCGCAACTCGGCGCCCAGTTGCGCCGGATCGCCGAACACGGCTGCAGCCTGTTCCGCGCTCTCGCCGCGCGCGCGCGCGGCGAGATATTGGTTGAGTTGAGGCCGCCGCTTGTCCGAGAACAGCAGGAAATGGGTGAGCACCCAGGCGTGGATCGGCGTCCAGCGCGTGTGCCCCGGTTTTGCATGGAGATAGGCGTCGTTGAGCACGTCCTTGATCGGGAACGCGCCGAATTCGTCCATCACCGTGCGGGCGCCGTTCGGCGCCCGGCCGAATTCGATCCTGTTTTGGGCATCGACGGTAAAGGTGGAAAAGACCTGAGCGAAACCATCGAGATACCAGCGCGGATATGCAGCCGGGAAATAGGTCATCAGGAAATGCTGGGCATAGCCAGCGTAGAGCAGGTTTTCGGCAGTGACCAGCATCGCCTTCTCACCGAACGTCGGCCCGAAGTCAGCATCTTTGAGGCCCGCCGACGCGATATTTCCGATCGTTGCCTGCAGCCCGGCAGCGGTCGCCGGATCCGATGTTCCCATCGCCATCGAACTCAGAACGCCCTGCACCGAGGTGGCATTCACTGTCGTATGCTCGACCACCACGCGCTGGTCGACCCGCGTGCTCGCCATCACTGGACCGTCTTCGCGCGGGTCGTAATAGCGGCCGATCCGGAACAGGTCGTTGAACGGTCCCTGTTGCCAGCGAAGATTGCGCAGGTTCATTTGCTCGAATTGCGCGACCTCGCCGATCAGCGTGACCTGGAGTTGGACCGTGTCCTTGTCGGCGGCACCAGCGCCGATCAGGTTCGACAACAGGAAATGCAAGCGTTCGAGGTTGCGCGCCAGGCGCGTGACTTCCGCTTCGCTTCCGTCGCTCAACAGGACGACATGGCTCGTCTCGGCTTGTCGCCAGTTGCTAAGCTTCGCGCGACTGCCCGTGACGACGAGTTCCGGATCGGCCGTCGTTGCAGATTGCGCGCGCACGGCGGCCGGCGCCACGATCGCTGCAGCAAGCATCATTGCGGCCAGCGGCCCCCGCGTCTTACGCACCACGCCATTCACTCCCATATGCGCCTTCCCATTTGTCGGACAATTGTCGCATGATCTAGGGATCGGGCCAAGCTGAATAGAAGCATAGCGCCGACGGCGAGCGAGGGAAACCGTCGCTTGTAACGCGTCGGCGGCCGACGGGGGATCACCGCCTCCCGGCGCGTTCGATCTCCGCTGCGGCGTCGACAGCCGATAACGACTTGCAATTTGACTGGCGGATCGGCGGCAGGCGCTGCCTGCCGCCGTGTCGCGGTCAGTTCGTCGCTGCGGCGCGGCGGCGGACGCGGCGGAGCGAGGCGCCCATCATGCCGAAGCCCGCGATCAGCAGCATCCATGTGCTGGGTTCGGGTACGGCGGAGACATAGCCGTCGGTCAGCGTCCTGAGGAAGGCCACGAGGTCGGACTTGTCCCCGGCGGTGAGCGGCAGATTGCCGAGCTCGTCGTGGTTTACTGTGCCCGGCACTTCCGAGATCGGCCAGCAACCCTGCAGCTCGGCGTCGGCGGCGGTGGTCGCCGGATCGGCGCACAGCGGCTTGACGTCGCGCGTCGCATAGAAATCGACGATCTGGTCGAGGCTCGTGAAGTATCCGTTGTGGCCATAGGGCGCGGTCAGCTCGAGGTTGCGCAGCGTCGTCACCTTGAACGCGCCATTTAGACTTTCGTCGCCGACCACTGCACCCAGCCCGTTATCGATGAACGCCGCTCCATCCGGATTGTGCGGATTGACGAGGAACTTGCTGTCATAGTTCTTCGGGATGCCGATATTGTCGTAGGTGAAGTCGGTGAAAAGCGGGTGCGTGCCATCGGGTGAAACGTCGCTCAAATGGCAGGCGGCGCAATTGCCCTTCATCGGATCGTTGAAGATTTCGAGACCGCGCGATTCCGCGGCGCTCAGCGAGGCCTTGCCGTTGAGAACGGCGTCATATTTCGAACTGAATGGCGAAAGCTCGGAGGTTCGCTCAAATTCGGCGATCGCATGCGTCAGATTGGCATATGCCGCATTGGGATCGTCGAACGCATTCGCGCCGAACACCGCCTTGAACGAGTTGGCGTTCGCGCCGGACTGAACTTTGGAAATCACGTCGTAGATGTCGACATTGCCCATTTCGCTGGGATTGAGGAACGGCTGCGCGGCCTGTTCCTCGAGCGTAGCGGCCCGGCCATCGTAGAATTGGCCGCCGATATAAAGACCTTCGTCAGCGTCGTAATGAAAGGTCGGGCTAAACGCCATGTACATCGCGCTCGGCGCGTTGCGGTTGCCGAACAGAGTCGGGTCGCTGCCGGCCGAAGTGGGCGCGCCCGTGCGCGGATCAGTGAAGGCGCTGGTCGGCGCATGGCACGACGCACAGGATTGATTGCCCCCGTGCGACAGCGATTCGTCGAAGAACAGATCCTTGCCGAGCTGCTGCACCGCGTTGAGCTGCGCCATGGCCGGCGATGCGATGCCCAGAGAAAGCGCTACTGTGAAACCGGCGCCAAGAATCGAACGAACAATGAACCCCCGCATCCGAATACCCCCCGACGATGCTACTCGTTGTTGAGAATCGGTAGCAGCTTTCGCGCACTACGTAAACTTACTGGTCATGATTGTGTGCGTCGGAGGGTCGGCGGGATTCGCCGAATCGTCCTGTATTGGGACCATGGCGCGTGCCGGTTCGGCCGAACCGGACTCGCAACGGCAAAAGGGCCGCGTTTCCCTGCCCGGAAACGCGGCCCTGCCCCTTTTCCCCTTTTCCCCTTTTGATCCGGGTGGTCAGGCGACCTTGGCTTCGCCGTCGTGCACTTCGTCGGGCTCGCGCAGCACATAGCCGCGGCCCCACACGGTCTCGATATAATTCTCGCCGTCGGTCGCCATGCTGAGCTTCTTGCGAAGCTTGCAGATGAAAACGTCGATGATCTTGAGTTCAGGCTCGTCCATCCCACCGTAGAGGTGGTTGAGGAACATTTCCTTGGTGAGCGTGGTGCCCTTGCGCAGCGAGAGCAGCTCGAGCATCGCATATTCCTTGCCGGTCAGATGGACGCGCGCGCCATCGACTTCGACGGTCTTGGCGTCGAGGTTCACCGCCAGCTTGCCGGTGCGGATCACCGACTGCGAATGGCCCTTCGAACGGCGCACCACGGCATGGATGCGCGCGATCAGCTCTTCGCGGTGGAACGGCTTGGTGACGTAGTCGTCGGCGCCGAAGCCGAACGAACGCACCTTCGAATCCATTTCATTGATGCCCGACAGGATCAGCACCGGCGTCTGGACGCGGGCGACACGAACCTTTTTGAGCACGTCATAGCCGTGCATGTCCGGCAGGTTCAGGTCGAGCAGGATGATGTCGTAATCATACAGCTTGGCGAGGTCCAAACCCTCCTCGCCGAGGTCGGTAGTGTAGACGTTGAAACCTTCGGTCGACAGCATGAGCTCGATCGCCTTGGCGGTCGTCGGCTCGTCTTCGATCAACAGCACCCGCATCGCCAGTTCCTTTTGCCCCGTAGCCCCCGACCACCTTTGTCGGCTGCCACCTGAATGGACGATTCATTAACCTAAGCTCTCATGAAGGCAAAAGGTTAATTTCTGCCTAACCGGCCTCAATCCACGAGTCGCAGGGAATCTACCTAGTCCCGGAATTGGGCTTTACCTTTGCCGCAAGTTTTTTCTGCGGCGACAGGGGGCCTTTTGCCCAAATCGTTAACGCAGGTCGATTTGTGAGTAATACGCCTGTGCGAATTACCTAGCTTTTTTTCGCGAACGCCGATGCGAACGGTGGCGGGCGCACGGCGAGGGCCCGCTACGTGGCGCGCGTCTCCGTGCACAGCCGCTTCAGCCGCTCGGCGACAAAATCGATCAACGCCTCGACTCGGGCCGGCCGGCGCGTGCTCGGTGGGGTGAGCAAGTGGAGCGCGGTGGGACGCATCGTCCAATCCGTGAGCACGGCTTCGAGCCGTCCGGCGGCGAGATCCTCGTCGACGATGAAATCGGGCAGCACTGCTAGCCCGAGTCCGGCACGGAGCGCCGGCATCATCGCGTCGCCGCTGTCGGTGCGGAGCGGTCCCGTGATGCGCACCGCGGCTTCCTCGCCGCCGGCACGGCGAAAGCGCAGCAGTTCGGGATTCGCGACATTGGTATAGGCGAACACCGCATGGTGAGCGAGGTCGGCTGGGTGCTTCGGCCGGCCGTGGCATTCGAAATAGCCTGGCGCTCCGACGAGATGGCCGGTGACCGGACCGATGCGCCGCGCGCGCAGCGACGAGTCGGGGAGGTCGGCGATGCGTAGCGCTATGTCGACGCCTTCCGCGACGATGTCGATCTTGGCGTCGGAAAGCCTTAGGTCGACTTGGATCGCGGGATGCGCCGCGAGGAAATCCGCGATCACCGGCGCGACATGCCGAATCCCGAAGGTGAGCGGCGCCGCGACCCGCACCAACCCGGCGGGCGCGCTCGCCGCATCGCGGGCGGCTTCCTCGGCGGCTTCGCCTTCAGACAGAATTCGCTGTGCGTGATCGGCCAGGTTCTGCCCGCTTTCGGTCAGCGTGAGCCGGCGCGAAGTGCGATGGAACAAGCTGGTGTCGAGGCGCATCTCGAGCCGGCTGATCGCTTTCGACACGGTCGCCTTCGACACGCCGAGCGCAGCAGCTGCAGCGCTGAACGAGCGGTGCTCGACCACTGCGGCGAATACCGCCCAGGCTTCGAAATCGGGTAGCTTCATGGATCAATCCTCCCCGAGACAAGCTCGGGGAGGACCTTAAACAAGAAACAATCAGTTTCCAACGTTTCCGTTTACGTACCGATCGAGCACGCCCACATCAGCGCCAACCAAGGAGGCTCGCATGATCGAGAAACGTCCCCTCAATCAACTCGGCCACGCCAACCACGGCTGGCTCGACACCTATCACCATTTCAGCTTCGCCGACTATTATGAGCCCGGCCGCATGGGCTGGGGCGCGTTACGCGTGTGGAACGACGACGAGATCGCGTCGAACAACGGTTTCCCGCCGCATCCGCATCGCGACATGGAGATCATCACCTACGTCCGGCAGGGCGCGATCACGCACCAGGATTCGATGGGCAACACCGGCCGCACTCAGGCCGGCGACGTCCAGGTGATGAGCGCCGGCAGCGGCATTCGCCACGCCGAATATAATCTCGAGCCCGAAACGACGCGGATCTTCCAGATCTGGATTCAGCCGCGATCCGCCGGCGGACAGCCGAGCTGGGGCGCCAAGCCCTTCCCCAGGGGCGATCGCTCGGGCCGGCTGGTGACGCTTGCGTCGGGATTCGACGATGATGGCGATGCACTTCCGATCCGCGCCGATGCCCGCGTGCTCGGCGCGACGCTCAAGGCCGGCGAAACTGTGACGCACAGCGTCGGCGACGGTCGCCACGCCTATCTCGTGCCGGCGATTGGTGCCGTCGAAGTCGAGGGAGTGCGCATAGACGCTCGCGACGGCGCCGCGCTTTCGGGCGGCCAGACCGTCACCATCACCGCGCTCGAAGATGCCGAGATCGTCCTCGTCGATAGCGAATAGTTCCGTACACACACCGCAGCTAATCAACCCTCCCGCTGCGCGGGAGGTGCAGGAGACCCCCAATGCCCAAGATCCTCATCCTCTATTACTCCTCCTACGGCCATATCGAGGCGATGGCCGAAGCCATTGCCGAAGGCGCGCGCGGCGCCGGCGCCGAAGTCGATATCCGCCGCGTGCCCGAGACGGCGCCCGAGGCGGTGGTCAAGGCGGCCGGTTTCAAGACCGACCACGCGCATCCTGTGATCGAAAGCGCGCAGGCGCTCGTCGGCTATGACGGGATCATCGTCGGCTCGCCGACGCGCTTCGGGCGTATCTCCAGCCAGATGGCGTCATTCTGGGATACCGCGGGCGGCCTGTGGGCGTCGGGCGCGTTGCACGGCAAGGTGGGCGGCGCGTTCGTCTCGACTGCGACGCAGCACGGCGGGCAGGAGACGACACTGTTCTCGCTGATCACGAACCTGCTGCACTTCGGACTGACGATCGTCGGGCTCGACTATGGCCATGGCGGCCAGAGCCGCATCGACGAGCTGGTCGGCGGCGCACCCTATGGCGCGACCACGATCGCGGGCAGCGACGGCAGCCGCAGCCCGACCGAGACCGACCTTGCCGGGGCGCGCTACCAGGGTCGCCGCATCGCGGAAGTCGCGGCCAAGCTGACCGCCTGAGCCGCTGCGGGGCCCGTTGAACATGGGGATGACGCCCTCGGCGGCATCCCCTACAGCGCGACCATGCTGCAGGATCGCGTGCTCTACATCGATGGCGAAGCGATCGTGCTCGACAAGCCTGCCGGCTTGCCGGTCGACCGTCCGCGCGACGGCTCGCCGAGTGTCGACGCTCAGCTCGACGACCTGACTTTCGGCTTCCAGCGGCTGCCGGTCGCGGTCCATCGGCTCGATCGAGACACCTCCGGCTGTCTACTGCTCGCGCGCAATCCCAAGGCGCTGAAGCGTTTCGCCCAAGCATTCGAGGCCGGCAGTGTCACTAAACGCTATCTCGCGATCCTCGACGGCGCGCCCGACGCTGATTTCGGACTGATCGACCTGCCACTCGCCAAAATTTCGAATCCAGCGACCGGTTGGCGGATGCGTGGCGACGCCAAGGGCAAGCCCGCGCGGACCCGGTGGAAAGTGATGGAGCGCTGGCCCGGCCGCGCGCTGGTCGCCTTTTATCCCGAGACCGGCCGCACGCACCAAATCCGTGTCCATGCCGCCGAAGGGCTCGGCATCCCGATCATGGGTGATGCGATCTACGGCCGCGCCGGCCCGAACATGATGCTCCACGCTGCCGAACTCAGCGTCCCGCGGCCCGGCAAGCCCGATGTCCACGCCGACGCGCCGCTGCCGCCGCACTTTGCCCAGATGGTCTCCGCGCATGGCTGAGTTCACCCTTCCCGAAGAGGCGATCGTCGAGGAGCGCTTTCTCGCCGCGACCGGGCCGGGCGGCCAGAACGTCAACAAGGTCGCGACCGCGGTGCAGTTGCGCGTCAACGTCTTCGCGCTCGGCCTGCCGCCCTATGCCTATGCGCAGCTCAAGACGCTCGCTGGCTCACGTATGACTGCCGCCGGCGAACTGCTCATCACGGCTCGCCGCCACCGTACGCAGGAAGCCAATCGCCTCGACGCGCGCGAACGGCTCGCCGAACTGATCGCCAAGGCGCACGAGCGTCAAGCGAAGCGCATCAAGACCAAGGTGAGCAAGGCGGCAAAGGCGCGACGTGTCGACGCCAAGAAGGGACGCAGCGAGGTGAAGGCCGGACGCGGCAAGGTGCGGCTGGACTGAGGGCGGATCATCACTGTCGCCTTTGCCGTTCGTGTTCCATCGTCCTTGGCCCCGAATCCCGTCTGCGACCAGGCAGTGCGTCAGCGCGTTGAAGCGCACAGCCGCAGCGCAGCGGGTGGAACCGCCTAAACGCTCGTCGTTTTGAGCGGGCATGGCGAAACAGACATTTTCAATCGTTTCCGTCCCGGAGCTCGGACGGGGGCCCTTGGGCGATCGGCTGCACCGACTGTCGATCGACGCGGTCGCGTGGTTCCAGGCCAATTGGTTGCAAATTGCGATCGCGCTTGGCTTCGGCGCATTGCTGTTCCTGGCGCTGCAGTGGCTGAGGGGCTGGGGAATCAAGCTGTGCCGCCAGGGCGCCGGGATTGCGACATGGTACAGTATCGTGGGTCGCGCGCTCGCGAAGACGGGCAATTGGTTCATCATCTTGACCTCCGCCCGGCTGGTCGTCGGCTATGCCGAGGCTCCGCCGGCGATCCGCATCACCATCACTTTCCTCTTTACGGTCGTGAGCGTGTATCAGGCGGCCGTCTGGCTCCGCGAACTGGCGCTGGGCAGCGTCGAACATCAGACGCAGGGCGAGGGCGCCCGTAGCCAGCTCGGTAGCGCGCTTGGCATCATTCGCCTGTTGATTAGCATCGTCCTGTTCGCGGTCGCGACGGTGGTGGTCCTCAGCAATCTGGGCGTCAACGTCACCGGGCTGGTCGCTGGCCTGGGCATCGGCGGCATCGCCATCGGCCTCGCGGCACAAGGGATTTTCGCCGATCTTTTTGCGGCGCTCGCGATCATTTTCGATCGTCCGTTCCGGCTTGGGGATTCGATTTCGTACGATAAGGGCTCGGGCTCGGGCACGGTCGAGGCGATTGGCCTGAAATCGACCCGGATCCGCGGCGGCGAAGGCGAGGAACGTATCATCGCAAATAAGAAGCTGCTCGACTTCGAGATACTCAACACCACCCGACGAACGCACAACCGCCTGAAATTCGAGTTCAAGCTGGATTTTTCCACACCGCCCGCGGAGGTTGAAGCCGTTCCGCGCCTTCTGCGTGAGGCAGTCGAAAGCCTAGGTTACAAGCTCGTGCACGGCGGCATCAACGGTTTTGCCGAGTGCGGCCTGAGCTATGACGTCGAGTTCGAGCCCAACGGCGCCGACTTCCCCGCGGACGCCCGCGACAAACTCGCCGCGGCAATTCTCGCGCGATTTAACGAAAGGGGCATCGCGTTCGCCCGACCTACGGTGATCAACCTCATTGGCGAGGAACTGCCTCACGCGAACGCTGCGCACGCCCGGATGCGAACAGCTGCCAGTTCCGGACGAAGCTAATTTCCCGCGAGCGCGAACCGACGGCAATGTTCGAGATAGGCGGCCTCATGCCGCGCCATCAGTTTGACGACCGTGCGCCACAGCCAGGGTGGCGCGTCCAGGCTGCCGAAGGCTTCGCCGCGTAGTTGCTGCGCCCATTCGATACGGGCGTGCTTGTCGAGTTGGCGTGCATGCGCTCGGCCGACCACATTCGCGAGATAGAAGGCGGCCTTGACCGCCTCGGGGCGCGTGAACTGGCGTACTTCGATCTTGAGATCCTGGGGCTTGAGCTCGCGGGCGACATAGGATTGGCCGAGAAGCTTCACGGGCAACATGCGCGCGCCTAGGTTGGGCGAGAGCGCCTTGGCGCCGGCGACGATGCGCGCACCGGGGTCCCTCGGCATCCTCACGCGCCTGGCGGCCGGCGCGACCGAAGGGGCAGCGGCCTTGAAGTCGATCAGCGCGAGCGAACGTCCCGTCGTGCCCTCGACTTCTGCGATCGCAGCGAAGCGGCCCTGTCCCAAAGAGCTGCATCCCTTTACCCAATAGGCTGCGTCGAGCAATCGGACGCGCTTCGAGGTTTCGCGGTCGCTCAATTGCAGCAGCAAGGCCTCCATGTCCGGGCGTTCGAACACCGCATCCAACGCCGCGCGTTCGCTTTCCGAAAGGTTCCAGAATCGTCGGCCCAGCGGAATCTTCGGATCGGGGTTCTCGATCCGCTCGCGTGCAAGATGCTTCCAACCTCGGCCGACCGCCCGCCGGCGGACCGAACGTACGAGGTCCGGTTGACGCGCCTCGTCGGGACTGCGGCGATCCTCGAGTGCCCTGGCATAGCCGTCGATCATCGCCTCGATGATGTGCGCGGTGGCGACTCCGGGCAGGTCCGAGCCTCTCGCCGCCGACGCGAGCGACAGCGCCAACCGGATCAGATCGTGCGCGGGGTTACCGATGACAGTCTGGTCGAGGTCGCGAATCTGGATATCGACCTGAGCGTCGGCATCGGCGAGGGGACCGAGGTTGCCGACATGGCAGTCGCCGCAGATCCATATCGACGGGCCCCTCGGCACGTCCTTCGCCAGATCGGCGACGGCGAGCCACTCGTAGAACAGTGCGGTGTTGCCACGCACATAGGCATGCGCGGACTTGGCCATCTTGCGAAGACGGCAGCGTTCCAAGGCCTGCGCGCGATCGGATGGGTCGATCGGAGCGAGCATCGAATCTCCCCTTTCTCCGATGCAGAAGGCGCCGTTCCATGATTGGTTCCGGACCCGAACCGGCTGAAGCCGGACAGGGTCGTCAGCGCCAGAGCGCTGCGCGATACGCTTCGAAGCAGCGGCGGCCACAGTGCAGCCGAATGAGCGCGCCTTCGGCCATCGCCGTGGCACGCCGGGGATCTTCGGCCACGGCCGGCCGGATCGCTTCCCGATTCCAGTCCTCGCTGTGCTTGATGTCGAGCACGGCGTGGAGCGCGAAGTAGCGCCGCTCCCTGCCGCCGAAGCCCAGTCGCTTGAGTCCATCGCACACCAGTGCCGAGCGGCCAGGCGCTGTGAGTTCGATCGCGCCCAGCGCGCCGACCGAGTGCCAGGTATAGCGGCGGTTGACGGCCATCGCCGTCATTGCATTTGCCAGCGCAAGGCTTTGCCACACGGTCGTGTCGATCGCCGGCGCGACCTTCAGCGTCTCGACGAGCGCGTCGAGCATCGGACCGTGCATGCCCTTGAGCGTGCCGTGCCCCATCTCATCCCAATAATTGCGCGCGAGTTCGAGCTTGGGCAGCGCGGGAAGCTTGACCTGCGTCAGCGCGACCAGGTCATCGAAGCCCGCTTCGCCTGCGGCTTCCTGCTCGAAGAACCAGCGAAGTTCGTCGATCGTCGCCTGCTCCGCGAGCCACGGAAACAACGGGTCGTTCTGACCGGGCCCCGTTGCCTTTAACTGTTCGAACCAGGCAACGAACCCGTCAGGATCGGACGGCGCCGCGGCTGCCTCAGCTGCGACTTCGCCACGAAGCTCTTCGAGGAATCCCCCCTCCAGCCGCTGCATTCTCGAGTCCCGGTCGATATCTTCCTGCCAGGCGGCCGTGGGCAATCCCGGCGCGAGACGGGTGCGATTCCATCGGGAGAGTGCCCGCTGGAACGCGTCGTTCAAGAACTGCGATGAGGATTCAAGTTGTTGAAATTGCGTCGCCATATGGTCCAGAACAACGCATGCTATCGATCAGTTCCGATGCCTGCGCGATTGCGCGCGCCTTCGGTTGGGACGCGCTGCTCGTGCGTCGAACGGGCGGAACAAAAGGACTTCGCGGGTTGCGCGGCTTGCCCCGCACGGCCAGTCTATTGGTGGAGGTAGATCGCGCGCTCGTGCGAAAAGGCCTTAAATCCGAAATAGCCGTGATAACTGCCCATGCCGCTCTGGTTGACGCCTCCGAATGGCAGCCGGTTCTCCAGATAGTGCGAGAACACGCCGTTCACCGTCACGCCGCCTGACGAGGTGCGGTCGAGCACCTTCTGTACGTTCGCTTCGTTGTCGCTGTAGATATAGAGCGCCAGCGGTTTGTCGCGCGCCTCGATATAGCCGATCACTTCGTCGAGCCTGTCGTAGGTCATCACTGGGAGTATCGGTGCGAAAATCTCTTCCTGCAGGATCTTCATCTGCGGCGTGACTTGGGTGAGCATCGTCGGGTGGACGGTGAGATCGGACGCGTCCAGCTCGCCGCCCACGGCAACCGTCGCCCCTTGGGCGACCGCATCGTCGAACAGCGCCTTCACGCGATCGAAATTGCCCCGATTGACGATCTGCGCGATGCTCTCCTTTCGGATGCTGCCATCGTCGGCATAGAGGTTCTTTGCGACACTGGCCTTGAAGGCCTCGACCAGCCGCGCCTTCTGGTCGTCCTGCACGAATACATAGTCCGGGCAGATGCAGGCCTGGCCGCCGTTGAACTGCTTGGCGCCGGCCAGGTCGGCGGCGATCTTGTCGATGTTCGCACCCTCGTCGATGATCACCGGCGACTTGCCGCCGAGTTCGAGCGTCACCGTCGCGAGATGCTTGGCGGCCGCGGCCATCACGATCTTGCCGACCCGCGTGCTGCCGGTGAAGAAAATATGGCTGAACGGCAGCTCGAGCAGCGCCGTGGCGACGCCGACGTCGCCCTCGAACAGCGCCACTTCGTTTTCGTCGAACACTTCGCGGATGATCTTGCCGGCGATCGTCGCGGTCGCCGGGCACAGATCGGTGAGCTTGACCATGCAGCAATTGCCCGCGGCGATTGCCGCCGCGACCGGGCCCAGAGTCAGGCCCAGCGGGAAGTTCCACGGGCCGAGGATGAGGCACACGCCGCGCGCTTCGTAAGCGATCATCGCCTTGTCGGCCGGGTTCTTCGACGGTGTGATCACGGTCGGCGCCATCCACTCCTCGAGGCTGTCGATGTTGAGCTGGATGTTGCCGACGACGTTGAGCACTTCGGTGACGCGGATCTCGCCTTCGGGCTTGCGCGTGTCCTGCTGTACCGCCGCGACGATCGCGTCGGCGTTGGCCAGCACCGCATCCTTGAGCCTCGCGAGCTTGGCCTTGCGCACTTCCGCAGTCGACGCCTTGACGTCCCATTGATGCGCCTGCTGCGACGCGAACACGCGCGCGAGCTCGGCAGGAGTTGCGTTCTGCACGGGGCTGGTCATTGGAGCGGGTACCTATTTGGGGGAGATCGGCGGCCTTGTAGGTCGCGCGGGCGCGACAAGACAAGCGCCGCCCCGCCTTCGAGCGCGGATGGGACGTCCTGATCGGTTTCGTCGCGGCCCTGCTCGACGCGGCAGGCTGCCCTGCTCCAGCCAGGAACAGAAAAGTGGGATTTCGGGCGCGCAAGTGTCTGATTGCATGTCAATATATCGAGGGCGACGGGCGCCGCTGAGGCGGAATCGCCCTGCTAATGCGCGATTTTCGCGAAATCTTCCCTGTTATTGCGGTAAAAGCGCACGCCGGCGGAAGCAGCCGCCCTATCGCGCCGGCTTCATTTGCGTGCACGGCGCCGCTACATGGCGCGCCATGTACGTCTTCGATGTCGCCGCCGGCGCCAAGTCCGAACTCTATGCCGATCTCGCTTCCGCGCTCGACGCGCTGACGGCCGACGAACCCGATGCGATCGCGAACATGGCGAATGTTTCCGCCTTGCTCTGGCAATATCTGCCCGATCTCAACTGGGCAGGCTTCTACCGCAATCTAGGCGGGGAGCTGGTGCTCGGGCCCTTCCAGGGCAAGACCGCCTGCATCCGCATCGCGTTCGGCAAGGGCGTGTGCGGCGCGGCGGCGGTCAGCGGCGAAATCCAGTGCGTTGCCGATGTCCATGCGTTTCCGGGCCATATCGCCTGCGACGCCGCGAGCCGATCCGAGCTGGTCGTGCCGATCGTCCATGCCGGCACCCTGATCGGCGTGCTCGATCTCGACAGTCCGCTTCCGGGCCGGTTCGACGCCGAGGATGCGGCGGGTTGCGAGATGCTGATGGCGCGGCTTGCTCCGCGCATCGCCTAGGACGCGCACCGGCCTGGCCCAGGATGGGACATTGGTTAAGCATCTCCTAACGTAGCGGCCACGCGCCGCGTCGCATAAAATCCAGGCATCAGACAGCACGCACGGGGAACGCTCGAGCGAGGACGATGATGATGCACGCGGGTTCGATCGCAGGGACGGCGATGCTGGCGGCGGCGCTTGTGGCGCCGGCCGAAGCGCAACGGCGTGCGCCAGGTCGGGCGCACTCTGACGCGTCCATTCGCTCGGCTCTCCACAGCATGCCGTCTGTGTCCGACGGGAACATGCGGCAGGGCAGGCGCTGGGTTGCGGGAGGGCATGCGGCCGATGAATGGAGTGCCTATCGCCGCCTTGGTCTCGCCAACCGGCTAGCGCGTTTCTGGAGGAGCGTCGGCGAGGTCGGTAGGGGTCCGGACGGCTGTGCCGCGTCCGACGACCCTGGCTATGCCGATCTCCGTTCCGAGAGCTATGCGAGCGTTGGCGCGGCCTATCCGCTGCCGAGTGGGGCCTCGCATGGCGCTGCCTGGGGGGGCAGCAGCGCGCCGCCGATGGTGTATTCGCCATCGGCGGCGCCAATGCCCGGCGCCCATGTCTATAGCGCTTCGAGCTATTCCTGTGGCGTCGGCGGCTCGAGCGGGGCAGTGATCGACGTGCCACGACCGGCGACGACGACCACCACCGAGCGGACACGGGTTCCGCATCGCCGCCTCTGAGGCCTATGCGGGTCTCGCCGATCCGCGCTACTTCCTGGCCTGGCCACCGAACGTGACGATGCTCTCGGCGCCGTTGTCCGCGACGGCCGCCACGCCGGCGAAATTGTCGTCGACCACCACTCCCTTCAGCACTGTCGACGTATCGGTCACATCCCTGTGCGCGGTCCAGTCCTGCGCGTCTGCAGGGCGCCAATAGACACGGTAGAGCGCGGCGCCCGGCACCGCGGGCCAGCTGACCTTGGTGTCCGAGCCGAGCGCCCCTTCGAGCGTCACGGTCGCAGGCGCCGCTGGCGCGCCCGCCAGCCGGGCGATGGCGGCGACATCGATCGCCGTCACTTTGGCGAGATAGGCGAAGTCCATCCGGTCGATGGTGTCGCCATAGACTCGGCCGTTCTCGGTGCGCAGTGTCTGGTGCTCGGCGTCGTAATTCTCGACCGCGTTGGTGAAGCGGACCGCGGGATAGCCTGCCTGGAGGAACGGCTCGTGATCGCCGCCGCGCGAAAAGCGATCCGGGCGCCGCACCACGAACACGTCGAGCCCACGCGGAATTCCGGCAGCGACATGGTCGATTGCCTTGGCCAGCGCGCGCGACGGTCCGTCGTCCTCGCCGCCGTCCTGCCGCCGTGCCCTTTGCTGGTCGAGGCTCTCGGCGAAACGAATGCCTTCAGAGAAAACCCGCACTCGGCGCGCATCGCGCTTGCCGTCGGTACGCACAGCGTTGCCGACGATGTCGTTGTTGAGCATCGCGGTTATGGTCCAGCCACGCTCCCTGGCAGTGTCGGCGAGCAGCTTGCCGCCAAGCAGCGATTGCTCCTCGCCCGAGAAGACCGCGTAGACGATCGTCGCTCGGAAATGCTCCTTCGAGAGAATGCGTGCCGCTTCGAGCACGAGCGCCACGCCCGACCCATCGTCGTTCGCGCCGGGCGAATCGGAGGTGGCGTCCATTACGTCGCTGATCCGGCTGTCGATATGCGCGCCGACGATCACGACGCGCGTCGGTTCGCTGCCCTTCTGGATGCCAAGCACGTCGACGGTGTTCATGCCCTTTGGCGCGCGTGGGACGGTATCGGTGCGCGCGATCAGCGCCGGCTCGATACAATTGCACGCGTCGCCCAGCGCCGAGAGCTGCCCCGCGACCCAGCGCCGCGCCGCAGCGATGCCGCGCGTCGGGACGTCGTCGGTCGATAGCGAATGACGCGTGCCGAACGACACGAGCTTGGCGACGGTCGCCTTCAGCCGCGCGGGGTCTGGCGCCTCGCGCGCTGCGACAGGCGTGGCGAGCAATAGGGCGGGCAACAACAGGCGGAGGCGCATCGCACCAGCGTGGACTGATGTTTTCGCAGTTGCAACATCAGCTCAAGCGATCGAGCGAATCGGGATCGAGACTGCCGGGCACGATCATCAACGGCACGCGTAGCGCCCCGGCATCGGTCCCCGCGAAATGCGCGATGAGCGGCCCCGGTGGCCCGCTTGCTGCGGCGCCGAGCACCAGAGCTGCGATGTCGGGATTGGCTGCGATCATCTCGCGGACCACCTTGGGGCCGTCGCCTTCGCGCACAGTGATCGACGGCGTGATTCCCGATTCGGTGAGTAGGGTTCCTGCCGCGCGCGTGACGAGGCCCTCGGCGTGGCGGCGAGTCTCGTCCTCGATCGTCGCCATCACGCCGCCCCATTGCACGAACTCCGGACGCGGGATCAGCGCAAGGATCTCGACGCCCCCGCCGGTCTTGACGGCGCGGCGCGCGGCGAAGCGCAACGCGATCTCGGCTTCGGGTGTTTCGTCGACCACCACCAGATAGGTGCGCATGGTTTTTCCTCTCCTGCCCTCGCTCGGCTATAGCATTACCGACCCTGGCAAGTCTTGACCCGGCCCGATCGTGGCGCAAAGAGGGCCGCGATCCCCCCGCACGACAGGAAACCCATGTCGATCGAAATCAAGATGCCCGCGCTGTCGCCGACCATGGAGGAAGGCACGCTCGCCAAATGGCTGGTGAAAGAAGGCGATACCGTGAAGTCCGGCGACCTGATGGCCGAGATCGAGACCGACAAGGCTACCATGGAATTCGAAGCGGTCGACGAAGGCAAGATCGCGCAGATCCTGGTGCCCGAGGGTACCGAAGGCGTGAAGGTCGGCACCGTGATCGCAGTGATCGCGGGTGAGGGCGAGACGGTTTCCGCGGCCGCCCCGGCACCGACACCCGCCGCCGCGCCCAAGGCTGAGGCCCCGGCACCCGTCGCGGCCCCCGCACCGGCGGCTGCGCCAGCCGCACAGCCCGCCACGGGCGGCGATCGCGTCAAGGCGAGCCCGCTCGCGCGCCGCATCGCGGCTGAAAAGGGCGTCGATCTCGCCGGTGTCGCCGGCTCCGGCCCCAACGGCCGCGTCGTGAAGGCCGATCTCGAGCGCGCCCAGCCCGGTGCCGCGCCGGCCGCCAAACCCGCCCCCGCCGCGGCGCCGACGCCGGCAGCCGCGCCCGCGCCAGCGCCCGTTGCCGCCGAGCACAAGCCGGTGTGGTGGGACGAGAGCATCCCGCACGAGGAAGAGAAGCTCTCGAACATCCGCAAGACGATCGCGCGCCGGCTCACCGAGTCGAAGCAGACCGTCCCACACATCTATCTCACCGTCGACATCCGGCTCGACGCGCTGCTCAAGCTGCGCGGCGATCTCAACAAGGCGCTCGAGCCGCGCGGCGTGAAGCTTTCGGTCAACGACCTGCTGATCAAGGCGCTCGGCGTCGCGCTGATCCAATGCCCCAAGTGCAACGTCACCTACACCGGAAACACGCTGGTCAAATACGGCCGCGCCGACGTTTCGGTGGCGGTGTCGACGCCGACCGGGCTGATCACGCCGATCGTGCGCGATGCGGCGGGCAAGGCGGTGTCGGCGATCTCGACCGAGATGAAGGATCTCGCGGGCCGCGCGCGCGACGGCAAGCTCAAGCCTGAGGAATATCAGGGGGGTACCGCGAGCCTGTCGAACATGGGCATGTACGGAATCAAGCAGTTCGAGGCCGTGATCAATCCGCCGCAGGGCATGATCATGGCAATCGGCGCCGGCGAGAAGCGGCCCTATGTCATCGACGAGGCGCTCGGCATCGCGACAGTGATGAGCGCGACGGGCAGCTTCGACCACCGCGCAATCGATGGCGCCGACGGTGCGGAGCTGATGAAAGTATTCAAGGAGCTGGTCGAGGCTCCGATGGCGATGATCGCCTGAGGGGGACGTGCGGCTGCTGGTCGCCATCGCGTCGATCGTCGCCGGCCTGATCGTGGCCGCGGTCATCGCGGACTATTCGGCCTGGGCCTATCCGCGCGGGGCCGCGGATATCTGGCTGGTCGCCTATGTCTGCATGGGGCTGACGGTGCTGCTCGGTATCGGATCGGTGCGCCGCGCCTTCCGCCGCGATCGCGAGACATTGCGCCGCAACGGCACCGCGGCCGATGAGTGACGAGCCGCCGCCCGGCCGCGAGCCGGTGATCCGCGTGACGTCGATGCCGGCCGACGCCAATCCCTATGGCGACATCTTCGGCGGCTGGCTGATGAGCCTGATGGACATGGGTGCAGGCCTCGTCGCGGCGCGCCACGCCAAGGGTCGGGCCGTGACGATCGCGGTCGACGGCATGGTGTTCCACCGCCCGGTGCTCGTCGGCGATGAAGTCTCGGTCTATGGCGAACTGATCAAGGTCGGCCGCACCTCGATGACGATCGAGATTCTGGCCTTCCGCCGCGCGCGCCACGAGGAGGCGCATGAAAAGGTCACCCAGGCAAGGTTCACATTTGTCGCAGTGGACGAACACCGCAAGCCGCGGCCAGTGCTGGCATCATGAGCAGCGACTCCCAAAACAATATCCTGACCAATCCTGAGGGCGTGGCGACGGCTGTTCTGGCCGTCCTCGAAGCGGTCGGCGGGGCATCGCGCCCCGCCGCCCGCACCCCTCACCCCAGCCCTCCCCCGCATGGGGGGAGGGAGCAAGAGGTGCGCAACGCAAATGGCTGAATCCTACGACTTCATCGTTCTCGGTTCCGGGCCCGGCGGCTATGTCGCGGCGATCCGTGCGGCACAGCTCGGGCTCAAGACGGCGATCGTCGAGCGCGAGTTGCTCGGCGGGATCTGCCTCAACTGGGGGTGCATCCCGACCAAGGCGCTTCTGCGCTCGGCGGAGATCTTCCACTATATGCAGCACGCCAAGGATTATGGCCTGGTGGCGGACAAGATCAGCGCCGATCTCGACGCCGTGGTGAAGCGCTCGCGCGGCGTCGCCAAACAGCTCAACCAGGGCGTCACGCACCTGATGAAGAAGAACAAGATCGCGGTGCATATGGGCACCGGCGTCTTGACCGCGAAAGGCAAGCTCAGCGTCACTGCCGAGGACGGCAAGAAGACCGAACTCGAGGCGAAGAACATCATCGTTGCGACCGGCGCGCGGGCGCGCGACCTGCCCTTCGCCAAGGCCGACGGCAAGCGCATCTGGACCTATCGCACCGCGATGACTCCGCCCGAGATGCCGACCAAGCTGCTGGTGATCGGGTCGGGTGCGATCGGCGTCGAGTTCGCGAGCTTCTATAACGACCTGGGCGCCAAGGTGACGATCGTCGAGATGCTCGACCGCGTCGTCCCGGTCGAGGACAAGGACGTCTCGGCGCATCTCGAAAAGGCCTTCAAGAAGCAGGGCATGACGATCCTGACATCGACGGGCGTCGACAAGCTCGATGTGACGGCGTCGGGCGTCAAGGCGTCGATCAAGGCCAAGGACGGCACGGTCAGCGTCGAGGAGTTCAGCCACGTCATCGTCGCGATCGGGATCGTGCCCAACACCGAGAACATCGGCCTCGAGACGCTCGGGGTGAAGACCGAGCGCGGCCACATCGTCACCGATGCGACGTGCAAGACCAATGTCGATGGGCTCTATGCGATCGGCGACGTGACCGCGCCGCCGTGGCTCGCGCACAAGGCGAGCCACGAAGGCGTCATCGCGGTCGAGGCGATTGCCGGAAAGCATCCGCATGCGATGGATCCGCGCAACATCCCGGGCTGCACCTATTGCCACCCGCAGATCGCATCGGTCGGCTTGACCGAAGCCAAGGCCAAGGAAGCGGGCTATGAGGTCAAGGTCGGCAGTTTCCCCTTCATCGGCAACGGCAAGGCGATCGCGCTCGGCGAGGCCGAGGGCTTTGTGAAGACCGTGTTCGACGCCAAGACTGGCGAGCTGCTCGGCGCGCACATGATCGGCGCCGAAGTGACCGAGATGATCCAGGGCTACACGATCGGCAAGACGCTCGAGACCACCGAAGCCGAACTGATCGAAACCGTGTTCCCGCACCCGACGATCAGCGAAACGATGCACGAAAGCGTGCTCGCCGCGTTCGGCCGCGTGATCCATATCTGAACCGGAGGCGGATCGCGGCGTTGGCGGGGCAGAGGAGAGCGACTTGCCCGCGAGCGACCCCCACGATCAGCTCTATCGCGATTTCCGCGACGCCGTGAACATGGCGCCGCAGGAGATCGCGGACTGGCTAGCAACCGACGAGAGCTGCAAGGTCGGATTCAAGCGCAACGGCGGCGAGAGCGTCGGCCATGCCGCGGGCAGGCGGATCGTCGAGATCCTGCGCACCGACAAGGCGGATCTCGACGGCGCCGATTATGCGCACATGCGCAAGGTGATCGGATTCGTGCGGCGCCACTGCGCGCAGGGACCACATGACGAATGGCGGATTCCCACTTCCCGTTGGCGCTATTCGCTGATGAACTGGGGCCATGATCCGCTCAAGCACTAACTCGGCGACGGGTCGCGGCGTCGCGATCGGGACGGCGCTGCTGTTCGTCGCGATGCTCGCGCTGTTCTGGCCGGGCGTGGCGATGTTCGACTCAGTCCTCCAGTATCGCCAGGCGCTGACCGGCGCCTATGTCGACTGGCATCCGCCGGTGATGGCGCGGCTATGGTCGCTGCTGCTGTGGGCGGGCGGCGGGCAGGCGCCGATGTTCGTGGTGCAGGCGGCGCTTTACTGGTTCGGACTCGGACTGCTTGCGACCCGGCTTGCGCGGCTGGGGGAGGCGCGTGCGGCGAGTGCGGTGCTGCTGATCGGCGCATGGCCGCCGTTCGCCGGCTGGGAAGGCGCAGTGATCAAGGATTGCCAGATGGCGTCGGCGCTGCTCGCTGCAGCAGGGCTGGTCGGCTGGTGGCGGCTCGACGGACGCAGACTGCCGGCATGGGCCATTGCGGCGGTCACGGTGCTGATCGTCTATGCCACGCTGGTGCGCGCGAACGCGGTTTTCGCGACCATACCGCTGGCAGTCGCGCTGTTCGCGGGCTGGCGTTGGCGCAATCTGCCGTGGCGGCTCGGCGCGATCGGCATCGCGACCGTCGCAGTGCTGGTCGCGCTGCCGGTGATCAACCACCAGCTGCTCGGCGCCCGGCCCAGCCTGATTGCCCGGAGCCTGCCGGTCTTCGATGTCGCTGGCATCGTGCATCGCGACGGCCCGGCGGCGGTGCCGCTGCTGCCCGCCGCCGAATGGGAGAAGATGGAAGCACTCAGCTGCGCGCGGCCGCTGTTATGGGACCCGCTTGACGACGGCGCGCGCTGCGAGTTCATCCCATATGCGCTCGCCGCGAAGCTTCCTGGCGGGTCCTTCTATCCCTTGTGGCTTGAGACGATTTTGCACCATCCCGTCGCTTACGCGGGCCATCGGCTGGCACATTGGAACGCGACGATGCGCTGGTTCGTGCCGTTCCACTTCCCCTTGTCGATCCCGCCGGCGGGGTCCGAACCGAACGACGTGGGACTGCGCTCTGCGGGCAAGGCGGCCGACCGGTTCGACGGTTTCGCCGGCGGGCTGACCAACAGCCCGCTCGGCGCCCCGATCCTCGGGTTCGCAGTGGCGATCGCAGTGCTCGCGCTCGCGCGGCCCGAGCGTTCCCCGGGCCAGCGGCTTGCCGTCGCGCTTGCGCTGTCGTGCGTGGCGATGGAGGCGAGCTTCCTGATCGTCAGCGTCTCGAGCGACTGGCGCTATCATTTCTGGTCGATGCTCGCCGCCGCGCTCGCCGGGGTGCTCCTTCTCCGCGACGGTTTCCCGCGCCGCGGCGGCACGCTTGCGGCCGCCGCGCTGCTGCTCGTCGCCGGCACCTGCCTCGCCGCGCGGAGCATGCTGCCGCCGGTCGGCGACAGCTATTCGGACGCCGTTGGCGCGGGCGAGGACAAATAGCCGCCAAGCGCGTTTACGGGCGCTTTCCCTTGGCAGTGAACTCGGCGATCAGCCCTTGATATTCGGACATGTCGGTCGGCATCGTCGCGTGGGTCCGCGGCGTGCCGATCAGGGCCCAGGGCAGGGCCTCGCTGGTCCAGCATTCGAGAAAGGGTTCGAACCAGCGCGCGTCGTCGAGCATCGTCGCGCGTACGTTGACGAAGAAGTCCATGCCTTCGGCCGTGGTGTAGACCCAGCTCATGCACGCGCTGCAATGATGGTGATGCACCTGCGGCCCGCGCAGTCCGCCGACGGCGGGATCGCCCGACAATAGCGCAAAGCCTGCGGCCGGGATCGTCGCGGTCAGCGAATAGGCGCCGCCGGTCATCCGCTGGCAGCCGGTACAATGACAGGCCGACGTGATCATCGGCGCCGCCGTCACGCGGAACCGCAACGCGCCGCAGCGGCATCCGCCTTCCCAGGGCAGCTTCCATTCGTCCATCCTGCGCTCCTCTGGACAAGGGGCGGAATCCGGTCTCAGTTCGAAACCGAACGGGAGAGCCGCCATGCCCATCGCCATTCTATGGCCGACCTTCACACTCGTCGCCTGGATTTTCGTCGTGTGGTTCTGGATGTACGTCGATCGTTTTGCGCTGATCCGCCGCCAGCCGCCGAACGCCGCGGACTTCGCCACCAACGCCGCCGCGGCGCGCTATTTCGAGCCGGTCGAGATGCCGGCGTCGAACCTGCGCAACCTGCTCGAGGTGCCGCCGCTCTATTTCGCGCTAGTGCCGCTGCTGATCCTCACGCACCACGCCAATCACATTCAAGTGGCGCTTGCCTGGATCTATGTCGTGCTGCGCGTGCTGCACAGCATCCTGCACATCGTCGTGCGCAACGTGCCGCTGCGCTTCGCTTGCTACGCGCTCTCGTGCGCGGTGCTGTCGGCGATGTGGATCGGTTTCGCGGTCGACATGGCGGCGGCGCCCCAGCTGCTCTCCGAATAGCCACGAGCCGCGCGCCGCGCAGCGCACGGCGCTTGGTGGGGCACCCAGCTTCGAGTCAGGCAGCGGTGGCGGCGGCGGGTGCGATGTTCGGAACGGCGCGCGGCCCCGAGAGGTCGACCTGGCTCATACGCTTGAGCCGTCCATCGACGTGGCCACCGTTCTCGATCGTGATCGATTCATATTCGACGTCGCCGGTGATCCGCGCGGTGCGCTCGATCGTCAGCTGGTTGACGCGTGCCGCGCCTTCGATCGCGCCGGCGATCCGCGCGGTTTCGGCAGTGACGCTGCCGAAGATCTGGCTGTCGGCGCCCTGCGTAAGCGTGCTGCAAACCACATCGCCTTCGACCCGGCCGTCGATATGAATGTCGTTGGTCGCGGTGATATTGCCCTTCACTACCACATCGGCGCCGAGCACCGAGAACATGCCGCGCTTGTTGCCGGCCTGGCTGGGCAGCGCCGGCGGAATTGCCGGGCCGGCGCCGCGGCCCCGTCTATCGCTGTTGAACATTCCCCGCTCCCCGCTTCCCCGTCACCCCAACGGCGGAGCGCATCTCTATCATAAGCTTCGGTGCCGCAAAGCAGCGAATTGGCGTTTCGCGTCCCATCGGGGAATGTCGCGCGCGGGGTTGGCTTGGCGGAAATCACGCAGTGCGAGCCAGGTCGCCACGATCATTGCTACCCCGCCCAGCGCGGCAAATCCGGCGATACCGGAGAGATAGGCAAAGATCGCCAGAGTCGAACCGCCTTCGACCAACGCGAAGATCTGCCAGCCGGTTCGCGTGCGCGCACTCGCTGCATGCGCGAGCGCGAGCACGTCGGCGAGGAAGAAATAGCGCTCGTGCATCTTGGGCAGCAACCCGGCCATGAGCAGCGTCGCCAACAGCGCAGCGAGTACGAGACCGCGTCCGTCGACCGGCACGCGGACCATTCGCGCGACATAGCCCGCGGCGGCGGCGATCGCGACCAGATATGCAAGGGGAATCAACGCCGGCCCGTCGACTCCGCGGAGCTGACCGACGATCATCCAGATGTTGGGGGCGTTGCGCGCAAGGTCGGGAAACCACGTCGACTGGCGCGGATAAATCGCCAGCATGTCGTCGAGCGGCCAGCCGAGCGCCAGCGCTGGGAGCATCATTGCCACCAGCGCTCCCGGGGCCGCGAGCCATTGCCAAAGCGGCACGCGCCGCGCGAGCGCCACCCCCATGAAGAAAGGTGCCACGAGGCCAGTCTGCAGCTTGAACGCCGCCGCGACGCCGCACCACAGCAACATCGGCACATGACGACGCTCGACTGCGCATGCCAGCGCCAGCACCAAAGGTGCGGCCCATAGCGCGTCGCATTGACCCAGCAATGCTGCATTGAGCACGACGCTCGGCAGCAGCAGCGCCGTGGCACCGATCTGGATCGGCGCGCCGAGCCCGAGCGTGCGCGCGAGCCGGAACAATGCGCCGGCGAGCGCCAGGTTCGCGGCGACGCCGATCAGCTTGACCAGATAGGGATCGGGCGCGGCACCATGGAGCAGGCTTACGGCAGAGAGCAGGTAGAGATAGGGCGGCGTATAGCTGCCGAAGGGGTGCGCGAACGCAGCGAGCCGGCCCGCCGCGACCATATGGCGGAGCCACGGGACATTGTCGTTGACCATGTCGGTGGTGAGCAGCGGAAAGCTCAGCCAATGCGCGAGCAGCGATAGCGCGAGCAGCCCTGCGAGCACGGGCGCGGTCAGAAGCGCAGGGGGAGTCTTGGCCATGGTGCCGCTATGCGCGACATCCGATTGGCGAAGCGTTAAGGAAGCCACGAAGCTTCTCAAGGCATTGACCGCACCGGGAGGCGAGTCTATAGGCGCGCCCGCTTGGGCAGGCATCGCCTCGCCCCGGCAAAGAGCTGAACGTTGCTGAAGACGCAATGGCCCGGGAGGTCAGGGAGACCGCCGGGGCCTTTTCGTATTCGCTCGTAACAGGGCTTCAGCAAAGTAACCCCGCCGGATTTCCGGCAACATCGAGGTGAAGGGCTTCATGCCGACGATCAACCAGCTGGTCCGCAAGGGCCGCGAACCGCAGAAGACCAAATCGAAGGTCCCTGCGATGGAGCAGAACCCGCAGAAGCGCGGTGTCTGCACGCGTGTTTATACCGTGACTCCGAAGAAGCCGAACTCGGCGCTGCGCAAGGTGGCCAAGGTCCGCCTGACCAACCAGCGCGAAGTCATCAGCTACATTCCAGGCGAAGGCCACAACCTTCAGGAGCACTCGGTGGTGCTGATCCGCGGCGGCCGCGTGCGCGACCTTCCGGGCGTGCGCTATCACGTGCTGCGCGGCGTGCTCGACACGCAGGGCGTCAAGGACCGCAAGCAGAGCCGCTCGAAGTACGGCGCCAAGCGTCCGAAGTGATCATGCCGGGGGCATGATCATCCCGGAAAAATCGCCCTCGGCGATTTGGCCCGGGATCCACGCCCCCATCTATTTCAAGCCATAGTAAGCCCCGGACGGGTTCCGGATCAGCTGAAGAATGAAGGAATTACGAGATGGCTCGTCGTCGTCGCCCCGAGAAGCGGGAAATTCTGCCGGATCCCAAATTCGGGGATATCGTGCTCACCAAGTTCATGAATTCGGTCATGCTCGACGGTAAGAAGTCGGTCGCCGAAAGCATCGTCTATGGCGCGTTCGAAACGATCGAAACGCGTGCCAAGCGCGATCCGCTGGGCGTGTTCCATGACGCGCTCAACAATGTGAAGCCGGGCATCGAGGTCCGCAGCCGCCGCGTCGGCGGCGCGACCTACCAGGTCCCGGTCGAGGTTCGCCCGGAGCGCGCACAGGCGCTGGCGATCCGCTGGCTGATCACCTCGGCGCGCAATCGCAGCGAGAACACGATGTCCGCCCGCCTGTCGGGCGAGCTGATGGACGCTGCGAACAACCGCGGCAATGCAGTGAAGAAGCGCGAGGACACGCACCGCATGGCGGAAGCGAACCGCGCGTTCAGCCACTACCGCTGGTAAAAACCGTAACTATATCGTGGGGAGCGGGCCCTGCCTGCTCCCCATATCGCTAAGGAATATATCATGGCCCGCCGCCATCCGCTCGAGCGCTATCGTAACATCGGCATCATGGCCCATATCGATGCCGGGAAGACGACCACTACCGAGCGCATCCTCTATTACACCGGCAAGTCCTATAAGATCGGCGAAGTGCACGAAGGCACTGCGACGATGGACTGGATGGAGCAGGAGCAGGAGCGCGGCATCACCATCACGTCAGCGGCAACGACCTGCTTCTGGCGGGCCGAAGGCGGCGCGGGTGAAGAGCACCGCATCAACATCATCGATACGCCGGGCCACGTCGACTTCACGATCGAAGTCGAGCGTTCGCTGCGCGTGCTCGACGGCGCGGTCGCCTGCTTCGACGGCGTTGCCGGCGTCGAGCCGCAGTCCGAGACGGTGTGGCGCCAGGCCGAGAAGTACAACGTCCCGCGGATGTGCTTCGTCAACAAGCTCGATCGCATGGGCGCGAACTTCGAGCGCTGTGTTGAGATGATCAAGGATCGCCTCGGCGCACGTCCACTCGTGCTGTATTTGCCGATCGGCATCGAGAGCTCGTTCAAGGGCCTCGTCGACCTGGTCAACAACAACGCGATCATCTGGCTCGAAGAGAGCCTGGGCGCGAAGTTCGAAGTGACCGACATCCCCGACGATCTGAAGGACGCCGCCGAGATGGCGCGCGCCGAACTGATCGAAGCCGCCGTCGAGCAGGACGACGCGGTGATGGAGAAGTTCTTTGAGGGCGAAGAGCCCGACGTGCCGACGCTCAAGGCGCTGATCCGCAAGGGTACGCTCAACTTCTCGTTCGTGCCGGTGCTGTGCGGCTCGGCGTTCAAGAACAAGGGCGTCCAGCCCTTGCTCGACGCCGTGGTCGACTATCTGCCGAGCCCGCTCGACATTCCCGACGTCCAGGGCCTCAAGCTCGACGGCGAGACTCCCGACACGCGTCCGCCGGAAGACGATGCGCCGTTCTCGGCGCTGGCGTTCAAGATCATGAACGACCCGTTCGTCGGAACGCTAACCTTCGCGCGCATCTACTCGGGCAAGCTCGAGACGGCGTCGCAGGTGATGAACTCGGTCAAGGACAAGAAGGAAAAGGTCGGGCGCATGCTGCTGATGCATGCCAACGACCGCGAGGACATCCAGGTGGCGTACGCCGGCGATATCGTCGCGCTCGCCGGCCTCAAGGACACCACGACCGGCGACACGCTGTGCGCGATCAATGCGCCGATCATCCTCGAGCGCATGGAGTTCCCGGACCCCGTGATCGAGGTGGCCGTCGAGCCCAAGACCAAGGCCGACCAGGAGAAGATGGGCATCGCGCTCAATCGTCTCGCGCGCGAGGATCCCTCGTTCCGCGTCGCGACCGACGTCGAATCCGGCCAGACCCGGATCAAGGGCATGGGCGAGCTCCATCTCGAGATCCTGGTCGACCGCATGAAGCGCGAGTTCAAGGTCGAGGCGAACGTCGGCGCGCCGCAGGTGGCGTACCGCGAATATCTCGCCAAGCCGGTCGAGTTGACCTACACGCACAAGAAGCAGTCGGGCGGCTCCGGCCAGTTCGGCGAAGTCAAGGTCAAGGTCGTCCCCGGCGAGCGCGGTTCGGGCTTCCTGTTCTTCGACGAGGTCAAGGGCGGCAATATTCCGAAGGAATATATCCCCTCGGTCGAGAAGGGCATGCGCGAGACGGCACAGTCCGGATCGCTGATCGGGTTCCCGATCGTCGATTTCGAAGTGCATCTCGTCGACGGCAAATACCATGACGTCGACTCGTCGGCGCTGGCGTTCGAAATCTGCGCGCGCGGTGCGATGCGCGAAGCTGCGCAGAAGGCGGGCATCAAGATCCTCGAGCCGATCATGTCGGTCGAGGTCGTGACGCCCGAAGATTATCTCGGCGACGTGATCGGCGACTTGAACAGCCGTCGCGGCCAGATCCAGGGCACCGATACGCGCGGCAATGCGCAGACGGTGAAGGCGATCGTGCCGCTGGCGAACATGTTCGGCTACGTCAACGAGCTGCGTTCGTTCTCGCAGGGGCGCGCGCAGTACACGATGCAGTTCTCGCACTATGACGAGGTGCCTGCGAATGTCGCCGAGGAAGTGAAGGCGAAGCTGGCGTAACTCCGCGCATTCGCGCCGCTTTCGCAGGCTCATGCGGAGCCCATTTGCGAAAGCGGCGCGGAAGCGCTGGCGTATTCAACAATCAGCCGCTATTGGGCCGCGTTCTCGCGATTCCCCATTGGCGGCGCGGAATGGATCCAGAAGGTAGGAAACAATGGCGAAGGCAAAATTCGAGCGGAACAAGCCGCACCTGAACATCGGCACTATCGGCCACGTCGACCACGGCAAGACGTCGCTGACGGCCGCGATCACCAAGGTCCTGGCCGAGACGACCGGTGGCACCGCCGTCGACTTCGCCAACATCGACAAGGCGCCCGAAGAGCGCGAGCGCGGCATCACCATCTCGACGGCGCACGTCGAGTATGAGACGACCGCCCGCCACTATGCGCACGTCGATTGCCCGGGCCACGCCGACTATGTGAAGAACATGATCACCGGCGCCGCGCAGATGGACGGCGCGATCCTGGTCGTGTCGGCCACCGACGGCCCGATGCCGCAGACTCGCGAGCACATCCTGCTTGCGCGTCAGGTCGGCGTGCCGGCGATGGTGGTGTTCATGAACAAGGTCGACTTGGTCGACGACGCCGAGATCCTTGAGCTCGTCGAGCTGGAAATCCGCGAGCTGCTCAGCTCCTACGAATTCCCGGGCGACGATATTCCGATCATCCAGGGCTCGGCCACCTGCGCGCTCAGCGGCAGCAACGACGCCCTCGGCAAGGAAGCCGTGCTCAAGCTCATGGCTGCCGTGGACGAATATATCCCGCAGCCCGAGCGTCCGCTCGACAAGCCGTTCATGATGCCGATCGAAGACGTGTTCTCGATCTCTGGTCGCGGCACCGTCGTGACCGGCCGCGTCGAGACCGGCATCATCAAGGTGGGCGAGGAAGTCGAGATCGTCGGCCTCACCAACACCCGCAAGACCGTCGTCACCGGCGTCGAAATGTTCCGCAAGCTGCTCGATCAGGGCCAGGCCGGCGACAACATCGGCGCGCTGCTGCGCGGCGTCGGCCGTGACGAAGTCGAGCGTGGCCAGGTTCTCGCCAAGCCCGGTTCGATCACGCCGCACACCGATTTCAAGTCGGCCGTGTACGTGCTGTCGAAGGACGAAGGTGGCCGTCACACGCCGTTCTTCGCCAACTATCGTCCGCAGTTCTACTTCCGCACGACCGACGTGACCGGCACTGTCGAGCTGCCCGAGGGCACTGAGATGGTCATGCCGGGCGACGAAGTGAAGCTGGGCATCAAGCTCATCGCGCCGATCGCGATGGACGTTGGCCAGCGCTTCACGATCCGCGAAGGCGGTCGCACCGTCGGCGCCGGTGTCGTCAGCGACATCGACAAGTAAGTCTATTTGAGACGAGCTGCCGCCCGGCACTCCCCAACGGAGTGCCGGGCGGTTGCCTTTTTATAAGGGCAGCTGTAAGGGCCCGCCCTTCGGTTTTCGGATTTAACCAGCAAGAGGCAGTGACTCTGCTTCGTCGGCCCGTTGCGCCGCGAATTGGAAAACTGCCCCGCTCTTTCGCATTGGTAGGGACATGGACACGCAAAATATCCGCATCCGCTTGAAAGCGTTCGATCATCGCGTACTCGATCAAGCTACCGGCGACATCGCCGATACCGCCCGACGTACCGGCGCCCTCATTCGCGGTCCGATCCCGTTGCCGACACGCATCGAGAAATTCACGGTCAACCGCGGCCCGCACATCGACAAGAAGTCGCGCGAGCAGTTCGAAGTCCGCACCTACAAGCGTATGCTGGATATCGTGCAGCCGACCCCGCAGACCGTCGATGCACTGATGAAGCTGGACCTCGCGGCCGGCGTCGACGTCGAGATCAAACTGGCCTGAGCCGGTTTGACAAAGCCCCCGCGGAAGCGGGGGTCTTTCATTCCGGACAGCCTGCAAAAAGGGCGCTTTCTGGGGTGGACAAGGAAGCGGCGCTGACATATTAGCGCGCCTCCACAAGAGATTCGCACTACCGGCATCGGTGAGTGCAGGCGCCTCGACCGGATCAACCCGATCCAACGCAAGGCACCAGAGCCGAAGGGCTCGATCGACATAGGGATACCGCCGGGCTCTTCGGAGAATCCGGGTCTGCGTCCCCCGTCTTCTCCGCTTCGGCGGGGTTCAGCCCGGACGGGGCTCGCATCATTTTTGGGCTGAGGCACGCACCCGAGGGCAAAGCTCGAGGGTGCCTCTGTATAGGAGCAACTGGTCGATGCGCACTGGCGTTATCGCGAAGAAGATGGGCATGACTCGCCTGTTCCAGGACGATGGCCGGCACGTGCCGGTGACGGTCCTGGCGCTTGAGGGCGTGCAGGTGGTGGCGCAGCGCACCACGGAGACCGACGGCTATGTGGCAGTGCAGATCGGCGCTGGCACGGCCAAGGCCAAGAACGTCGCCAAGCCGCAGCGTGGCCACTTCGGAAAGGCCGAAGTCGAGCCCAAGGCGGTGTTGTGCGAGTTCCGCGTCGAAGCGGACGGGTTGATCGAAGTGGGTGCCGAACTGTCGGCCGACCATTTCGTCGCCGGCCAGCTCGTCGACGTGTCGGGCCGCACGCAGGGCAAGGGTTTCGCCGGCGCGATGAAGCGCTGGGGCTTCGGCGGTCTGCGTGCGACGCACGGCGTGTCAGTGTCGCACCGTTCGCACGGTTCGACCGGCAACCGCCAGGATCCGGGCCGCGTCTTCAAGAACAAGAAGATGGCCGGCCACATGGGCGACCGCAACCGTACGCAGCAGAACCTCGAGATCGTGCAGACCGACGCCGAGCGCGGCCTGTTGTTCGTCAAGGGTTCGGTGCCCGGCCACAAGGGCGCCTGGCTGATCGTCAAGGACGCAGTGAAGGTCCCGGCGCACAAGGACGCGCCGTATCCGGCCGGCCTCAAGCAGGTCGCCAACAGCAACGAGGCTCCCACCGAAGCGCCCGAAGTGGCGGCTCCGGAAGCCACTGACGGCCAGGAGGGCTAAGTGAAGGTCAAGGTACAAACCCTCGACGCAGCGGCTGGCGGCGACATCGAGCTCAAGGACGATATTTTCGGCCTCGAGCCCCGCGCCGACATCCTCCACCGCGTCGTCACCTGGCAGCTCGAGAACCGCCGCGCTCCGGCGCGCGCCACTCGCGAGCGCGCCGACGTCGCCCGCACCGGCAAGAAGTGGGGTCGCCAGAAGGGCGGCGGCACGGCGCGCCACGGCGACAAGCGCGCACCCATATTCATCGGCGGCGGCAAGGCGCACGGCGCCCGCGCCCGCGTGTTCGACGTCTCGCTCAACAAGAAGATCCGCGCGCTCGGCCTCAAGATGGCGCTTTCGAGCCATGCCAAGGCCGGCTCGCTGATCGTGCTCGACAGCCTCGACGGCGCCGGCAAGACCAAGGCGCTCAAGGGCCAGTTCGAGAAGCTCGGCCTCGGCAAGACCGCGCTGGTGATCGATGGCGAAGCGATCGAGAACGGTTTCGCGCTCGCTGCGCGCAACCTCACCGGCGTCGACGTGCTGCCGGCGATCGGCGCCAACGTCTACGACATCCTGAAGCACGACACGCTGGTGCTGACCCGCGCTGCCGTCGAAAAGCTGGAGGCGCGCTTCCATGGCTAAAAAGCAGAAAGCCGCGGTCGATCATCGTCATTACGACGTGATCGTTGCGCCGCACATCACCGAGAAGGCGACGCTCATTTCCGAGTCGAACGCCGTGGTGTTCAAGGTCGCGAACGACGCGACCAAGCCCGAGATCAAGGCGGCGGTCGAGGCGCTGTTCGGCGTCAAGGTGACCGGCGTCAACACGATCGTCAGCAAGGGCAAGACCAAGCGCTGGAAGGGCCAGCCCTACCGCCGCTCGGACAGCAAGAAGGCGATCGTCACGCTTGCCGAAGGCGAGTCGATCGACGTGACCGAAGGGGTCAAGGCGTAATGGCTCTCAAGAACTATAACCCGACGAGCCCGGCCCGGCGTGGCCTGATCCTCGTCGACCGCAGCGGCCTGCACAAGGGCGGCCCCGTCAAGGCGCTGACCGAAGGCAAGCGCAAGACTGGTGGCCGCAACAACAAGGGCCATGTCACGTCGCGCGGCATCGCCGGCGGCCACAAGCAGCGCTATCGCATCATCGATTTCAAGCGCCGCCTGTGGGACGTCGAGGGAAGCGTTGAGCGGATCGAATATGATCCCAATCGCACCGCCTTCATCGCGCTGATCAACTATGGCGCCGACCCTGCAGAGAAGGATGGGGCGGGCAAGGACCGCCTGGCCTATATCATCGCGCCGCAGCGTCTCGCCGTCGGCGACAAGGTGATCGCGGGCAAGAAGACCGACGTCAAGCCGGGCAACGCGATGGAGCTCGGTCAGATGCCGGTCGGCACCATCGTCCACAATGTGGAGATGAAGCCGGGCAAGGGTGGTCAGATCGCGCGTTCCGCCGGCACCTATGTGCAGGTCGTGGGCCGCGACAAGGGCATGGTGATCGTCCGCCTCAACTCGGGCGAGCAGCGCTACGTCCACGCTAATTGCATGGGCACGGTCGGTGCAGTGTCGAACCCCGACAACGCCAACCAGAATCTGGCGAAGGCCGGCCGCAATCGCTGGCTCGGCAAGCGTCCGCTCACCCGCGGCGTCGCCAAGAACCCGGTCGATCACCCGCACGGCGGTGGTGAAGGCCGGACCTCGGGCGGCCGCCATCCGGTCACGCCCTGGGGCAAGCCGACCAAGGGTGCGCGCACCCGCCACAACAAGGCGACGGACAAGATGATCATTCGGTCGCGTCACGCGAAGAAGAAGGGCTGATAGATGGCTCGCTCGGTTTGGAAGGGTCCCTTCGTGGACCTTCACCTGCTCAAGAAGGCTGAGACTGCTCAGGAGGCGAGTGGCCGCACGGGTCCGATCAAGACCTGGTCGCGCCGGTCGACGATCCTGCCGCAGTTCGTCGGCCTGACGTTCAGCGTCTACAACGGCCGCAAGTTCGTGCCGGTGTCGGTCAACGAGGACATGGTGGGCATGAAGCTCGGCGAATTCGCGCCGACGCGCTTCTTTCCCGGCCATGCCGCGGACAAGAAGGGCAAGCGCTAATGAGCAAGCAGGCAGCCCCCCGTAAGGTCGGCGACAAGGAAGCTCTGGCGGTCGGCACGCAGATTCGCGGTTCGGCGCAGAAGTTGAACCTGGTCGCGGGCCTGATCCGCGGCAAGAAGGCCGGCGACGCGATGAACATCCTCGCTTTCTCGAAGCGTGCGATGGCCGTCGATGCCCGCAAGGTGCTCGCGTCTGCGATTGCGAATGCCGAGAACAACCACAACCTCGACGTCGACGCGCTCGTCGTCCACGAGGCGTCGGTCGGCAAGGGCATCGTGATGAAGCGCTTCGCGACGCGCGGCCGTGGCAAGTCGACCCGCATTCTGAAGCCGTTCAGCCGTCTGCGCATCGTCGTGCGCGAGCAGGAAGAAGCATAATGGGTCACAAGAGCAACCCGATCGGTCTGCGTCTGCAGATCAACCGTACCTGGGACAGCCGCTGGTTCGCTGAAGGCGCCGACTATGGTCGGCTGCTTCTCGAGGACCTCAGGATCCGCAAGTACATCATGGAAGCGCTGCCGCAGGCGGCGATCTCCAAGGTGGTGATCGAGCGTCCGGCCAAGCTGTGCCGCGTATCGATCTATGCGGCGCGTCCCGGCGTGATCATCGGCAAGAAGGGCGCCGACATCGAGAAGCTGCGCAAGCAGCTGGGTGCGATGACGGCTTCCGACGTGAGCTTGAACATCGTCGAGATCCGTAAGCCGGAAGTCGACGCGAAGCTCGTCGCCCAGGGCATCGCCGACCAGCTCGAACGTCGTATCGCCTTCCGCCGCGCAATGAAGCGCGCGGTGCAGTCGGCAATGCGGCTCGGCGCCGAAGGCATCCGCATCAACTGCGGCGGCCGCCTCGGCGGCGCCGAGATTGCGCGCGCCGAATGGTATCGCGAGGGCCGCGTTCCGCTGCACACGCTGCGCGCGAACGTCGACCACGGGACGGCCGAAGCGCACACCGCCTATGGTGTTTGCGGCGTGAAGGTGTGGATCTTCAAGGGTGAGATCCTCGGTCACGATCCGATGGCGCAGGACCGGCTCAACATGGAGGCCCAGACCTCCGGCGTGCGCCCCGCGCGCGACGAGCGTCGTTAAGGGACTAGAGGACAATGCTGCAACCAAAGCGCACCAAGTTCCGCAAGGCGCACAAGGGCCGGATCCACGGCGACGCCAAGGGCGGCACCGCGCTCAACTTCGGGGCCTATGGCCTCAAGGCGATGGAGCCCGAGCGGATCACCGCGCGCCAGATCGAAGCGGCTCGCCGCGCGATCACGCGCCACATCAAGCGCCAGGGGCGCTTGTGGATCCGCATCTTCCCGGACGTGCCGGTTTCGTCGAAGCCTGCCGAAGTCCGCATGGGCTCGGGCAAGGGCGCGCCGGAATATTGGGTGGCGCGCGTCAAGCCCGGCCGCATCCTGTTCGAGCTCGACGGTGTTCCCGGCCAGCTCGCGGCGGAAGCGTTCAGCCGCGCGGCGATGAAGCTGCCGATCAAGACCAAGGTCGTGGCGCGCCTCGGCGACACGTCGCACCTGGAGGGTTGATGCAATGACCAAGGTAACCGACTTTCGGGTGATGAACGACGACCAGCTCGACACGCAGCTGGGCAACCTCAAGCGCGAGGCGTTCAACCTGCGCTTCCAGGCGGCGACCAGCCAGCTCGAGAAGCCGAGCCGCGTCAAGGAAGTCCGTCGGGACATCGCTCGCATCAAGACGCTGCAGACCGAGCGCTCGCGCTCGGCAGCGAAGTAAGGAATTAGCCATGCCGAAGCGCGTGCTGACCGGGAACATTGTCTCGGACAAGGGCGACAAGACGGTGGTCGTGCTGGTGGAGCGCAAGGTCAAGCACCCGCTCTACGGCAAGATCATCCGCCGTTCGAAGAAGTATCACGCCCATGATGAGGCGAACGAGTATCGCGAAGGCGAGACCGTGCGGATCGAAGAGACTGCGCCGATCTCGAAGCTCAAGACCTGGAAGGTGATCGGGCGGGTGAACGCCCATGCGACGCCGGCCGAGACGGCAGCGTCCAACGCTTAACGCAACGCCGGGGACAACCCGGATTTTGAAGGCGGGTCCGGTCAGCAATCGGGCCCAGTTGAGAAGGAACCGGATCGATGATCCAGATGCAGTCCAATCTCGACGTCGCGGACAACAGCGGCGCGAAGCGGGTGCAGTGCATCAAGGTGCTGGGCGGCTCGAAGCGTCGCACGGCCGGCGTTGGCGACGTTATCGTCGTCAGCGTCAAGGAAGCAGCACCCCGTGGCAAGGTGAAGAAGGGTGACGTGCACCGCGCGGTCATCGTGCGCACGGCGAAGGACGTTCGTCGCGCCGACGGCTCGGTGATCCGCTTCGACGGCAATGCCGCGGTGCTGGTCAACAAGAACGAAGAGCCGATCGGCACGCGTATCTTTGGCCCGGTGGTCCGCGAGCTGCGCTCGAAGGGCTTCATGAAAATCATCTCGCTCGCTCCCGAGGTGCTGTGATGGCTGCTGCGAAGATCAAGAAGGGCGACCGCGTGATCGTCCTGTCCGGCAAGGACAAGGGCCGCACCGGCGACGTGACCAAGGCGTTCCCCAAGGAGGGCAAGGTCGTGGTGTCGGGCGTGAACGTGCATGTGCGCCACACCAAGCCGAGCCAGGGCGACCCGCAGGGTGGCCTGAAGCGTTCGGAGGCGCCGCTCGACGTGTCGAACGTCGCGCACGTCACCGCGGACGGCAAGCCGACCCGCGTTCGTTTCGAGACCCGCGACGGCAAGAAGGTCCGTGTCGCCGTCAAGACCGGGGAGGTCATCAATGGCTGATTATCTGCCGCGGATGCGGAAGCATTACGAGAGCGTCATCATCAAGGCGATGACCGAGAAGTTCGGCTACGCCAACGCGCTCCAGGTTCCGCGCATCGAGAAGATCGTGCTGAACATGGGCGTCGGTGAAGCGACGCAGGACAAGAAGAAGGTCGAGACCGCCGCGAGCGAGATGGAACTGATCGCTGGTCAGAAGCCCGTCATCACCAAGGCGAAGAAGTCGATCGCGACGTTCAAGCTGCGTGAGGGCATGCCGATCGGTGTGAAGGTCACGCTGCGCCGCGAGCGCATGTACGAGTTCCTCGATCGCTTCCTCACGATCGCGCTGCCGCGCGTTCGCGACTTTCGCGGGCTGAACCCGAAGAGCTTCGACGGCCGGGGCAACTATGCCTGCGGTCTTAAAGAGCAACTCGTGTTCCCCGAGATCAACTATGACCGCATCGACAAGGTGCGCGGCATGGACGTGATCGTCACCACCACTGCGAAGACCGACGAGGAAGCGCGCGAGCTGCTTCGTCTGTTCGGCTTCCCCTTCACCGGCCTCCAGGCGGAAGTCGCGAAGGCTGCGTAACCAGATTTAGGAAAGAGCTTAAGTCCATGGCGAAACTGAGTTCGATCAACAAGAACGAGCGTCGCAAGCTGCTGGTCAAGAAATATGCCGGCAAGTACGCGAAGCTCAAGGCGATCGCGAACGACGAGTCGAAGGATGAGACCGAGCGTCTCATCGCGCGGCTCAAAATGGCCGAGATTCCCAGGAACGGGAATCCGGGCCGTGTGCGCAATCGCTGCGAGCTGACCGGCCGTCCGCGCGCCTATTACCGCAAGTTCCGTCTCGCCCGCGTCATGCTCCGCGATCTGGCCAACAAGGGCCTGATCCCCGGCGTCACCAAGTCGAGCTGGTAAGGATCCGAAGATGGCATTGACCGATCCCCTGGGTGACATGCTCACCCGCATCCGCAACGGCCAGCGGGCGCGCAAGGACTCCGTCCTGACGCCGGCGTCGAAGCTGCGCGCGCGCGTGCTCGATGTGCTGCAGCGCGAGGGCTATATCCGCGGCTATTCGGAAGAGCAGATGGGCCCGGCTGCGGGCATCCGCATCGAGCTCAAATATTTCGAAGGCCAGCCGGCGATCAAGCATCTGGCGCGCGTCTCCAAGCCGGGCCGCCGCGTCTATTCGGGTTCGCAGGAACTCCCGAAGGTGCGCAATGGCCTCGGCATTACGATCGTCTCGACGCCGAAGGGCGTTCTCTCGGACGCGGAAGCGCGCGAGCAGAACGTCGGCGGCGAAGTGCTGGCGGAGGTGTTCTGATGAGCCGCATCGGCAAGAAGCCGGTATCGATCCCCGCGGGCGTGACCGCGAGCGTCGACGGCGATGAGATCTCGGTGAAGGGTCCCAAGGGCACGCTCACCATGCCCAAGGCCGAACTCATCAGCTACGAGCTGATCGAAGGCGGCATCTCGGTGCAGCCGGCGAACGCCACCAAGGCCGCCCGCGCTTTCTGGGGCATGCAGCGTACGCTGGTGCAGAACCTGGTGACCGGCGTGACGCAGGGCTTCTCGAAGAAGCTCCTGATCACTGGCGTTGGCTATCGCGCGAACCTGCAGGGCAAGGTGCTCCGGCTCCAGCTCGGCTATTCGCACGACGTCAATTTCGAGATCCCGGACGGGATCACGATCGCGACCCCCGATCAGACGACGGTCGAGATCTCGGGGATCGACAAGCAGAAGGTTGGCCAGGTGGCCGCGGAGATCCGTCGCTGGCGCAAGCCCGAGCCGTACAAGGGCAAGGGCATCAAGTACGCCGGCGAGTTCATCTTCCGCAAGGAAGGGAAGAAGAAGTAATGACCAAGGGTCTCTCTCTCTTCGAGAAGCGGCGCCGCCGCAACCGCAGCGCGCTGCGTGCGCGCGCCGGGAGCCGCCCGCGGTTGTCGGTGCATCGCTCGGGCAAGCACATCTACGCCCAGGTGATCGACGACGGCGAAGGCAAGACGCTCGCGTCGGCCTCGACGATCGACAAGGCGGTCAAGGGCAAAACCGGCGCGACCATCGAAGCGGCGCAGGAAGTCGGCAAGCGCGTCGCCGAGGCGGCCAAGGCCGCGGGCGTCACGCAGGTCGTCTTCGATCGCGGCGGCTTCCTCTATCATGGTCGCGTCAAGGCGCTGGCCGATGCCGCTCGTGAGAGCGGACTGGAGTTCTGAGAATGGCGGACGAAACCAACCAGGCCCCCGAGGGCATCGAGGCGCAGGACGCCGGTGGCGGCATCAGCGCCGGCACGACCCCGGATCAGAACCAGGGCAACCGTGGCCGTCGTGGCCGTGGCGGTGGTGACCGTGGCGGCCGTGGAGGCAATGATCGTGGTGGCCGTGGCCGTCGCGACGACCGTCAGGGCCGTGGCGGCAACAACGAGGAAGGTGGCGAGGAGCTGATCGAAAAGCTCGTCCACATCAATCGCGTGTCCAAGACGGTGAAGGGCGGCAAGCGCTTTGGTTTTGCGGCGCTCGTCGTCGTGGGCGACGGCAAGGGCCGCGTCGGCTTCGGCCATGGCAAGGCACGCGAAGTGCCCGAAGCTATTTCGAAGGCGACTGCTTCGGCCAAGAAGAAGATGGTCCGCATCCCGCTCAAGGAAGGCCGCACGTTGCACCATGACGGCAACGGCCATTTCGGCGCTGGTCGCGTGACGCTTCGTTCGGCACCGCAGGGCACCGGCATCATCGCGGGCGGCCCGATGCGTGCCGTGTTCGAGAGCCTGGGCGTGGCGGACGTGGTGACCAAGTCGGTCGGCACGTCGAACCCCTACAACATGATCCGCGCCACTTTCGAGGCGCTGGTGGAGCAGACTTCGCCGAAGTCGGTTGCCCAGCGGCGCGGCAAGAAGATCGCCGACCTGCTCGGCCGCGGTGGTTCGCAGACCGCCGAGGCGGATGCGGCCGCGATCGTGGAGTGACACGGATGGCTACCATCAAGATCAAGCAGACCGGCTCGCCGATCCGTCGCACCAAGGACCAGCGTGCGACGCTAATCGGCCTGGGGCTGAACAAGATGCATCGGGTTTCGGAGTTGGAAGACACTCCCGAAGTCCGCGGAATGATCCGCAAGGTGCAGCATATGGTCGAAGTGCAGGGCTGAACCCTCTTTCCTCTCCCGCTCGCGGGAGAGGGTCATTTGCGCGACAAAAGCGAAAGCGAGTGCACGACATGAAACTGAACGATCTCAAGGACAATCAAGGCGCCCGCCAGGACCGCGTTCGCGTCGGTCGTGGCATCGGTTCGGGGCTGGGCAAGACCGCCGGCCGCGGCCAGAAGGGTCAGAAGAGCCGTGAAGGCGTGTCCATCAAGGGCTTCGAGGGCGGCCAGATGCCGCTCCACATGCGGTTGCCGAAGCGCGGCTTCAACAACATCTTCGCCAAGGACTATGCCGAAGTGAATCTCGGCGCAGTTCAGAAGGCCGTCGATGCGGGCAAGCTGAGCGGAACCGAGATCGACCATGCGGCGCTCAAGGCCGCCGGTCTTGCGCGTGGTGGCAAGGATGGCGTGCGGCTGCTCGGCAAGGGCGAGCTGTCCGCCAAGCTGAATTTCACGGTCGCCGGTGCGTCGAAGGGCGCGATCGAAGCGGTCGAGAAGGCTGGCGGCACCGTGACGATCCCCGAGATCGTTGCCGCATCCGACAAGCACAAGGCCAAGCATCGCACCGTCCAGACCGCCAAGAAGGCGGAAAAGGCGGAAAAGGTCGCGAAAGCCAAGGCGTAACCGGGGATCCCCGGCGGGTCGCCGGGGTTCCGCATTGCGCCGCTCGGCAAAAAGGTACTCGGTCTTCGCCGGGGAACCGATTGCCCTAGGGGTTCGAGGCCCTATATGAGCGGCGGGGGCGCTAAACGCCGTCCCGCCGCTTTGGTTTCCAGGACGACGTAGCAAATGGCATCCGCAGCCGATCAACTAGCCTCCAGCATCAGCCTGTCCAAATTCGGACAGGCGACCGAACTCAAGAAGCGGCTGTGGTTCACGCTCGGTGCGCTGATCATCTTCCGGCTGCTCTGTTACGTGCCGCTGCCCGG
>Ga0207675_100000158_pt1 | contig 59755 bp, 48 predicted proteins | sample KBSSwiS42_FD_184305 | JGI IMG/M metagenome (GOLD analysis project Ga0207675, IMG submission 184305) | Switchgrass rhizosphere microbial communities from Kellogg Biological Station, Michigan, USA - KBS Switchgrass S4-2 (SPAdes) (version 2) | ecosystem: Host-associated > Plants > Roots >...
CATCAAGCTGCGCTTCCTGGCCAACATGAGCCATGAATTCAGAACGCCGATGAACGGAATTCTGCAGACGCTTGAGATCGTCTCTCGCACTGCAACCACCGAAACCCGCCACCTCATCCAACGGGCGAGCGATTCGGGGCGGGCGCTCCTGTCCACGCTGAACAGCATCCTCGAATACACCGCTTGGACCCAAAGACTCCTCGAGCCAGATCCCGCGCCGACCAGTCTCTCTAAAAGCATAAGTGAGATCGTTGAGCGACATCGCGCGGCAGCCAACGAGAAGGGACTGGGCCTCGTGCTGCGACTCGACTTGGCGCGCTCGGAGGACGTTGTCCTTGCAGACCAGCAGATGCTGGAACAGGCGCTGTCATGCCTACTCGACAACGCTGTCCGATTTACCGATGCCGGCAGTGTTCGCGTGAACGTCGAGCTGAAGCGTCGTCACACAGTCCCGTACCCAGGCGCCGAAGTCGAGATCTCGGTCGCCGATACCGGGATCGGAATTGCAAGCGAATTACACGAGGTAGTGTTCACGCCCTTTTACCAAGTTGACAGTGCCAGCACGCGCAGCGTCGGAGGGACCGGCCTCGGCCTTGCGATCGCACGCCGCCTCAGCGAGACGATGGGCGGATCGGTGTCACTCGCGAGCAGTCCTGGACGCGGAACGACGACACAGCTCCGCTTTCCGACCGAGATCCGGAGGCTCCGTGTGCACTCCCCCCGTGACCCTGCGGCCGTGTCCATCGCCCCAGGCGGGTCGGACGGCCTTCTTTGCGGGACGGTTCTGCTCGTAGAGGACAACGAGTTCAACGCGGCCCTGGTGATCGAGCTGCTGGTACGGATGGGCCTCGATGTCGCGCACGCTATCGACGGTGAGCAAGCGCATCGAATGGCTGACGCAACTCGGTTCGATGTCATCTTGATGGACTGCCAAATGCCGAAAGTCGACGGCTACGCGGCCACACGACGCATCCGAGAGAGCGAAGGGATGAATGGCAAAGCACGCGTTCCCATCGTCGCTCTGACGGCGAACGCGTTGTCCGGGGATCGCGAGAAGTGTCTGCGAGCGGGCATGGACGACTATCTTGCCAAGCCCTACACGGCGAATCAGCTCCACGGCAAGCTCTTGTCATGGCTGCCAACGACAGCCAAAGGCGATCTAGTTCGCTCGCTTGAAGGCGATCAGCACGAAGCAGATCCTCGGCTGCGCACGGTGGCAGATTGAATCGAGTTCGTAGCGCCCGCCTTTGTGTGCCCTATCCGGCCGTTCGACCGGAGGCAACATGCGCCCGCTCCGCCGCTGCAGCCCTGAGTGCCATCAGCTTCGCCCGTGGGTCGGCGGCCGCCTGCGTCTCGTGCATCTTCATCTCGGCGACGAAGCGGCTCGGAAGCGCGGGCTTCGATTGCCGGCCGCGCTTCCGGCGTCGCAGCGTGCTCACCGCGAGCGTAGCGCGCGCACGCGTGATGCCGACGTACATCAGCCGGCGCTCTTCCTCGAGGCGCGCTGCGGTCATCTGCTCAAGATCGTCTTCGGAAGCGAACGGCAGCAGCCCCTCGTTGACGCTCGCGAGAATCACATGCGGCCACTCGAGGCCCTTGGCGGCGTGCAGCGTCGAGAGCGTGACGACGTTCTGCTCGTCGCCGCGCTCGGCGAGGCTGACGATCACCGAGATCGTCTGCGCGACCGCGAGGACGCTCGTCGCCTCCTCTTCGTCGCCGGTCGCGGCGCTGCCGGCGCCGCCGCAGCGGCGCGCGATCCAGTCGACGAAGTCGAGCACGTTCGTCCAGCGTGCGTCGGCGAGCGCGGGCGAGTCCTCGCCGTCGCGCAGGTGCGCCTCGTAGCCGATCTCGTCGAGCCAGCCGAGCAGCATCGTCTTCGCGTCGGCAGCGCCGCGCGCGTCGCGGGCACGCTCCTGCAACGAATGGATGGTGCGGCCGAACTCGTGCAGCCCGGCGATCGTGCGCCGCGGCAGCGCGTCGGCGAGCGAGTCGGCGAAGAGCGCCGCGAACAGGCTCGACCTCCAGCGCTGCGCGAAGCCGCCGAGCGCTGCGAGCGTCTGGTGGCCGATGCCGCGCTTCGGGCTCGTCGCGGCGCGCAAGAACGCCGGGTCGTCGTCGTCGTTGACGAGCAGGCGCAGCCACGCGCAGAGATCGCGGATCTCGGCGCGCTCGAAGAAGCTCTGGCCGCCCGAGACCTTGTACGGAATGCCCGCCTTCTGGAACGCCTGCTCGAAGACGCGCGCCTGATGATTGGCGCGGTAGAGGATCGCGATGTCGCCGAAGGCGGCGCCGGCAGCGCGCAAGGACTCGATCCGCGCGACCGCGCGCTCGGCCTCGTGCACTTCGTCGTCGCACTCGACGAGCGCGACCGGCTCGCCTCGACCGAGTTCGCTCCAGAGTTTTTTCTCGAACAGCTTCGGGTTGTGGCCGATCACCGCGTTCGCGGCGGCGAGGATGCTGCCGGTCGAGCGGTAGTTCTGCTCGAGCGGGACCACCGTCAGCTTCGGATAGTCGACCGGCAGCCGGCGCAGGTTCTCGATCGTCGCGCCGCGCCAGCCGTAGATGCTCTGATCGTCGTCCCCGACCGCGGTGAACGCGCCGCGCGCGCCGGCCAGCAGCTTCATCAGCTCGTACTGCACGCCGTTGGTATCCTGGTATTCGTCGACGAGGAGATAGCGCAGCCGATCGCGCCAGGCGTCGCGAACGTCGTCGTGCTCGGCGAGCAGCCGCATCGGCAAGACGACGAGGTCGTCGAAGTCGGCGGCGCGATACGCCTGCAGCCGCTCCTCGTAGCGGCGCATGACGCGCGCCGCGACGAGCGCGTCCTCGGCGTTCTTGCCGTCGTGCGTTCCCGCGAGCACCTCGGCCTCGGCGGCGGCGCTCGCGAGGCCGCGGTTCTTCCACGCGCTGATCGCCCACTGCCAGCGTCGCGCGACCGCGTTGTCGGTCGTGCCGCCGGCGTCCTTGAGGACGCCGAGGACGTCGTCGCTGTCGAAGATGCTGAAGCTCCCCTGCAGGCCGAGCCGTTCGCCGTCCTGGCGCAGGATGCGCACCCCGAGCGCATGGAACGTGCTGACGGCCAGCTTGCCGGCGGCGCGGCCGCCGATGAGCGCGCGCGCACGCTCGCGCATCTCGGCCGCGGCCTTGTTGGTGAACGTGATCGCAGCGATCTGCTCGGGCGTGTACCCTGCCTCGAGCAGCCGCGCGATCTTGTGGACGATGACGCGCGTCTTCCCCGAGCCCGCGCCGGCGAGCACGAGGCACGGCCCGCCCAGGTGGTGGACGGCCGCGAGCTGCGCAGGGTTCAGGGTCGCCGGCGGCGACCGGTCACGGCTCAGGGCGGGTCTTCTTTCAGTTCGGTTCGCCGCAGAAGCAGTGCACGACCGCCGCGAAGGGCTTCCTATGCTCGACGATGTCGCTCACCCAGCCGAGGTCGCGCGTCGCGCTGCGCAGTGCTGCCGGCGACACGCCGAGCGCAGAGCGGACGCGCGCGTCGATCTCGGCGCCGACCGCCGCGGCGACTTGCGTGTTGACCATCGCCAGCAGCTGCGCGAACTTGCCCGGCTCGCGCTCGATGTAGACGACGCGTGGCTTGTCGCCGAGGTTGGCGCGCTTCGCAGCCGAGCGGATCGCGTCGCCGAACATGCCGATCGTGTCGACGAGGCCGCGCTCCTTCGCCTGTGTTCCGGTCCACACGCGACCCTGCGCGACGGCGTCGATCTTGTCGGGCGTCGTCTTGCGCGCCGCGGCGACCTTGGTCGTGAAGTCGACGTACGTGTGGTCGACGTACTTCTGCACCAGCTCGGCAAGACGCGGGTCGAGCGGCAGCCGCGGATCGTCGGCGTTGAACCGCCACGTGGTGCCGACGCCGGCCGGATGGATGCCGAGCTTGGCGAACGTCTTGTCGGCGCTCGGCAGCAGCGCGAAGACGCCGATCGAGCCGGTGATCGTCGCCGCGTCGGCGAAGATCTCGTCGGACGCGGTCGAGATCCAGTAGCCGCCCGACGCCGCGACGTTGCCCATCGACACGACGACCGGCTTGCCGGCGGCGCGCGTCACCTCGAGCTCGCGGCGGACGAGCTCGGAGCCGAGGACGCTGCCGCCGGGCGAATCGACGCGCAGGATGATCGCCTTGATGTCCTTGTTGTCGCGCGCCTTCCGGATCAGGTTCGCCGTCGAGAGGCCGCCGACCGTTCCCGCCGGCGCCTGACCGTCGACGATCTCGCCCTCGGCGACGACGACGCCGACGGCATCGCCGAGGAGCTTGGGCTTGACGTGCGCCAGGTAGTCGTCGAACGCGACCTGGCGAAACGTGTTCTCGTCGTCGTCCTTGGCGCCGCGCTCGATCATCAGCGCACGCAGCTCGTCGCGCGTCTTCAGGCCGTCGACGAGCTTCTCAGTGAGCGCCATCTTCGCCGCGTCGCCGCCGGCGGCGGCGAGCCGCTGCGGTGCCTCGTCGATGCCGCGCGCGATCGCGCCGGGCGCGAGCTTTCGCGCCTTCTCGACGGCGTCGACGTACGTCTGCCAGAGCCCGCCGTAGAGCAGCTTGTCGGCCTCGATCGCCGCCTCGGACGGCTCGTTGGCGATGAACGGCTCGACCGCGCTCTTGAAGGTGCCGACGCGGATCGCGTTGACGGTGACGCCGAGCTTGTCGAGCGCGTCCTTGTAGTAGTTGTGCAGATTGCCGAAGCCGGCGATGTAGACCATGCCGAGCGGGTGCAGGTAGACCTCGTCGGCGTGCGCGGCGACGTAGTACTGGCGCTGGTCGTAGCCCGAGCCCCAGGCGACGACCTTCTTGCCGCTCGCCTTGAAGCGGTCGATCGCCGCGGCGACCTCGCGCAGGGTCGAAAAGCCGGTCGGCCGCAGCTCGTCGAGGACGATGACGAGGCTCGTGATCCGATCGTCGGTTGCGGCGGCCTCGAGGACCGCGAGGACGTCGCGCAGCTGCACCTTCTGCAGCGCTTCGCCGCGCACCTGATCGAGCGCGGTCGAGCGCAGCGTGCCCGTCTTCTGCTCGCCGATCGTGCCGTCGATGCGCAGCACGAGCGCGGTCTTCTCCGCGATCGGCGCCGGCCCGGTCTTGATGAGGGCGACGACGACGATCGCGAGGATCAGCAGGAACAGCACGTTGAGGACGACGCGACGGCTGACGTCGACGACGCGCCAGACACCGCGGAAGAACCGGCGCGTCGGGCCGGGAGAGGACGCTGACATGGGAGGGACGAGCGGAAGCGAAACGTGAAGCTTACGCGAGAGCGCGAAGCCCCCTGCCGGCGCCGCGCATGTCCCGGCGCCGGTCTTGCAATACTGCGCGCCCATGCAGGCGATCCTGGCGGTGACGGTCCCGTTCTTCGGCCTCGTCCTGCTCGGCTGGATCGCGGCGCGCCGGCACTGGCTGCCGGCGAGCGCGATCCCGGGGCTGAACGCCTACGTGCTCTTCTTCGCGCTGCCGTGCATGCTCTTTCGCTTCGGCTCGAGCCTGCCGCTCGCGCGCCTTGCCGATCCGGTGCAGCTCGCGGTGTACTTCGCCGCCGCGGTCGCGATCGTCGCGCTGACGATCGCGGTGACGCTCGAGCGGCCGGGACGAAGCGGGGTCGACCTCCGAGACGCCGCGCTCGGCGCGCTCGTCGCCGCCTTCCCGAACGCCGGCTTCATGGGCGTGCCGCTGCTCGTCGCGCTGCTCGGCGACGCCGCCGCCGGGCCGGTGATCGGGGCGATCGTCGTCGACCTCGTCTTCACCAGCACGGTCTGCCTCGCCCTCGCGCAGGCGCACACCCACCGCGGCGGCACCGAGGACCGCTCGCTGGTGCACGCGGCAGCGCTCTCGCTGCGCGGCGCGCTCACCAATCCGCTGCCGTGGGCGATCGCGGTCGGCGCCGCGTTCGCGGCTGCGAAGCTCGAGCTGCCCGGGCCGATCGCGCAGATCGTGCGCATGCTCGGCGATTCGGCGACTCCGGTCGCGCTCTTCACGATCGGCGCCGTGCTCTGGCGCGCCGGCGACCACGTCCACACGCGAACGCCGCTCGGCCGCACGCTGCCGGTCGCGCTGATCAAGCTCGTCGTCCATCCGGCGCTGGTGCTCGGCATCGGCAGCGCGGCGCGCGCGCTCGGCGTGCCGCTCTCGTGGTTCACGCTGACCGCGCTCACGCTCACCGCAGCGCTGCCGAGCGCGAGCAACGTCTCCGTGCTCGCCGAGCGCTATGGCGCCGACAACGGCCGGATCGCGCGGATCATCCTCGTCTCGACCGCGCTCGCCTTCGTCACTTTCTCGGCCGCGGCGTGGCTATTCGGCGTCGGCGCCGCCGAGGCGCGATGACCCCGCGGTCGCCATCCCCTACTTGACGTATTCTGTATACAGAGTACAGAATCCACCCATGCCCGCCCAGCTCGTCAGGCTCCAGCCCGCGCCCGATCTCGTCGACCAGGTCTACCGCGCGCTCCTCGCCGCGATCAGCGACGGCTCGCTCGCCCCGGGCGAGCGGATCACGCAGGAGGCGATCGCCGAGCGGCTCGCGGTCTCGCGCCAGCCGGTGCTGCAGGCGCTCCGGCTGCTGAAGAAGGACGGCGTCGTCCTCGACGCTCCCGGCCGAGGCCTCCTCGTCGCGCCGCTCGAGCCGGCATGGATCGCGCAGCTCTACCAGGTGCGCGGCGCGCTCGACGCGCTGGCCGCGCGGCTCGCCGCCGGTCGCCGCGCGACGATCGACCCCAAGCTCGTCGAGCAGGGTCGCAAGGCCGCGCGCGGCCGCGACCTGCAAGCGATGATCGAAGCCGACGTCGCCTTCCACCACGCGATCTACGCGGCCTCGGGCAACCCGCTCATCGAGAAGAGCGCCGAGCAGCACTGGATCCACCTGCGCCGCGTCATGGGCGCGTCGCTGCAGGACGCGCGCCGGCGCGACGCGATCTGGGACGAGCACGCCGCGATCGCGAAGGCGATCGCGCGCGGCGACGCCGATCGCGCGGCGCATCTCATCGAACACCACGGACGGCAGGCGAGCGAGAACCTGTCGGCCCGGCTCCCTTCCGCCCTCGCTCCATCCGCCTGAAAGGTCAGCCATGAAGCTCACCCCCGAACAGGTCGCGCAGTTCGACCGCGACGGCTATCTCTTCTTCCCCCGCCTTTTCAGCGCCGGGGAGATCCAGGTGCTCACCGACGAGGTGCCGAGCCTCTACGAGCGCCGCGAGGTCTACAACGTGCGCGAGAAGAACAGCGACGCCGTCCGCACCAACTTCGCCGCGCACATGTACAGCGCGCCGTTCGCGAGGCTCGCGCGCCACCCGCGGATGGTCGGCCCGGTGCAGAGCCTGCTCGGCGACAAGCTCTACATGCACCAGTTCAAGATCAACGGCAAGATGGCGTTCGCGGGCGACGTCTGGCAGTGGCACCAGGACTACGGCACCTGGCTCAACGACGACCAGATGCCCGACGCGCGCGCGATGAACATCGCGATCTTCCTCGACGACGTCACCGAGTTCAACGGCCCGCTGATGTTCATCCCGGGCAGCCACAAGAAGGGCGTCGTCGACGCGAAGCACGACACCATGACGACGAGCTATCCGCTCTGGACGGTCGACAACGAGCTGATCGCGGAGATGATCGAGAAGGCCGGAGGCAAGGGCCGCTTCGACGAGGACGGCCGCCACGTCGGCGGCGGCATCGTCTCGCCGCACGGCCCGGCCGGCTCGATGATCCTTTTCCACGGCTGCCTGCTGCACGCCTCGGGATCGAACCTGTCGCCGTTCAATCGCGTCAGCGTCTACCTGAGCCTGAACGCGGTCGACAACCACATTCGCCGCCACAAGCGCCCCGAGTACATCGCGCAGCGCGACTTCACGCCGATCGAGACGCTCCCCGATGACTGCCTGCTGAAGGACTATCCGGTCGAGCTGCCTTGGGAGAACGGCATGCCGGCGAGCGCGCTCGAGACGTCCCTGGAGGAGCTGAAGCTCGCTGCGTGAGCCGGACACCACCATGAGCCTTCACGCACAACTCCTGAAACGCCAGGCCGAGAACAGGCCGATCCGCGTCGGTCTCATCGGCGCCGGCAAGTTCGGCTCGATGTACCTGTCGCAGATTCCGCGCACCCCGGGCGTCCACCTCGTCGCGATCGCCGACCTCTCGCCCGCGGCCGCGCGCCGCAACCTCGCACGCGTCGGCTGGAGCGACGAGCGCACGCGGGCGACGAGCATCGCCGATGCGCTCGCGACCGGCGCGACGCACGTCGGCGACGACTGGAAGGCGCTGGTCGCGCATCCGGCGATCGACGTCGTCGTCGAGTGCACCGGCGCGCCGATCGCCGCGGTCGAGCACTGCCTCGCGGCGCTCGCGAGCGGCAAGCACGTCGTCAACGTCACCGTCGAGGCCGACGCCTTCTGCGGGCCGCTGCTCGCGCAGCGCGCCGCCGCCGCCGGCGTCGTCTACTCGCTCGCCTTCGGCGACCAGCCGGCGCTGATCTGCGACCTCGTCGACTGGGCGCGCACGTGCGGCTTTCCGGTCACCGCCGCCGGCCGCGGCCACAAGTGGCTGCCGCACTTCAGCGAATCGACGCCCGAGACGGTGTGGGGCAACTACGGCCTCACGCCCGAGCAGGCCGAGCGTGGCGGGCTGAACCCGAAGATGTTCAACAGCTTCCTCGACGGCAGCAAGCCCTCGATCGAATCGACCGCCGTCGCCAACGCGACCGGCCTCGCGGTGCCGAGCAACGGTCTTTCGTATCCGCCGGGGAGCGTCGACGAGATTCCGTCGCTCATGCGTCCGAAGAGCGAAGGCGGCGTGCTCGAGAAGAAGGGCATGGTCGAGGTGATCTCGTCGCTGCGCAGCGACGGCACGCCGATCCCGTACGACATCCGCATGGGCGTGTGGGTGACCGTCGAGGCCGAGACGGACTACATCCAACACTGCTTCGAGGAGTACAACGCGCAGACCGACCCGAGCGGCCGCTACTTCACGCTCTACAAGCGCTGGCACCTGATCGGCCTCGAGGTCGGCATGTCGGTCGCGAGCGTCGCGTTGCGCGGCGAGGCGACCGGGGTGGCGACGTGCTGGAACGCCGACGTCGTCGCGACCGCCAAGCGCGACCTGAAGCCGGGCGACGTCCTCGACGGCGAAGGCGGCTACACGGTGTGGGGCAAGCTCACGCCCGCCGAGACGTCGACGCGCCTCGGCGGCGTGCCGCTCGGCCTCGCGCACGACGTCAAGGTGACGCGGCCGGTCGCGAAGGGGCAGAGCCTGTCGTGGGCCGACGTCGCGGTCGACACGACGACGCCGGCGTACCGCCTGCGCCGCGAGATGGAGCAGCTCTTCGCGGCGCCGCTGCTGAAGTCGGCGTGATCGCCGACCTCGTCTTTCGCGGCGCGCTCGTCGTCGACGGCAGCGGCCGCGAGCCGCATCGGGGCGACGTCGCGATCGACGGCGGCCGAATCGTCGCGGTCGCGCCATCGCTCGGCCGGATCGACGCGGGACGCACGGTCGACGCCGCCAGCCTCGCGCTGATGCCCGGGATCATCGACAGCCACACCCACTTCGACGCCCAGATCACGTGGGACCCGACGCTCGCGCCGTCGCCCGCGCTCGGCGTCACGACCGCGGTGATCGGCAATTGCGGCTTCACGATCGCACCGTGCCGAGCCGCCGACCGCGAGCGGACGATGCAGAACCTGACGCAGGTCGAGGGCATGTCGCTCGCCGCGCTGCGCGCCGGCATCGACTGGCGCTTCGAGACGTTCCCCGAGTACCTCGCGCAGCTGCGCGCACGGGGCGCCGCGGTCAACGTCGCCGCGTACGTCGGCCACTCGTCGGTGCGGACGTGGGTGATGGGCGCCGAGGCGGCGACGCGTGCCGCGACCGACGTCGAGATCGGGCGCATGCAGGACGTCGTCCGCGACGCGATGGCGCACGGCGCGGTCGGCTTCGCGACGAGCACGAGCCCGGCGCACAACGGCGAAGGCGGGCTGCCGATGCCGTCGCGGCTGGCGAGCGACGCCGAGCTCGCGGCGCTCGTCGACGCGATGGCCGAAGGCGGGCGCGGCGTCTTCATGCTCACCAAGGGCGGCCAGACGTCGATGGCGTTCCTCGAATCGCTCGCCGCGGCGAGCGCGCGGCCGGTGATGGTCGCGGCGCTGCTCCACAACAGCGTCGCGCCGCGCGCGGTCTTCGACGACCTCGACGCGATCGCCGCCGCCAACGCGCGCGGCCGCCGCATGCTCGGCCAGGTCTCGTGCTGCCCGCTGACGATGGACTTCACGCTCGCATCGCCGTATCCGGTCGAAGGCCTCGCGAGCTGGAAGCCGGCGCTCGGCAAGCGCGGCGAGGCGCTGCGCACGGTGCTCGGCGACGCGTCGTTTCGCGACGGCGTGCGCGCCGAGCTGGCGGCGCCGACGACGTTTCGCCTCTTCAACGGCGAGTGGGACAAGGTCCACGTCGTCGAAACCGCGCGCGCCGCCAACGCGCCACTCGAGCAGCGCTCGATCGCCGAGATCGCGGCGACGAGCGCGCGCGATCCGCTCGACGTCATGCTCGACCTCGCGCTCGACGAGCGCCTGGCGACCGTCTTCACCGCGCAGCTGCTCAACAGCGACGAGGACGCGGTCGGTCGCATGCTCAACCATCCGAACGCGATCGTGAGCCTCAGCGACGCGGGCGCGCATCTGACGTTCTTCAACGACGCAGGATTCGGGCTGCATCTGCTCGGCCACTGGTCGCGCGACGTCGGCGCGATGCCGCTCGAGGAAGCGGTGCGCCGCTTGACGTCGCACCCCGCCGACACCCTCGGCCTCGAGCGGCGCGGCCGGATCCGCGTCGGCGACGCCGCCGACCTGCTCCTGTTCGACCCGAAGACCGTCGGCCGCGGTCCGAAGCGCCGCGTCCACGACCTGCCCGCGGGCGCGGCACGCCTGACGACCGATGCGCTCGGCGTCCACGGCGTCTGGGTCAACGGCACGAAGGTCGCCGATGCCGACGGCCTGGTGCCCAAGACGCCGCTCGCCGGCGAGCTGCTGACGCGCTTCGCGTCCTGATTGCGATGGCGCTCCGCTGGGCGACGACGACGCGGGCACGCGCCGTAGCTGCGATCGCGGGCGCGCTCGCGCTCACGCTCCCCGGCCGCGCCGCCGACGGCGACGAGCCGCGCACGAACGCGTTCGACGATCCGTTCGTGCAGGCGACGCATGCGCTCGCTGCGTGCCCGGTCGCCGAGGGCCCGCTCCTCACCGCCGCCGAGGCACGCGCGCAGACGCACGGCCGCGCCGAGCGCGGCACGACGTGCCACTACTGGGGCCGCTGCCGGTTGCCGAACGCGTATCTCTACGACAAGGAGATCGTCCCGCGCGTCGTCCGCTTCATCACTCTCGACGATCGCTTCGCGAGCTCGACGATCTGGGTGCTCGGCCAGCGCCGCTGGGTCTACCTGAAGGGCTGCGTCGCGAGCGCCGAGCAGGCGAGCGAGCTCGAGCGCGAGGTGCGCCTCATCGACGATGTCGAGGCGGTGATCAACGAGCTCATGGTCGGCACCGCAGGCAAGCCCCCGTACGCGGTCGCGCGGCCGCTCAGCGCGGCGAGCACAGCGACGCGATGAGCGACTCGAACGCGGCGCGATAGGCCGCAGGCGCGTTCTCGTGCAGGCGGCTGTGGGTTCCGCTCGGAATCTCGATCCAGCGCACCCCGGGCGGCGCGGCATCGCGAAGCTTGCGCCCGAGCGCGATCGGCACGGTGTCGTCGCGATCGCCGTGCAGCATGAGGATCGGCGCGTCGACCTTGCCGATCGCAGCGAGCGAGTCGAAGCGTTCGCTCGAGAGCCATACCGTGATCGGACCGATCGGCCCGGCCGCGCTGCCGGCGAGATCGACGAGGCTGCTGAACGTCGACTCGATGGCGAGCGCTGCGTAGTCGACGCGCGCGTGCTTGCGGCTCGCGAGATCGATCGCAACCGCGCCGCCGAGCGAATGGCCGTAGATCACGCGCTTGCAAGGATCGGGCTGGCGGCGAACGAGCTCGACCCAGGCGACGTCGGCATCGGCGAGGATCGTTTCCTGCGATGGCACGATCGGCGTGCTGTCGCCGAAGCCCCGGTAGTCGACCGCGAGCACCGAGAAGCCGGCGTCGCGCAGCGCTTCCATCTTCGGATGGTTGCGGTAGAGGTTGCGAAAGGTGCCGTGCAGGTAGAGCAGCGTCGGCGCCACGGGGTCGGCGTTCGGCAGCCACCAGAGCGCGATGTGCTCGCTCGTGCCGTCGCGTGCAGCGACATCGACGAGCGTCTGCTCGTCGCCGGAGCGCATCGTCGGCAGCGTCGCCGGGCGCGCCGCGGTCGGCCGGTACATGAGCTGGCGCGCGCGAGTGTCGAATGAGCCGCAGCCGACCGCCGTCGCCGCAAGCGCGACGACGACGAACGCGCGCAACGCTGCGCTGCAGGCGCGCGCGGTCAAAATGGAAGGCATGAAACGGATGGCCCGCGCAGCGGCCGCGATTCTGGCCGGCTGCACGGGGTTGGCATGGTCGCAGGACGGAGCACCCACGAGCTCACCAGGCTCTCCTCGCTGGAGCTTCCCCGCCGCTTCTCCGTCCGAGCCGACGTGGCGGTTGCTCGTCTCGCCGTACACGATCCATTTCACGTACAACCCGGACCACAAGAACGTGTTCATGCTCGGCTGGGAGCAAGAGCGCTCGAACGGCGTCGTCTGGGGCGGCGCCGTGTTCGACAACTCGTTCGGGCAGCCGAGCGTCTACGCGTTCGGCGGCCAGCGGCTCTATCGCTGGAGCCCTTGGGACGCGCTCTACGCCGAGTGGACGGTCGGTATCCTCTACGGCTACACCGGCGAATACAAGCACAAGGTTCCGCTCAACGTCGGCGGATTCTCGCCCGGCGCCGTCGCCGGCCTCGGCTGGAAGTTCACGCCCAAGCTCGCCGGTCAGTTGAACATCCTCGGCACGTCGGGGCTGATGTTCCAGCTCTCGGTCGACCTCCCCTGAGGGTCGTCGCCGCATTGCCGCCGGCAGACGCGGCTGCCGGCAGAATCGACGCATGACCGATCTCTCGCTCGCCCGCCACATCGCCGCCATTCTTGCGCGCGCCGGCGAGGACGCCGATCCGGCCGAGACCGCCGAGTGGTGCGAGGCGCTCGACGCGCTCACCGCAGCGCACGGGCCGAAGCGCGCCCGCTTCGTCCTCGATGCCCTCCTCGCGCACGCGCGCCGCCGCGGCCTGCACTGGCAGCCGTCGCTGGTGACGCCGTACGTCAACTCGATCGCCCTCGAGGACCAGCCGCCGTTTCCCGGCGACCTCGCGATGGAGCAGCGGCTCTCGGCGATCATGCGCTGGAACGCGCTCGCGATGGTGATGCGCGCCAACCGCGCCGAGAGCGGCGGCTCGACCGAGCTCGGCGGGCACATCGCGAGCTACGCGTCGGCGGCCGATCTGTTCGAGGTCGGGTTCAACCATTTCTTCCGCGCACGCGACGACGCACGAGACGAGGCGGGCGATCTCGTCTTCTTCCAGCCGCATTCCGCGCCGGGCGTGTACGCGCGCGCGTTCCTCGAAGGGCGCCTGACCGCCGACGACCTCGGGCACTACCGGCGCGAGCTCGTCGCGCCGGCGCACGGCGCGCGCGGGCTGACCTCGTATCCGCACCCGCAATTGATGCCCGACTTCTGGCAGTTCCCGACCGGCTCGATGGGGATCGGCCCGATCAACGCGATCTACCAGGCGAGGTTCCTGCGCTACCTCGGGCATCGCGGCCTGCTCAAGGCGAACGCCGGGCCGGCGCAACGAAGGGTTTGGGGCTTCTTCGGCGACGGCGAGATGGACGAGCCAGAGTCGATCGCCGCGCTCACGCTCGCCGCCCGCGAGCAGCTCGACAACTGCACCTTCGTCATCAACTGCAACCTGCAGCGCCTCGACGGCCCGGTGCGCGGCAACGGCCGCATCGTTGACGAGCTGGAGTCGGTCTTCGCCGGCGCCGGCTGGCACGTCATCAAGTGCCTGTGGAGCTCGGACTGGGACGTGCTCTTCGCGCGCGACAAGAGCCACGCGCTGATGCGCGCGTTCGCGCGCACCGTCGACGGCCAGTTTCAGACGCTGTCGGCGAACGACGGCGCGTTCAATCGCGAGGTCTTCTTCGGCCAGAACGACGAGCTGCGGGCGCTCGTCGCCGACCTGCGCGACGATGACATCGATCGCTTGCGGCGCGGCGGCCACGACGCCATCAAGATCCACGCCGCCTTCGCCGCCGCGGTCGCGCACGCCGGCCAGCCGACCGTCGTCCTCGCCAAGACGATGAAGGGCTACGCGATGGGCGGCGCGGCGCAGGGCCGGATGACGACGCACCAGGCGAAGAAGCTCGACGACGCCGGCCTCCTCGCGTTTCGCGACCGCTTCGCGCTGCCGATCAGCGACGCCGACACGCAGTCGCTCGCGTTCTACAAGCCCGCCGCAGACAGCGCCGAGATGCGCTATCTGCACAGCCGCCGGCGCGCGCTCGGCGGCGCATTGCCGGCCAGGCGCAGCGACTGCGCGAAGGTCGCGGTGCCGGCGCTCGACGCGACGTCGGCGTTCGCGCTGCGCGCCGAAGGCAAGGAGATGAGCACGACGATGGCGTTCGTGCGCATCCTCGGCAATCTGCTGAAGGACCCGGCGCTCGGGCCGCGCGTCGTTCCGATCGTCGCCGACGAGGCACGCACGTTCGGCATGGCGAGCCTGTTCCGCCAGGTCGGCATCTATGCGCCGCTCGGCCAGCTCTACCAGCCCGAGGACTCCGGATCGATCCTCTCGTACCGCGAGGACAAGAGCGGCCAGATCCTCGAGGAAGGCATCACCGAGGCGGGCGCGCTGTCGTCGTGGACCGCGGCGGCGACGTCGTACTCGACGCACGGCCTCGCGATGCTGCCGTTCTACATCTACTACTCGATGTTCGGCTTCCAGCGCGTCGGCGACCTGATCTGGGCCGCCGCCGACCAGCGCGCACGGGGCTTCCTGATCGGCGCGACTGCGGGCCGCACGACGCTCTCGGGCGAAGGCCTGCAGCACCAGGACGGCACCAGCCACCTCGTTGCCGCGACGGTGCCCAACTGCAAGGCGTACGACCCGGCGTTCTCCGGCGAGCTCGCGGTGATCCTCGACCGCGGCATGCGCGAGATGCTCGAGGAGCAGCGCGACGTCTTCTACTACGTGACGGCGATGAACGAGAACGTCGGCCAGCCGACGCTCGCCGAGAGCGCGCACGAGGGCGTGCTGCGCGGCATGCATCGCCTGCGCGCTGCGACGCTCGACGGCACGCGCCGCGCGCAGCTGCTCGCCTCCGGCGCGATCGTCGGCGAAGCGCTCAAGGCGGCCGAGATCCTCGAGCGCTCGCACGGCGTCGGCGCCGACGTCTGGAGCGTGACGAGCTTCAGCGAGCTCGCGCGTGACGGCATCGCCGCCGAGACCACATGGCGTCGCGGTGGCCCGGCATCGACGCCCTACATCGCTGCGCAGCTTGCCGAGGCGCCGGGGCCGATCGTCGTCGCGACCGACTACGTCCGCGCCGTCCCCGAGCAGGTTCGCGCGTTCCTGCCTCCGGGCCGAAGCTGCCTCACGCTCGGCACCGATGGCTTCGGCCGCAGCGACACGCGCGCCGCGCTGCGCCGGCACTTCGAGGTCGACGCCGAGGCGATCGTGCAGGCCGCGCTCGCGAGCTGACTCAGAGCTGGAACGCGAGCCAGAGCAGCAGGCCCTCGGAGAGATCGCGCAGCAGCCCCGGCTCGGTCGGCAGGAAGCGGACCGCGGCGGTGCGCTCGCGCTCGATCCAGTCGGCGAAGCGCGCGACGTCGCCCGGCTCGTAGAACGCGACCATCAGCTCGTAGTTGAGAAAGAGGCTCCTCAGGTCGAGGTTGGCCGAGCCTGCGAGCGCGAGCTGCTCGTCGACGACGACGGCCTTCGCGTGCAGCATCGCCGGCGTGAACCAGAGCCGCGCGCCGGCGGCGGCGAGCTCGCGCAGCGGCCGGTGCCGCGCGACGTCGGCGAGGCGGTGGTTCGATCGCCGCGGCATCACGATGTCGACGACGACGCCGCGCCGCGCCGCCAGCGTGAGCGCCATCAGGAGCGTCGCGTCGGGAATGAAGTACGGCGTCGCGACGACGATGCGACGCTCGGCGCGAAAGCACCCCGAGACGAGCAGCGCCTGCACGGTGTCGTCGGCCTGCTCGGGGCCGCTCGGCACGAGCTGCGCGAGCGATGCGTCGGCGGGCGGTGGCGCAGTCGCGGTCGGCGCGCGGCGCTCGTGCGGCGCACGCCGCGTCGCGTACGCCCAGTCCTCGTCGAACTGGTCGGTCGCGCGCGCCGCGATCTCGCCGCGCAGGTCGAAGCTGAGGTCGTGCCAGACCGGCTTGTTGCGGTCGGGATCGCCCTCGAAGTACTCGCCGGCGAAGTTGCGGCCGCCGCACCAGAGGCGCGCGCGGTCCGCGACGATCATCTTGCGGTGGTTGCGCAGGTTGGCGCGGCCGCGCAGGATCGCGCGAAACGGCGGCACGAAGGTCACGGCGTCGACGCCGGCGCGGCGCAGCGGCTTCAGGTCGAGGCGGCCGCTCAGCCACGCGCCGATGCCGTCGATGAGGACGCGGACGTGAACGCCGGCCCGCGCCTTCGCGCACAGCGCCTCGGCGATCTCCTCGCCGAGCCGGTCGCGCGCGAGGATGAACGTGCACACGTCGAGCGTCTCGCGCGCCTCGGCGATCACCGCGAGCGCGGCTCGCCGCGACTCGGCGCCGTCAGCGTGGATCGCGAGCGATCGGTACGGCGCCGCGGGCAAGAGGCCCATCGAGCGGCCGAGCCGTCTCGCCCAGAGCGAGGCCGCCTCGTCGTCGCCGGCGGCGGCGGGCGCGATCGGCGGCAACTGCGGCGCGTCGCGCATGCGCAGCTTCCGGCTGCCGAAGAGGAGGTAGAGCGGCACCGCGAGGTACGGCACGAGCACGAGCGCGACGACCCACGCGACCGCCGCCGACGGATCGCGCCGCTGCGGCAGCGATCGCGCAACCGTGACATAGACGAACAGGCCGAGCGCGACGACGATGCCGTGCAACGTCAGCAGGTAGCGCGACAGGAATTCGTGCAGCGTCATCGCGAACTACAAAAACGAAACCCGCCGAGGCTGCCGCCGGGGCGGGTCGCTGCGCAGGTCGGCGCGCCTCAGCACATCACGTCTTGCGGTACTTGCGCAGCGCCGCGATCTGTGCCGCCATCTCTGCGAACTCGCTCTGCGCCCTGGCGAAGTCGATGTCGCTCTTGGCATTGCGCATCGCTTCCTCGGCGCTCTTCTTCGCCTCGTTGGCCTTCGCCTCGTCGAGGTCCTTGCCGCGGATCGCGGTGTCGGCGAGCACGGTCACGGCGTTCGGCTGCACCTCGAGGATGCCGCCGGCGACGAAGACGAACTCTTCCTGGCCGTTGTCGGCGCGCAGGATGCGCACCGCGCCGGGCTTGATGCGGGTGATCAGCGGCGTGTGGCGCGGATAGATGCCGAGCTCGCCCACCTCGCCCGGCAGGGCGACGAAGCTCGCCTCGCCCGAGAAGATGTTCTCCTCGACCGAGACGACGTCGACGTGCAGCGTTGCCATGTCTCAGCTCCTGTGTTGTGGGGGCGCCATCACTGCACCTTCTTGGCCTTCTCGAACGCTTCCTCGATCGTGCCGACCATATAGAAGGCCTGCTCGGGAAGCGAATCGCACTCGCCGCTGGTGATCATCTTGAAGCCGCGGATCGTCTCCTTGAGCGGGACGTACTTGCCCGGGCTGCCGGTGAAGACCTCGGCGACGTGGAACGGCTGGCTGAGGAAGCGTTGGATCTTGCGCGCACGCGCGACCGCGAGCTTGTCCTCGGGCGCGAGCTCGTCCATGCCGAGGATCGCGATGATGTCGCGCAGCTCCTTGTAGCGCTGCAGCGTGCCCTGCACCGCGCGGGCGACGTTGTAGTGCTCCTCGCCGACGACGTGCGGGTCGAGCTGGCGCGACGTCGAGTCGAGCGGGTCGACCGCCGGATAGATGCCGAGCGATGCGATGTCGCGCGAGAGAACGACCGTCGAGTCGAGGTGGGCGAACGTCGTCGCCGGCGACGGGTCGGTGAGGTCGTCGGCAGGAACGTAGACCGCCTGGATCGACGTGATCGAGCCGACCTTGGTCGACGTGATGCGCTCCTGCAGCCGGCCCATCTCCTCGGCGAGCGTCGGCTGGTAACCGACCGCCGAAGGCATCCGGCCGAGCAGCGCCGAGACCTCGACGCCGGCGAGCGTGAAGCGATAGATGTTGTCGACGAAGAAGAGCACGTCCTTGCCTTCGTCGCGGAACGCCTCGGCCATCGTCAAGCCGGTGAGCGCGACGCGCAGGCGGTTGCCCGGCGGCTCGTTCATCTGGCCGTAGACCATTGCGACCTTCGACTCGCCGAGGTTCTCGCTGACGACGACCTTCGAGTCCATCATCTCGTGATAGAAGTCGTTGCCCTCGCGGGTGCGCTCGCCGACGCCGGCGAACACGCTCAATCCCGAGTGCGCCTTCGCGATGTTGTTGATGAGCTCCATCATGTTGACGGTCTTGCCGACGCCGGCGCCGCCGAACAGGCCCACCTTGCCGCCCTTGGCGAACGGGCAGATCAGGTCGATGACCTTGATCCCGGTCTCGAGCAGATCCTGCGACGGCGACAGCTCGTCGTACGCCGGGGGCTTTCTGTGGATCGAGGCGACGTGCTCGTGGCTCACCGGGCCGCGCTCGTCGATCGGGTTGCCGAGCACGTCCATGATGCGGCCGAGCGTCGCCGGGCCGACCGGCACCGTGATCGGCGCGCCGGTGTTCGAGATCTCCATGCCGCGGCGCAGGCCCTCGGAGGAGCCGAGCGCGATCGTGCGCACGATGCCGTCGCCGAGCTGCTGCTGCACTTCGAGCGTGAGGTCCGAGCCCTGCATCTTGAGCGCGTCGTAGATCCTGGGCATCTGGTCGCGCGCGAACTCGACGTCGACGACGGCGCCGATGCACTGGACGATCGTGCCCTTCGCGACGGTGGCGGTTTGCATGTCAGCCATGGTGTTCCTTGCTTGTCTTGAACGGTGTTCGGTTGCAGGCGGCGCTCAGACCGCCGCCGCGCCGGCGACGATCTCGGAGAGCTCCTTCGTGATCGCCGCCTGCCGGGTCTTGTTGTAGACGAGCTTCAGCTCGCTGATGACGTTGCCGGCGTTGTCGGTCGCCGACTTCATCGCGACCATGCGCGCCGACTGCTCGGACGCCATGTTCTCGGCGATCGCCTGGTAGACGAGCGCTTCGATGTAGCGGACGAGCAGGTCGTTGATGACGACGTTGGCCTCTGGCTCGTAGATGTAGTCCCAGCCGTGCTTGCCTTCCTCGACCTTCATGTCCTCGGCGGTGAGCGGCAGCAGCTGCTCGATCACCGGCTCCTGCCGCATCGTGTTGATGAAGCGCGTGTAGCAGAGGTAGACGGCGGCGACGTGGCCGGACTCGTAGGCATCGAGCATGACCTTGACCGGACCGATCAGCTTGTCGATGAGCGGCCGGTCGCCGAGCTGGGTCGCCTGCGAGACGACCTTGGCGCCGATGCGGTTCAGAAAGCCCAGACCCTTGCTGCCGATCGCGACCGCCTCGGCCTTGAGGCCCTGCGCCTCGATCTCCTTGAGCTTGTTCGTCGTCGCGCGCAGCACGTTGGTGTTGAGGCCGCCGCACAGCCCCTTGTCGGTCGTGACGACGATGAAGCCGGCCGCCTTGGCATCCTTGTTCGGCGCCATGAACGGGTGCTTGTACTCGGGCGTCGCGCGCGAGAGGTTGGCAGCGAGGCAGCGGACGATGCCGGCGTACGGGCGCGCGGCGCGCATCCGTTCCTGCGCCTTTCGCATCTTCGACGCGGCGACCATCTCCATCGCCTTGGTGATCTTCTTGGTGTTCTCGACGCTCTTGATCTTGCCGCGGATTTCCTTGCCGGCTGCCATTGCGTGAGCTCCTTTTCTGGTTCAGCCGGTCAGGCGAAAGACTTCTTGAACGAAGCGATCGCGTCGTTGAGCTCGGTCTCGGCGTCCTTGTCCATCTGCTTGGAGTCCTCGAGCTTTTGCAGCAGCGCGGCGTGGCTCGTCTTCAGGTGGGTGTGCAGGCCGCTCTCGAACGAGAGCACCTGCTTGACGTCGACTTCGTCGAGGTAGCCCTTGTTGACGGCATAGAGCGACGCCGCCATCAGCGAGATCGGCAGCGGTGAGTACTGCGGCTGCTTGAGCAGCTCGGTGACGCGGGCGCCGCGGTCGAGCTGCTTTCTCGTCGCCTCGTCGAGGTCGGACGCAAATTGCGCGAACGCCGCCAGCTCGCGGTACTGCGCGAGGTCGGTGCGGATGCCGCCCGAGAGGCTCTTGATCAGCTTGGTCTGCGCCGCGCCGCCGACGCGCGACACCGAGATGCCGGCGTTGATCGCCGGCCGGATGCCGGCGTTGAAGAGCGAGGTCTCGAGGAAAATCTGGCCGTCGGTGATCGAGATGACGTTGGTCGGGACAAACGCCGAGACGTCGCCGGCCTGCGTCTCGATGATCGGCAGCGCGGTCAGCGAGCCGGTCTTGCCCTTGACGGCGCCGTTGGTGAACTTCTCGACGTAGTCGGCGTTGACGCGCGCGGCGCGCTCGAGCAGACGCGAGTGCAGGTAGAAGACGTCGCCCGGATACGCCTCGCGGCCAGGGGGCCGGCGCAGCAGCAGCGACACCTGGCGATACGCGACCGCCTGCTTCGAGAGGTCGTCGTAGATGATGAGCGCGTCCTCGCCGCGGTCGCGGAAGTACTCGCCCATCGCGCAGCCCGAGTAGGCCGAGACGTACTGCATCGCCGCGCTTTCGGCGGCCGGGGCGGCGACGACGATCGTGTACTCCATCGCGCCGGCCTGCTCGAGCGAGCGCACGATGTTCTTGATCGTCGACGCCTTCTGGCCGATGGCGACGTAGATGCAGGTCATGTTCTGACCCTTCTGGTTGATGATCGTGTCGACCGCGACCGCGCTCTTGCCGGTCTGGCGGTCGCCGATGATCAGCTCGCGCTGGCCACGGCCGATCGGCACCATCGAGTCGATCGCCTTCAGGCCCGTCTGCATCGGCTGGCCGACGCTCTGGCGCGCGATCACGCCGGGAGCGATCTTCTCGATCGGCGCGGTCAGCTTGGCGTTGACCGGGCCCTTGCCGTCGATCGGCGCGCCGAGCGCGTTGACGACGCGTCCCTTCAGCTCGGGGCCGATCGGCACCTCGAGGATGCGACCGGTCGTCTTGACGGTGTCGCCCTCGGAGATGTGCTCGTACTCGCCCAGGATGACGGCGCCGACCGAGTCTCGCTCGAGGTTGAGCGCGAGGCCGAAGGTCGGCTGGCCGTCGGGGGCCGCCGGGAACTCGAGCATCTCGCCCTGCATCGCCTCGGAGAGGCCGTGGACGCGGCAGATGCCGTCGGTCACCGAGACGACGGTGCCCTGGTTGCGGATGTCGGCCGAGACGGCGAGCCCTTCGATTCGGCTCTTGATCAGCTCGGAGATTTCGGCGGGGTTCAGTTGCATGTCGGGCTCCGCTCTGCGGTCTTTGCAGGCTGGGTTGATTCGGATCGGTTCGACGCCGTCGCGACGGTGCGCAGCGTCAGGCGGTGAGTGCCACCTTCATCTGCTCGAGGCGGGCGCGGATCGAGGTGTCGAGCACCTCGTCGCCGACGACGACGCGCACGCCGCCGATCAGCTCGGGGACGACGACGACGCTGGCGTCGAGCTTCCTCGCAAAGCGCCGCTCCATCGCCGTCTTCACGGCGGCGAGCTGGCCATCGTCGATCGGAAACGCGCTCTCGATCGTCGCGTGCGAGACGCCGCTCCTCGCGTCGACGAGCGCCTGGAACTGCGACGCGATCGCGGGCAGCGCGGCGAGGCGGCCGTTGTCGATCACCGCGCGCAGCAGGTTCTTCGCCGCGTCGCTGAACGGCGCGCCGGTGGGCGTGCGCGCGACGCCGGTGATCAGGTCGAACACCTGCTGCGGGACGATCTTCGGGCTGTCGGCGAACTGGCGCATCTGCGCGTTCGCGGCGACGTCGGCGAGCGAGCGGATCTCGCCCGCGAGCGTCTGCGCGGTCCCGTTCGCCGACGCCTTCATGAGGGCTTCGGCGTACGGCCTGGCGATGGTGGCGAGCTCGGCCATGTCGTCTGCTCCGCGTGCTTCTAGAGCTGCGCCTGCAGCTGGCCGAGGAGGTCGGCGTGCGCGCGCGCATCGACCTCGCGGCGCAGGATCTGCTCGGCGCCGCGCACGGCGAGCGAGGCGACGTGCTCGCGCAGCGACTCGCGCGCACGCGCGGCCTCCTGCTCGGCCTCGGCGCGCGCGGCGGCGATGATCTTGGCGCCCTCTTCGTTGGCGCGCGACTTGGCTTCCTCGATCATCGACTGCGCGAGGCGCTCGGCGTCGGCGAGGCGCTGCGCGGCGTCGGTGCGCGCCGCCGAAAGCTCCTCTTCGGCGAGCTTGTTCGCCGACGCCAGCTCGGCCTTGGCCTTGTCGGCGGCCGAGAGGCCGTCGCGGATCTTCTGCGCGCGCTCGTCGAGCGCGGCGGTGATCGGCGGCCACACGAACTTCATCGTGAACAGGGCCAGGATCACGAACACGATCATCTGGATCCAGAACGTTGCGGTGATGCTCACGGTTTGCTCGCTGAATGGTTCTCGAAGCCGGCGCTCGCGCCGGCACAGGCGTCCGCCGGATTACTTCGGCAGGAGGTTGATCTGCGCAAGGAAGGGGTTCGCGGTCGTGTACCAGAGCGCGATGCCCGCGCCGATGATGAACGACGCGTCGATCAGGCCGAGCAGCAGAAACACCTTGGTCTGCAGCACGTTCATCAGCTCTGGCTGACGCGCCGCCGACTCGAGGTACTTGCTGGCCATGATGCCGACGCCGACGCAGGCACCGAGAGCGCCAAGGCCGATGATGAGGCCGGCAGCGACAGCGACGAGACCGATGAGTTCCATGATGACTCCAGAGTTGTTGTGAAACGAAAAAGGGAACGGGGGAGAGCGATCAGTGCGCGTCGTGCGCCTGGCCGATGTAGACGAGCGTCAGCATCATGAAGACGTACGCCTGGATGGAGATGATCAGGATGTGGAAGATCGCCCAGCCGGTGCCGGCGACGATGTGCAGCAGTGCCAGCGCGAGACCGCCGACCGTGAACGCGAACGCGCCGCCGAGCAGGGCGATGAGCAGGAAGATCAGCTCGCCGGCGTACATGTTGCCGAACAACCGCATACCGTGCGAGACGGTCTTCGACACGAACTCGACGATCTGCATCGCGAAGTTGACGACGCCCAGCAGGACGAAGCCGAGCCAGGTGAGCGGATTGGCCGTCAGCTTGATGTTGCCGAACGGCGCCGTGTAGAGCTCGTGCACCCAGCCGCCCAGGCCCTTGATCTTGACGTTGTAGATCAGGACCAGGATGAGCACGCCGACCGAGAGGCCCATCGTGATCGAGAGGTCGGCCGTCGGCACCACGCGGAGGAAGGCGTGCTCCGGGTCGTGGCCGGCGGCGGCGTACGCCTTGCCCCAGAGGAGCGGGAGCAGATCGACCGGCAGCAGGTCCATCGCATTCAGCAGCAGGACCCAGAGGAACACGGTGAGCGCGAGCGGGGCGACGAACTTTCTGCTCTTCGCGCTGTGAACCATGCCCTTGGCTTCGTTATCGACCAGCTCGAACAGGATCTCCACAGCGGCCTGGAAGCGCCCGGGCACTCCCGGAGTCGCCTTGCGCGCGGCGAGCCAGAGCAGGAAGCAGCAGAGGGCGCCGAGCAAGGCCGAGATCAGCACCGAGTCGAAGTTGACGACCGAGAAGTCCACCAGGCCCTTCGGCTTGCCGGTGCCGAGGTGGGTCAGGTGGTGGATGATGTATTCGCCGGGCGTGAGAGCGTGTTCTTCTGCGGCCATCGTGTGCGGATCGTTGTTCGACGAGATTCAGTTCGCTCGGTGTGCGCCGGCCGCATCCCCATCCCGCCCGCGCCAGAGAAGCGCGAACCAGTACGACTGCATGCACAACACCATCGACGCCAGCAATGCTGGCCAGACGACGCCTGGGACGATGCGCGTGGCGAGCACGAGCATCGCGACCGAGAGCGCCACCTTGACCATCTCCCACCACAGCATGCTGGCGGCGCTGATCGCAGGCGACAACGACGAGAGTCTGCTCGTCGCGCCGCGCGCCATCAAGGCCCCCGGCACCGCCACCACCGCGGCGCCGTAGAGCGCCGAGACGGCCGCGATGCGCCCGCCGACGAGGCCGGCGACCGCGACCGCGACCGCGCCGAGCACGAGCTGCGCCGCGATCACTCGCCACGGCGAAAGCTGCGGGTTGCGGAGGCGAAATGCCTCCGCCTCGGCAGATGTCAGACGGTGGAACGGTCGCTCGTCGGCATCGTCGTCGAAGCCGTGCGAAGCGGGTGTGCGACTGTCGCCGCCGCTCACCGCGTCGAGACGAAGGCGCGACGCAGCGACTTTCAGCACAGCCCAAGATTATACGTACAAACCCGACCGGCTCTCCACTCCCTGCGACGTCGATCGCAACGATCGACGTCGTGGCGCGCACGCGACCGCATCGTGGCGCGCGCCCGCATGCGTGCCATCATCGCGCGCCGTCCGATGCCGCAGCCGCTCCACCGTGCCGCCAGATTCGTCGCCGTCGCGCTCGCCGGCTGCTTCGCGATCGCGGCGGCGTGCGGCGACGCTCCCGGCGAGGGCGGCGCGCCACGGCGCGGCGATCGCTTCCAGAACAACTATGTCGAGTTCGAGCCGAAGGGGCTCGGCGCGCTGCTCAGCTGGAAGATCGACGCCTCGCGCGAAGGGCTGCCGAAGCCGCCGCAGCAACCGACGCCGCGCGTCGCCCCCGACCTCGCGTTCCTGCGCGCGAACGCGACCGCCGGCGCGGCGATGGTCCCGGCGGTGACGTGGATCGGCCACGCGAGCACGCTCGTCCAGCTCGGCGGCGTCTCGCTCCTCACCGACCCGATCTTCTCCACGCGCGCATCGCCGGTCTCCTTCGCCGGGCCGGCGCGTCACGTCGCGCCGGGGATCGCGCTCGCCGAGCTGCCGCACATCGACGCCGTCGTCATCTCGCACAATCACTACGACCATCTCGACGAGGCGAGCGTGCACTCGCTGGCGGCGCAGGACGGAGGAGCGCCGCTCTTCGTCGTGCCGCTCGGCGTCAAGGCGTGGTTCGCCGCGCTCGGCATCGAGCGCGTCGTCGAGCTCGACTGGTGGCAGAGCGCGCGCGTCGGCGCGGTCGAGATCGTGTTCACGCCGACGCAGCACTGGTCGGGCCGGGGTTTGGGCGATCGGATGCAAACGCTCTGGGGCAGCTACTCGATCTTCGCACCCGACTTCCAGGTCTGGTTCGGCGGCGACACCGCGTACTCGCAGGACTTCGCCGACATCCACCGGCGCTTCGCCGAGCGCCAGAACGGGCGCGGCTTCGACCTCGCGCTGATCCCGATCGGCGCCTACGAGCCGCGCTGGTTCATGCGCGCGCAGCACGTCGACCCGACCGAAGCGGTGCTGATCCACCGCGACCTCGCCGCCGAGCGCTCGATCGGCATCCACTGGGGAACGTTCGAGCTCACCGACGAGTCGCTCGACGAGCCGCCGCAGGCGCTCGCGCGCGCCGCCCGCCAAGCCGGGCTCGCCGACGATGCGTTCACCGTGCTCGCGGTCGGCGCGACGCGACGCTTCGCGCCGCGCGCGCTGAGCTCTACTTCAGCTCCGCCTTGAGATAGTGGGCGCCGGGGATCGGGTTGTAGTAGTAAGGCGGAATCTCGACGAAGCCGAGCGTCGCATAGAGCTCGCGCGCCGCTTCCATGTCGTCGAGAGTGTCGAGCAGCATCGTCGAGTAGCCGATGCGATGCGCTTCGTCGAACAGCGCCTTGGCGAGGATGCGGCCGAGGCCGAGGCCGCGAAACGCCGGCCGCACGTAGAGCCGCTTCATCTCGCACGCGTTGCCGTCCTCGGCGTCGGCGTACGGTCGCATCGCGCCGCAGCCGGCGAGCTCGCCGCGGACGTAGGCGAGCAGCAGATGACCGCGCGGCGCCGCGTACTCGCCCGGCAGCGACGCCAGCTCGGCGTCGAAGTCCTGGAAGCAGAGGTCGACGTCGAGGCTCGCCGCGTACTCGCGAAAGATCTCGGCGGTGCTCGCGAGCTCGCCGGCCGTCGTCGGCTGTCGCAGCTCGACCCCCGCCTCCGCCTTTCGCCGCTTGGCCGCCGCACGCGCCATCCGTCGCCGTTCCCCGTTCTGCTCCGACACCGGGACAATAACCGCAAAGCAAAGCCCGGACCGGCGCTGCCGGACGGCGCTCCGGGGACGCTACCATCGGCGGCCGCGACCGCGGCCACCCCGCGCCGTCGCGCGGTTCGCCTCGCCCGTTTCCGATGACTGTTTTCCTTTCGCTCGTCTGGCGCCGGCTCGTGCTGCCGCTCTTCTTCCTCGCCCTGGTCGCCGCGGCGCTGCCGGCCCGTGCCGCCGACGAGCCCGACTCGGGCGGCACCTTCACGACGCCGTCGTACCCGCCGCGCGGGACGACCCAGAACAACAACCCGTCGCTGCCGCAGGGCACCGGCTCCACGCAGCAGCCGGGGGCGACCGGCCGGTTGCCGACCCAGCCCGGCGCGATCGACAACACCGGCGCGCAGCGCAACCGCGCGCAGGGCGAGACCCCGCTGCGCCGCACCGAGCCCTTGCCGCCGCCGCGACCGACCGAGTTCCAGCGCTTCGTCGAAGGCGCCACCGGGCGGATGCTGCCGATCTTCGGCTCGACGTTCTTCGCGCAGGCGGCCGACACGTTCCAGTCGCTCGACAACGTGCCGGTCTCGGCCGACTACACCATCGGCCCCGGCGACGAGATCATCACCCGCGCCTGGGGATCGATCGACGTCGACTACCGCAGCACGGTCGACCGCAACGGCATGCTCAACCTGCCCAAGGTCGGCAGCTTCAACGTCGCCGGCGTCAAGGCCGCGGACCTCGAGCGGAACCTGCGCGCGCAGATCGGGCGGCTCTACACCAACTTCGACCTCTCGGTGTCGCTCGGACAGCTGCGGGGCCTGCGCGTCTTCATCGTCGGCCCGGCGACGCGGCCCGGCGTCGTCACGCTCTCCAGCCAGTCGACGCTGCTGTCGGCGATCGTCGCTGCCGGCGGACCGAACCCGTCGGGGTCGATGCGCAAGGTGCTGCTCCGCCGCGACGGCAAGATCATTTCCGAGCTCGACGTCTACGAGTTCCTCGGCCAGGGCGACAAGTCGAAGGACGTCCAGCTCGTTGCCGGCGACGTCATCGTCTTCCAGCCGGCGGGTCCACGCGTCGCGGTCACCGGCGCGCTCGACACGCCGGCGATCTTCGAGCTGAAGAGCGACAACGAGCCGATCCGCGACGTGCTGCGCTACGCCGGCGGCGCGCCGGTGCTCGCCAACCCGAACCGCGTCCAGCTCGAGCGCATCGATCCGTCGCAGCCGCTCGCCAAGCGCTTCGTCGAGACATTCCGGCTCGACCCGACCGGGCTGCAGACGGCGCTGCGCGACGGCGACGTCGTGACGCTGCTGCCGATCTCGCCGCAGTTCGCCAACGCGGTGACGCTGAAGGGCCACGTCGCGCAGCCGCTGCGCTATCCGTACACGCCGGGGATGAAGATCCGCGACCTCATCCCCGACCGCGACGCGCTCATCACGCCCGACTTCTACCGGCGCAAGAATCTGCTCGTGCAGATGATCGACGACGAGGATCGGCTGCGCTTGCGCGACGAATCCGATCGCGGCAACTTCGCCGGCGACGATCGCATGACCGGCCGCCAGGGCAACGACGGACGCAACGCAGCGACCGACTTCAACCAGCAGCAGGGCCCGGACGCGAGCCCCAATGCGCCCGCCGGCACGCAGCGCAGGACGGCCCCCGATCGCACCAACTTCGATCGCCAGTCGGCGCTCGAGCGCGAGCTCAACGAGCGCAACCGCCTCGACCGCAACCGACCGACGGACACCCTGCTGTCGGTGGCGCGCGGCCAGCGCACGCCCGCCGCGCTGTTCGACGAGCTGAACTGGGACTACGCAACGATCGAGCGGCTCAACCCCGACCTCACGACGCGCGTCATCCCGTTCAACCTCGGCAGCGCGGTGCTGCAGGGCGACGAGACGAACAACATCGCGCTCGCGCCGGGCGACGTCGTCACTGTCTACAGCCAGAAGGACGTGCGCGTCCCGGTCGCGCGCCAGACGCGCCTGGTCTCCCTCGAAGGCGAGATCAACGCCCCCGGCATCTACCAGCTGCAGCCCGGCGAGACGCTCAAGCAGTTGCTCGGCCGCGCCGGCGGCTTCACGCCGCAGGCGTACGTGTACGGCCTGGAGCTCAGCCGCGAGGAAACGCGCGCGCGCCAGCGCGAGAACCTGCAGACCGCGATCAGCCGGCTCGAGGCGCTGTCGGCGGTGCAGGCAGCGCGCGACGCCGCCAATCGGCGCGACGACCCGACCGGCGCGGCGTCGACGGCCGTCGTCAGCAGTACGGCGACGCAGGCGCAGCTGTCGCGACTGTCGCGAATCCAGCCGAACGGCCGGATCGCGCTCGAGCTGACGCCCGACATCCACACGATCGATGCGCTGCCCGACCTTCCGCTCGAGAGCGGCGACCGCATCAACGTGCCGCCGCGGCCGGGCTTCGTCACCGTCGCCGGCGCGGTCGTCAACAGCAACGCGTTCGTCTGGAAGCCCGGGCGGACCGCGGGCGACTACCTGCGCCTCGCCGGCGCCGACGAGGCCGCCGACACCGACAACATGTTCATCCTGCGCGCCGACGGCACCGTCAACACCGCGGCCGACCGGCGCGGCTTCTTCGGCCGCGGCGGCCTCGAAGCGCAGGTGCTGCAACCCGGCGACGCCCTGGTCGTTCCGAACCAGCTCGACTTCGAGACCTGGGGCCGTGCGCTCGTCCGCAACCTCAAGGACTTCGCGCAGATCTTCTCGGGGTTCGGCATCGGCATCGCCGCGATCCACTCGCTCAACCAGTAGCCATGCTGAGCGCAGATTCGACGACGCCGCAAGCCGCATTGCAGGCGCTCTACGAGACCGAGGAAGACGAGGCGCCCGCGGTCTCGCTGACCGAGGTCCTCACCTGGCTCGGCGAGAGCAAGCGGCAGATCGCCGCAGTGACGGCCACGATCGCGATCGGTGCGCTCGTCGTCGCGCTCCTGCTGCCGCCGATCTACACGGCGCGCGCGTCGTTCCTCGCCCCCGGCTCGCAGCAGCAGAGCGGCTCGGCGGCGGCGCTCGCCGCGCTCGGATCGCTCGGTGGCCTCGCCAGCGGCCTCGCCGCGAAGACTCCCGACGACCTCTACGTCGCGCTGCTGAAGAGCGACAGCGTGCTGCGCGGCCTCGACGCGAAGTTCGACCTGAAGAAGCACTACGAAGTCGACACCCACGAGGCGCTGCGCCGCATCGTCCCCGGATTCATCCGCGTCAGCGCAGACAAGAAGAGCGGCGTCATCAGCGTCGAGGTCGACGACAAGGACAAGAACTTCGCCGCCGACGTCGCCAACGCGCACGAGGCCGAGGTCACCAAGCTGCTCGGCCGGCTCGCCGTCTCGGAGGCGCAATTGCGCCGGGTCTTCTTCGAGAAGCAGCTGCAGGACACCAAGGAGAACCTCGTCAAGGCCGAGCAGGCGCTCAGGGGCGTGCAGGAGAAGTCGGGCGTGATCGTCCTCGACAAGCAGGCCGAGGCACTGATCACCAACGCGGCGCTGCTGCGCGCGCAGATCGCCGAGCGCGAGGTGCAGCTGAAGGTGCTGCGGACCTCCTCGACCGAGCAGAACCCGGCGGTGATCCGCCTCAACTCCGAGCTGCACGCGCTGCGCACCGAGCTCTCGCGAATGGAGTCGGCGCAGGGCGGCTCGCCGGGCAGCGCGGTCGACATGCCGGTCGGCAAGCTCCCGGAAGCGGCGGTCGACTACGTGCGCGCGCGCCGCGAGCTGAAGCTGCAGGAGACGCTGCTCGAAGGCATGGTGCGCCAGTACGAGATCGCCAAGCTCGACGAGGCCAAGGAGGGCCCGACGCTGCAGCAGGTCGACATCGCGCAGCCGCCCGACCACAAGTCGAAGCCTTCGCGCGCGCTGATCGTGCTCGTCAGCGCGCTCGTTGCCCTGCTCGCGGCGAGCGCTGCGGTCGTCGTCCGGCGCTACTTCGCGCTGCGCCGCGCGCGCGACCCGATCGCTTCGGCGGCGTGGCGCGGGCTCGTCCGCGCCTGGCGCGTCCGCTGACCGTCGCGCTCGCGGCCCCGAGCTGCGAGCTCAGAGCTCGACGTCGCCGCGGACGCAGGTGACCGACTCGCCGCCGATCCAGAACCGATCGCCTTCGCGCGCGACGCGAACGCGCCCGGCACGACCGAGCCGCGCGCCCTGCGCGGCGACGTAGCGATCCGGCGCGCGGCCAATTTGGATCAGCCACTCGGCGATGCCGGCATTGAGGCTGCCGGTGACCGGGTCCTCGTGCAACGCCGGCTGCGAGACGAAGCCGCGCACCTCGAACGCGCACTCACCGCCGGCCGGATGCGCGCCGACGACGCCGACCGTCGCGAAGCGCGCCATCTTCACGGCATCGGGCGCGAGCGCGAGCACGGTCGCCGCCGAATCGAGCAGCAGCGTCAGCCAGTTCGGGCCGTTCTTCAGCCACTGCGCGGCGAGAAGACGATCGTTGCCGATGCCGAGCGCGGCGAGCACCGCGTCGAGCTCGTCGGCGGCGACGTCCTTCTTCGCAAGCGGCGGCGCCGCGAACGCGAGCGTGTTCGCGTCGCGCCGGATGCGCACGAGCCCGACGCCGCACTGCTGGACGATCTCGCCGCTTCGCTTCGGCTTGCCGCCGCGGCCGAGCCAGGCGTGGCAGCTGCCGAGCGTCGGATGGCCGGCGAACGGCAGCTCGCCGGTCGGCGTGAAGATGCGCACGCGGTAGTCGGCCGCAGCGTCGGTCGGCGCGAGCAGGAACGTCGTCTCGCTGAGGTTGGTCCAGCGCGCGAACCGCTGCATGCGCTCGTCGTCGAGCCCATCGGCGCCGTGCACGACCGCGAGCGCGTTGCCGAAGAGCGCCGTCGCGGTGAAGACGTCGACCTGGTCGAACGCGAAGCGGCTCATCGCCGGCCCCCGACCGCAGAGACGCGAGGCGCTGCAGCTTCGTCGTGCAGCTCGGCGAGCGCCGCCGCGATCGCCTGGACGCCGCGCTCGATCGCCGCCGGCTCGAGGGTGACGAACGACAGACGCATCGCGTTCCGGCGCGGCGCGCCGGCGAAGAACGGCGCGCCGGGAACGAACGCGACGCCCCGCTCGATCGCCTTGGCGAGCAGCACCTCGCTGTCGACGCCCTCGGGCAGCTCGACCCAGAAGAACATGCCGCCCGCCGGCGTCTGCCAGCGGCACGCGAGCGGACCCGAGGTCGGCAGATGCGCCGTCAGCGCTGCCGCCATCGCGTCGCGCTGCACGCGGTAGCGCGCGCGGATCGTCGGCACGTGCGCGTCGAGAAAGCCGTCCTTGACGATCTCGTGCACGACGCGCTGGTTGAAGACCGGCGTGTGCAGGTCGGCGGCCTGCTTGGCGTGGACGAGCCGCGCGAAGATCGCCGGCGGTGCGATCACGTAGCCCAGCCTGAGCCCCGGCGCGAGCACCTTCGAGAAGCTGCCGAGATAGACGGTGCCCTCGCTCCAGTGGCTCGCGATCGGCGGCGGCGGCGGCGCGTCGTACCAGAGCTCGCCGTACGGGTTGTCCTCGACGATCGGCACGCCGGCGGCCTCGGCGGCGCGCGCGAGCGCGACGCGGCGCGGCGCGTCGATCGAGCGGCCGCTCGGGTTCTGGAAGTTCGCGAGCGCATAGAGGAAGCGCGCGCCGGCGACGTCGGCGAGCGCTTCGGGGAGCGGCCCGTGGTCGTCGCAAGCGACGGCGACGAAGCGCGGCTCGTAGGCGACGAACGCCTGCAGCGCGCCGAGGTAGGTCGGCGACTCGACCGCGACCGGGCTGCCCGGATCGATCAGCACCTTGGCGACGAGGTCGAGCCCCTGCTGCGAGCCGGTCGTGACGAGGACGTTCGCGGCGTCGACGTCGAGCCCCTGGCCCGCCATCTGCGTCGCGACCCATGCGCGCAGCGGTGCGAAGCCTTCGCTCGCGGCGTATTGCAGCGCCTCGCGCGGCGAGTCGCGCAGCACGCGCGCGGTCGCCTCGCGCACCGCCTCGACCGGAAACGTCGCCGCCGACGGCAGCCCGCCCGCGAGCGAGAGCGTCCCCGGCCGCTCGGCGAGCTTCAGGATCTCGCGGATCGCCGACGCGTTCATCCGCGCCGTGCGTGCGGCGAGCCGCCAGGGCGTTTGGGCAAGGGTCATCGCGACCTCCGTTGTCGTTCGCCGCAGTGTAGAGTCGTGACCAGCACACGACCAATACAGATCGGAAGATGCGAGCAAACGCTGTATCGGTGGCGCGGCCGGCACGCCGAGCCGCACCCCTCCCGCCGCCGACGGCCTGCGAGGCGCTCACGCTCGCGCGCGCGAGCGACACGACGCTCGCCGATCAGCTGACGCACCGCTACGCCGAGCGCATCCGGCAGCGGCTGCTCGCGCCCGGTGCGCGGCTGCCTTCGGTGCGCGAATGCGCGCGCGCCCATGGCATCAGTCCGGCGACCGTCGTCGCCGCCTACGACCAACTGCAGGCGCGCGGCCTCGTCGAGGCGCGGCGGCAGCGCGGTTTCTTCGTCCGCGAAGCGGAGCCGCGCTCGGCCTCGCTCGCGCACGCGAGCGTTGCCGTCGCGCCGATGCGTCCGCTGCCGAACAGCGCGACCGCGCTGATCCGCGCGATGTTCGTGCGCCCGGGCGACCGCCCGATGCCGGGGCTCGGCACGCTGCCCGCCGACTGGCTCGACGCACCGATGCTCGGCGCCGCGATGCGCCGCGCCACGGCCGCGCTGCAGCGCGACGCGATTGCGCTGCACTACGGCGACCCCGCCGGCGAGCCGCGGCTGCGCGAGGCGCTCGCCGCCAAGGTCGCCGAGTTCGGCATCGCTGCCGCGCCCGAGCAGATCGCGACGACGGTCGGCGCGACGCACGCGCTCGACGTCGTGACACGAACGCTGCTGCGCACCGGCGACAGCGTCCTCGTCGACGAGCCCGGCTGGTCGGTCGAGTACGCGCGCCTCGCCGCGCTCGGCATGCGCGTGCTGCCGGTGCCGCGCGGCGCCGACGGCCCCGACGTCGCGGCGATGCGCCGCCTGATCGAAGCGCAACCGGCCAAGGCGCGGCCGCGGCTCTACGTCACCGTCTCGGTGCTGCACAACCCGACCGGCGCGTCGCTCAGCCTGCAGGCGGCGCACCGGGTGCTGCGCCTGGCCGCCGAGTTCGACCTCCACATCGCCGAGGACGACACCTATGCGCACCTCGCACCGGCGCACGCGCCGCGCCTCGCCGCGCTCGACGCGCTCGAGCGAACGATCTACGTCTCCGGGTTCTCGAAGATCCTGACGCCGAACTGGCGCGTCGGTTTCCTCGCCGCGCCGCCGGCGCTCTTCGACCGCCTCGTCGACACCAAGCTCTTGACGACGCTCGCGACGCCAAGCAGCGGGGAGCTCGCGCTCGCGCATTGCCTCGAGCACGGTTGGCTGCGTCGTCACGCCGACCGCGTCCGCGATCGACTCGCGACGGCGCGGACGCGCACGGTGCGCCTCGTCGAGTCGCACGGCTGCCGCCTGGGAGCGCCGCCGAACGGCCTGTTCGGCTGGGTCGACACCGGCGTCGACACCGAACGGCTCGCCCGCGAGCTGCTCGACGACTGGCTGATCGCGCCGGGGACGCTCTTCCACGCCCAGCCGCGGCCGTCGACGATGATGCGGATCAATTTCGCGACCTCGCAGGACCCGCGCTTCTGGAAGGCGCTCGTCGCCGCGCGCACGCGCCTCGGCGGCGCGCGCTAGGTCGAAGCGATCGTCGCGAGCGTCTCCCAACGCTCGAGCGCGGCGAGCAGCTCGTCGTCGATCTGCACGTAGCGCATCTGCGCGGCTTCGGCGCGGACCGGATCCTCGGCGTAGAGCTCGGCGCTCGCGAGCAGCGCGGCGAGATCCTTCTGCTCGCGCTCGAGCGCCTCGATGCGCGCCGGCAGCGCGTCGAGCTCGCGCTGCTCCTTGTAGCCGAGCTTGCGCGGCCGCGCCGTCGCGGTCGGCGCCGGCTTGGCCGGCGGTGGCTTCGGCCCCGGCCTGGGCGCGCTTGCCTCGCGCAACGCGCGCGCGCGCTCGCGCTGGAGCTTCCAGTCCTCGTAGCCGCCTTCGTATTCGCGCCACGTTCCGGGAGGGCTGTCGTCTTCCCACGCGATCGTGCTGGTGACGACATCGTCGAGGAAACGCCGGTCGTGGCTGACGAGGAACACGGTGCCGGGATAGCCCTGCAGCATCTCCTCGAGCAGCTCGAGGGTGTCGATGTCGAGGTCGTTGGTCGGCTCGTCGAGAACGAGGACGTTGGCCGGCAGCGCGAGCAACCGCGCCAGCAGGACGCGGTTGCGCTCGCCGCCGGAGAGCGTTCGGAGCGGCGAATTCGCCCGCTCGGGCGCGAACAGAAAGTCGGCGAGGTAGCCGATGACGTGCCTCCTGCCGCTCGCCGTCTCGATCCACTCGCTGCCGGGGCTGACGCTGTCGGCGAGCGTGGCGTCGAGGTCGAGCGCGCTGCGCAGCTGGTCGAAGTACGCGACCTCGAGCCGCGTGCCACGCCGCACCGTCCCCGACGTCGGTGCGAGCTCGCCGAGGATGAGCTTCAGGAGCGTCGTCTTGCCGGCGCCGTTCGGGCCGATCAGCCCGACCTTGTCGCCGCGCAGCAGCGTCGCCGAGAAGTCGCGCACGACCGTGTGCGCTTCGCTCGCCGGGCGCCCCGGCGACGGCGGATACGCGAACGAGACGTGCTTCAGCTCGGCGACGATCTTGCCGCTCGGAACGCCCGAGTCGACCTCGAGCGCGATGCGACCGAGCGACTCGCGCCGCGCCGCGCGCTCGGCCCGCAACGCCTGCAGGCGCTGGACGCGGCCGACGCTCCTCGTGCGTCGCGCCTCGACGCCCTTGCGCACCCAGACCTCCTCCTGCGCGAGGAGCTTGTCGGCGCGCGCGTTGGCGAGCGCCTCGGCGGCGAGCTGCTCGTCTTTCCTTGCCTCGTAGGCAGCGAACGATCCCGGGTAGCTGCGCAGGACACCGCGGTCGAGCTCGACGATCCGCGTCGCGACGGCGTCGAGGAACGCGCGGTCGTGCGTGACGACGACGATGCTGCCGCGAAAGCCGACCAGCAGCTCCTCGAGCCACGCGATCGCGTCGAGGTCTAGGTGGTTGGTCGGCTCGTCGAGGAGGAGCACGTCGGGGACGGCGACGAGCGCGCGCGCGAGCGCGACGCGCTTTCTCGTTCCTCCCGAGAGCTCGCCGATCGCCGCCGCGCCGTCGAGGCCGAGGCGCGCGAGCGTGGTCTCGACGCGCTGCTCCCAGTTCCACGCGTCGAGCGCTTCGATCCGTGCCTGCAGCGCGTCGAGCTCGGCGGCCTTCTTCGCCGGATCGAGGTCGCTCTGCGCGGCGAGCGTTTCGTAGCCGTCGCGGACGACGCGCGCTTCGGCGACGCCTTCGCCGACGGCATCGAACACGGTGCCGGCGAGGTCGAACTCGGGCTCCTGCGCGACGTAGCGGATGCGCGCACCCTGCACCGTCTGCAAGAGGCCGTCGTCGAGATGCTCGATCCCGGCGACGACCTTCAGCAGCGACGACTTGCCGGTGCCGTTGCGACCGATCAGGCCGACGCGCTCGCCGGCGTCGAGCGCAAGCGACGCGCCGTCGAGGAGCGCGACGTGGCCGAACGCGAGATGCGCATCGACGAGCGTGAGGACGGGCATCGCTCGCTATTGCGGCGCGAGCTCACGCCGCGCGAGGCCGCGCCAGCGCGCGCTCGAGCGCGTCGACGAACATCGCAGCGACGTCGAAGCCGCTCTGCTGCGAGATCTCCTGGAATCCGGTCGGGCTCGTCACGTTGATCTCGGTCAGGCAGTCACCGATGACGTCGAGGCCGACGAGCAGGAGCCCGCGCGCCGCGAGCACCGGGCCGGTCGCCTCGGCGATCTCGCGGTCGCGCGCCGAGAGCGGCTGCGCGACGCCCTTGCCGCCGACGGCGAGGTTGCCGCGGATCTCGCTGCCTTGCGGAATGCGCGCGAGCGCATGCGGCACCGGCACACCGTCGATCAGGAGGATGCGCTTGTCGCCGGCCGTGATCTCGTTCAGGTAGCGCTGCGCCATCACCGTCGTCGCGCCGTTGCGGTTGAGCGTCTCGGTGATGCTGCCGAGGTTGAGGCCGTCGGGGCCGACGCGAAAGATTCCCATCCCGCCCATGCCGTCGAGGGGCTTCAGAACGATGTCGCCGTGCTCGGCGTGGAAGCGCTTGATCGCCGCCTCGTCGCGGGTGACGATCGTCGGCGCGATGAACTGCGGGAACTCGAGGATCGCGAGCTTTTCCGGATGCTCGCGCAGCGCCCGCGGAGCGTTGAAGACGCGCGCGCCCTCGCGCTCGGCCTGCGCGAGCAGGTGGGTCGCGTAGAAGTACTCGCTGTCGAACGGCGGGTCCTTGCGCATGACCACGGCGTCGGCATCGGCGAGCGCGAGCGATGCCGGCTCGGCGGTCTCGACGAACCACGCCGCGCTGCTCGGTGCCGCCAGCGCGACGCTGCGCACGCGCGCCTCGACGCGGCCGCCGCGTTGCCAGACGAGGTCGCGCGGCTCGCAGGCGACGAGCGCATGGCCGCGCGCCTCGGCCGCGCGCATCATCGCGAAGGTCGTGTCCTTGTACGTCTTGAACGTCTCGAGGGGATCGGCGACGAAGAGCAGGCGCATGTCGTTTGCTGTTGACCTAGATCTCGACCTTCGAGCCGAGCTCGACGACGCGGTTGGCCGGCAGGCGCAGGAAGTCGGCCGCCGCCGAGGCGTTGCGATGCATGCTGGCGAACAGCTTCTCGCGCCAGTCGGCCATGCCGCTGCCGATCGTCGGGATGACGACGTCGCGCGACAGGAAGTACGACGTGTCCATCACCTCCATCGCGCAGCCGACCGCGCGCATTTTCTCGAGCGCGGCAGGAACGTCGGGCTCGTCCTTGAAGCCGAAGTTGAGCACCACCTGCCAGCAATCGTTGTCGAGCCTCTTCGTCTCGCAGCGCGCGCTCTCGTCGATCCACGGCACCTCGTGGTGCCTGACGGTGACGAAGAGATTGCGCTCGTGCAGCACCTTGTTGTGCTTGAGGTTGTGCAGCAGCGCGCTCGGCGTCAGCCCCTCGTCGCTGACGAGGAAGACCGCCGTGCCGGGAACGCGGATCGGCGGGCTCACGAAAACCGACTCGAGGAAGCTCTTCAGGTCGATCGAGTCGTTGCGCAGGCTCTCGGACATCAGCTTCCTGCCCTGCTTCCAGGTCATCATCAACGTGAACATGAAGGCGCCGATCAGCAGCGGGAACCAGCCCCCGTCGATCACCTTGACGACGTTGGCCACGAGGTACGTGAAGTCGACGACGAAGAAAAAGCCGGTCGCGCCGATCGCGACGATCCACGGGAACTTCCAGGCGTAGCGGACGACGAAGAACGTCATCGTCGTCGTGATCAGCATGTCGATCGTCACCGTGATCCCGTAGGCGGCGCCGAGGTTATCGCTCGAGCCGAAGAAGACGACCGCGATGACGACGCCGGCGAACAGGCCCCAGTTGACGAACGGCACGAACACCTGGCCGGTCTCGAGCACCGACGTGTGCAGGATGCGCAGGCGCGGCAGGTAGCCAAGCTGGATCGCCTGCTTGGTGACCGAGAACGCGGCGGTGATGAGCGCCTGCGACGCGATCACGGCGGCGCACGACGCGAGCACGATCAGCGGGTAGAGCGCCCACGTCGGCGCCATCTCGTAGAACGGGTTGCCGACCTTCGACGGGTCGGCGAGCAGCATCGCGCCCTGGCCGAAGTAGTTGAGCAGCAGCGCCGGCATCGCGATGCTGAACCAGGCGATGCGGATCGGGCGCTTGCCGAAGTGGCCCATGTCGGCGTAGAGCGCCTCGGCGCCGGTGACGCAGAGGACGACCGCGCCGAGCGCGATGAACCCGATCGCCGGATGGCGGATCAGGAAGAGCAGCGCGTAGTGGGGCGAGAGCGCCCGCAGGATCGACGGGTTGTCGCCGATGTGCGCGAGGCCGAGCGCGGCGATCACGACGAACCAGACCAGCATCACCGGCCCGAACAGCCGTCCGACGTGCTCGGTGCCGAAGCGCTGGAACATGAACAGCGCGGTCAGGATGACGAGCGTGATCGGCACGATCCAGTGGCCGAGCGCGGGCGCCGCGACCTGCAGGCCCTCGACTGCGCCGAGCACCGAGATCGCCGGCGTGATGACGCCGTCGCCAAAGAAGATCGCGGTGCCAAAGATGCCGACGAAGAGGAGCGTCCGACGCAGCGGCGGCTTGTTTCTGACCGCCCGCGAGGCGAGCGCGAGCATCGCGATCAGGCCGCCCTCGCCGTTGTTGTCGGCGCGCAGGATGAGGACGACGTACTTGATCGAGACGATCACCGTGATCGTCCAGAAGACGAGCGAGAGGACGCCGTAGACGTTGGCCGGCGCGAGCGGCACATGGCCGTTCGCGAACACCTGCTTGAGCGCATACAGCGGGCTGGTGCCGATGTCGCCGTAGACGACGCCGATCGCGCCGAGCGTGAGGATGGCGACGTCGCGCGCCGAGCGCGGACCTTTGCCCGGGTGGTGCGCGTGCGCTGCGGGCGGCAGCGTCGCCGCGCCGCTCTCGATCGGCTTCGCCACCGCGGCCGTATCGTTCACGGCTGCACCTGCGCCGGCTGCGCGCCGATGCGGCGCGCCCGCGGGTTCGGGTGGAGACGGGGTGTCGTCATCGCATCGACCTCGATCCCTCGCGCGGGCGAGGGTGCGGCCGCCACCATTGTGACGCGGCGCCGGCGATCGCACGCGCCCGCCGGGCGCGCGGCGAAGGGCTAGTCGTAGATCTCCGCGTCGGGGTCGGTCGATTCGAGCTCGTAGCTCGCGGCGACCATCGCCAGGCGCGCGATCACGCCATACATGTAGAAGCGGTTGGGCGCGCTCGCGCCCGGCTTCGAGCCCGGCTTGGGGAGCTGGTTCGAGCCGGCGAACGCGAGCGGGACGAAGCTCGCGCCCGGCGAGTTCAGGTTCTCGTCGGTGCCGCGCTCGGGATTGACGCGGTAGAAGCCGCCGACGACGTATCGGTCGATCATGTAGACGACCGGCTCGGCGACCGCGTCGTTGATGCGCTCGTAGGTCGGCACGCCTTCCTGGAGGATGACCTCGCTCACCTCCTGGCCATCCTTGATCACGCTCATCTTGTTGCGCGTGCGCCGGTTGATGTCGGCGAGGTCCTTCGGGTCGCGCACCGTCATGATGCCCATGCCGTAGGTGCCGGCGTCGGCCTTGACGATGATGAACGGCTTTTCCTGGATCCCGTATTCCTTGTACTTGCGGCGGATCTTGCCGAGCAGCGTCTCGGCGTTGCTCATCAGGCATTCGGCGCCGGCGCCGTCGCTGAAGTTGACCTCGCCGCAGCGCGCGTACATCGGATTGACGAGCCACGGGTCCATGCCGAGCAGCTTGGCGAATTTCTTCGCGACCTCCTCGTAGGCGGCGAAGTGGTTCGTCTTCCTGCGGATTGCCCAGCCCGCGTGCAGCGGCGGCAGCAGGTACTGCTCGTGCAGGCCTTCGAGCACCTTGGGGATCCCGGCCGAGAGGTCGTTGTTGAGCAGGATCGTGCAGGGATCGAAGTCCTTCAGGCCGAGGCGGTTCCTCGTTCGCAGCAGCGGCTCGACCGTGAGCGCGCTGCCGTCGGGAAGCGGCACCTCGGTGGGCGCGGTGATCGACTCGTCGAGCGTGCCGAGGCGGACGTTGAGACCGGCCTGGTGGAAGATCTCCATCAGCCGAGCGACGTTCATCAGGTAGAACGAGTTGCGCGTGTGCCGCTCGGGGATGAGGAGCAGGTTCTTCGCCTCGGGGCAGATCTTCTCGATCGCCGCCATCGCCGCCTGCACCGCGAGCGGCAGCATCTCGGTCGTCAGGTTGTTGAAGCCGCCCGGGAAGAGGTTGGTGTCGACCGGGGCGAGCTTGAAGCCGGCGTTCCTCAGGTCGACCGACGTGTAGAACGGCGGCGTGTGCTCCATCCATTCGAGCCGGAACCAGCGCTCGATCGCAGGCAGCGATTCGAGCATGCGCTGCTCGAGCTCGTTGATCGGGCCGGTGAGCGCGGTGATGAGGTGAGGAACCATGGAAGGAGCTCGCGTGACGGCGCCGGCCCGCCGAAGGAGCCGGAATTCTAGGTGGCATATGGGGCTCCCGAGCCGGCCGGCAAGCGCCTCCGGTCGTGCGGGCGCAACCGCCACCCTGCCGCTGGCCGGTGGGACGGGCGGTAGCCGAATAGAAAAGGGCCACCGTGGCGGTGGCCCGAGATCCTTCGCTTCGCTCAGGATGACATCCAGGGCCGCGGCGCGGCCCGCGATGTCAGTTGTGGTACGCGGTCTCGCCGTGCGACGTGATGTCGAGGCCTTCGCGCTCGTCCTCTTCGCTGACACGCAGCCCGATCGTCAGGTCGACCAGCTTGTAGGCGACGAACGAGACGACTCCCGACCAGACGATCGTCACGAGCACCGCCTTCAGCTGGATCCAGACCTGGTCGAGGATGCCCACCGAGCCGACCGCGCCGGTCACCCAGTCCGTGACCTGCCCCGGGCCGCCGAGCAGCTGGGTGTTGAAGACGCCGGTGAGCAGCGCGCCGACGATGCCGCCGACGCCATGGACGCCGAAGACGTCGAGCGAGTCGTCGGCGCCGAGCATGCGCTTGAGGCCGTTGACGCCCCACAGGCAGGCGAAACCGGCGACGAAGCCGACGACGAGGGCGCCGAGCAGGCCGACGTTGCCGCACGCCGGCGTGATCGCGACCAGGCCGGCGACGGCGCCTGAAGCAGCACCGACCATCGACGCCTTGCCCTTGATCAGCGATTCGCCGAGCGACCACGCCAGCACTGCCGCAGCTGTCGCCGAGAACGTGTTGATGAAGGCGAGCACCGCGGTGTTGCCCGCTTCGAGCGCCGAGCCGGCGTTGAAGCCGAACCAGCCCACCCACAGCAGCGCGGCACCGACCATCGTCAGCGTCACCGAGTGCGGCGTGAAGGCCTCGCGGCCGTAGCCGACGCGCTTGCCGATCAGATAGGCGCCGACCAGGCCGCCGACCGCGGCGTTGATGTGGACGACGGTGCCGCCCGCGAAGTCGAGCGCACCCCACTGCCAGATCATGCCGCCGCGGGCCGAGGTCGCCGCCGCCGTCGCCGCCGACTTGAACTCGTCCGGGCCGGGCCAGAACCAGACCATGTGCGCGATCGGGCAGTACGCGAAGGTGAACCAGAGCACCATGAAGGCGAGCACCGCCGAGAACTTCATGCGCTCGGCGAATGCGCCGACGATCAGGCAGCAGGTGATCGCCGCGAAGGTCGCCTGGAACGCGAGATAGAGCAGCTCGGGAATGACGACACCCTTGCTGAACGTCGCGGCCATCGAGAACGTGCCGTCCTTGGCATTGAACATCTCGTTCATGAAGACCCGGCTGAAGCCGCCGAAGAACTTGTTGCCCTCGGTGAACGCGAGGCTGTAGCCGTACAGGCACCAGAGCACGACGATCAGCGAGAAGGTGACGAACACCTGCATCAGCACCGACAGCATGTTCTTGCTGCGCACGAGGCCGCCGTAGAAGAGCGCGAGCCCGGGGATCGACATCATGATGACGAGCGCGGTCGCAACGATCATCCAGGAGACGTCGCCCTTGTTGGGCACCGGCGCCGAGGCGGCGGCCGCAGCTGCGGAGGCCGCGGTGTCGGCGGCGGACGCTGTCGCCGGCACGGCGGCGGTGGCGGCGGGCGCGGCGTCGGCGGCCGAAGCCGCCTGCGCGAACGCGTCGGCGCCGGCGAACAGCGCCAGCACGCCGATGAAGAGAGTGACGAGGAGCTTGTTCATGGTGGGAGTCACGAAGTTCACAGCGCCTCCTTCCCGGTCTCGCCGGTGCGGATGCGGACGACCTGCTCGAGCGAGGAGACGAACACCTTGCCGTCGCCGATCTTGCCGGTGCGCGCCGCGGCCTCGATCGCCTCGATGACGCGCTCGACGATCGCGTCGTCGACGGCCGCCTCGATCTTCACCTTGGGCAGGAAGTCGACGACGTACTCGGCGCCGCGATAGAGCTCGGTGTGCCCCTTCTGCCGGCCGAATCCCTTCACTTCGGTCACCGTGACGCCCTGCACGCCGATCGTGCTCAGGGCTTCACGCACTTCGTCGAGCTTGAACGGCTTGACGATCGCGGTCACCATCTTCATTTGCGAATCTCCCTCGCTAGCGTTGCGGCTCAGAACGTCTTCGAGACCGACACGACGACCGTGCCGTTGCTGATGTTCTTGTTGCTGGCCGCGGCGGTGCCGCCGGTCAGGTCGCGGTTGGTGCCGACGTAGGCGGCGGTGAACACCCAGCCGGTCCACTCGTAGGTCGCGCCGATCTTCCAGTCGGTGATGTTGTTGATCAGCGTCGTCTGGCCGATCTCGACGATCTGCGCCTTGTTCTTCAGTCGCTGGTAACCGAGGTGGCCGACGAGGCCGAACCCGTTGCCGAGGTCGTAGGTGCCGTTGCCCTCGAGGTACCAGGCGCCCTTCGAGTCGTCGATGCCGAAGAAGTCGCTGACCGCGTACGAGTACTTGATGCTGTAGGTCTGGTAGGCTGCACCGATGTAGAGCTCGGTGTTGTCGATCTTGAAGGTGCCGTTGGCGCCGCTGCCCGGGTAGTAGTAGTAGTAGATGCCGCCATCGAGCGTGACCGGACCGATCGGGTACTTGAAGCCGCCGTAGAAGTCCATCTCGAGGTTGGCGCCGTTGTAGAAGGCGCTGTCGACGTTCGAGTTCCAGTTGCCGACGTAGAAGCCGGACGCGTGGCCGATGTCGAAGCCGCCCTGGAACGCCGGCTTCTTGTTGGTCTGCGAGATGCCGCGGAAGCGGTAGTCGCTGAACAAGCCGGCATTGCCGGAGATCGTCCAGTCGGACTTCGGCGCCTCCGCAGCAGACGCCGCCGCAGCGGGCGCCGCCGGGGTCGTCGTCTGCGCCTGCGCGCCGATCGCGACGAGCGCGATCGCCGAAGCCAGCGCGTAGAGGATCTTCTTCATGGAAACAGGCTCCCGATCGTTGTGACGTTCGCGATCGGTTTCGCACGATGCATGCCAGCTCGCGCTCGCCGCGCCATGCCCCGCATTGGCGCAGCCTGCGCGACTGCGAGCGCGGCACGGCACCACGCGAAGGCGTGGCGCCATCGCGGTGCACCTGCATGGGGGACGCGAGAGGCCGCGACCGCGCAACAGAATCGCCGATGGCCCTCGCCGTCGTCCACAGCCGCGCCCTGCGCGGGCTCGAAGCGCCCGCGGTCACGGTCGAGGTGCACCTCGCCAACGGCCTGCCGAGCTTCACCCTGGTCGGCCTCGCCGACACCGAGGTCAAGGAGTCGCGCGAACGCGTCCGCGCCGCGCTGCAGACGAGCGGCCTCGAGTTCCCGCACAACAAGCGCGTGACGGTGAGCCTCGCGCCCGCCGACCTGCCGAAGGAGTCGGGCCGCTTCGACCTGCCGATCGCGATCGGCATCCTCGCCGCCGCGGGCCAGCTCGACGTCGCGGTGCTCGAGCGCTTCGAGTTCGCCGGCGAGCTCTCGCTCGGCGGCGAGCTGCGGCCGGTGCACGGCGCGCTCGCGATGGCGCTCGCGCTCGGTCGCGCGACGCCGGATCGCCCGCGCACGCTCGTCCTGCCGCAGGCGAGCGCCGACGAGTCCGCGCTCGTCGGCGGCCTCGAGGTGTGCGGCGCCGGCCATCTGCTCGACGTCGTCCGCGCGCTGCTGCCGGGCGACGCGGCCGATAAGTCGGGGCTCTGCCCGGCGCGGCCGCTCGAGCGCTCGCAGAGCATTGCGCTCACCGACCTCGTCGATGTGCGCGGCCAGAGCGCCGCCAAGCGCGCCCTCGAGGTCGCCGCGGCGGGCAGCCTGAGCCTCCTGATGGTCGGGCCACCGGGAAGCGGCAAGTCGATGCTCGCGCGTCGCCTCGTCGGGCTGCTGCCGCCGCTGACGCACGACGAGGCGCTCGCGTCGGCAGCGGTGCTGAGCGTCGCCGGTGCATTCAACGCCAGACGCTGGGGCGAGCGCGTGCTGCGCACGCCGCACCACACCGCATCGGCAGCCGCGCTCGTCGGCGGCAGCTCGCCGCCGCGTCCGGGCGAGGTCTCGCTCGCGCACCACGGTGTCCTCTTCCTCGACGAGCTGCCCGAGTTCCCGCGTGCTGCGCTCGAGGCGCTGCGCGAGCCGCTCGAGACCGGCCGCATCGTCGTCTCGCGCGCCGCGCGCCACGCCGAGTTCCCGGCGGCGTTCCAGCTCGTCGCGGCGATGAACCCGTGCCCGTGCGGCCAGCTCGGCAACGCCGGACGCGCGTGCCGGTGCACGCCCGATGCGGTGCTTCGCTACCAGGGACGGATCAGCGGTCCGCTGCTCGACCGCATCGACGTCCAGATCGAGGTGCCCGCCGTTCAGGCAGCGCAGCTCTCGTCAGCGCCCGACGGCGAGCCGAGCGCAGCGGTCGCGACGCGCGTCGTCGCGGCGCGCCGCCGCGCGCTCGACCGCCAGGGCATCGTCAACGGCGCGCTCGCCGGCGCAGAGCTCGACCGCCACTGCCGCCTCGCTCCGGCCGAGGCCGGCTTTCTCGACGCGGTCACCGCGCGACTCGGCTGGAGCGCGCGCAGCTTTCATCGGATCCTGCGCATCGCGCGCACCGTCGCCGACCTCGACGCCAGCGCGACGATCACGACGGCGCACCTCGGCGAGGCGATCCAGTACCGGCGCGCGCTCGGCGCCGCGACCGCCTGAGGCGCTACAGCAGCGGCGCGAGCGCGCGCTCGGCGTCGGCGACGCTGCTCGCGTTGCGCTCGGCCCAGCTCTTCAGCTGGTCGGCTCCGATCTTGCCGACGTTGAAGTAGCGCGCATCAGGATGCGCGAGGTAGAAGCCCGAGACGCTCGCCGCCGGCAGCATCGCGAGACTCTCGGTGAGCGTCATGCCGATCTCTTCGGCGCCGAGCGCGCGAAAGAGGTCGCGCTTGACGGTGTGGTCGGGACACGCCGGATAGCCGGGCGCAGGACGGATGCCGCGGTAGCGCTCCGCAACCAGCCCGGCGACGTCGAGCGCCTCGTCGGGCGAATAGCCCCAGAAGTCGGTGCGCACGCGTCGATGCAGCGCTTCGGCGAACGCTTCGGCGAGACGGTCGGCGAGCGCCTTCAGCATGATCGCGCTGTAGTCGTCGAGGTCGGCGGCGAACTGCTTCTCCTTCTGCTCGGCGCCGATCCCCGCGGTAACCGCGAAGAGGCCGATGTAGTCGTCCTTGCCCGAGCCCTTCGGCGCGATGAAGTCGGCGAGACAGCGGTTCGGCCGCTTGACGCCGTCGACGACCGGCCGCTCGGACTGCATGCGCAGGCCGCGCCAGGTGAAGAGCACGTCGCGCCGCGACGCGTCGCGGTAGATCTCGATGTCGTCGTCGCCGACCGTCGCCGCGGGCCAGAAGCCGACGACGCCGTTCGCGCGCAGCCAGCGCCCCTCGACGATTCTGCGCAGCATCCGCTTGCCGTCGGAGAGCAGGCGCCGCGCCGACTCGCCGACGATCTCGTCGTTGAGGATCGCCGGATACGGCCCGGCGAGCTCCCACGTCTGGAAGAACGGACCCCAGTCGATCACGTCGGCGATCTCGGCGAGGTTCTGGTTCTTGAGCACGCGGCGGCCGACGAACTTCGGCACCGGCGGCGTGTACGCGCTCCAGTCGATCGGCGTCTTGTTGGCGCGCGCGTCGGCGAGCGAGACGAGCGGCGTCGCCTTCTTCGCGGCGTGGTGCGCGCGCACGCGCGTGTAGTCGGCCTCGAGCTCGGCGACGAACGCGGCGGCGCGCTCGTGCGAGAGCAGATCGCTGCAGACGCCGACCGAGCGGCTGGCGTCGGGCACGTAGACCACCGGCCCTTCGTAGTGCGGCGCGATCTTGACCGCGGTGTGGACGCGGCTCGTCGTCGCGCCGCCGATCAGGAGCGGGATCTTGGCGACGCGGAAGAACTCGTCGCGCTGCATCTCCGAGGCGACGTGCTGCATCTCCTCGAGGCTCGGCGTGATCAGCCCCGACAGGCCGATGATGTCGGCGCCTTCGACCTTCGCCTTGGCGAGGATGTCCTGGCACGGGACCATCACGCCCATGTTGACGACCTCGAAGTTGTTGCACTGGAGGACGACGGTGACGATGTTCTTGCCGATGTCGTGGACGTCGCCCTTCACGGTCGCGATGACGATCTTGCCCTTCGCCTTCGCCTCGCCGCCGCCCTCGATCAGCTGAGCCTTCTCGGCCTCGATGTAGGGCAGCAGGTGCGCGACCGCCTGCTTCATGACGCGCGCCGACTTGACGACCTGCGGCAGGAACATCTTGCCCTGGCCGAAGAGGTCGCCGACGATGTTCATCCCCGCCATCAGCGGGCCTTCGATGACGTGCAGCGGCCGGCCGCCCTTCGCCTGCGTCTGCTGCCACGCGACCTCGGTGTCCTCGACGATGAAGTCGGTGATGCCGTGGACGAGCGCATGGCTCAGCTTCTCTTCGACCGACTTCGGCTGCTCCGCAGTGCCGCGCCACGCAAGCCGCGCGCTGTCGTCGCGCGCCGCGCCCTTGGCGCGCTCGGCGATCTCGACGAGGCGCTCGCCGGCGTCCTTGCGCCGGTTGAGGACGACGTCCTCGACGCGCTCGCGCAGCTCCGGGTCGAGGTCGTCGTAGACGCCGATCATGCCGGCGTTGACGATCCCCATGTCCATGCCGGCGCGGATCGCGTGGTACAGGAAGACCGTGTGGATCGCCTCGCGCACCGGGTCGTTGCCGCGGAAGCTGAAGCTGACGTTGGAAACGCCGCCCGAGACCTTGGCGCCCGGCAGGTGCTGCTTGATCCAGCGCGTCGCCTCGATGAAGTCGACGGCGTAGTTGTCGTGCTCCTCGATTCCCGTCGCGATCGCGAAGATGTTCGGGTCGAAGATGATGTCCTCGGGCGGAAAGCCGACGTCTTCGGTGAGGATGCGATAGGCACGCGCGCAGATCTCGGTCTTGCGCTGGAACGTGTCGGCCTGGCCCTGCTCGTCGAACGCCATCACGACCGCGGCGGCGCCGTAGCGACGGACGAGCCTCGCGTGGTGGCGAAACGCGTCTTCGCCTTCCTTCATCGAGATCGAGTTGACGATGCCCTTGCCCTGGATGCACTGCAGGCCGGCCTCGATCACCTCCCATTTCGAGCTGTCGATCATCACCGGCACGCGCGCGATCTCGGGCTCGCCGGCGACGAGGTTGAGGAAGCGCACCATCGCCGCCTTCGAGTCGAGCATCGCCTCGTCCATGTTGACGTCGATGATCTGGGCGCCGTTCTCGACCTGCTGGCGCGCGACGCCGAGCGCTTCTTCGAACTGGCCGGCTAGGATCAGCCGCGCGAACGCCTTGGAGCCCGTCACGTTCGTCCGCTCGCCGATGTTGACGAACAGAGCCCCGGGTTCGATCGTGACCGGCTCGAGGCCGGACAGCTTCATGGGAGCGACGCTCATGCCGCGTCCGCCAGCTCGCGAAAGCTCGGCACGCGCGGCCGGTATCGGCCAACGCGCTCGGCGATGAGCGCGATGTGCTCGGGCGTCGTCCCGCAGCAGCCGCCGGCGATGTTGAGGAAGCCCGACTTCGCGAACTCCTCGAGCAGCCCCGCGGTGATCTCGGGCGTCTCGTCGAAGCCGGTCTCGCTCATCGGGTTCGGCAGGCCGGCGTTCGGGTAGCAGCTGACGAACGTGTCGCCGGCGATCCGCGCGAGCTCGTCGATGTAGGGCCGCATCAGCGCCGCGCCGAGCGCGCAGTTGAGGCCGATCGCGAGCGGCCGCGCGTGGCGAACGCTGTGCCAGAACGCGCCGACCGTCTGCCCCGAGAGGATGCGGCCCGAAGCGTCGGTCACGGTGCCGGAGACGATCACCGGCAGGCGTTCGCCGCTCGCCTCCATCAGCTCGTCGAGCGCGAAGATCGCCGCCTTGGCGTTGAGCGTGTCGAAGATCGTCTCGACGAGGAAGAGGTCGCAGCCGCCTTCGAGGAGGCCTTCGGCCTGCTCGCGGTACGCGTCGCGCAGCTCGGCGAAGGTGACGTTGCGCGCCGCCGGGTCGTTGACGTCGGGGCTGATGCTCGCCGTCTTCGGCGTCGGGCCGAGCGCGCCGGCGACGAAGCGGGGCTTGTCGGCACTCGAGAACTTGTCGCACGCTTGGCGCGCGAGGCGCGCGCCGGCGACGTTCATCTCGCGGACCGCGCTCTCGAGGCCGTAGTCGGCCTGCGCGACGCGCGTGGAGCCGAAGGTGTTGGTCTCGACGATGTCGGCGCCGACGCGCAGGTACGCCTCGTGGATCGCCTCGACGACGTCGGGGCGCGTGAGCTGCAGGACATCGCCGTTGCCCTTCAGGCTCTTCGGATGGTCGCGGAAGCGCTCGCCGCGGTAGTCGCTTTCGCCGAGGCGATAGCGCTGGATCATCGTGCCCATCGCGCCGTCGAGGACGACGATGCGGTCGCGGAGGAGCTGCGGCAGCGCGGCGGCGCGCGTGTACGGCAAGGCGGTCATCCGCGAATTGTAGGAAGCGCAGCAAATCGTCGCTGTCGCGACGGCCAAGACCTCGCACACCGACAATGCGCCGCTGCGGCGCTCGCCGGCATCCGTCTTCGATCTTGCAACTCTTCCTTCGCCATCCGCAGCTGCGCGTCGGCGTCCTCGACATGGCGCTCGTCACGCCGGGTCTCGCCGCTTGGGGGGTCATGACCGGCGTCGCGATGGTCAAGTCGGGAATGAGCGCGGTCGAGGTGACGCTGATGGCGCTCTTCGTCTACGCCGGCAGCTCGCAGCTCGCCGCGCTGCCGCTGATCGCAGCCGGCGCGCCGATGTGGGTGATCCTCGCGACGTCGACGTGCGTGAACCTGCGCTTCATCGTCTTCAGCGCCCACTTGCGGCCGTACGTCGCGCACCTGCCGGCGTGGCAGCGCACCTTCCGCGGCTATCTCTTCGCCGACCTCAACTACGGTCTTTTCATCCGTCGCTTCCCGCAGCCGGCGACGGCCGCGGACGGCATCGCCGCGCAGGACGCGTACTGGCTCGGCAACGGCGTCTCGTGCTGGCTCGTCTGGGCCACGTCGAGCCTCGTCGGTGCCGCGCTCGCGGCGACGATTCCGGTCTCGTGGGGCCTCGGCTTCGCCGGCGTCCTCGCGCTGCTCGCGACGATGATCATGCTGGCGACGACGTGGCAGCGGCTCGCCGCCGCCGCGGTCGCGAGCGTCGTCGCGGTCGCCGCGGTCGCGCTGCCGCTCAAGCTCAACATCCTCGTCGCGATCGCCGCTGCGATCGCCGCGGGACTCGCGGCCGAGCGGCTGCCCGGCGGCGTCGCTCCCGATCGCGAGCCCGGCGAGGAGCACCCGTGAGCGGCACCGACGTCTGGACCATCGCGACGATCGCCGGCATGACGGTCGTCACCGTGCTGACGCGCGCGCTCTTCTTCCTGCCCGACAAGCCGTGGCCGTTGCCGCACTGGCTCGCGGCGGGCTTTCGCTACGCGCCGATCGCGGCGCTCGCCGCTGTCGTGCTGCCCGAGATCCTGATGGCCGACGGCCACCTGATCACGACCTGGCGCGACGCGCGCGTCTTCGCGGCGGTGGTCGCGTCGCTGTGGTTCCTCGCGCGACACGGGCTGCTGGGAACGATCGTCGTCGGCATGGCGGTCTACCTGCCGCTCCACCTCGGCCTCGGCTGGTAGCGGACCGCGCTCGCGGTCAGTGCAGCGCGCCGGCGGCGGTCGGACGGTAAAGCGAGTCGCGGAACTCGAGCGCGCGCGGGCCGACGTCTTCCATCGCCCAGTTCGAGAGCGCCCGCGCCGACATCGGCCGCGCGAACAGGAACCCCTGCAGCTCGTGGCAGCCGAAGGAGCGCAGGATCTGGTGCTGCGCCTCGGTCTCGACGCCTTCGGCGACGACCTTCAGGCCGAGCGCGTGGGCGAGCTTGACGATGCCGTCGACGACCGCGCGCGCGTCGGCGCTCGTCTCGAGGTCGAGGACGAAGCTCTTGTCGATCTTCAGCTCGCCTGCGCGCAGCTTCCTGAGGTACGACAGGCTCGAGTAGCCGGTGCCGAAGTCGTCGATCGAGATGTTGACGCCGAGCGCGCTGAGCTTTTCGACCATGCGGATCGCGTTCGACGCATCCTCCATCGCGACCGACTCGGTGATCTCGCACGTCAGCAGCTGCGGCTTGATGTCGTTTCTGCGCAGCGCCATGCTGATGCGGTCGGCGAGGTCGGGATGGCGCAGCTGGTGCGCCGAGAGGTTGATCGCGACGCGCATCTGCAGCCCCGCGTCGCGCCACACTCCCGCTTGCCGGCACGCCTCCTCGATCAGCCAGTTGCCCATCGCGCTGATCAGGCCGAAGCGCTCGGCGATCGGGATGAACTGGTCGGGACCGACGAGGCCGCGGTTCGGATGCTCCCAGCGCATCAGCGCTTCGGCGCCGGTGATCTCGCCGCTCGGCGCGTGGATCTTCGGCTGGTAGACGAGGTGGAGCTGCCCTTCGGCGAGCGCGCGGCGGAGATCGCGCAGCAGCTCGAGCTGGTCGCGCGCTCCGCTCGTCATGCGCTCTTCGAAGAACGCGTAGCCGCCGCCGCCGCCGCTCTTGGCGGAGCGCATCGCGGCTTCCGCGTTGGCGATCAGCGCCGAGATCGGGCCATGCTCGGGATAGAGAGCGATGCCGATCGAGCTCGAGACGATCGCCTCCTTGCCGTTCATGCGGCACGGCTCGCCAATCGAGACCTGCAGCCGCTCGGAGAAGATCGCTGCGTCCTCGGCGCTCGGGTTGCCGCCGATCAGCAGCAGGTACTCGTCACCGCCGAGATGTGCGACGCGATCCTCGGGACGCGCGAAGCGCTTCAGCCGCGCCGCGACCTCGCGCAGGACGAGGTCGCCGGCGGCGTGGCCGAACGATTCGTTGATCGGCTTGAAGCCGTCGAGGTCGACGAACAGGATCGCGAGGCGCTGCTGCGTGGTGTGCGCCTGCTGCACGGCCTGCGCCAGCATGCTGTCGAACATGAGCCGGTTCGGCAGCCCGGTGAGGCCGTCGCGGAAGCTTCGCCGCTGCAGCTCGGTCTCGACCTGGCGGAGCGAGCGGCGCAGGCGCGCCTCGAGCACCGAGAACAAGAGCCCGACGCCGAGGACGATGCACGAGCCGATCGACGCGAACAGCACCAGCGTCGTCGACGACACGCCGTCGGCGTGCGATGCCGCCGTCTGGTCGCCGATGCCGGCGGCGCCGAGGACGAGCTGCTGCGTCGCGACGACGGTGAAGCCGAACACCGCCGCCGACGTCGTCTGCCAGCCGAGCGTCGCCGGCTTGGTGCGGTCGCCGCCGCGGAAGAACGCGCCGAGCGCCATCATGCAGCCGCCGACGGCGCCGGCGAACGCGGCGACAAGCGGCAGGATCTGCCAGTCGACTCCGGGAACGAGGCCGAGCGGCGCGAGCGCGAGCGCGTGGGTGCCGACGACGCCGATGCCGAGCGCGACAGCGCCGAAGCCGACACGACCCGGCGTCGCGACGCGGCCGCTGACGGCACCGAAGCCGGCGAGCGCCGCGACCAGCGCCGCGGTCCAGACGCCGAGCGAGCCGAGTCCGTGGTAGCCGATCGCAAACGGCGGCGGCTCGGCGGCGAAACCGATCACCTGGCTCGACCAGACGCCGATCGCGGTCGCCGACGCCGCACCGAGCAGCCAGAGGGCGCCAGCGCGGGTGCGCAGGACGCGAACCCGGCGCGCGAGGTCGAACGCGACGTACGACGCCAGCGTGCTGACGCCGAGCGCGAGCACGAGCATCAGCAGCGTCGAGACGAACGACTGCGCGTCGAGAGGGATTGCCTGCTCCGGGGACATGGGTGGCCCATCGATGCCGCCGACGACCGGGCTGGCGGCCTTCCGATATCGACGGTGGGGAGCAGGACTTGAGTCGGCGCCGGGCCGCCTGGCGGGACGGCGGGGCGGGTGCCGGCAGGAGTTGGCGCCGGCGCGAAGCGGTCGATCAGTGGAGGACGAGCGGCTGCGGCATCAGCGACGTGAAGCGGCCGATGTACTCGTCGAGCTCTTCCTCGCTCGGCTCGTCTTCCATCAGCGCCTCGACGCCGGCCTGGAAGTGCTCGGCCATCGTTCCCTCGATGAAGATGTCCTTCTGCGCGAACTTGTCGACGATCTCGAAGGCGCCACGGCTCGCCTCGCCAGAGCCGGCGCCGCCATCGGCGGTCGGGATCTCGAAGAGGACGACGGTGAAGCTGTCCGAGTTGTAGAGCGTGTGCATGGCGGGATACCTGCGGTCCGGAGGCCGGATTGCAAGTCGGGTGGGCAACCCATGCGCCTGGAACGCCGTCCGCAGCGGTCGCGCCGACACCGCCGGGACGCGTCGGCCTCGCGTCCTACGGGTCGATGCGGTCGAGCAGAAGGTCGTATTCGGACGCGCCGGAAGCGTTGCGCAACGTGGCATGCGCCGGCAGGTACGAGCGCGCCGGGTCGAGCCAGATCTCGGCGGTCGTGTCGTTCGCCGTGCGGCCCTCGCGGACGAGCTTGACCGCGCTCACCGTGCCGCTGGCGGTCTCGACCGTTTCCTCGCCGGCGTAGCGCAGGCTCCAGATGCCGGCGTCGCCGCGCGCGCCGACCACCGCCATCGTGATCCGCGAGCCCTCGTGCAACAGCGCGGGATCGGCGGCGACGATCCCGGCGAGCTGGATCATCCAGCTCAGCCGGTCCTGGGCACCGGCGACGAGCGGCGACTCGGCCGTGGTCCCGGAAAACGTGATCCGGCCGCTGTCGCGGTTGAAGTTCGCCGCCTGCGCTGAGCGCCGCGCGCGCTGGTCGAGGAAGCGGACCGGCGCGAGGCCGTTGCCGTCGATCGCGCCTTCGCTGGTTTGCACGAGCAGCGTCAGGCCGGCGATCCGCGCCTCGAGGACGACGCGATAGGTGTCGCCGGCGGGCTGCCAGCGGATCTCGCCGTCGCCGCGCAGGAAGCCGCGGCGCACCTGGTAGTGGAGCGTCGCCGCCGGCGGCAACTGGGTCGGGTAGACCGGCGGCGCGCGGTCGCCGGCGCCTGGGATCGTCGGTAATGCAACGCTGCTCGCCTCGGTCGGCACGGCGGGCTCCGGCGCCGCGTTCGCGGCATCGGCAACCGCCGACGCCGCACTCGCCGGCTCAACCGCGGCGCGTTCGCTCGCGTTGCCATCCTGATCGAAAGAGCCTGCGCTCACTTGTGGTGCTGCTTGGGCGCGTTCCTCGGGCTCGGCCTTGGCCGTTGCCCGGACCTGCGGTCGCTGACGCCGCGGAGGCGCCGCCGCGATCGGCGCGGGCTCGGCAGCGGGCTCGGGCGCCGCCGCGGGCTCGACCGCGATCGTCCGCACCGAGAGCGGCATCGGCGCGGTCTCCGGCGCGCGCGTCGCCCAGCCGCCGAAGCCGTCGAGGAACGCGACGTGGAGCGCGACCGCAAGCGCTGCGCAGGCCACGAACGCGCGCGACTGGCGCCGTCGCGAGTCGAGCATCGACAATCGGCCTTCCGCCACCACCACGAACGTCCCGGACCTCGAACGATGAAGCTCGCCACCTACAAGGACGGCTCGCGCGACGGCCAGCTCGTCGTCGTCTCGCGCAACCTCGCGAGCGCCCACTATGCCAGCGGCATCGCGAGCCGGCTGCAGCAGGTCCTCGACGACTGGAACTTCCTGTCGCCGCAGCTCGAGGACCTTTCGGCCAGGCTCAACGACGGCAAGGCGAAGAGCGCGTTCGCGTTCGAGCCCGAGCGCTGCATGGCACCGCTGCCGCGCGCGTACCAGTGGGCCGACGGCTCGGCGTTCGTCAACCACGTCGAGCTGGTCCGCCGCGCGCGCAACGCCGAAATGCCGGCGAGCTTCTGGACCGATCCGCTGATGTACCAGGGCGGCAGCGACGACTTCCTCGGCCCGCGCGACGACATCGTCGCGGCGAGCGAGGACTGGGGGATCGACTTCGAATCCGAGGTCGCGGTCGTCACCGGCGACGTCGCGATGGCCACCGGCGCCGACGCCGCGATCGACAGCGTGCGGCTCGTCATGCTCGCCAACGACGTCAGCCTGCGCAATCTCATCCCCGCCGAGCTCGCCAAGGGCTTCGGCTTTTTTCAGAGCAAGCCGGCGACCGCGTTCAGCCCGGTCGCGGTGACACCGGACGAGCTCGGCGACGCCTGGCGCGGCGGCCGCATCCACCTCGACGTCGAAAGCACATGGAACGGCGAGCGCGTCGGCACCTGCAGCGCCGGCGAGGAGATGACGTTCCACTTCGGCCAGCTGATCGCGCACCTGTGCAAGACGCGCAACGCCCGCGCCGGCTCGATCGTCGGCAGCGGCACGGTGAGCAACAAGGACTGGTCGCGCGGCTACTCGTGCATCGCCGAGATGCGCGCGATCGAGACGATCGAGGGCGGCAAGCCGAAGACGCCGTTCATGCGCTTCGGCGACACGATCCGCATCGACATGAAGGACGCCGGGGGCGCGTCGATCTTCGGCGCGATCGAGCAGAAGGTCGCGAAGCTCTCGTCGCGGCGATGACGGCCGAGCTGCCGCGGTCGTTCAAGTTCGCGACGGTCTGGCTCGTCCTCGGCGCGCTCGTCTTCGTCGGCTGGCAGTGGCGCGAGCACGAGGCGCTGAAGACGACCTTCACGACCAGCGCCGACGGCATCGTCGAGATCCGGCGCGGCCCCGACGGCCACTACCACTGGCCGGGGCGGCTCAACGGCGAGCCGGTCGATTTCCTCGTCGACACCGGCGCGAGCGGCGTCGCGATTCCGGCCGAGCTCGCCGAGCGGCTCGGCCTCGCGAGCGAAGGCACGGTGCGCTCGAGCACGGCCGGCGGCTTCGTCACGGGGCGCGTCGTCCGCGGCGATCTCGTGCTCGACGGCGGCGTCCGTGCCGAGCGGATGCGCATGGTCGCGCTACCGCGCCTCGCGAGCCCGCTGCTCGGCATGGACGTGCTCGGCAGGCTCCACTGGCAGCAGCGCGACGGCGTGCTGCACATCGATCTCGGCAGCGCGCGCCAAGGCGAGCGCCGCGACTGAGGACGGCCTGACAGCGCGCCCCGCGAACACGGGGGTGCAGACGCAAGCGCCCGCGCGCACAGTGCGCCTTCTACAAAGGAGGACGGCAATGCGACTTTCCCCGAGGACTTGTGGAGCTCTCCTGACCCTCGCGGTCTTCACCGCGCCGGCCGGCGCGGCGCTCACCTTCGGCGACTTCGTCACCAGCGCCGCGATCAACGCCGTCGAAGGGCAGAACCAGACGATCGGCTTTGCCTACGCGGGCAACAAGTTCGTCGGCTCGGTGTATTTCGGCAGCAACAACAACCAGCTCTATTCGACCAACCTCAGCGGCGGCGGCGTCGCCAAGTTCGGCGCGCCGATCACGGGCTTCACGGGCGAGATCTACGTCACCGCCTCGCTCGGCATCGGCGGCTTCGGCCCGAATCGGGACATCTACACCGGCTCGGAGGCGGGCGGCGCCGTCTGGCGCATCTCGAACGACGGCACGTCGCAGGCGCAGTTCGCCGGCGCGGGCATCGCCGGCGGCGTGCGCAGCCTCGCGTTCGACCCCTACGGCTTGTACGGCAACCAGCTGATCGTCGCGACCAACGCGGGCAACGTCTACACCGTCAGCAACACCGGCGTGGCGACGCTGCTGGCCAACGTCGGCGAAGACGCCGAGGGCCTCAGCTTCGCGCCGCAGACGTTCGGCACCTTCGCGAAGGGGACGCTCTTCGTCGCGTCCGAAAGCAGCGGGTCGCTGCGCGCGATCGCTCCGGGCGGAACGAAGACGTCGATCATCGGCCCGGGCAGCGGCATCGCAGGCATCGCCGGCGCCGAGATGGTGAGCTTCGTGCCGCTCAATCTCGGCTCGAGCGGCAATCCGGTCGAAGGCTTCTACGCCGCGGCGTTCCCGAACAACATCCAGAAGGCCGATGCGTCGCAGTTCGCACCGTACCTCGGCGACGCGATCATCACGAGCGAGACCGGGCACGGCGTCTTCGACGTCCACTTCAACGGCAGCACGTTCGTCATCACGCAGATCGGCACGTTCCCGGCGCAGCCCGAGGACGGCATCTTCGTGACCGCCGACATCGTGCAGAACCCGGTTCCCGAGCCCGAGACCTACGCGCTCCTGCTCGCGGGCTTCGCCTCGATCGGTTTGGCGATGCGCCGTCGCCGTCGGGCGAGCGTCAGCTGACGACGCACGACCGCACCGAGCCCCGCTGCGGCGGGGCTTTTTGTTGCCGGCATCGCCCGGTGGGCTGTCCTGCGGCGAAGAACACAATCGGCCGCGGAGGATTCCGATGACCCGATCGATCGCGCGCCCGACGTCGACGCGCGTGCGCAGCGTGCTCGCCCACCTGCTCGCGCTCGTCGCGCTGCTCCTTGGGCCGTCGCCGCACGCCTTCGCGCAAGGCGCGCAGCAGTCGTGCCCGCCCGAGCCGACGCCGCCCGACGCGTCGCGCCTCGAGCGCGCGATGCGCACCGCGAAGGACCACGGCTTTCTCTGGCAGATCCGCCGCGATGGCCGCACCTCGTATCTCTACGGGACGATCCACCTCGCGCGCGCCGAGTGGATGTTCCCCGGCCCGCGCACGGCGGCGGCGCTGGCGGCGAGCGATACGGTCGCGCTCGAGCTCGACATGCTCGATCCCGACATGCAGGCGCGCATCGTCGCGGCGCTGCACGGTCGCGACGCGACACCGCTGCCGGAGCCGCTCGCGGCGCGCCTCGAACGGCGCTTCGTCGCCGAGTGCGTCGACGCCGCGACGATGCGCACGCTCGCGCCCGAGTTCCAGATCGCGACGCTGATGGTGCTCGCGGCGCGGCGCGACGGGCTCCATTCCGCGTACGCGATCGATCTCGTCCTCGCGGGCATCGCGCACAGTCTCGACAAGGTCACCGTCTCGCTCGAAACGCCGGAAGCGCAGGCCGCGACGCTGCGCATGCCGACGCCGGCGGCGACGATCGAGTTCGTGACGGCCGGCCTCGACGAGGTCGAGTCGGGCCGCGCGCGGCCGCTGCTCGTGCGCCTCGCGAAGGCATGGAGCGCGGCCGATCTCGCCGAGCTCGAAAGCTACGAGCGCTGGTGCGACTGCCTCCACACCGCCGCCGAGCGCGACGCGATGAAGCGCGTGCTCGACGACCGCAACCCGGTACTCGCCGGCGCGATCGAGAAGCTGCACGGCGGCGGCGAATCGGTGTTCGCCGCGGTCGGCAGCCTGCACATGATCGGCCCGAACGGCCTTCCCGCGCTGCTCGCACGGCGCGGCTTCAGCGTCGAGGCGGTCCGGTTCGATCGCTGAAGACGCGCCGCCGCGACCCGGCCACAATCGGCAGATACCAATGAGCGAGGAGACTTGGATGAGCGACATGTCCGGCTTCGGCAAACTCGTTCCCGGCTTCGACTTTCTGCAGAACCTCGTCAAGGGCGCCGGCAGCGCGCTGCCCGGCATCGGGCAATGGGTCGCACCGACGCTCGACCCCGCCGAGATCGAGAAGCGCATCAACGAGCTGCGCACCGTGCAGTACTGGCTCGAGCAGAACGCGCGCATGCTGGCGGCGACGATCCAGGCGCTCGAGGTGCAGCGGATGACGTTGACGACGCTGAAGACGATGAACGTGCCGATGGCCGAGCTCACCGAGTCGCTGAAGATCCGGCCCGCGCGTCCCAAGGAGCCGGCGCCGCTGGCGATGAAGAGGGAGCCGGCGCCGCCGGCAGCGAAGAAGGAGCCCGCGAAGTCGCAAGCCGCCGTCGACCCGATGCAGTGGTGGGGCGCGCTCACGACGCAGTTCGCGCAGCTCGCGACGAACGCGATGAAGGACACCGCCGCCGACGCCGCCAAGGCGCTCGCCGGCGGCATGGTCAAGCAGTCGCTCGACATCGCCGGCCAGGCGATGAAGTCGGCCGCCGGCGCACCGGCGCGCGCGCTCGCGAGCGCCGCGGGCAAGGCCGCGGGCGGCACCACGGCAGCGAAGCGCAAGCGCGCGAAGCCGTCGCGCGCCCGCACGAAGAGCGTCGCCGCGACGACGTGACCACGCGATGAACGCACCGTTGCCGGCCGCAGCGACGCGCACGGCACCCGACCGCGAGCGCCGCCAGGCCGAGGTCGTCGCCGCGCTCGGCCGCGTCCTGCCGGCGCACGCGCTGCTCTGGCGGCGCGAAGAGACGGTTCCGTACGAGTGCGACGGCCTCACCGCCTACCGCGAACAGCCGCTCGCGGTGGCGCTGCCCGAGAGCGAACGGCAAGTCGCCGACGTGCTCGCGACCTGCCATCGCCTCGAGGTGCCCGTCGTCGCGCGCGGCGCCGGCACGGGCTTGTCCGGAGGCGCGTTGCCCGACCCGCTCGGCGTGACCCTCAGCCTCGCGAAGTTCAACAAGATCGTCGCGATCGATCCGAAGGCTCGAACAGCGACCGTGCAAAGCGGCGTCCGCAACCTCGCGATCAGCGAAGCCGCGGCGCCGCATCGCCTCTTCTACGCGCCCGACCCGAGCAGCCAGATCGCGTGCACGATCGGCGGCAACGTCGCCGAGAACTCGGGCGGCGTGCATTGCCTCAAGTACGGCCTGACGCTGCACAACGTCTTGAAGGTGCGCGGCTTCACCGCTGCGGGCGAGCCGGTGACGTTCGGCGGCGACGCGCTCGACGCGCCCGGGCTCGACCTGCTCGCCGCCGTCATCGGCAGCGAAGGCATGCTCGCCGTCATCTTCGAGGTCACTGTGCGGCTCTTGCCGATGCCCGAGACGGCGCGCTGCATCATGGCGAGCTTCGACGACGTCCGCCACGCCGGCGATGCGGTCGCGGCGATCATCGCCGCCGGCATCATCCCTGCTGGCCTCGAGATGATGGACAAGCGCATGACCGCGGCGGTCGAGAGCTTCGTCCACGCCGGCTACGACCTCGATGCCGCCGCGATCCTGCTCTGCGAGAGCGACGGCACGGCGGCGGCGGTCGAGCACGAGGCCCAGCGCATGGCCGACGTCCTCGCCGCGTGCAACGCGACGCGGATCGAGGCGAGCGAGAACGAGGCGCAGCGCCTTCGCTTCTGGAGCGGCCGCAAGAACGCGTTCCCGGCGAGCGGCCGCATCAGCCCCGACTACATGTGCATGGACTCGACGATCCCGCGCAGGTGCCTCGCCGACATGCTGACGGCGATCGCCGCGATGGAGGCCAAGCACGAACTCCGCTGCGTCAACGTCTTCCACGCCGGCGACGGCAACCTGCATCCGCTGATCCTGTTCGACGCCAACGATGCCGACGAGCTGCACCGCGCCGAGGCGTTCGGCGCCGAGATCCTCGAGCTCAGCGTCGCGATGGGCGGCACCGTCACCGGCGAGCACGGCGTCGGCGTCGAGAAGCTGTCGTCGATGTGCGTGCAGTTCTCGCCCGCCGAGCGCGAGCGCATGGCCGACGTCAAGCGCGCCTTCGATCCGGCCGGCCTGCTCAACCCCGGCAAGGTGCTGCCGACGCTCGCGCGCTGCGCCGAGTACGGGAAGATGCACGTCAAGCGCGG
>Ga0207675_100000161_pt1 | contig 59262 bp, 50 predicted proteins | sample KBSSwiS42_FD_184305 | JGI IMG/M metagenome (GOLD analysis project Ga0207675, IMG submission 184305) | Switchgrass rhizosphere microbial communities from Kellogg Biological Station, Michigan, USA - KBS Switchgrass S4-2 (SPAdes) (version 2) | ecosystem: Host-associated > Plants > Roots >...
GCCCGTGGTCGTGTACTGCGCGTACGGTTTCCATGTGGGCTGCAAAACCGCGATCAAGCTGCGCGAAGCCGGGTTTGACGCGAAGTACATGAACAGCGGGCATTCAGGCTGGAGGGCGATCGGCCATCCGATTTTGACGCACAGCGCGTGAGCGCAGTTTTCACCGCCGTCGTGCTTTTCGCGTACGCGGGATTTGCATTCGCGTATCGTCCGTTCGATTCGACGGATGCCGATGTAGCTAAGGCGGGCGAGCTCGAGATCGAGCTCGGACCCGTGCAGTGGCTGCGGGAAAACGGAAAGCGTTTCCTGCAAGCGCCGGCCGTGATCGCGAACTTCGGACTGGAGCGCAGCCGTGAGCTGGTAATCGAGGGCCGGCACGAGGTGGCGCTCGACGCCGACGCAAACGAGCACCGCTCGGCCCTCGTGGACAACGCTGTCTCCATCAAGCAGGTGCTGCGGCAGGGCGTGCTCCAGGACGAGCCCGGGCCGAGCGTCGCCACGGAGTACGGCGTGTTGCTTCCCGACGTGCACGGCGTGCACGGCACCGGCGCGTCGGTGGCCGGAATCCTCTCGCAGCGCGGGGGCGCTGGAACGGTGCACCTGAACGGCGTCCTTTCATGGACGAGGGAACACGAGCCGGGCCTTTTCCTCGGTGCGATTTTCGAAGGCCCATATTCGTGGCGGGTACGTCCGGTTGCCGAGGTCTTTACCGATCAAGCGCGCAGCAGCACGCGCGTGAACTCCGGCCTCCTCGGGGCCATCTGGCGGGTGCGCGACGGGCTTTCGTTCGACGTTGGAGTGCGCTCGGCCAAGGCCGGCGATGACCAGACCCACGAAGTCCGGCTCGGCCTGACGTGGGCGTTTGTCTTCAAGAAGTAGCCGTGAGGAGACCGTTATGAAAGCTTCATCGATTACCGTTTCGCAGCTTCGCTCCGAGCTCGCCGGAGGAAATGCGCCCATCGTCATCGACGTCCGCCGCCAGCCGGCTTTCCTGGATTCCGATGCGACGATTGCCGGAGCGCTCCGCCGCGAGCCCGAGCAGGTGCGCGCCTGGGCGAGGACTCTGCCGAGCGCCGATGCAGTGGTGGTCTACTGCGTGCGCGGGCACGAGGTAAGCCAGAACGCCGCTGCGGCACTGAGCGAGACCGGCATCGCGGCACGCTACCTGGAAGGTGGCATTGAGGGATGGAAGGCGGTGGAAGGCGCGCTGGACGCCAAGCCGAGGAGCGGCTCGACGCGCTGGGTCACGCGCGAGCGTCCGAAGATCGATCGGATCGCGTGCCCCTGGCTGGTCGCCCGCTTCGTCGACCCTGGCGCGGAATTTCACTACGTGCCGTCGAAGGAAGTGCTTCAGGCAGCGAAGGAGCGGGACGCTGTCCCGTACGACGTCCCTGGCGTTCATTTCACCCATGACGGCGAGCTCTGCAGCTTCGATGCCTTCCTCAAGCATTACCGCCTGACTGATCCCGCGCTCGCGGGCCTCGCCGTGATCGTGCGCGGCGCCGACACCGCGCGGCTCGACCTCGCACCGCAGGCCGCGGGCCTCGCGGCGATCTCCCTCGGCCTGTCGCGCAACTTCCAGGACGACCACGAAATGCTGAAGCAGGGCATGGTCATGTACGACGCGCTTTACACCTGGTGCAAGCAAGGAAAGGAAGAGGTACACACATGGAATCCGCAGGCCTATCGCCAAGGTTGATCGCCGCTCTGCTGCTGGCCATGGCACTTCCATCGACATATGGCGCGGGTGAACCGGTGCTCGAAGCGGTCGCGACGATCGAGATGCCCGGCGTCAAAGGCCGCATCGACCATCTCTCGGTCGACCTGAAACGGCACCGGCTGTTCGTTGCCGCGCTCGGCAACAACACCGTCGAAGTCGTCGACACCGAGCATCACCGCCACGAGAAGAGCCTGCCAGGCTTCGAAGAGCCGCAGGGCGTGCTCTATCTGCCCGATCCGGATCGCCTGTACGTGGCGAACGGCAACGGCGAGCGCCTCGATATCCTCGACGGCAACTCGTTCGCGCCGGTGAAACGCATCGCCAAGCTCCCCGACGCGGACAACGTGCGCTACGACGCCGGCGCTGGAAGAGTCGTCGTCGGCTATGGCAAGGGGGCGCTCCAGATGCTTGACCCCGCCTCGGGCGAAGCAGCGGGCGAGATTCGCCTGCCGGCCCATCCGGAGTCGTTCCAGCTCGAGCGCAACGGTGCCCGGATCTTCGTTAACGTGCCCGATGCGCGGCAGATCGCGGTGCTCGATCGTTCCAAACGCACGCTCGAAGCGGCCTGGGAAGTACCGGGCGCCCGGTCCAATTTCCCCATGACGCTCGACGAGGCCGGGCGGCGTCTTTTCGTCGGCGCTCGCTCGCCCGCGGTGATGCTGGTCTACGACACCGGCAGCGGCAAGGTCGTCGCGAAGCTGCCGATCGGCGGCGACACCGACGATCTTTTCTACGATCCGAAGCGCAAGCAGGTGTACGTCATCTGCGGAGAAGGGCGCGTGGATGTGTTCCGGCAGGACGACGCCGACCACTATTCCCAGGCGGGCAGCGTCGGCACGGCGGCGCGTGCGCGCACCGGCCTCTTCGTGCCCGAAGAGGGCCGGCTCTATGTCGCCGCGCCGGCGGTGGACAAAGCTTCCGCCCGCATCCTGGTATACCGGGCTCGATGACTAACCCGCCAGCGCCGGTCTATTCGCTGTGGCAGATGGTCGGCTACATGGCGAAGCTCGGCACGATCGGGTTCGGCGGTCCGGTCGCGCTCGTGGGCTACATGTACCGGGACCTCGTCGAAGACCGCAAGTGGATCTCGGAGGCGGACTACAAAGAGGGCCTCGCGCTCTCGCAACTGATGCCGGGCCCGCTCGCGGCGCAGCTCGGGATCTACCTCGGCTACGTGCATTACGGAGTCACGGGCGCGACGCTGGCTGGAATTGCTTTTGTGCTGCCGTCCTTCGTCATGGTCGTGGCGCTCGGGGCGGCATACGTCGCGTACGGCGGGCTGACGTGGATGCAGGCAGTGTTCTACGGCGTCGGCGCCGCGGTGATCGGAATCATCGCGCTTAGCGCCTACAAGCTGACAACGAAAAGCATCGGCAAGGACAAGCTGCTGTGGGTCATCTTTGCCGTCGCCGCAGCCTTCACCATCGCCACCGAAGCGGAGAGCGTGTGGGTCTTCCTGGTCGCGGGCGTCCTGGTGTGGCTCGTCCGCGCCCCGCCTCGGCGTTGGTTCCCCAAGAGCGGCAACGCCGGCGTCCTCGGGTTGCCGATGCTGGCAGATCACGCTTCTACCGCATGCGTGGTGGGCGCCACGCTCGACTGGTCGGTGCTCGCCCAGATCGGCATCTTCTTCGCGGAGGCGGGCGCGTTCGTGTTCGGCAGCGGCCTCGCGATCGTTCCCTTTCTATATGGTGGGGTGGTCAATCAGCATCACTGGCTCACCGAGCGGCAGTTCGTCGACGCCGTGGCGGTGGCGATGATCACGCCGGGGCCGGTGGTCATCACGGTGGGTTTCATCGGCTATCTCGTCGCCGGCTTCGCCGGGGCAGTAGTCGCAGCGCTCGCCACCTTTCTGCCCTGCTACCTTTTCACCATCATCCCGGCGCCGTACTTCCGCAAGCACGGCCGCAAGCCGGCGATCATCGCCTTCGTCGACGGCTGCACCGCCGCCGCTATCGGTACCATCGCGGGCGCCGTCGTGGTGCTCGGCAAGCGCTCGATCACCGACGTGCCCACGGCGCTCGTCATGGCGGTCACCCTCGTGCTGCTGTGGAAGGTCAAGAAGATTCCGGAGCCCGTGATCGTCGCGCTCGCCGCGCTCGTCGGGCTCGTACTGTATCCGCTGATGAAAGCCTGAAACGGCGGCGCATATCTTGCTGGAGAGGGAACACGCCTTCCAGGAGCACGTCATGAAAATCCGCCTCATTGCCGCCGCGATCGCCTCGGGCTTCATTGGATTGAGTGCGCAGAGCCTTGCTCAGTCGAATGCGGACCGGGGCGCTGGTGGCCTCGCGCAACCCGACAAGGGCAGCACCTTTACGCACGGCGAATCGAAGCGCTGCGAAAGCATGAGCGGCGCAGACAAGGATCAGTGCGACAGAGAAGAGGCCACGAAGACGGAAGGAGACGCTTCGCAGGCCTCGCAGCCCGCTGCGAGCGAGCGCAGCTCGGCCGGCTCATCCACTGGTGGAGGCAGCTTTACGCACGGCGAATCGAAGCGCTGCGAAAGCTTGACTGGCGCAGACAAGGAGCAGTGCGACAAGGAGGAGGCGACGAAGACTCAAGGAGATGCGGCGCGGGATGCGTCGAAGTAGCGTCGTTTGTGTCCGTTCGCAGCTCGCGCGCCGCTCGTAGACCGAGCTGCCAACACGAGCGTCGGGCGTGAGCGTCGGGGCGACTGTGCGCAGCCGTACAGACGCTGCCCGGAGCACGACTGAGGATTGTTGTCCGCATATTGGGTATCGAACTCTTAGGAGGCGCACATGACGTTCAGATCGAGCATTCTCGGCGCGACAGTGGGCGCGACCGCGTGCACGCTGCTTCTTGCCGGTTGCTCCGGCGGCAGCTACTACATGGTACGGCAGCCCGGGGCGGCAACGCCGTACTACACCACCGGGATCGAAAGAGCCGGCAACTACGCGGTCCAGTTCAAGGACGGAAGAACTGGTAGCGACGTCGTGCTGCAAAACTCGGAAGTCACGAAAATCTCCCAGGAAGACTACACGAGGGGAATCACGACTCCCGTCCCGGCGCCGACCGTGGGTGCCGTCGCCCCGGTGCCGTCTGCTGCCACGGTCACGGTGCCAGTTGTTACCGCGGCACCGCCTGCTGCCGTCCCGTTGCCAGAGGCTGCTCCAGCCGCTGCCGGCGCGTCGGCGCCGACTCCGCAGGGAACGTCGAAATAACGTTTCCTAGAGGAACCTGACGCGCCCGGTCTTCAGCTCGTAGACCGCGCCGACGAGCTTCAGGATGCCTTCGGCTATGCGCGCCTTGCCCTCGGGCGTTTCGCGCAGCTGCCGGATCGACCAGCGCACGTTGGCTTCGACTGCGGCCTTCATCTGCGCGTCCGCGCTTCGACCCGGACGCAGGCTCTCGAGCCCGGGAAGGATCCGCTTCAGGAGCAGAGCGATGCGCCGGCGCTCGCGCGCGCCTTCGAACTTGGCGGCGAGCGCCGCCTGGACCGCGCCGCAGCCTTCGTGCCCCAGCACGACGAAGAGCGGCGTGTGCAGGTGGACGGCGGCGTACTGCAGCGTACCCATGACTTCCGGCGAGATGACGTTGCCGGCCACGCGAACGATGAAGAGCTCGCCGAAGCCCGCGTCGAACAGAAGCTCGGGCGGGACGCGTGAATCGCTGCAGCCGATGATCGTGGCGTAGGGCTGCTGTCCTTTCGCCAGGGCGGCGAGAACTTCCTTCTTCACGGTCGGGAAGCGCGCCTTGCCGCGCACGAAGCGCTCGTTCCCGGCCTTGAGCCGCGCCAATGCCTGGGTTGCCGTATACATATATGTATGCGGGAGTCTAGAGGCCCACGACGGGTCCAGCAGTTGGACCAAAGTCCCATGGCCCGCGCGCGGGCACGTTCCTAGAATCGGCCTCCATGAAGCGAGCCGTGCTGGCAGCGCTGCTGGGCTTCGCCATCCCGCTCGAGGCTCATGCGGAGGAGGGCTGGACCTTCTCGCTGACGCCCTATCTCTGGCTGCCCAACATCAACGGCAGCCTGAAGTACGCCATCCCGCCCGGGGGTGGGGCGAGGCCGGAGGTCGACACCGGCCCGAACAACTACCTCGAGAACCTGAGCTTCGCGCTCATGCTCGCGGGAGAGGCGCGCAAGGGAAAGTGGTCGGCGTTCACCGACCTCATCTACCTCGACTTCGACAGCGAGAAGAGCGCGGTGAAGGCGGTGAACTTCGGCGGCGACCGCGTCAGTACGTCGCTCGGCGGGAGCACCAGGTCCTCGCTCACCGGCGTGGCGTGGACCTTCGGCGGCGGCTACACCGCGGTGGAGGGACCGAAGCACCGCCTCGACCTTCTAGGCGGCCTGCGCTATTTCGGCCTGAAGGCATCGAGCGACTGGCAGCTCAGCGCGGCGGTGAGCGGGCCGAACAGCCAGACGTTCGCCGCGTCGGGGAGCATCTCGCAGCGGGAGGATCTGTGGGATGTGATCGTCGGTTTGCGCGGCCGGCTGAAGCTGGGCGACGGTGCCTGGTTCCTCCCGTACTACGTGGACTTCGGCACGGGCTCTTCGGAGCTCACCGCGCAGGCGCTCGCGGGCGTGGGCTACGCGTTCAAGTGGGGCGAGATCGTCGCCACCTACCGCTACGTGCTGTATGACATGGGGGACGACAAGCTGCTGCAGGACATCCGCTTCGCCGGTCCGGCGATCGGCGCGACTTTCCGCTTCTAGGTTCTCCCGTTCACCAGGTCTGCGCTCACGGAATAGCCTGCAGGTCGATCATATGGGTCGCCGGAGTTTGAGGAATGCGCGGCCGCAGAAACGGCTTTTCCGCCGCCACGTGACAACCGAGGCACTGAGACATCATTTGCCGGTACGACGGTTCGAATGCGGTCGCATCCTTCGCTGCAACCGCCTGCCTGATATCGGCAAGCCCCGACGCCTCGATTCCCTCCAGGATCGGTCGCAGATCGAGTTCCTGGCTCGAAGACAAGCGACGCATGGGGCGGTTGCGCACTGCAGCCATGATGTGAGCCTGGTCGGCGAGCAGTCGTTTGTAGGGTCTCCACCTCTGCTTTCAGCGCATTAAGCTCGGATGGGTCGCCCGCACGCTGCGCACGGGCATAAGTGGCTGTGAATGCTCGATGAGTCCACCGACCATTTTTCTTGACGTTCGCGTGGTGGTACCTGGGATCGGCATAGGGTGAATTGACCAATTCACGCGCCTCATTCAGCATCCGGGCGCCCATGACATCAGCCAGCGAAGTTTTCATTGCATTCCTCAAGCTTGGGCTGACTTCGTTCGGGGGACCCATCGCGCACCTCGCATATTTCCGGCGCGAGTTCGTCGAACGCCGAAATTGGCTCGACGATGTGCAGTTCGGGCAACTCCTCGCGCTTTGTCAATTTCTACCCGGTCCTGCGAGCAGTCAGCTTGGCTTCAGTCTTGGCCTGATACGCGCGGGTTGGGGCGGGGCGCTCGCGGCGTTTGCAGCGTTCACGTTGCCATCCGCGTTGCTGCTATTCGCATTCGCGACGCTGCTGCCTCAGATTTCCGGCGCGATTGGAGATGCCGCTATTCATGGCCTCAAGCTGGTCGCGGTCGTCGTGGTGGCGCATGGTGTGCTCGGCATGGCGCGCCAGTTGTGCCCCGACGCTACGCGGGCCGGCATCGCAACGCTCGCTGCTGCTCTGGTCCTCGTATCCGGCGCGCCATGGACTCAGCTCGTTGTCGTCGCGTTTGGTGCGGTGGCGGGCCTCGCATTGTGTCGAAGTGTTCCGCCGATACCCGGCGGAGGATTGAATGTCCGCTATCGCGCGACGGTCGGTTGGATCCTGCTTGCGGTGTTTGCGGTGTTGCTGCCCGGATTGCCACTCCTGGCGCGCGGCAGCGAAGGGCTGCCCGCGGTCGCGGCGGCGTTCTACCGCGCCGGCGCGTTGGTATTTGGGGGCGGTCACGTAGTTCTGCCGCTGCTACAGGATGCGGTCGTCAATCCCGGATGGATCTCGCCGGACGAGTTTTTAGCCGGATATGGCGCCGCGCAAGCCGTGCCGGGCCCGATGTTTACTCTGGCGAGTTATCTCGGCGCGCGTCTGCCGGGAACGCAGGGCGGGCTGGTGGGCGCGTCGATCGCTCTGATCGCGATTTTCCTTCCAGGGTTGCTTCTCGTGGCGGGTGCGCTTCCGCTATGGCGCTCTATCGCCGGACATCGGGCTGCTGCGTCCGCCATTGCAGGGGTGAACGCAGCCGTCGTCGGGTTACTCGGAGCCGCGCTATACGACCCGGTGTGGACGAGCGCCGTGCTTGGTCCTGCCGACGTCGCGACAGCGCTCATCGGCTTTACGCTGCTCGCCGCTTGGCGCGTCTCCGCGATTTTCGTCGTGGTCTGGTGCGTTGCGGCAAGCATGTTGTCCGCTCTCGTGATCTAGATGCCTGCCGTCTCATTCGCCGAGGCGCACAGCGGACTCCGGGACAAACGAAAGGACCAAGGCGCTGGGCGCGAGCGCCTCGGTTTCCGCAGTTTCGCCAGACCTACCGCCCGATTCTGACCAGCGTGACCTCGTTGGTCAGGCTGTTGGCGAGCACGAAGTCGCCTTCGCCCGTGACGTCGGTGTTGCGCACGATGTTGCCGCCGCCCGGAATGGTCCAGGTCTGGAACTTCTCGCTCTTCGGATCGAAGCGCACCACGGTGTTCGGCGAAGCCTCCGACTCGCTGTACCAGATCACGTTCCTGATCGACGAGATGCCGTAGGGCGCGGACTTCGGTCCGCTGGGCGAGGGCCATTCCTTCACCTGGCCGGTCCTGGGATCGAGTCTGCCAAGATAGCCGCGCGAGTAGTCGGTGTACCAGACCATGTCGTCGCCGCTAATGGCGACGCGACGCGGCCGCGATGCCGGGTCGGGCAGCGTGTACTCCTTGATCTCGAGCGTCTTGGGATCGACCCGCGCGACCCGGTTGGTGCCGAACTGAACGACGAAGACATTGCCCTTCGAATCGAGCGCCATCCCATACGGCCGTGACTTCGCCGTCGGCGGCGTGAGGAGCTTGATCTCTCCGGTTTTCGGATCGAGCCGGCCGATGCGGTTGGCGTTCTGCACCGTAAACCACAGGATGCCGCTCTTGTCGAAGATGAGCGTGTGCGGATCCTTCGCTTCCGGGTCCGGCATCTTGTACTCGGTGACTTGGCCGGACTTCGGATCGAGCTTACCGACGAGCGCTCCGGTGTTGCCCGTGTACCAGATGTTGCCGGCCTTGTCTTCGACCAGGCCGTGCGGTCCCGAGTGCGCGGTCTTCAGCGGGTATTCCTTCACCGCGCCGGTCTTCGGGTCGACCCGGCCGAGCGCGTTCACCATCTGCCCGGTGTACCAGAAAGAGCCATCGCGCGCGGCGAGCGGGTCGTGCGGGCGCGAGCCCGGCGTCGCCACCTGCCAAGCTTGCATCGAGACCTTTGTCGGGCCGGGCACCAGGGCGGCGTCGGGCCTGCCTTTCACCGGATAGGTCTTCGAAAGGTAATCGGTCATGGCCGGGAGCTGCTCGGCCTGGATGGGCGCGCCATGGTTCGCCATCATGCGCAGGACCGTTTTCCAGCCTTCGGGCGTATAGCCGGACCCGACGCGGGCGCTCAGCGCATGGCAGCTGTTGCATTGAGCGTCGACGATCGCCTTGCCCTCGGGAGACTGGGCCCACGCCGAGGCTGTGCAAGCGAGGAATGCGGACGCGATCGCGGTGAGGCGGACGGGATGGCGGTTCACGGCGGAGCCTCTTGCGGTGAAATGAAGGGGCCTTCATCCTATGCCGAACGTCCGAGTAGGTAAACTGACGGCGCAAAACCGGAGACACACCCCGTGACGAGATGGCTCCTCGCCGCTGTGCTTGCCCTGTTTTCTTTGCCCGGGCTACCCCAGGCGTTCCCGGAGCGTCCTGTCCGCATCATCGTGCCGCTCACGCCGGGAGGCTCGCCCGACACCATCGCGCGCGCGATCGCGCAGGGCCTGCAAGGAGTCTGGCCGCACCCGGTGGTGGTGGAGAACCGTCCCGGCGGGAGCCAGAACATCGGCTCCGACCTGGTCGCGAAGAGCCCACCCGACGGCTACACGTGGCTGCTCGCACCCGACAACGTGTTCTCGGTCAACCCTTATCTCACGAAGCCGCCGTTCGATCCGCTCGCCGATCTCGCGCCGGTCACGCAGGTAGCGCGTATCGCGTTCCTGCTGGTTGTTCCTTCAACCCTTCCCGTAGGTTCAGTGCAAGAGCTCGTCGCCTATGCCAAGGCGCATCCCGGCGAGCTGAACCACGGCTCCTCCGGCAACGGCAGCCCGCAGCATCTCGGCGCGGTGATGTTCCAGAGCCTGACCGGCACGAAGATGAACCACGTGCCGTACAAGGGCGCCGCGCCGGCGGTGGCCGACCTGCTGCCGGGCCGCATCCAGGTGTGGATCGGCGCAGCCAACACGCTGCTTCCGCACATCCGGGACGGGAAGCTAAAGCTCCTCGGCAGCACCGCGCCGGAACGCTTCGCCAGCCTTCCCGGCACGCCGACGATCGCGGAGGCGGGCGTGCCGGGGTATGCGCTGGATCCGTGGCTTGGCCTGTTCGTGGCGGCCAGGACGCCGCAAGATATCGTGACGCGCATCAACGCCGAGGTGGTGAAGATCCTCGGCGGCGCGGAGCTCAAGGCGCGCCTCGGCGCGCAGGGCATCGAGCTCGTGACCAATTCGCCGGCTGAATTCGCGCGCTTCATCCGCGAAGACAACGCGAAGTGGGGCAAGATCATCAAGGACGCCGGCATCAAAGGAGATTGAGCGTGGCGCAGGAAAGTCCGGTTTCGGTTTTTTCTCAAGACGACGTCTGGGGCAGCGACGCCGTGGCGGCGATGCTGCGCGCGCTCGACATCCCGTACCTCGCGCTCAATCCGGGGGCCAGCTACCGCGGCCTGCACGACAGCATCGTCAACTACCTCGGCAACGAGCGCCCGCAGATGCTGCTCTGCCTGCACGAGGAGGCGGCGGTCGCGATCGCCCACGGCTACGCCAAGGCCTCGGGGCGCATGATGGGCGCGGTGCTGCACTCCAACGTCGGCCTGATGCACGGCTCGATGGCGATCTTCAACGCGTGGTGCGACCGCGTGCCGATGCTCGTCCTGGGCGCGACCGGGCCGTGGGACGCGGCGCGCCGCCGGCCGTGGATCGACTGGATTCATACCGCCTCGGACCAGGGCGCGCTGGTGCGCGACTACACCAAGTGGGACAACCAGCCCGCGTCGGTGCCCGCGGCCTACGAAGCGCTGATGCGCGCGGCGCAGATGGCGAACACCGCGCCGCGCGGCCCGACGTACATCAACCTCGACGCCGCGCTGCAGGAAGCGAAGATCGGCCCGCTGCCGGCGCTTCCCGATGTTGGCCGCTTCAGACCGCCTCTCCCTGTATTCCCCAATGAACAATCCCTGAAGGAAGCGGCGCAGCTGCTCTCGAACGCGAAGAATCCCGCGCTGCTGATCGGCCGCGTGAGCCGCGACCTCGATGCGTGGAAGGCGCGCGTCGTGCTCGCCGAGAAGCTGCAGGCGAAGGTGTTCACCGACATCAAGACGCCCGCGGCGTTCCCGACCGACCATCCGCTGCATGCAGCGCCCCCGGCGACCTTTCCCGACGGGGCGCTATTGAAAGAGGCGGATGTGGTGCTGTCGCTCGACTGGGTCGACACCGCGGGCACGCTGAAGGCGGCTTGGGGCGACGCGCCGATCGGCGCGAAGGTGATCCGGGTCTCGGTCGATGCGCACGTTCATCGCGGCTGGAGCTCCGACTACCAGGGCCTGCCGCCATCGGACGTCTACTTGATGTGCGAGCCCGACGTGGCCGTACCGTTTCTCATTGACGCCGTGCGTACGCGACCGGCCGCCGTTTCAGCCAGGGTCGAACCCAAGCTCGAAGAAGACAAAGCTGTGACGATCCGAGCCCTGGCGCGGGTGTTCAACGAGCTCACCCAGGGCATGGAGGTGTGCCTCTCCAAGCTGCCGCTCGGGTGGAACGGCGCCTATCGCCACTTCAGGCACCCGCTCGACTATCTCGGCGCCGACGGCGGCGGCGGCGTGGGCGCGGGGCCCGGCCTCACCGTCGGCGCGGCGCTCGCGCTCAAGGGGAGCGGCCGCATGGTGGTCGGCATCGTCGGCGACGGCGACTTCCTCATGGGCAACACCGCGCTTTGGACCGCGACGCACTACCGGCTGCCCTGCCTCTTCCTCGTTGCCAACAACCGCTCCTTCTATAACGACGAGCTGCACCAGGAGCGCGTCGCGAAGACCCGCGGCCGCCCGGTCGAGAACAAGTGGATCGGCCAGCGCATCGACGAGCCCGACATCGACCTCGCCATGATGGCGCGCGCGCAGGGGGCGGTGGGCATCGGGCCGGTCAGAGAGCTTTCACAACTCCGCTCTGCAGTGGAGGAGGGCATCAAGAAAGTCAAAAGCGGAGAAGTCTGCGTAATCGACGTGCGCGTCATGCCGGGCTACGACAGCGCCGCGCACCCCACGCCGGCCGCGGCGTCCCGGCGCTAGGCGAAGGCGCCGCCTGGCATCGGCGTTCGCGTACCGCGACTTCAGGTGGCTGTGGACGAGCTCGCTCCTTTCCTGGTCGGGCCAGTGGATCCAGCAGGCGGCGCTCGGCTGGGTGGTCTATGAGATCACCGCCTCGGGTGCGCTGCTCGGCGCGGTGATGGGCGCACGCGCGGTGCCGATGTTCCTGCTCGCGCCGCTCTCGGGCGTCGCCGCCGAGCGCTGGGACCGGCGGCGGCTGCTGCAGGGAAGCCAGATTCTCGCCGCCGCCGTGTCGCTCTCCTTCGGCGTGGCGCTCGCGCTCGGCATCGTGAGCGTGTGGATGCTCTTCGCCTTCACCGTGCTGATGGGCTCGGCGAACGTGCTCGACCGGCCGGCGCGGCTCACCACGGCCTTCGAGCTCGTGGCGCGCGCCGACGCCGTGAAGGCGGTGGCGATGAACACCATGGGCTTCTCGATGATGCGCGTCTTCGGCCCGGCGATCGCCGGCTTCCTCATCGCTTCGCTCGGCGCGGCCGGCAGCTTCTTCATCCAGGGCGTGCTGTACGCCGCCGCCGCGGCGATGGTGCTCATGGTGACGTTTCCCGCGCGTCGCGCGGCGCCCGCAGGGCGTTCGGCGTTCGCGCAGATGCTGGAGGGACTGCGCTTCGCGGCGAACGACCCGCGCACGCGCCTGCTCGTGTTCCTCGGTGCGCTGCCGTACTTCCTGCTGGTGCCGGTGTGGGGCACGCTGCTGCCGATCTACGCCAAGGACGTCTTCGTCGCCGGGCCGCAGGGGCTGGGGTGGCTCCTCACCGGCGTGGGCGTCGGCGGCACGCTGGGCGGCCTCGCCGCCAACGCGCTCGCGCGCGCCGAGCGCCAGGCGCTGATCCAGGCGGGCTGGATCGTGCTGATGGGCCTGGCGATCCTCGGCCTCGCGGCGAGCCCGACGCTCGCGGCGGCGCTCGCCTGCGGCGTGATCGGCGGCGCGGCCGAGATGGCGCACACCGCGAGCAACATGGCGATGCTGCAGATGAACGCGCCCGAGGAGATGCGCGGGCGCATCTCGAGCCTCACCATGCTCTACCCGGCGATGATCTCGGTCGGCGCCTTCGTCGCCGGTCCGCTTTCGGATTTTCTCGGCGTTCGCGGCGCTTCGATCGCGCTCGCCGCGACCGCCATCGCCGCCATCGCGATTCTGTACCTTTCTTCGGCCCTGCTCAGGGAGATGCGCTTCAGATGAAAACCAGGAAAACCGGTTCGCGGCGCGTCGCCGCCAGCGCGGCGCTGATCGAAGACCTCGTCGCCGGCAGCCGCATCCTCGCCGACCAAGGCGTGCTGGACGCCTACGGCCACGTCAGCGCGCGCAGCGACAAGCGCCCCGAACGCTTCATCATGTCGCGCTCGCGCGCGCCGGCGCTCGTGACCGCGGCCGACCTCATGGAGCTCGACGCCGACAGCGAAGCCGTGGCCGGCGACGAGCGCAAGGGATTCATCGAGCGCTACATCCACGGCGAGATCTACCGCAAGCGGCCCGAGGTCATGGCGATCGTGCACAGCCACGCGCCCTCGGTGATCCCGTTCGGCGTCACCAAGACGCGCCTGCGCCCCATCTACCACATGGGCTCGTTCCTCTGGTCGGGCGCGCCGGTGTGGGACATCCGCAAGGTGCGCGACGACAACGACATCCTGGTGCGCGACCGCCCGCTCGGCGCCGCGCTCGCCGAGGCGCTCGGCGGCTGCGCCTGCGTGCTGATGCGCGGCCACGGCATGACCGTGACCGGCGACAGCGTCCAGGAGGCGGTGTTTCGCGCCATCTACACCGAGATGAACGCGCGCCTGCAGCTCCAGGCCGAGACCCTCGAGGGGCCGATCCAGTTCCTGAGCGACACCGAGGGCAAGCGCTCCAGCGCCGCCAACCGCGGCACGCTGGAGCGGCCGTGGGAGCTGTGGAAGAGAAAGGCGCTGCAGAAGCGCGAGAGCTGATTGGCGACGCCGGCCCGTCGGACGCAAGGATAGAGTCAGGACGGATCTTTGCGCCGGCCGGGCGGGCGCGCTACATTGGCTGAAGATGGTGAATTGCCCCGCGTGCAGGGAGCAGAATCCCGACGGCCAGAAGTTCTGCGGTGAGTGCGGTGCGCCGCTGGGGCGCCCGGCCAATCAAGCCAAGTTCAGCTCGGCGCAGAGCTATACGCCGCGCCATCTCGCCGAGAAGATCCTGACCTCGCGCAGCGCGCTCGAGGGGGAGCGCAAGCAGGTCACGGTCCTGTTCGCCGACATGAAGGGCTCGCTCGAGCTCCTGGCGGAGCGCGACCCCGAGGATGCGCGCAAGGTTCTAGATCCGGTGCTCGAGCGGATGATGGACGCCGTCCACCGCTACGAGGGCACGGTCAATCAGGTGATGGGCGACGGCATCATGGCGATCTTCGGCGCTCCGGTCGCGCACGAGGATCATGCGATCCGCGCGTGCTACGCCGCGCTAAGCCTGCAGGAGTCGATCGCAAGGCTCGCCGCGGAGCTGCGCGCCACGCAGGGCGTGTCGATCCAGGTGAGGACCGGGCTCAACTCGGGCGAAGTCGTGGTGCGCTCGATCGGCAGCGATCTGCACATGGATTACACCGCCGTGGGCCAGACCACGCACCTGGCGGCGCGGTTGGAGCAGCTCGCGACGCCGGGCTCGATCTTCATCTCGGGCGAGTGCCTGCGCCTCGCCGAAGGCTACGTGGAGGCGAACCCGCTGGGCCCGGTCGCCCTGAAGGGCCTCGCGACGCCCGTCGAGGTGCACGAGCTGATCGCCGCGGGACCGGTGCGCACGCGGCTGCAGGCCGCCGCGGCGCGCGGCCTTACGCCTTTCGTCGGGCGACGGCTGGAGATGGAAACGCTGCACGAAGCCCTGCGGCGGGCCGCAACGGGAGAGGGCCAGGTGCTCGCGGCGGTCGGCCAGGCGGGCGTCGGCAAGTCGCGCCTCCTGCGGGAGTTCATCCACTCGCCGCATACGCGCGGGTGGCTGGTCCTGGAATCGAAATCGATCTCGTACGGCCGCGCCACGCCCTACCTTCCGCTGATCGATTTCCTCAAGGGCTACTTCAAGCTCCAGGAACGCGACGACGCGCGCGCCATCCGGGAAAAGGTCACCGCGAAAATCATCCTGCTCGATCAACCGCCGCAGGACTCGATCCCTCCGGTGCTCGACCTGCTGGGCGCCCTGCCGGAGGAGCACCCTTTCCGCCGGCTGGAGCCGATGCAGCGCCGCAGCCTCACCGCGCGCGCGCTCACCGACCTCATGGTGAGCGAGAGCCGCATTCAGCCCGTGATCATGGTGTTCGAGGACCTGCATTGGAACGACATGCAGACCCTTGGACTCCTCAACGCCGTGATCCCGAGCATCCGCCAGCACGCCATCCTCCTGCTCGCGAGCTATCGCCCCGACGAGCACGACGACAAGTGGGGTGAGCAGCCGCACTACCGGCAGGTCAGGCTGGAACCGCTCGCGCAAGAAAACCTCACCCGGTTGCTCGACATCCTCCTCGGGCAGAACGGCGGGCTCGGCCCGGTGAAGGCCTTCCTGGTGGCGCGCACCGCGGGCAATCCGTTCTTTGTCGAGGAAAGCGTCCGCACGCTCGTCGAGACCGGAGTCCTGGCCGGCGCGCGGGGCCGATACCGTCTGGTCAAGCCCTTCTCGAGCACCGAGGTGCCCGCCACCGTGCACGCCATCCTGTCGGCGCGCATCGATCGCCTGGGCGAGGCGCAGAAGCGCCTTCTCCAGGAAGCCGCGGTGATCGGCAAGGACGTTCCGTTTGCGCTCCTGCAGGCGGTCTGCGGCCTGCACGAGCAGGACCTGCGCGCCCGCCTGCACGAGCTGCAGGCGGCCGAATACGTGTACGAGAGCCGGCTGTTCCCGGATCTCGAGTATACGTTCAGGCACTCCATGACGCGCGAGGTCGCTTATTCGAGCCTGCTGCGCGAGCAGACGCGAGCCTTGCACGAGAAGGTGGCTACCGAACTGGTGCGGCTCGCCTCCGGGCGCCTGGAGGAGCACGTCGAGCAGATCGCGGAGCACGCGGAAAAGGGCCAGGCGTGGCCCGAGGCGACCGAATACCTGCAGCGCTCGGGCGAGAAGGCGTTCGCCCTTTATGCCAACGCCGAGGCGGCCGACTACTTCCAGCGCGCGCTCGCGGCGCTCGAGCATTTGCCGCGCAGCCACGGCACGCTCGAGCAGAGCGTGGACCTGCGCTTCGAGCTGCGCAACTCGCTGATCGCGCTGTGCGAGCTCGATCGCATCCGCAAGTGCCTCGAAGCGGTCGAGCCGATCGTCGCGCACCTGGGCGACAAGGACCGCGCCGCGCGGCTCGCTTCGTTCAGGTGCAACCAGCATTTCCTCGCCGCGGAGCAGCGCCGGGCGATCGCCGCGGGCGAAGCCGGCCTGCGCCTGGTGCAGGCGATCGGCGAGCGCCGCCTGCAGGCCGAGCTGCTGTACCGCATCGGGCAGAGCTATCACCTCATCGGCGACAACCGCAAGGCGCTCGAGCTGCTCAACCAGAGCGTCGTCGAGACCCTGGAGCAGCGCGCGCGCGACCGCTTCGAGCTGGCGGTGATTCCCGCGGTCGGCAGCCGCATGTGGCTCGTCAGCATCCTGACGGAATGCGGCGATTTCAAGCCGGCGTCGGCGCATGCGGAGCGCGCGGTCGAGCTCGCGCGCGAGGCGCTGCATCCGCTGAGCGAGGTGCTCGGATGGCTCGCGGTCGGTCACGTGCACCTGCGCAAGGGCGAGGTCGATGAAGCGATCAGGGCGCTCGAGCGGGGAATGGCGCTGACCGAGCGCTATTCGGTCCCGATGTGGCGCCTGCGCCTGGAATCGTCGCTGGGCATGGCCCGCGCGGGCCGCGGCGAATTCGTCGAGGGACTCGAATTGGCCCAGAACGCGCTCGCCGCCGCCGAACGCATGGGGCTCATGGTGGACCGGCCGATGTTGCACGTGCACCTGGGCGAGGCGCTGCTGCTCGCCGGGCGCATCGAGGAAGCGATCGCGCAGGCGAAGCAGGCGCTCGGCATCGCGCTCGCTCACGAGAACAGGCGCGACGAGCCGTGGGCGCGGCTGCTGATGGCGCGCGCGTCCTGGGCATGCGAGCCCAAGTCGGCCGACGAGCCGCTGACGCAGCTCGAGTCCGCCCTGCGCCTCGCCGCGGTGACGCAAGCGCGGCCGCTCGAGGCGCACTGCCGGGCCATGCTCGGCGCCGTCCATGGCGCGAGCGGCGACAACACGAAGGGACAGGAATTCAGCGCCGCCGCGCACGCCGCCTATGCAGGCCTCGGCATGCGGCCTTTGCCGCTCCAGCCCGTTGCGAGCGCGTCTTCCGCGATTACTTGATTTTCTGCAGGGAGCGTTCCACCGCTCTGCGTACGTCGTCGCGCTGCGGCTTGGCCAAGGCTGCCTCGAGTGCGCCCGCCGCCTGCGGCCCTCCGAGCGCGGCGAGCGCCTGGGCCGCTCGGATTCGGTATTGGGCGTCGAGATTGCCCGCGTAGCGCTCGATATAGTCGGACCGGCTCTCGGGCAAAACGCGCTCGGGATAGCGTTGCGCCTGTTCGGCCATCTGGTCGTACGCCGCGCCCAGCGAGCGGCGCAGGCCCTCGCGGCGGGCAGGCGAAGCGCCGCCGTTCAGGGCGGCGATCAGGCTCGGCACGACTCGCTCGCCGTAGCGGGTGACCGCGTTCAACTCGCCCGCATCGCAGTCCTGGCACTCGTACCACGCGCTTAGGGCGCGCGCCGCTCGCTCGCTCGCCGCCGGCGGCGGTGGGCTGGACTGAGCCATGCCGACCGACGGCAACGCGACGGCGAGCGCCAGCGAGCGGAAGATCCTCACGGCCAGGGCGCGTCCAGCAAGGGGCAGAGGGCGCTCGCGTCCTGGGGCCGGCAGGGGCGTCCCGGTGCCGGACGCTGGCCGTTCTGGATGAGCATCGTGCCGCCCCATTGATCGGCGTGAGTGTTCATCCGGAACACCTGCCCGAGGCTGAAAGTGCTGCGAGGATCGGCGCTCCCGGTCCACATCAGGTTGTCGTGACCGAAGGAGCCTCCGAACGAATCGGCATGGCCGCCGCAGATCGCGGGCCGCAGGCCGAATGCGTGGCCGATCTCGTGCGCGAGCGTCGTGTCGTTGGCCGTGGTGCCGACGAAGGTGATGTTGGCGTCCCCGGCAGCGAAAGTGCTTCCTGGACAACTGTGCGGTGTTTGCAGGATGGCGCAATTTCTGCCGGTGAACCCTTCGTTGACGTAGTAGACGTTGAGCGCGCCGGACGTATAGAAGGCAGAGGCGCGGATCGGCGCGAGCGCCTGGCACACGAGATCGCCGCTGGCGTCCATGCCTACGCCGGCGTTGATCGTCGCCTCGGCGCTGCCCGGGACCGGGTGGACCGTCGGAACGAAGCGCACCCCGACCATGTTGTCCTGGTATAGGTTCGTCGCCCGGTTCATGTGCGCGCTAGCCAGCGCCGCAACCCCCGCGCTCTGGTTCGCCACCCAGATGTGGACCGGCACGTCGATGAGCGGGTCGAGGGTCACGGCATGAACTTCGCCCAGGTTGTTGGTCCAGGGCACGCCCGTTTCCCATTTCATGGCGTGCTTCTTGGAAAAGATCGCGATTTCCGAATTGCAGCTTCCGGGCGAGAGGAGATTCGGCAGCAGCGTCTCGCCGGTGGAGCGGAAGGTCCAGTCGGGGTCTGGCGGCGTGCCTTGCCGGCATTGAGCCTGGGTTCGCGCATCCATCATCACCACCGCATCGTCGCCGGAGGCGATGCCCTGGATCTGGAGCTTGTCGAAAAACGGCGGGTCGACGATCGGTCCGCACCGCCGGATGGCAAATTTCCATTTGAACCCGTTGACCGGCGACGCTCCGAGAAATTGCCGCACCGAGATCTGCTCGGTCACGCTCCTGCGGGCCGGCACGGCGCCCGCGGGGGCTTTCTTGCGCGCCAGCGGACGCAGCAGCCCGACGACCACCGGTGCGCCCGCCTTGTAAGGCAGGCCGCGGATGCGGCTCTCGCCCGGCCGCAGCACGATGCGATCTCCCTGGCGCTTCGCCTTGCCGGTGACTTTCAGATGCTTGAGGTCGGCCGCGGACAGGCCTTCGAAGCGAAGCTCGGCGCCGGCCAGGATCTTCGCGTCGATCGCGATGCGCCATTCGACGGGGCCGGCTCCCGGGCACCCCGGACAGCAATCGACCAGCTCGCAGCCGACCGGGACAGGCGCGCGTTTTTGCAATGCCGTCGCCGGCAGCACGACGTCGGCCAGGCAGAATCGTTCGCTCAAGCCGTGGTTGAACGCCCGCGCCGGCGAAGCGGACCCGAGGAGAACCAGCAGCAAGCCGCACACCGCCGTACGCATGGCGAGCCTCCCGACGCCTCCTTAAACGCTCACGTCCCCTATGCCTTCGAACAATTGGTCTTCCTGCACCACGGCGGGCAGCGTATCTACCGAGCGCACCAGGTAGAAGCCGTCGGCGAAATCGACCGCGCCGGGGATCTCGACCTTCTCGCCCATGGCGAGACGCACGTACGTGGCGGCCATGTTGTGCTTGCCGACCAGGTCGTGGATGTTGGTCATGGTCGCAAACCTTCCGGCGTTGATCTCGGTGATGCACGGCTCGCCGCGCTCGCTTTCCTTGAGGTCGACGAAGAGCACGCCGGAGGCGCGCGGGTCCAGCGACTGGATGGCGCGGGTACACACGTCGATCACGTGCGGGTAGAGCACCGTCTTGGCAAGCGCGGGCATCGAAGACACGCCGCTCGGGCTGCCGGTGTTGAGATAGGTGATGCGCTCGGCCATCTTGGCGAGAACCAGGCGGCCCTGGTCCCAAAGGCACTGGACGCAGTAGTCGCGTCCGGGCAGGTACTCCGACAGCGTGAACGACCCGGGCGGCACCGCGCGCATGGCTTCCCAATAATCGATCCAGCCGCGCACCTGCTCGGGCGTCCTCACCGGCACCGCGCCGAGCGAGCCCGCGCCGGCGCGGATGCGGCACCAGAGCTTCGCGTGGCCTTTGAAGCGGCGGAATGCCGCGTCGACGCCCTTCGCATCCGCTATGCGGTAGGTCAGGGGAGCGGGGATGCCGCGCCGGCGAAGGAAGCTCGTCAACGCGTACTTGTCCTGGCAGCGCTCGATGAGAGCGGTGCTCGGAAGAAGCGTGCGGCACCAGAGCTTGTCGCGCAGCCTGGCGAGCCTCAGCACGTCGGCGTCGCTCGTCGGAATCACGAGGTCGATGCGCTCGGCGCGGACGATCCGCCGCAGCGCCGCGCCGTAATCCGCGGTGGAAAGCGGAAGCAGGTAGTTTCGCTGCGCCGGGGATTTCTTGAGGAAGAAACGGCTCTCGTGGCATCCGACGATCACGAGCGATGGATCGCCCGCCGTCAGGCTGCGGATGAGATTGTTGCCGGCCGCCGAGCCGGCTTCGAGAACCAGGACTCTTGCGCCCAGGCCGGAGCTCCCCGACTCCTGAGCGCGGGGCGCTATCCGCGCCGGGGCCGCCGCTTCGCCGGGGCCTTGTACTTTCTCTTCAGGATCCTGAGCTTGCCTGGATAGCGCTTCAGGCATTCCCTCAGGCACTCGACGAACTCGGCCCATTCCTTCGGCTTGAGGCTGCCGATGATCTCGACCTTGAGCGTCTCCTTCTTTCCTGCGAGGCCAACCTGGCCGATTACCGGTCCGTCCGTCATATGTCCCCCTCCTTGGAAGATGAACCCGCACAGCATCTCCGCTCAGTGCGGCAAAAGTGTACTGCGAGCCCGCGCCGCCTCCCAGTCTTTGCGGCGCAAGAGCCACACCGCGATCGTCAGGTTGAGCAGGTTCCAGGCAATGCCGTTCACGAACGCTGCGCGGTAGGAGCCGGTGAGGTCGAAAATCGCGCCCGACATCCAGCCGCCGAGCGCCATGCCGAAGAGCGTCGCCATGATGACGATGCCCACGCGCAGGCCGGCCTCGGTGGGCGCGAAGTACTCGCGGATGATGATCGCGTAGGCCGGCACCAGCCCGCCCTGGAACAGGCCGAAGAGCGCCGACACCACGAAGAGCGAGGTGAGGTCCGAGAAAGGCAGGAACAGCACGAGCGCGATGCCCTGCAAGACCGATCCCGTCAGGAGCGTGCGGATGCCGCCGATGCGATCCGAGACGAAGCCGAAGATGAGACGGCTCACCACTCCGGCGCCCAGCATGACGGCGAGCATCTGCGAGCCGCGCGCGGCGCCGTAGCCGAGGTCGCTGCAGTACGCGACGATATGGACCTGCGGCATGGCCATTGCCACGCAGCAGGCCACGCCGGCGATCGAGAGCACCACGGTCATGGTGTTCGGCGAGAAGCCGAGCGGTCTTGCCTGCGACGCTCTCGTTTCGTGAATACCACCTGTGAGGAGCGGTGGAGGCGCGCGGCGCCGCATGAGCATGCTCAGGGGCAACGCCACCGCGAGGGCGAAAATGCCCACGCCGATATAGGTGCTGCGCCAGCCGGCGGCGTCGAAGAAATGATTCAGCACCGGCGGCCAGACCGCGCCGGCCAGGTAGTTGCCGCTCGCGCACACCGCCACCGCGATGCCGCGGTGGCGGGTGAACCACATCGAGATGTCGGCCACCAGAGGCGCGAAAGTGCCCGAGCAGCCCAGTCCGATGAGAAGGCCGTGCGCCAGCGCGAAAGTGAAGAGATTCGGCGCAAGGCCGGCGGCAACGAATCCCAGGCCGAGCGAGCCGCCGCCGAGCAGCACCGGAACGACGACGCCGAAGCGGTCGGAGAGCCGCCCCATCACGATCCCGCCCAGGCCGAAGCCCACCATCGTGAGCGTGTACGGAAGCGTCGCCGCGGCGCGATCGACGCCGAACTCTGCCTGGATCGATGAAAGCGCGACGGCCATCGCGTACATGCCCACGCCGCCGACGGTCATGAGCGCGAGCGCTGCCGCGAGACGCAGGCAGGCGTACGGGGAATCCTGCAGATTGGGTTGCAACGGATGCAAGGTTACCGTGAAAAACGGGGCCGGATGCAGCGGCATCCGGCCCCTCCCCCAAGGACCCCCCTCGACTCATCTTGGCGCTCGAGCAATGAATTGCAGTTCCTTCGTCCCGCTTGAGTGCGAGGACACTCTAGGAAAGCCGAGCGCGCTCGGCAGTGCGTTTACGCACTTGCGCGCAGAAGACGCTGGCGTAGCGTGGCCGGCACGTTCGGGACTTTTCCGCAGGGGGGCGATATGGGTGGGGTCCTTTCGTCGCCGGATGAATTCTTCGCGCGACACGCCGAAATCCGTTTCATCGAGCTCAAGCGCGGCAGCACGCTCAAGCTGGAGCACGCGGCCGGCGCGACGGTGCGCCTCGTCGAAGGCGAGGCGTGGGTGTCGGCCTGCCGCCGGGCGAAGCGCATGCGCGCCGGCGAGCCTGCCATGCTGAACGGCCGCGGCACGATCCTGATCTACGCGCTCGCCGACTCGTCGCTGTGCCTCGAGGGCGTGGAGCGCTGCGACATCGAGCTGCGCCGGCGTGGCGAAGTGCCTTCCATGCCGTAGCGGTTTGCCGGTACCGTAGCGCCGGCCATGAAGATCCTCGGAATCGTTGCCCTGAGCTGCGCCGCGCTGGCGAATCCGGCGTGGGCGCAGGACCCGGGCCCCGAGCAGCTCATCCAGCGGATTACCGACGAGGTGATGGCGGCGATCCAGTCGGACGAGAAGCTCGCCGCGGGCGACAAGGGCAGGGCGCTGCAGCTCGCCGAGCAGAAGGTGCTGCCGCACGTCGATTTCGAGGAGGCGACGCGCCTCGCCGTGTCGCGCGCCTGGTCGCGGGCGAGCGCGGAGCAGCAGAAGGCGCTGGTAACCGAGTTCCGCGCGATGCTGCTGCGGACCTACACCAACGCGATCGGCACGTATACGGGAACGCAGGCGAAGCCGCTGCCGACGCGCGGCAGGCCCGAGGGCGAGGCGCGCGGCAGCGAGGCGACCGTGCGCTACCAGTTCTCGCGCTCGGGCGGCAAGCCGGTGCTGGTCGCCTACGAGATGCGCAAGACCGGCGCGGGCTGGAAAATCTACGACATCAGCGTCGAGGGAATGAGCCTGGTGCTCACCTACCGCACCGAGTTCGACGGCATCCTCAAGCAGGAAGGCATCGACGGCCTGATCAGGCGGCTCGCGCAGAAGAACGCGCCGCCGAAGCTCACCCTGTAGGGCTCGCGCTGTAGAATCCTCCCGGAAATTCCCCGGGAGAAAAGCCATGGCTGCGCCATCCACCATCGGGCAGGTCCGCGACGTCTTTCCGAAGCTCGGCGAGCTCACCGACAAGGTCGTGTTCGGCGACGTCTGGGAGCGGCCCGGGCTTTCCAAGCGCGACCGCAGCCTCGTCACCGTCGCCGCGCTGACCGCGCTCTACCGGCCCGACCAGATCCGCGGCCACGTCTGGCGCGCGCTCGACAACGGCGTGACGCGCGAGGAGATCGTCGAGCTGATCACGCACCTCGCGATCTACGCGGGCTGGCCGAATGCCGGCACCGCGGCGCTGATCGCCAAGCAGGTGTTCGAGGAGCGAGGCGCATGAGGATCGGCTTCATCGGTCTGGGCGCCATGGGCCGCCACATGGCCGCGAACCTGCAGCGCGCGGGCCACGAAGTGCAGGCGCACGACCTGCGGCGCGTTGAAGGCTTTCCCATCTGGAAGACGAGCGCGGCGGAAGCGGCGCGCGGCTGCGAAGTTGTCTTCACCTCGCTTCCCGGCCCCAAGGAAGTCCAGGCACTCGCTCCCGAGATCGGCTCTGCTCTTGTAAAAGATACAAGCTGGTTCGACCTCAGCACCAACTCGCCGGAAGTGGTGCGGCGGCTGCATCGCGAGTTGCCGAAGATCCATTTTCTCGACGCGCCGGTGAGCGGTGGGCCGAGCGGCGCGGAGAGCGGCAAGCTCGCGCTCTGGGTTGGAGGAGACAAAGAAGTCTTTGAGAAACACCTTTCGCTGCTCAAGGCGATAGGGGATCAACCCCTTTACATCGGCCCCATCGGCGCGGGCACGGTGGCGAAGCTGGCGCACAACTGCGCCAGCTTCGCGATCCAGGCGGTGCTCGCGGAGATTTTCACTCTCGGGGTGAAAGGCGGCGTCGAGCCGCTCGCGCTCTTTCAGGCGCTGCGCCAGGGCGCCTCGGGCCGCAAGCGCACCTTCGACCGGCTGGCAGACTTCTACCTGCCGGGGCGCTTCGACCCGGCGGCGTTCTCGCTCAAGCTTGCGCACAAGGACGCGACGCTCGCGCTCGAGCTCGCGGAAAAAATCGGCGTGCCGATGCGCATCGGCCGCATCGCCCTCGATGAGCTCGCGGAGGGCATGCGGCGCGGCTGGGGCGAGCGCGACTGCCGCGCGGCGATGCTGTTGCAGGAGGAGCGCGCCGGCGTGGCCGCGCGGGTCTCGCCCGAGCGTATGCCGCTAGCGCTGAAGGACTAGATACAACTCGGCGGAAGGCCGTGCTAGCATCCTCCCAACACCCGGGGGGGAGGTTGCAGCACTAGCGTCCATTCTGGAGCTGGGCTCAAGGGCAGCGCGACATGTCTCAGCACAACCGCGTCGTGTGGGCGGAAGGACTGTTCCTTCGGCCGCAGCATTTCCAGCAGGCGGAGCGCTATTTCGAGCGGCTGATGAGCCAGCGGCTCGACTCGCTCGCTCCCTACGCCGCGGGGTTCACCCGGCTGCAGATCGACCAGGAGCTGCTCAAGATCGGCAAGGTCGGGCTGGTCGCTGCCGAGGGCGTGTTTCCCGACGGCACCCCGTTCAACATCCCGTTCGAGGCCGACATCCCCGAGCCCTTCGACGTCCCCGGCGACGTCAGGGACCGCCTGGTCGTGGTCACGCTGCCGCTGCGGCGCGCGGGCATGGCCGAGCTCGCCTTCGAGCGCTCGGGCGACTCCTCGCTCGTGCGCTACCTCGCGGCGGACCACGAGATCCGCGACTCGGTGCTCGAGATGGAGAGCTCGGCGCAGCTCAAGATCGGCCGCCTCAACGTGCGGCTGCAGCTCGACGGCGAGGCCACGTCCGCGCACACCGCGCTCGGCGTGGTGCGCGTGGTGGAGAAGCGCGCCGACGGCCGCGTGGTGCTCGACGACGGCTACGTTCCGCCGTGCCTCGACTGCAGGGTGAGCGGCAGGCTGCAGGACTACGTCAAGGAGCTGCACGGCCTCGTCCGGCACCGCATCAACGCGCTCGCCGACCGCGTATCGAGCCCCGGCGCCAAGGGCGTCGCGGACGTCTCCGACTTCCTGCTGTTGCAGCTTTGCAACCGCTACGAGCCGCTGCTCGCCCATTTCCTCACCCGCTCGTCGCTGCACCCCGAGCTCTTCTACCGCTCGTGCCTCGAGCTCGCCGGCGAAATCGCCACCTACGCGCGCCGCGAGCGCATGCCGGCGAGCTTCTCCACCTACCGCCAGGACGACCTGCAGAACACGTTCATGCCGGTGATCGAGGAGATCCGGCGCGGGCTCACCGCGGTGATCGAGCAGAACGCGGTCGCGATCCCGGTGATGGACCGCGGCCGCGGCGTATTCGCCGGCACGGTGCCGGACGTCGAGCTGCTGCGCAACGCCGTGTTCGTGCTCGCGGTCGGCGCGAACGTCGCGCCCGAGTCCCTGCGCCTGCATTTCCCGACCCAGGTGAAGATCGGCCCGCCGGAAAGGATCCGCGACCTGGTCGTCTCGCACCTGCCCGGAATCCAGACCACGCCGCTGCCGGTCGCGCCTCGGCAGATCCCCTATCACGCCGGATACAGCTACTTCGAGCTCGACCGCAAGAACGACTTCTGGAAGGCGCTCGAAGCTTCGCGCGTCATCGCGATGCACGTCGCGGGCGACTTTCCGGGGCTTTCGCTCGAGCTCTGGGCGATCCGGGATTGAGATGCATTAGGAGAACGCCATGTCCAGTGTGCCGCCGCAGCCAGTCGATCCGGACGCAACCATAATGGTGCCGACGCCGGGCCGGCGCCGCGCCGCGGCGGCGCCGGGACCGGCCCCCGCCGCGGGCGACGCGCCGAGGCGCGCCGACGCCGCGCTGAGCGCGGATCTCAGCGCGCTCTCGGGCCTGAACCCGCTGGTGGCGCTGGCGAACCCGCTGCTCGCGCTGGTGCCGCAGATCCGCTCCTCGGTGTCGCATCCCGACCCGGCGGGCTTCCGCCAGACGCTGCTCGAGCAGTTGAGCGCCTTCGAGCAGGCCGCGCAGAAGCGCGGCATCAAGGCGGAGACCGTGCTCGTCGCCCGCTACGCGCTGTGCACGCTCATCGACGAGGCGGTGTCGTCCACGCCCTGGGGCGGAGCCTCGCAGTGGATGAAGCAGAGCCTGCTCGTCACGTTCTACCGCGAGACCGGCGGCGGCGAGAAGTTCTTCCTGCTCCTGAACAAGATGGGCGAGCAGCCGGGCGCCAACATCGACCTGCTCGAGTTCTTCTACGCCTGCCTCGCGCTCGGCTTCGAGGGGCGCTTCCGGGTGGTCGAAGGCGGGAGAGCGCAGCTCGAGCAGACGCGCGAGCGGCTCTACGAGCTCATCCGGCGCCAGCGCCAGAGCGAGGACAGCGACCTCTCCGGGCGCTGGAAGGGGATCGAAACCAAGCCCCGGCGCCTGTCGGGCGCACTGGTCGTCTGGCTGACGGCGTCGGCGTGCGGCGTGCTGCTCGCGGCGGCGTACCTCGGATACCTGTTCTCGCTCTCCGGCCAGTCCAGCCCGGTCAAGTCGGAGCTGGCGCAGATGAAGGTCAAGGTGGCGCTCGAGCGAAAGACGCCGGTGAAGGCGGTGGTGCCGCGGCTTTCCCGGTTCCTCGCCGACGAGATCGCCAAGGGCGTCGTCGCGGTCTACGAGGACGAGCTCGTGAGCGTGGTGACCATTCCCGGCGACGGCCTGTTCCCGTCGGGCAGCGCCGCGGCCGACCGGCGCTACGAGCCGACCTTCGCGCGGGTGGCGCAGGCGCTGAACAGCGTCCCGGGGCCGGTCGTGGTCACCGGCCACACCGACAACAAGCCGATCCGCACCGCGCGCTTCCCGTCCAACTGGGAGCTCTCGACCGAGCGGGCCAAGTCGGTGATGAAGGTGATGGCGCCGTCGATGACGGACCCGACGCGCCTGCGCGCCGAGGGCCTGGCCGATTCCGACCCGGTGGCGCCCAACGATACCGAGGACAACCGCAGGAAGAACCGTCGCGTGATGGTGATCCTGAAGGTGGCGGGGTAGGCGAGCCATGAAAAAGATCCGCGAGCTTCTCTTCAACCGCTGGGTCCTCGGCGGCCTGGTGGTGCTGCTGCTGTCGCTCGTCATCCTGCTGGTGGGCGACGCGATCGCGTTCTTCGACTGGCGCCCGCTCGAGACGCTGCTCTCGCGCTGGCTGGCCGTCCTCTTCCTCGTATTGATTTGGGTTACATGGGAACTTGTCAGAGCCTGGCGCATCCGGCGCGCCAACCAGTCGATGCTGCAAGGCATCGCCGGCGCCGACGCCGAGGCGGAGTCGTCGGCGCGCTCGGCGCAGGAGATCGCCACCCTGCAGGCGCGCTTCAAGGAAGCGGTCACGGTGCTGCGCAAGGCGCGCTTCAAGGGCCGCGCGGGCGAGCGGCAGTACCTCTACCAGCTGCCCTGGTACGTGATCGTCGGCGCGCCGGGCTCCGGCAAGACCACCGCGCTGGTCAACTCGGGGCTCAAGTTCCCGCTGGAGGAGGCGGGGGCGAGCCAGTCGATCAAGGGCGTCGGCGGGACGCGCAACTGCGACTGGTGGTTCACCGACGAGGCGGTGCTGCTCGACACCGCTGGCCGCTACGTCACCCAGGACAGCGAGCAGAAGGTCGACGCGAGCGCCTGGCTCGGGTTTCTCGATCTGCTCAAGCGCTTCCGGCCGCGCCAGCCGCTGAACGGCGCCATCGTCACCGTGAGCATCTCCGACCTCCTGTACCAGACCGACGCGCAGCGCGAGCGCTACGCGCGCGACGTCAGGACCCGGGTGCAGGAGCTCCACGAGCGCCTCGGGCTGCGCTTCCCGGTGTACGTGATGGTCACCAAGACCGACCTGCTGGCCGGCTTCATGGAGTTCTTCGGCGACATGTCGCGCGAGGAGCGCGCGCAGGTCTGGGGCATGACCTTCGACCTGAACGGCGCGGGCACCGCGGTCAACTACGCCGGCCAGTTCGGCGCCGAGTTCGAGGGGCTCGAGCGCAGGCTGCACGCGCGCGTGCTGAAACGGCTGCACGGCGAGCGCGACCTGCAGCGGCGCTGCGCCATCTACAGCTTCCCGCAGCAGTTCAGCGCGCTGCGCCCGCTGCTGTCGGAATTCATGGAGAAGGCGTTCGGCGGCTCGCGCTTCGGCGAGCAGCCCCTGGTGCGCGGCGTGTACTTCACGAGCGGCACCCAGGAGGGGAGCCCGATCGACCGCGTGCTCGGCACGCTCTCCCGCACCTTCAACCTGGACCGCAAGATCCTGCCGCCCTCGGCCTCGAGCGGCAAGAGCTTCTTCATCAACCGCCTGCTGCACGAGGTCATCTTCACGGAGTCAGGCCTGGTCGGCGGCAACGAGAAGAAGGAGCGCCAGCGCCGCGTGCTCACCGTGGGCGCGCTCGCCGGCAGCGCCGCGCTCACCGTGGGGCTGCTCGCGGCCTGGACGCTCAGCTATTTCAACAATGGAAGACTGATCCAGGACGCGACGCAGAAGGTCGCCGCCGCGAAAGGCAGCGTCGAAGGCGTGCCGCCGGCGCAGGCGGGCGACATCGCCAAGGTCCTGCCGGTGCTCAACGCGCTGCGCGACCTGCCCTCGGGCTATTCGAGCCGCGAGGCCTCGATCCCGGTCGCCTACCGCTTCGGCCTGTACCAGGGCGACGGCATCGGCGAGCGCTCGATCGGCGCCTACCGGCGCGCGCTCGGCGACGTGCTGCTCACCCGCGTCTCGCTGCGCCTCGAGGAGATCCTGGCGCGGCCGCAGAACCAGGAGCAGCTCTACGTGGCGCTCCGCGGCTACCTCATGCTGCACCAGGAAAAGTACCTCGACGCGGCCGACCTCTCGCGGCTCATGCTCTTCATCTGGAGCCCGGCGCTGCCGCGCGATTCGCTCGAGCTGATGGTCGACCTCGAGGGCCACCTCAAGGCGGCGCTGGAGGCGCGCCCGGTGCAGACGCTTGCGCCGCGCAACGACGCGCTGGTGAACGAGGCGCGCCGCGGCCTCGCCTCCATGCCGGTCGCCGACCGCGTGTACGCGCGGCTCAAGAACGAGCTCTCGGCCGATGCGAGCGTGCCGCCGTTCCGCGTGAGCGAGGCTGCGGGACCGAACGCGGCGCAGGTGCTCACGCGGGCAAGCGGGCAGCCGCTCACCGCGGGCATCGAGGGCCTTTTCACCCGCGACGGGTACCTCAAGCTCTTCCGCGCGAAGGCCGAGAAGCTCGCCACCGAGCTCTCGAAGGAGGAGTCCTGGGTGCTGGGCGATTCCGGCGCGAGCGCGCAGAAGGTCGATCCCGCCAAGGTGTTCGCCGACGTGCGCGAGCGCTACGCTCAGGACTACGAGAAGCAGTGGAGCGCGCTTCTTTCCGACATCCGTCTCGCGCGCTCGAGCGGGCTCTCGCAGACCATCGAGCAGGCGAAGGTCCTGTCGGCGCCGGACTCGCCGCTGAAGCGCCTCGTGGTCGCCGCTTCGAAGGAGCTTTCGCTCGCCACCACTGAGGACGCGGCGAAGCAGAAGGCGGGGAAAGAGGCGGAAGAAGCCATGAAGTCCAACAGGTACGGAAGCCTGTTCGCGCAGGCGGGAGGGGGCGCCAAGCTCGCGCAGCCGCGTCCCGAGGACGCGGTCGACGTGCGCTTCGCGCCGCTCAGGAACCTGGTCGCGCAGCAGGGCCAGGCGGGCGCCGCGCCGATCGACGGCGTGATGCAGTCGATGAGCGAGTTCTATACGCAGTTGCGCGCGGCGGAAGAGTCCTTCTCGCGCGGCCAGGTGAGCACGGCGCTCTCCGCGACCGGCTCCAAGATGCGGGCCGATGCCGACCGCTACCCCGAGCCGGTGCGCACGGTGCTGCGCGACCTCGCCCAGACCAGCACCGGACAGGCCGCGGGAGCGGCGCAGGAGAACATCAAGCGCGCGGTCAGCGGCTCGGCTTCGTTCTGCGCCAAGGCGATCGACGGCAAGTATCCGTTCGCGAAATCCTCCGGCGAGGTGCTGCTCGACGATTTCAACAAGGTGTTCTCGCCCGGCGGGCAGCTCGACTCGTTCTTCTCCGGCAACCTGGCGCAGTTCGTCGACACGCCGACGGGTCGCGAGTGGCGCCCGCGGCCGGGAATGGAAGCCTCGGCGCCGTCGCCGGCGACCATCCGCCAGTATCAGCGCGCCGCGGTGATCCGCGACAGCTTCTTCAGGCCCGGCGCGGCGCAGGCGCAAGTCACGGTCGACGTGAGGCTGGTCGCGGTGTCGGGCGCGAGCGAGGTCGTCTTCGAGCACGACGGCAAGGCGAACAAGATGTCGCCCGGCAGCGTGGTGAGGGTGCAGTGGCCCGCCGTGACACCGGGCGCGGGCACCAAGCTCACCGTCGCGGGCGCGCCCGCGATCGCCTCCGATGGGCCGTGGGCGTTGTTCCGTGTGCTCGACAAGGGCACGGCGCAGCCCGGCGCGCAGCCCGGCCTGGTGCGGCTCGCGTTCGCCGCCGACGCGAAGCGCAGCGCCACGCTCGAGCTGCTGCCGACGAGCGTGACCAACCCGTTCCAGAGCCGCGAGCTGTACCAGTTTCAGTGCCCGGGACAGAAATAGCGACGCAGGTCGCGGGCCTGTACGGGAAGTTGCCGGCGCGCGGCGACTTCCTGAGCCGCCGGCTCGACGCGGACTTCATCGCGCAATGGGATGAATGGCTGCAGCGCGCGATACGCGACAGCCGCGAGGCGCTCGGCGAGCGCTGGCTGGAATGCTTTCTCTCGGCGCCGGTGTGGCGCTTCGTGCTGCCGGCGGGGATGTACTCGAAGCCGGGCTGGGTCGGGATCATGCTGCCGAGCGTCGACCGCGTGGGGCGCTATTTTCCGCTCACGCTCGCGGCGCCGCTGCACCACGAGACCATCGACCTGCCCGCGTCGCTCGCGGCAGCGCTGTCCTGGCTCGACTCGCTCGAAGCGCTCGCCCTCGAGGCGCTGACGCCGGAGCTCGACTTCGATGCGTTCGACCAGCGCCTCGCCGCGCTCGCGCTGCCCGCAGGGCTGCCCGCCGCCGCGGCCCCGAGCGACGACACCGTGCCGCTCGGCGAGGCTGCGCCCACCTTCCAGGTCTGGACGTTTGAGAACGGCGACGACGTTACGCGTGTACTAAGCGAGCCGTCGCGTGAGTTGCGCACCGCTTCTGCGCTCTGGCTCACCCTCGGCGGGGAAACGCTGCGGCCATGCGTCGCGGCGTGCGCCGGTCCGATCTCCGGAGAGCGCTTCTGCGCCCTGCTCGACGGTCGTTGGGGCGAGCATTCCTGGACCCTCGCGAGCGCTACCTCGTTGATACTAAATAGCCAATCGGCTGCTACCGAGAGTGTGATGTATTGCAGCCCCCAAAACCCGGGCGTAGACTTAATTCACGGTCAGGGCAGGGGGCAGGAAGAAGCAGGGCCGCTGATCGCACCTCCAGGCAGCGCAAACGGGGCAGGGACATGAACACGGGTTGGGGGAAATAGTCTCCGCGATGAGCGCCGACGCGTCATGGGAATGACCGACCTCGAAGCGCTGTTGCGTCCGGTCAGCGACGACGCCCACTGCGGGCCGGACCTCGATGCCGCGGGCGACCCGGCTTATGTCGAGTTCGGCGTAGCCGCCGAATGGAAAGAGGCGAAGTACGTCGGCGAGCAGGAAGTCGCTTCCGCCCAGGCGCCCGACTGGGGCAAGCTGAAGGAGACGGGCGCAGCGCTGCTCGCCGTCTCGAAGGACCTCCGCATCGCCAAACACTACGTCGCCGCGCTCGCCCACGTCGACGGCCTGCCGGGATTCGCCGCGGGCGTGCGCTTGGTACGCGACCTTCTCGACCGCTACTGGGACGCGCTGCACCCGGCGCTCGAGGGGACTACCGACGACTGGCGCAAGAATCTGGTCATGGAGCTGAACGCCGAACGCGGTGCGCTCGGCGGGCTGCGCGCCGCGTTCATCGCCGAATCGAGAAAGGTCGGGCGCTTTGCGCTGCGCGACATCGAGGTGCTCGACGGCACCGTGCCACCCGCGGAGGGCGCGAGCGCGCCCACGGCGGAGTTGCTGCGCGAGGCGATCCGCGACACCGAGCTCGCCGCCGAGAACCTGCGGCTCGAGTCGTGCCGCGAGGCGCTCGCGGACCTCAAGGCGATCCAGGACACTTTCCGCAAGCACCAGGGGACCCTGTATCCGGAGTTTCCGGTCGCCGAGAAGCTGCTCGCGCGCGCTCAGGCGCTGCTCGCCGACGCGCTCGGCTTCGAATCGGCCGCCGATGGCGGGACGGCCGCGGACGGCGATGAGCAGGCAGGCGAGGGTGCGCCCGGGAAGCTGAAGACCCGCGCAGACGCGCGGCGCGTGCTCGAGTCGGTGTGCGACTTTCTCGAGCGCACCGAGCCTGCGCATCCGGCGCCGATCCTGATCCGCCGGGCGGCACGGCTGTTGGATCTGAGCTTCGTCGACATCATCCGGGACCTGGCCCCGGAGGCTGCCGGCACGATCGAGAACCTCGGCGGGATACGACGCGAGTCGCCGTAAACCGCCGAATCTAACTTTTCAAAGGGGAGGGACAGACAGTGGCAAGCAAACCGAGTTCGCAGAAGTTCATCGCGCGCAACCGCGCGCCGCGCGTGCAGATTGAATACGATGTCGAGCTCTACGGTTCCAAGAAGAAGGTGCAGCTGCCCTTCGTCATGGGCGTGCTCTCCGACCTGTCGGGCAAGCCCGCGGATCCGCTGGCGCCGGTGGCGGACCGCAAGTTCACCGACGTCGACGTCGACAATTTCGACTCGTTCCTGAAGTCGCAGAAGCCGCGCGTGGCCTTCCAGGTGCCGAATACGCTGACCGGCGAGGGCAACATCAACCTCGACATCACTTTCGAGAGCATGGACGACTTCACGCCCGCGGCGATCGCGCGCAAGGTCGACGCGCTGAACAAGCTGCTCGAGGCGCGCACCCAGCTCTCGAACCTGATGACCTACATGGACGGGAAGACCGGGGCCGAGCAGCTGATCCAGAAGGTGCTGCAGGACCCGGAGCTCCTGAAGTCGCTGGGCCAGGCGCCCAAGCCGGACGCTCAATAAGGAGGACATGACCATGGCGAACGAAACCCAGGCAGCGGGCCAGCAGGCCCCTGCGCTTGCGGAGCTGGACGAGTTTTCCGCGCTGCTCAAGCGCGAATTCAAGCCGAAGACGGAAGAGGCCAACGACGCCGTGCAGCGTGCCGTGCGCACCCTCGCGCAGCAGGCGCTCGCCGACACCAGCGTGGTGAGCGACGACGTCGTCAAGACGATCGAGAAGATCATCGCGGAGATCGACAAGAAGCTGACCGAGCAGATCAACAAGATCCTGCACCACGAGGACTTCCAGAAGCTGGAAAGCGCCTGGCGCGGCCTGCACTACCTCGTGAACAACACCGAGACCGACGAGATGCTGAAGATCCGCGTCATGAACGTCTCGAAGGCGGACCTCGGGAAATCGCTCAAGCGCTACAAGGGCACGGCGTGGGACCAGAGCCCGCTGTTCAAGAAGGTGTACGAGGCCGAGTACGGCCAGCTCGGCGGCGAGCCGTTCGGCGCCCTCGTCGGCGACTACTACTTCGACCAGAGCCCGCCCGACGTCGAGCTGCTCGGCGAGATGTCGAAGAACGCCGCCGCGGCGCACTGCCCGTTCATCAGCGGCACCTCGCCGACCCTGTTCCAGATGGATTCCTGGCAGGAGCTGGCCAACCCGCGCGACCTCACCAAGATCTTCCAGACGCCTGAGTACGCGGCGTGGCGCTCGCTGCGCGAGTCCGACGACGCCAAGTACGTGGGCCTCGCGATGCCGCGCTTCCTCGCCCGGCTGCCGTACGGCGCGAAGACCAGCCCGGTCGAGGAGTTCAACTTCGAGGAAGAGACCGACAGCGGCTCGCACAACAGGTACAACTGGGCGAACGCCGCGTACGCGATGAGCGTCAACATCACCCGGGCGTTCAAGCTCTACGGCTGGTGCACCACCATCCGCGGGGTCGAGTCCGGCGGCGCGGTGCCCAACCTGCCGGTGCACGCCTTCCCGACCGACGACGGCGCCATCGACTCGAAGTGCCCCACCGAGATCGCCATCAGCGACCGGCGCGAGGCCGAGCTGGCCAAGAACGGCCTGATGCCGCTCATCCACCGCAAGAACAGCGACTTCGCCGCCTTCATCGGCGCGCAGTCGCTCTACAAGCCGAGCGAGTACCAGGACGCCGACGCCACCGCGAACGAGAACCTCGGCGCGCGGCTGCCGTACATGTTCGCGGTTTGCCGCTTCGCGCACTTCCTGAAGTGCATGGTGCGCGACAAGATCGGCTCCTTCGCCGACGCCCACGCGATGCAGCAGGATCTGCAGCAGTGGATTCTCCAGTACGTCGACGGCGATCCCGCCAATTCCTCGGAATCGACCAAGGCGCGCAAGCCCCTGGCCGCAGCCGAAATCGTGGTCGAGGAGGTGGCCGGAAATCCCGGCTACTACACGTCGAAATTCTTCCTCAAGCCCCACTATCAGCTCGAGGGCCTTTCGGTTTCACTGAGGCTCACGTCCAAACTTCCTTCGGCGAAAGCCGCGTAAACCCCAAACTTACTTCACGGAGGCGTCATGGCAGTAGACATGTTTCTGAAGCTTGACGGCATCAAGGGCGAGTCGCAGGACCACAAGCACGCGGGCGAGATCCACATCGAGTCCTGGAGCTGGGGCATGAGCCAGACGGGCGCGCACGGAGTGGGCGGCGGCGGCGGCGCCGGCAAGGTATCCGTGCACGACATCAGCATCACGAAGTTCACGGACAAGGCCACGGCCGCACTGATGCTGCACTGCTGCAACGGCAAGCACATCCCGAACGGGCTGGTGACGGTGCGCAAGGCGGGGGAAAAGCCGCTCGAGTATCTCAAGATCAAGCTGCAGGACATCATCATCAGCGGTGTGCAAACCGCCGGACACCACAATGACCAGATCACGGAGAACCTGACTCTCAACTTCGCCAAGTTTCACGTCGAATACACGGAGCAGAAAAACGATGGCAGCGGCTCGCCGGGCGGCGAAATGGGGTGGGACGTCAAGGCGAACCAGAAGGCCTGAGCGGCCTGGGTTCGATCTGAGAGGAGCACGATGAGCGCAACCCTGAAGCTCGGGGAGCTGGCGAAGGGCTCTACGCGGCTGGCGGACCTGCTGGCGGAGGGGCAGAGCTCGGTGCGCAGCGACCCGGCGAACGCCAAGCGCCGGGTGATGCTGTTCCAGCTCATGGTCCTCAGCGGGCAGTGGGACCGCGCGCTCACCCAGCTCTACGTCATCAAGGAGATGGACCGCGATGCGGACGACTTCGTGCGCACCTACCGCGAGGTCGTCCGCTGCGAGCTGTTCCGCAAGGAGGTGTTCGGCGGCGGCAAGACGCCGCTCGTGCTCGGCGAGCCGCAGGAGTGGATCGCCAAGCTGAGCGAGGCCGCCCGGCTGCTCGGGCAGGGCAAGGTCAACGAGGCGGCCGAGCTGCGCGCCGCCGCGTTCGAGGCGGCGCCGGCGGTGTCGGGGTCCATGAACGGCGCGCCGTTCGAATGGATCGCGGATGCCGACGTGCGCCTCGGGCCGGTGTGCGAGGCCATGCTCAACGGCAAGTACTACTGGATTCCGTTCGAGCGCCTGTCGCGCATCGACATCGAGGCGCCGAGCGACCTGCGCGATCTCATCTGGGCGCCGGCGAAGCTCACCTTCCAGAACGGGGGCGAGCAGGTCGCGTTTCTGCCAGCGAGGTACCCGGGTAGCGAGGCGGCCGAGGACGACGAGATCCGCCTCAGCCGCAAGACGGAGTGGCGCGACCTCGGGGCCGACACCCACGTCGGCCTGGGCCAGCGCATGTTCGCAACCGACGTGGGCGAGACCGCGCTCCTGGAGGCCCGTGTAGTCGAGTTGAAAAGGTAACCCGCGGCCATGGCGGAATCGAACCGCGACCGGATCATTCCCTCGCTTCTCGACCGCCTGACCGACGAGGGGCCAGGCGCGCCCGGCCGCGGCGTGTCGGTCACGGTGTCCGAGCTGCGCAGGAGCGTGCTGCGCGATCTCACCTGGCTCTTCAATACCACGCGGCCGTTCGCGCCCGATGCGATCGAGGGGCGACCCCAGGTCGGGAACTCGGTGCTCAACTACGGGCTGCCGCCGCTCTCGGGGCTCACCGCCTCGGGGCTGGACATCCGCCAGCTCGAGCGCGCGCTGCGGCAGGCGATCCTCGACTTCGAGCCTCGCATCCTGCCCGACAGCGTGTCGGTGAAGGCGGTGCTCGAGCGCGACACGGTCGACCACCACAACGTGATCTCGCTCCACATCGAGGGGCTGCTCTGGGCCCAGCCGGTGCCGATCGAGCTCCTGCTGCGCACCCAGTTCGACCTCGAGTCCGGCCAGAGCCGCGTCGAAGAAACCACCGCGGGGCGGCGCTGATGGATCCCCGTCTCCTCGACTACTACAACAACGAGCTCCTGCACGTGCGCGAGACCGCCGCGGAATTCGCGCGCGAGTTTCCCAAGATCGCCGGCCGGCTCGCGCTCGAGGGAACGGCCGAGTGCTCCGATCCCTACGTCGAGCGCCTGCTCGAGGGCTTCGCGTTCCTGGCGGCCCGGGTGCAGCTCAAGATCGACGCGGAATTCCCGGCCTTCACGCAGCACCTGCTGGAGATGGTCTACCCCGGGTTCCTTTCGCCGGTGCCCTCCATGGCCATGGTGCGCTTCGAGCCGGATCTCGCGGAGGCCGGACTGGCGCAGGGGCCCGAGGTTCCGCGCGGCAGCGTGCTGAGGGCGCGGCCTTCGAGCATGCCCGGAGCGGGCACCGCGTGCGAGTTCCGCACCGCGCACGCCGTGAAGCTCTGGCCGATCGAGCTCGTCGAGGCGAAGTACTTCGCCTATCCCCCGGAGCTGCCGCGCGAGCTCAAGGTCGGCCAGAAGATCGAGGGCGCGATCCGCCTGAGGCTGCGCGCCACCGCCGGGCTCGCTTTCAACGCCATCGCGCTCGAGCGGCTGGCGCTGCACTTCTGCGGCAACCCGGGCGTGGCGGCGCGGCTGCACGAGGCCATGCTCTCGTCGGCGCTAGGCGTCCTGGTCCTGCCGTCGACGCCGAAGGCGCGCTGGTTCCACTTCGCCGACAAGAGCGAAGTGCGGCGCCTGGGCTACTCGGACGAGGAGGCGCTGCTGCCGCCGCCGGCGCGCTCGTTCCGCGGCTACCGGCTGCTGCGCGAGTATTTCGCGTTTCCGGCGCGCTATCTCTTCGCCGAGATCGGCGGCCTGCGCCCGGGTCTCGCCAAGTGCCGCGACAGCGAGATCGATCTGCTGGTCCTGCTCGGCCGCTCGGACACCACCCTGGAGAACGTGGTCGACGCCGCGAACTTCTCCCTGTTCTGCACTCCCGCGGTCAACCTCTTCCCCAAGCGCGCCGACCGCATCCACCTGACGCACCGCGTGCCGGAGCACCACGTCGTCCCGGACCGCACCCGGCCGATGGACTTCGAAGTCTACGGCGTGACCGAGGTCGCGGGCTTCGGCGCGAGCTCCGAGCAGGAGCAGCGCTTCCAGCCGCTCTATGCGACGCTCGACCAGGCGGCAGGCGGCGCCGACGGCTACTACACGCTGCGCCGTGCGCCGCGCATGCAGTCGGCGAAGCAGAAGCGCCTCGGCACGAGGACCAACTACGTCGGCACCGAAGTCTTCATGTCGCTGGTCGACCCCGCGTCCGCGCCCTACGCCGAGGGACTCACGCAGGTCTCGGTCAACACCCTGTGCACGAACCGCGACCTGCCGCTCGTCATGCCCACCGGCGGCAAAAGCGACTTCGCGCTCGACGCCGCCGCGCCGGTGAGCGCGGTGCGCTGCCTGGGCGTGCCGTCGCGGCCGGTCGAGCCGGTGATCGACGGTTCGATCGCCTGGCGCTGCATCAGCCACCTCTCGCTCAACTATCTTTCGCTCACCGACCTCAACGAGCAGGACGGCGCGCTGGCGCTGCGCGAGATGCTCCACCTTTACGCCCGCGACAACGAATCGGTGGTGCGCCGCCACCTCGAAGGCATCCGCTCGGTGCGCATCGCCCCGATCACGCGGCGCATGGCGGCGCGCGGCCCGGTCACGTTCGGGCGCGGGATGGAGGTGCGCCTCTCGTGCGACGAGCGCGCCTTCGAAGGCGGCGGCGCGTTCCTGCTCGGCTCGGTGCTCGAGGAATTCCTCGCCAGGCATGTGTCGCTCAACTCATTCACGGAAACGGCGCTCGACGTGATCGGGCGCGGAGAGGTGATGCGGTGGCCAACCCGGTTCGGCCAGCGGCCGGTCCTGTAGCGCTCGGGCAGCTCGAGCGCGCGCCCTGGGAGTTCGATCTCTTCCAGGCGATGCGCGTGATCGAGGCGGCGCATCCGGAGCGCGCACGCATCGGCGAGGCGCGGCGTCCGGTGGACGAGCCGGTGCGCTTCGCGCAGGAGGCCTCGCTCGCGTTCGCGCCCTCCGCGCTTGCCGCGTTCGAGCCGGCCACCGCGACGCGTCCGCCGCGCCTGGTGCAGCGCGTGCTCGGCCTGTTCGGCCCCAACGGCGCCCTGCCGATCCATCTCACCGACTGGGCGCGCGACCGCGAGCGCAACTCCGGCGATTCGGCGTTCGTGCGCTTCCTCGACGTATTCCACCACCGCATGCTCGAGCTCTTCTACCGCGCTTGGGCGCAGGCGCAGCCCGCGGTGAGCCTCGACCGCCCCGCCCAGGACCATTTCGGCCGGCGCCTCGCCGCGCTCTGCGGCCTGGGCGCGCCGTCGCTTCGCAACCGCGACAGCGCACCCGACTTCGCGAAGCTCGCGCACGCGGGGGTGTTCGGCCGCCAGGTGCGCAGCGCCGAGGGCCTCGAGGTGGTGCTGGGGAGCCATTTCCGCGTGCCGGTGCGCATCGAGGAGTTCGTCGGCCACTGGCTCTCGATCGCGCCCGAGCAGCACTCGAGGCTCGGCCGCCGCGAGGGCTTCGCCCGGCTCGGGGAGGACGCGGTGATCGGCGAGCGCACCTGGCACACGCAAAGCCGCTTCCGCGTCGTGCTCGGCCCGCTCTCGTTCAGCGACTACGAGCGCTTCCTTCCAAGGGGCCGCAGCGCGCGCGCGCTGCACGACCTGGTCAAGCTCTACGTGGGCGTCGAGCATTCCTGGGAAGTGAAGCTGGTGCTGAAGAAGGACGAGGTGCCGCTCGCCTGGCTCGGCAACTCGGTCTGGGTGGGATGGTCGTCCTGGCTCGGGGCGCGGCTGACCAACCAGGACGCCGCGGACTATTCGAATACGCAGGGCCGGCCGCTGCCGCATTGGGAGCTGCAGGCGCGGCCGAAGCAGCACGCCGAGGAAGCGCCGCCGCCGAGCGAGGCGGAGGCGGGCGTGCAACTGGTGCATTAGACAAAAGGGGAGGGAGGCACATCATGTCGGAGATCAGCAGGGCCGCTCTGTTCGGCAAGTTGAATTCGCTCGGCTACAAGGCGATCGAGGCCGCGACCGTGTTCTGCAAGCTGCGCGGCAACCCGCACGTCGAGATGGCGCACTGGCTGTTCCAGATCCTGCAGAGCCAGGACAGCGATTTTCACCGCATCGTGCGCCACTACGAGGTCGATCCGGCGCGGCTCGCCGCCGACCTGACGCGCTCGCTCGACGCGCTGCCGCGCGGCGCGACGTCGATCTCCGACTTCTCGCCGCACATCGACGACGCGGTCGAGCGCGGCTGGGTCTACGGCACGCTGCTGTACAAGGAGAGCGCGGTGCGCACCGGGCACCTGCTCGTCGGCATGCTGAAGACGAACAGCCTGCGCAACATGCTCTACGCCATCTCGCCGGAGTTCAAGAAGCTCAAGAGCGAGGCGCTGGCCGAGGATTTTTCGCGTCTCACTTCCGGATCCCCGGAAGAAAAGCTGGCTTCGAAAGACGGCGCGCAGGTCGGCGGCGGCGTCGCGCCGGGCGAGGCGAGCGGCGCGATGGCGCCGGCGCAGATGGGCAAGCAGGAGGCGCTGAAGAAGTTCGCGGTCGACCTCACCGCACGGGCGCGTGAAGGCAAGCTCGACCCGGTGCTCGGGCGCGACGAGGAGATCCGCCAGATCGTCGACATCCTCATGCGCCGGCGGCAGAACAACCCGATCCTCACCGGCGAGGCCGGCGTCGGCAAGACCGCGGTGGTCGAGGGCTTCGCCGCCCGCATCGTGAAGGGCGACATCCCGCCGCAGCTCAAGGAGGTGAGCGTGCTCTCGCTCGACATCGGCCTGCTGCAGGCGGGCGCGAGCATGAAGGGCGAGTTCGAGAACCGGCTGCGCCAGGTGATCGAGGAGGTGCAGTCCTCGCCCAAGCCGATCATCCTGTTCATCGACGAGGCGCACACGCTGATCGGCGCCGGCGGCGCCGCGGGCACGGGCGACGCGGCGAACCTGCTGAAGCCGGCGCTCGCGCGCGGCAACCTGCGCACCATCGCCGCCACCACCTGGGCCGAGTACAAGAAATACTTCGAGAAGGACCCGGCGCTCACGCGGCGGTTCCAGGTCGTGCAGGTGCAGGAGCCGAGCGAGGAAAAGACCATCCTGATGATGCGCGGGGTCGCCACGACCCTCGAGAAGCACCACCGCGTGCAGATCCTCGACGAGGCGCTGGAGGCTGCGGTGCGCCTGTCGCACCGCTACATCCCGGCGCGCCAGCTCCCCGACAAGGCGGTGAGCCTGATGGACACGGCGTGCGCGCGCGTCGCGGTGAGCCAGCACGCGACCCCGCCCGAGATCGAGGACGCGCAGCGGCGCATCGAGACGCTCAATACCGAGCTCGAGATCATCGGCCGCGAGGAAGCGATCGGCATCGACGTGGACAGCCGCCGCAAGAGCGTCGACGAGAAGCTCGCCGCGGCGAAGGGGAGGCTCGCCGAGCTCGAGCCGCGCTGGAAGGCCGAGCAGGAGCTCGTCACCAAGGTGCTCGGCCTGCGCGCCAAGCTGCGCGAGGGACGCGCCCCGGTCGAGGGGACTTCGAGCGAGCTGGAGAAGAAAGCCGAGAAACTGAAGGACGACAAGGCGCCGGTCCTCAAGCCCGAGGAACGCGCCTCGCTTCTTTCTGAACTCAAACAATTACAGATAGAGCTTGACGAGATGCAGGGCGAGGCGCCGCTGGTGCTGCCCACGGCCGACGAGCAGGCGGTCGGCGCGGTGGTGCAGGACTGGACCGGCATCCCGGTCGGGCGCATGGTGAAGAACGAGATCGAGTCGGTGCTCAAGCTCGCCGACACGCTCGACCAGCGCGTGATCGGGCAGAAGCACGGCCTGCAGATGATCGCCAAGCGCGTGCAGACCTCGCGCGCCAAGCTCGACAACCCGAACAAGCCGATCGGCGTGTTCATGCTGGCCGGCCCCTCGGGCGTGGGCAAGACCGAGACCGCCCTCGCGCTCGCGGAAGCCCTCTACGGCGGCGAGCAGAACGTGATCACCATCAACATGAGCGAGTACCAGGAGGCGCACACCGTTTCCACGCTCAAGGGCGCGCCGCCCGGATACGTCGGCTACGGCGAGGGGGGCGTGCTCACCGAGGCGGTGCGACGCCGGCCCTACAGCGTGGTGCTGCTCGACGAGGTCGAGAAGGCCCATTCGGACGTGCACGAGATCTTCTTCCAGGTGTTCGACAAGGGCTGGATGGAGGACGGCGAGGGGCGCTACATCGACTTCAAGAACACCATCATCCTCCTCACCACCAACGCCGGCAGCGAGCTCATCACGAACATGTGCAAGGACCCGGAGCTCTCGCCCGAGCCCGAGGCGCTGGCGAAGGCGCTGCGCGAGCCGCTGCTCAAGGTGTTCCCGCCGGCGCTGCTCGGCCGCATCGTGACGATTCCGTACTACCCGCTGTCCGACCACATGCTGGGGGCGATCATTCGCCTGCAGATCGGCCGCATCAAGAAGCGCATCGAGGACAACCACGCCGTCAGCTTCAGCTACAGCGACGAAGTCGTCGGGCTGGTGAGCAAGCGCTGCACCGAGATGGAAAGCGGCGGCCGCATGATCGACGCGATCCTCACCAATACGGTGCTGCCGCGCATCAGCGAGGAGTTCCTGAAGCGCATGATGGCGGGCGAACCCGTGAAGAGCGTGGCGCTCGACGTCGCGAACGGCGACTTTGCTTACAATTTCAGCTAGCGTTGGGGGAGGGAGGGGTCGGCGATGGCGAGGCTGCTGAAAGGGGAGACGCCGCTCAAGGACGCGCAGGGCCACCAGGTCCTGATGCTGGCGAAGATGTCGGGGCACGAGGAGCTCGGGCGCCAGTCGGAGTTCCACCTCGAGTTCCGGTCGAAGCGCGGCGACGTCAAGCCCAAGGAGATCCTCGGCAAGAACGTGAGCTGGGCGATCGAGCTCGCCGGCGGCGAGGTGCGCTACTTCAACGGCTTCGTCACCCGCTTCGCCGAAGCCGGCGAGGCCGCCACCAGCGCGTTCGAGGAGGGCAGCAAGGGGAGGAGCTACGCGTACCGGGCCACCGTGGGTCCCTGGCTGTGGTTCCTCACGCGCGCCGCGAACTGCCGCATGTTCCAGAACATGACGGTGCCCGACATCGTCAAGCAGGTGTTCGGCGAGTATTCCTTCGCCAACTTCGATCTCAAGCTGACCGGCAATTACTCGAAGAAGGAGTTCTGCGTCCAGTATCGCGAGACCGATTTCAACTTCGTGTACCGCCTGCTCGAGCAGGAAGGCATCCACACGGTCTGGGACTACGACAACGGGCGGAACACGCTGCTGCTCGTGGACTCCGACGGGCCCTACCAGGCGCGGCCGCCGATCCAGGCGGCGATGGAAACGGACCGCGTCGGCGCCACCGAGAAGGATCACATGACGAGCTTTACCGTGGCGCGCGAGATCCAGCCGGGCAAGTACGCCCACGACGACTTCGACCCCCTCAGTCCGCGCAGCAAGATGTCCGGCGACGCGCTGGTCACCCGCGACAACGACCTGTCGGGCTTCGAGATCTTCGATTATCCGGGGGAATACGACACGCCGGCCGAGGGGCCCCAGCTGGCCAAGGCGCGGATCGAGGAGTGGCAGGTCAAGTTCGAGCTGTACTCGGGAATCGGCAACCTGCGCGAGTGCGCGCCGGGCAGGCGGCTCAAGCTCGAAGGCCATCCGCAGCAGGCGTACAACACGACCGAGTACCTGCTGACTGCGGTGTCCTACAGCGCGTCCGCGGGGGAGGCCTCTTCGGGGGCGGGCGCCGGCGGCGGGGAATTCCACTGCAGCGTGACCGCAATCGACATCAAGACGCCTTTCCGTCCGGCGCGCATCACGCCCAAGCCGATCATCCAGGGCCCGCAGACCGCGATCGTCGTGGGCCCCGCGGGCGAGGAGATCTACACCGACAAGCACGGCCGCATCAAGGTGCAGTTCCACTGGGACCGCTACAGCAAGACCGACGAGAACAGCTCGTGCTGGATCCGGGTGGCCCAGCCGCTGGCGGGAAACAAGTGGGGCATGGTGACGATCCCGCGCGTCGGACACGAAGTGGTGGTCCAGTTCCTCGAAGGCGATCCCGACGATCCCATCGTCACCGGCAGCCTCTACAACGGCGATCTGGGCCCGCCCTACCCGCTGCCCGCGGAGAAGACGAAGAGCGGCGTCAAGACCCATTCTTCGCCGAAAGGATCGTCCACGGACCTGAGCGAGATCCGCATCGAGGACAAGAAGGGCGAGGAGGAGCTCTTCATCCAGGCGCAGAAGGACAAGACCATCCGCATCAAGGAAGTGCGCAAGGAATGGATCGGCAAGGACAGCCACCTGTACATCGAGAAGGGCAGCCTGTACGAGGAGCTGAAGGACGGCGACCACCACATCACCCTGGACAGCGGCGACCGCAACGAGAAGCTGAAGGACGGCTCGCTCTCGCTCGACATCTCCGAGAACCTGTTCGGCACGATGACCAAGCTCGCCTACGACGCCAAGAAGGAAATCCACCTGAAGGCGGGCACCATCCTGGTCCTCGAGTCCGACACCAAGATCAGCATGAAGGTCGGGGGCAACTTCATCAACATCGACTCGAGCGGCGTGACCATCCAGGGCCAGCTCACCAAGATCAACTCGGGCGGTTCCGCGGGAAGCGGCTCCGGCGCCTCGCCGCTCCCGCCCGAGCTTCCCGAGAAGGCGGGCGAGACCGAGGGCGGCGAAATGACCGAGGCGCCGAAAAGGCAGAAACCCGCCGCGTACTCGCCGCAGGCGCAGATGTTCAAGATGGCGGCGAACGGCGGCACGCCGTTCTGCGAGATCTGCAACTGCTGAGCATGGCCGCGGCCCCGACCCCCGAGAAGCTGTTCGAAGGCCTCCTGACCGACGAGGGCGAGGAGCTCTGCGCGCTGCTCGACGGCGCCTCGGTGCCGGGGCTGCTCGAGCGGCTCGACGCCGACCGCTCGCTCGAGGTGGAGTGCCTGTTCCACGGCAGGCTCGAGCCCGACATGGCGGAGGTCGCTCCCTATCTGGTGAAGCTCAGCCTCGAGAGCGAGTTCACCGAGTGGCTGGTCGGCACGGGTTGGGGGCACCACTGGGGAAGCTTCGTCACTTCGCGGGCGAGCTTCCGCAGGCTGCGCAATCACCTGCGCGCGCTGACGCTCATCTATCGCCGCGACGGCATGCCGCTCTACTTCAGGTACTACGATCCGCGCGTGCTGCGAATCTTCCTTCCGACCTGCTCCACGGAGCAGCTCAAGCAGATGTTCGGCCCGGTCGACGCCTTCCTCGCCGAGAGCGAGGCGGGCGACGCGCTGGGCATCTACCGCCTGAGCGGGGATGAGCTCTCGTCGGTGCAGCGCAAGCTGGGCGGCGGCTAGCCATGTTCGTCGAGGACGTGCAGCTCGCCGCCTTCGTGCCGGGGCTGGACGCGCAGTTTCGTGCGCGCTGCGTCGAGGCGCTGGGCGCGCGCGGGCAGTGGTCCGACGAGCGCGTGCGGCGCGCGGTGGACACCGGGCTCCAGCGCGCCGCGGCGCTCGGCCTGTCGGAGGAGAGAAGCGTCCTTGCTTACCTGCTTCTCGCGACCGATATCACCCTCGCCAGGCCCGAGGACGCCGTGGTGCGCGCGGTCGAGGGAATCCTGAGCGAGCCCGCGCTGCCCGAGTGGCAGCGCGTGCGCCTCGCGGAGGACTACTTCCGGCAGTTTCACGTGGCGCGCGAGTGAGCGCCGAGCGCATCGAGCTCATGGCCTCCGCCGCCGGCAGGATCGGCGGGGTCACGTGGCACCATCTTTTTCTCGTCGCCACCGATGCTTCCGGCGCGCGGGCGTACCTGCGCGCAGGCCCTGAATCCCTGCCGCGTGCGCGGCTCGCCGGTCGACGTACGCTGCACGGCGATGCGCTGGAGGATTACGAGGCGCCGGCGGCGAGCCCATACGGAGCGATCACCTTCTCGAGCGGGCCCTACGAGCCGGGCGGCGTGGATTTCGACCCGAACGCCGCGAATGCCCCCGTCGCATCGGGTGCCGGCGCGGCGCAGCTGTGGGACGCGCTGGCGAGCCAGGCAAAGGCCCTGGCGCAGGAGAAGATTCCCTACGATCCGGCCGGGCGGGGCGCGAACTGGGCAGTCATGGAAGCGCTGCGGCGCTGCGGCGTCGAGGCCGCGCTGCCGCCGAAGCGCTGGGCGCCGGGCGTGAGCCTTGGGTCCGCTCCGGGGTCCGCTCCCGGCGCGCCCTCCGCGCCGACGCGGCGCGTCGGCCAGGCGGCGATGGTCGCCTGAATGGGCTTCCGGTTCGAACAGTTCGCCGACGCGCCCGCCGCGCAGGCCGCGTTCGAGGCCGCGTTTCCGATCGGCTCTCCCGCCGATCCCGCGCTGCAGGCTCTGGTCGGCATGGGCGCGCAGTGCAAGAGCACCGGTCCGGGGAAAGTGGCCTGCCGCTACGTGGAGCACGTGGAGGACCCCGGCGCGCTCGCCGGCTGGTGCTGGCACGTCGCCATAGACGCGGACAGCGAAAAGGCGATCAAGGGCACGCGCATCGCGCTCGCGATCCTCGCCATCTAGCGCGGGATCGGGCAGCGCTACAGGGCTAGCGCATGCGGCCCGGACAGATAGCGACCGCCCACGACGTAAACCTGGTAGGTGCCGGGAGCGGCCGCTTTGGGCATCGCGTCGGCGAGATCGATCGAGAACACCGCTTCGACCAGGTCGCCCGGCTTCAGCGGCCGGTCCGACCAGACCGGGATCTCCAGGGGGATTCGCACCGGGATGTTGCGGTCCTTGATCAGGACCAGAACCATCACCCGCAGCACGGCCGCCGGAGGCCGCTGACCCGGGGCCGCGGCGACGGCCGCCTGCTGGACGAGCGTCTGGGGCGAGACTTCCAGCCTCATCGCGGCATGCAAGGGAATCTGGCGCGCGCCGCCCTTCGCTGCGACCGGGCCGAGCGCGGCGGCGATTCCCGCTGACTGCAGCTGCGGCGTCTCGGGCGTGCGGAAGTAGCGCGGTAGCCCGTCGCGGTGCCCCGCCGAGCGCATCCGCGCGACCAGCTTCGCCGCGTCGTCGGGCGACATCGCGCCGGGGCTTGCGGACTTGCCTTTCACCTCTACCAGAGCGGGATTGGACACCTCGTCGAAATAGAGCACGCGCAGCGCCCAGCGCCGGCTTTCGGCCGGAAGCTTCAGCAGATCCCTGAAGTCCAGCCAGGCGGTGCCGGCGGAGTTTCCGTCGCCGCGTTCGCCGCGCGCGGCGTCCTGCGAAGGGGGCGTTGCCTGAGCGGGCTTGCGCTGTTCCCTGCGGGGATCGGTATCCGGCGCCTTGCTCGGATCGCGCACGAACGCCTCCCCCGCAAACACGTCGCCGCGGTCGACGTCGCTTGCCATGACGATCGCATTGCGGTGCCAGTCCAGCTCCGCGGACCGCGCCGCCGTCCGCGAGGCGATGAGCAGCGCGGGCACGGCTTGGGTCGAGGCGAGATCGACCACCCGCGGCGCGCCCAGCGCGAGGCCCTGGAAGCGCAGTGAAAGCGCCTCGCGCGGCAGGGAAGAAACGGCGCTTCTGTCCTTGCGCAGGTACACCTCGTCGGGCAACGCCTGCAGCTTGGCGCTCAGTTGATCTCTTGCATCCATGCGCGTTGCTCCCTTGTCGTTGCCCTGGCCATGTCCCGCCAGCGTGATGCCGAGCGTGAGCGCAGTCGCGAGCGCGCGTGCCAGCCATGTCCCGCCGCGACCGACCGGCGGCGTCATTCGTGCTACCTGAATTCCGACAGGTCGGAAAGGATGAACTCGAGGGCGCAGTGCTTGCACCATTCCCTTTTCATGTCGACCGAGTAGCCGAAAATGATGCAGCGGCCGTTATCCCATTGTCCGGCGCCCTTGCCCTGCGCGTCGCGCTCGCCCGCGGTGGCCGGGTTGAGCGCCGGCGCGGCAGGGTCGGCGGTAAAAACCGCGGCAAACGCGCAGTGGGAGCCGGAGCCGCCGCGCTTTTCATAGAACAGCGGGTGATCGGGAATGCCCGCGACGCTGTTCACGCGGGTCATGCCGAAAAGATGCCCCAGCTCGTGGCCCATGGTGTTGTGAACTGCATAATCCGCCCGCCCGCCCTTCACCACGTTGGCCGGATGGCCGCTCGGCGCCCAGCCGTTGTAGCCGCCGTTCGCGGCTTGCAGCTCCAGCGTGACCCAGATGCGGTTGTTGGCGTCGAGCGCAAGGTCGGCCGGAGCGCCGCCGCAGCGGCAACCCCCGGCGGCTCCGCCGCACTTTGCCGGAGCCGTCAGGCGAACCATCCTCTTCGAGGTGCGATCCTTTCGCAGCTTCACGTTGGCGGCCGGCAGATCTCCGCTGTGCGCGATCGTCCACGCGCCGGCGACCTTCTTCTCCGCCTGCCACACGGCCGACTTGACCAGATTGCCGCCCTGCAGCGGCGGATCCGTGATGGTCAGGTAGCCGTTGGAGACGTTCGTGGACTTCAGCTCGACGTCTCTCGTGCGATCCGCGTCGAACTTGAAGTCCACGGCATCGGTCTCCACGCCGTCGGCATCGAACTGCTCGTCGCAGAGAACCACGTGGAACTTGGGCGTCGTCGACTTGGTCGCGGCGACGAACCGCTTCATCGCATCGTCCACGTTGTGGGTGCCGATGCAGAGCTTCTGCTTGGTGGTTCCATTGACGTTGAACTGCCAATCCGGGCGGAACGGGTCCACGGTGAAATGCGTCTTGGCCATGGTCTTCTCTTCCACCAGGAGGGGCTCCATGAAGACCTTGCGCTGGCTGTCGTCGAATCCACCGTGGCCGGGCATCGAGGTCGCCTTCGGGTGGGTCGCCTGGTAGAAGACCTTGCGCCACACCTGCAGCGGCCGGACCTTGGCGAACACCGGCTCGCGCTTCTCGAGATCGGCGTGTCCGTGCACGTACTTGGCGAGGTGGGCGTCCTGCTCGAGGTAGCAGGCCGGATGGAACTTGTCGCCGCCGAACCGCGAGAGCTGCACCTCGACCTTGGCGTGCCCGTCCTTGTCGGTCTCCTGCATCAGGTGCACGAGGTCCTTGCGATCGGCCTTGTCGAGGTGCTTGAGCGCCGCCGTGAGGTCCTTCCACTTGACGTCCGTCGCGCCGCTCTTCCCGTCGGAAGGAAAGTCGATGTTCCAGTTGGCGGTCTTGCCGTTGTCCTTGTCGGGCGCCAGCATGAAGCGGATCGGCACCCCGGCGAGCTTTTCGCCCAGCTTCGCGCTCAGCGTGATCTTGCGGCCGTCCGGATCGCCCTTCTCGTTGAGGTTGATGTAGTAGCGCTTCTTGTCCTCGTCCCAGGCCTTGTGCTCGTCCTTCGCCTTTTCGTACTCGAGCTTGACCTCCTTGATCTTCACCACGGTGAAGCGCGACCAGTCGGCCGAGTGCTTGGGCTTCTTCGCCAGCCCGCCGGCGGGACGATCGAGGCCCACCTGCAGGACGGCGTCGCGCAGCTTCTTCGACGCATCCTTGCCTTCGACCCACAGCTCGACTTCCTTCGCCTTGAGGTCCTTCACCTTGATCTTGAAGGGCAGCGCCTTCTCGCTGCCTTCCTCCTCCTTGTCGAAGAGCTTCAGGCTGCCGCCGCCTTTCTCTTCGTCGATGGTGACCTCGTAGTCGTCGGTTCCGGCCGGCCACGGGTCGGCGGCGAGCTTCTGCACCACGAGCTTCGCGCGGCCGTGGCTGTTCTTGTCGGTCTGGGCGTGCAGCAACCTTCCGGTGGCCACCTTTTCCGCGTCGGTCAGGGCCTTCTGGTCGGGCAGCTTCTTGTCCTTGAGAGCGGTGTGATAGGTGGCGAGCGGCTCGACGTCCGGGTCGACCTGCATGCCGGCGTCCTCGAGGTCGCTGCGCACGAACCAGTGCACCTTCGCTTCGAGCTCGACCACGCCCATCTCTTCCTCGGCGGGCGGCTTCACCTCGATGTTGGGATGATCGGCCGGATCGAGCGTGAGCTTGGCCGTGAACTTGCCCGCGCTCTTCGCCTTCAGGTAGAGATCGAGCTTGCCGCCGAGGAGGTCCTTGTTGGCGATGTCCCAGCCGGCGAGCGGGCTCTTGCATTCCTTGTCGATGAAGACCTCGACGTTTGCCGGGCTCACCTCGAACTTGGCTTTCCCGGCGTACCCGGGAGTGCCGGTGCTCTGGCTCGCCGAGACGCGCACGTAAGTGACGTCGTCGGTGACGATCTTCTTCTCCGACGCCTCCTGGTGCGCCGAGAGCTTCCGGTCGAGCGCCACGACCTTGTATTCCATCTCGATCTTCGGCGTGACGACATTGATGCGCCGCTTCACGTCGAGCCGCACCGTGCCCGTGCCGCCGCCAGGGACGACGACCTGCTTGTTGACGCTCGGCGCCTCGAACAGCGCCGACGGCAGCCTGGCGGATACGTTGTACGCGCCGCCCGCCACGCTCGAGAACGTGTGCGAGCCGGTCTTGCCCTTGTGGCTGAGGCCCGCCGGCCCGGACCCGCTGAGCTCGGCCTCCTCGGTCACCAGCTTACCGCGCTCGTCGTAGACCTCGACCACCAGGTTCCCGACCGGCGCCGCCTTGAAGATCAGCACCTCGTTGCCGGCCGCGTCGAGCTTGGCTTTGGGCGCCTCCTTGGTGATGGCGTAGCCCGAAAGCTCGGGAGGCATGGTGATGTTCGCCGTGTAGCCGCCGGGGCTTCGATCCTTGAACACGATCGCGCCGAGACCGTCGGTCTTGCCCGACCCGGGCGAGGGGCCCTTTACCGCGGCGGTCACGCCCTTGATCGGCTCGTCGGTGTCGCTACGCAAGACGATCACCGAGAGCGTGCCCTTCTGCTTGGGGCACTTCTCCGCGTGGCCGGTCATGCGCTCGCCCGCCGGCGCGCATCCGCGACGCGCTTGGCCATCGCCGTCAGTGCCGGGTTCGGGGCCGCGTCGGCGAGTTGCGCCTCGATGATCGCGAGCTTGGTCGATCCCTCCGTATCGGGCCTTTCGAGCCAGCTCGTGATCCAGCCGATGGGCGTCTCGCGCGGGAGCATGCGCGACGCGAGCCCGAGCGCGATGAACGCGGCGAGATCGGCAGTCTCCTCGATGCCGTACCGCGTCGCGGAGTCGATTCCCCGCTGCACGATGGCGCCGAGCTGCGCGGGCTGCGCCTGCTGCCCGGCGCCCGCCTGGCTCAGCTCGGGAAACGTCGTTGCGATCACGCGCTCCAGGCGCGCGCGCACCACGGCGGCCATGTGCCGCTCGATGGCGTCGAGCTGGCGCGGTTGGAGCACTAGCATCGGGTCACGGGATCTCGTGCGTCTGCTGCCCGGGCTGCGTCACTTCGATGATTCCGCCGTATGAGCACATCAGCTTGGAGGCGTCGTCGAGCGCGGGCTGGCTATCGAGGAGAACCGTGATTGCACCCACGACCCAGGGCGACGTCGTGGCCGGGATGCAGGGCATCGGGGTCAGCACGCCCATCGCCGAAGCCGTCGCGGCGGCCACCGTCGGGTTGGACGGGCTCTGGCACATCCCGAACGGCATGATGTTCGTCATGGGAATGTAGTCGTTGATGTTTGCCGCCGGCTGGGAGCCGGACTGCACCATGTGGATCGGTAGGACCACGAAGGTGCTCGGCGCCATGCCCATCGAGCACTTCAGCATCGCGCCGTTGCAGACCTGCTTCTGACCCATAGGACGTGCCTCCCCCTGCCATGAGTATAGAACGGGGGGAGGCCGGGCCGGAACCTGACTACTTTGGGGGATACCGCTGCCGGCGGTTCGCCGCTAGAGTATAAGATGCCCTCGAAGACCGGGACGGAAGCCCCTGGCTAGAGGCGCTTACCTTTGGGGGGTTAGCGATCGAATGGCGTATGTAGTCACCGTCGAAGCGCGCGCGGAAGGAAGGCTGGCGCGGCCCGAACGGCGCACGGTCAACACCTCGCGCATGACGATCGGCCGCGGAGCGGAATGCTCGGTGCGGCTGGACGACACGAAGAAGCACGTCTCGCGGGTGCACGCGGTGGTCGACCTGCAGGGCGCGGGCCATGTCCTGACCGTGATGTCGACGGTCAATCCCGTGATGCTCAACGGCGCGCGCATCGGCCCCAACGAAACCGCGCCGGTGAAGGCCGACGACGTCATCGAGATCGGCGACTTCGCGGTGCAGATCCTCGAGGTGCACGAGGCGCAGCCGACTCCGGGCGCGTCGGCCGCGCGCCAGATGCCTGCCTCGCCTTTCGACTTCGGCTTGAGCGGAAGCGGCGACACCACGCCGGGCGACGATCCGTTCCGCGGGCTCGACGACCTGTTACCTCCCAAGCAGCCGCCGCCCGCGCCGCGGCCCGATGCGGGGGGGCTCGACTCGTTCCAGAGGGCTGCGCCCGCGAGACCCGAGCGACACGGCGACGGTCTTGTCGAGGGCCTCGGCGGCATGTCGCACCTCGACCTCGGCAGCCCGGGCGACAGCACCGATCCGCTGGCGAGCCTGCTCAGTTCGGCGACGCCCGTCGGGCGCGGCTCGGAGGGCCCGAGCTTCAATCCGCAGCCGTTCGGCGGCGGCCCGGCATCGCTCGATCAGATCCTGGCGCGCGGTCCTGCCGCGCCCATCGGCCAGCCGCTCGCCGACATGATGAAGCACCAGGGCGCGGGCGCGTCGAACATCGATCACGTGCAGCCGCTGAACGTCGCCTACAACGCACCTTCGATCCGCGCCGAGCCCCGCAACGCGCCGCCTGAAGTGCGCAAGGTGCAGGCAAAGGCGCCTCCGGCCCAGCCGAAGGCGCCTGATCCGTTCGACGGCTTCGACCCGTTCGCGAGCCTCGTGGGCCGCAGGCCCGCCGAGCTGGTTCCCCCGGTGGAGGAGATTCCGGAGCCGCAGGCGCGCGAAGAGGAGCTCGCACCGCCGGCTCCCGCACCGCGCGCGGAAGCGGTTTCGCCAGCCGCGGCAGCGTCGGCGGTCGCCGCGTTTCTCGAAGGCGCGGGCCTCGCGCACCTGAAGATTTCCGAGGCCGACGCCGATACTTTCCTGCGTGAAAGCGGCGCCATCGTGCGCGCGTGCGTCGAGGGGCTGATCGGGCTCCTTCTCGCGCGAAGCGAGCTGAAGAAGGAGATGCGCGCCGAAGACCGCACCATGGTCGCTTCGCGCGACAACAATCCGCTCAAGCTGATGACCGATCCGCGCGATGCGCTGAGCTACCTCTTCGACAAGCGCGAGCGCCTCTCGGGCGCCTTCCTGCCGCCGGTGCAGGCGGTGGGCGACGCCTGCGACGATCTGCGCGTGCACGAGATCGCCCTCATGGCCGGCATGCGCGCGGCGTTCCAGGGCGCGCTCAAGCGCTTCGATCCGCAGCTCGTCGAGCGCGAAGCCGACAAGCAGAAGGGCTCCTTCACCCTCAACAAGAAGGTGAAGCTGTGGGAGACCTTCGTCGCGCACCACGAGAAGCTCACGCGCGACGCCGAGGACGATCTCCTAAAGGTGTTCGGCAAGGAGTTCCTCGGCACCTACATGGCCCAGGTGCGGCGCCTGCGCAGCGGGCCGAAGCACTAGGGAATCCCAGTCGTCGCCCCCGCGAAGGCGGGGGCCCAGTTTTTCTAGGCCGAAAGACGCAAGCCGGGCAGCGCATCGCGCTTCCCGTCCAAGCCGGTCCGCCCGTAACCGCGGCGCGCGACAGTGTCGGGGGTGCGCAGGCTTGGATTCCTACTTTATCTAATCGTCATTGGGGCGGCGGGCTGCTCGACCACCAAGCCGATCGAGTCGATCCCCCAGCAGGGGACGGTCAGCCGCTCGATCACGTGGGTCATGTCGGACGATCCCGCCAAGGACTGTGACGAGAACCTCGGCAAGCCGCTCATCGGGGCGCGGCTCGCCTGCGCCCGGCTGCGGGGCAACGAGTGCACCATTTACGTAAAACCGCCGCGCAACGAGAACGACCGGAACGCGATTTACATCCTGGGCCACGAGGCGCTGCACTGCTTCGCCGGTCACTTCCACTACGCCGCGAACTAGCTTTTCGTAGCTCCTGAACGGCAGTAGTGCTCGCCCCCCAAGGGCGCGCCTGACTTACTTCCTACCGGTTTGCGCTTGGCCCCGATAGCCTGTCGGCAGCTCAGGCCGTACGCAAAGAAAAGCGGACAAACCAATGACAACAATAAAAAAAGAGCTGCTCCTTCCGGTTGTATTTTGGCTCGCCGCCGCGGCGGCAGGCTGCAGCGTAACCAAGCCCGTCGATCCGATTCCCGAGCAGGGCACGATCAACCGATCGATCACCTGGGTCCTCGCCGACGACCCCTCCGGGGCGTGCGACGCCAACCTCGGCAAGCCGGTGATCGGCGTGCGCCAGGCGTGCGCCCGGGTCCGCGGCAACGAGTGCACCATCTACGTGAAGCCGCCGCGCAACGAAAGCGACCGCAACGCGATCTACATCCTCGGCCACGAGGCGCTGCATTGTTTCGTCGGGCATTTCCATTACGCGGTGAACTAAAAGATAAATTCGCGCGCCGCTGCGCGGGCCGTGTTCGCCCTGAACCGGCCTGTAGTGACTATTGCGACCGCTGTAACTAGTCTGCTAGGCTTGGTTCGGGCAAGTCGAATCAAGTATAAAAGTCACGTAGTTACCAAAAAAACCCGGATTGGGTTTGCCTAGGCGTCCCGCGTGAGCGGGAGGGGAGCTTCGCACTGCGGGGGCGAAGCCTGGAAACAAACACAAGTATCCAGAGGCGCCAGGGGAAAAATGTCTGGAATAAGAAGTCTTGTCGCGGCCGCGGCCGCGTGCTTCAGCGTCGTCGTCTTTGCCCAGGTGCCGCCCGCGCCACCGCGCGCCGGCGACATCCTCCAGCAGCAGGCACCCAAGCAGGAGCTCCCGGTTTCGCCGTCCACCGCGCCGGTGCTGCCGCAGGTCGCGCCGCCCAAGCCGGCGCTGCCGGCGGGCACCAAGGTGAACGTCACGGTGAAGGACTTCCGCTTCAGCGGAAACACCGTGTTCTCCTCGGCCGAGCTGCGCGGGCTGGTGCAGGAGTTCATCGGCAAGACGCTCGACTTCAACGGGCTGAACGACGCCGCGGGCCGCGTGCAGCGCCACTATCGCGAGCGCGGCTACTTCCTCGCCGTGGCCTACCTGCCACAGCAGGAGATCCGCGAGGGCATTGTCGAGATTGCAGTACTCGAAGGGCGCCTCGGCCAGATCAACCTGCAGGTCGACCCGAAAACGAAGCTCAAGGAGTCGTTCGCGCGCGGCATCCTCGCCGCGCACTTGAAGCCTGGCGACCTGATCACCGAGAACAGCCTCGAGCGGCCGCTGCTCCTGCTGCGCGACCTGCCGAACATGGAGGTCACCTCCGAGCTCGGGCCGAGCAAGACGCAGCTCGGCGCCGCCGACCTCACCGTCAAGATCTCGGAGAACACCAAGAACTTCGACGGCTACGTCGACGCCGACAACCACGGCAACCGCTTCAGCGGCGAATATCGCATCGGCATCAACCTGAACGCGGGGGACCTCACCGGCTACGGCGACCTCCTCAGCTTCCGCGGCTTCGTCACCGACGAGGCCATGAAGTTCGGCCGGCTCTCCTACGTGATCCCGCTCGGGCACTACGGCACGCGCATCGGCGCAAGCGCCACCGGCTTCCAGTACACCCTCGGCAAGGACTTCGCGGCTCAGGGGTTGAACGGCGAGGGCCAGGTCTACACCGTCTATGCGCTGCATCCGCTGCTGCGCACGCGCAACGCCAACCTCTTCATCCAGGGTGCGGCCGAGCGCAAGGACCTCGAGGACCGGAACGACAGCATCAACGGCGTGGTGGACCAGACGATCACCAACGGCAAGCTCGGCGTGGTGGGCGACTTCCGCGATCGGCTGATGTCGGGGGGCCTCAACTCCTATTCGCTGACCGTCACGGGCGGCAAGCTCGAGATCTCCCCCGCCGACGCCCTAGCGCTGGATCAGTCGGCCATCGGGTCCCAGGCGGCCGGCCATTTCTCCAAGTTCAACGTCGAGTATCGCCGCCTGCAGCGCCTCACCGACCAGCTCAACCTGCTCTTCGCCTACGCAGGGCAGGCGGCGAACAAGAACCTCACCGCGGCCGAAAAGATGGCACTTGGCGGCCCGAACGGGGTGCGCGCCTATCCGGTGGGCGAAGCCCCGGGCGACGTCGGCCAGGTCGGCACTCTGGAGCTGCGCTGGCTCGTGCCGAAGGTCCAGGTCTTCGGCGGGGACCTCACGCTTTCCACCTTCATCGATCACGGGCAGGTGCTGACGCAGAAGAACCAGCCGCCGGCGATCGCCGCGGTCTCGGCGAACAAGCGCTCGATCACGGGCGCGGGCGTTGGCGTTTCGCTCGGTCGGGAAGGCAACTTCCTGCTGCGCATGGATATCGCGACACCGCTCGACGACGAGACACCGGTCTCGGATTCGAAGAAGGTCGACCCGCGCATCTGGGTACAGGCGATCAAATGGTTCTGACACTGCGCGCGAGACGCAGGCCAGCGGACACGGGCACCGAATTGGGCAGATTTTGGAATGGGTAGGACGCTTTACCGAGCGTCCATATCGCAACCGACGTAATGGGCACGGCGCGCGAGCGCGCGCGTAAGGGGAGGAAGCAATGAAGCAAGGCACGATCAGCCGGTCTGGCGACCGGACGGCACAGTCTTCCGAGTTCAAGGTTCCAGCGCCGCGTCTGCGCCCATCGGTCTTCGCAGTCAGGCTGGCGCTCGCAGGTCTCGCGTCGGCGACCGCGCTCCAGCTCGCAACGCCCTCCGCGCTCGCGGCCCCGCAGATCGAGGGTACCGTCCGCTACGGCGACGTCAACATCCAGCAGCAGAACGCGACGACGACCAACGTCAACCAGGGCTCGCAGAAGGCGATCATGGACCTCACGGTCCTGAGGGTGCCGCAGAACAACACCCTGAACTTCAACCAGCCAGGTAAGGATGCGGTGTTCCTGGGCCGTGCCGTCGGCAATACCCCGTTCGAAAACTACGGCACCATCAACGCCAACGGCCAGCTCTTCCTGGTGAACCCGCAGGGCGTGTACTTCGCGCCCGGGTCGAGCGTCAACGTCGGCGGCCTCGTCGCGAGCACGAACGACATCCGCAACGAAGACTTCCTCGCCGGACGCTACGTGTTCCAAGGCAACGGCGGCACGGGTACCGTCGTCAACGCCGGCAAGATTGAGGCGCCTTCGGGCTACGCTGCCCTGATCGGCCGGAAAGTATCGAACGAAGGCACCATCGTCGCGCGCACCGTCGCGCTCGCCGCCGGCAACCGTGTCGCGCTCGACATGATCGGCGACCGCCTCATCAGCGTGCGCGTCGAGCAGGCGGCGCTCGGCGCCGCGGCCCTGAACAAGGGCACCATCCTCGCCGAGGGCGGCAGCGTCTATCTCCTCGCGCGCAGCGCCGATGCGCTGCTCGACACCGTCGTCAACAACACCGGCATCATCCGCGCCAACTCGCTCGTCGAGCGCAACGGCGTCATCGTCCTCGACGGCGGCAGCCAGGGCGTCGTCGCCAACAGCGGCACGCTAGACGTTTCTGGCAAGGAGCCCGGCGCGACCGGCGGCACCGTCAAGGTGCTCGGCGAGTACGTCGGCCTCTTCAACGGCTCGCGCATCGACGCCTCCGGCGACGCCGGCGGCGGCACCGTCCTGATTGGCGGCAACTTCCACGGCTTCGGCCCCGAGCAGAACGCGAAGGAAACCTACGTCGCGAGCGACACCGTCATCAACGCCGACGCGATCAATTCCGGCAACGGCGGCCATATCGCGATCTGGTCCGACAACGGCACCGAGTTCTACGGCGCCGTCAGCGCCCGCGGCGGCGCCCAGTCCGGCGACGGCGGCTTCGTCGAAATCTCGGGCAAGGATTCGCTGGTCTTCGCGGGCAACGTCGATACCAGCGCGCCGAAGGGCAGCGGGGGCAACCTGCTGCTCGACCCGGCCGACATCTTCATCATCGACGGCGCTGCTACAACTGGGGATCTCGACGCCACGCTGGCGGGGTCCGGCAACAGCACCATCGTATTTGCCGACGGGAATGTCGGTGGCAATACGGTAACGGTTGGCCAGCTCCAGGCTCAGGGCAATACCAACATCACGCTCGAAGCCACCAACACCATCCGGGTCGGCACCGCCGACGGCACGACGGCCGCGAATGTCGACCTCTCCGCGTCCCTGACGAGCAATGCGAATACGCTCACCCTTTCCGCGGGCAACGGCAGCGGCGGCTTGGGCAACGTGACGTTCAACACCGGCTCGGTGATCACTACCGGCGGCGGTGCCGTGGCGATCAATGCCGGCCAGACCGGCGATACGGGCGGAAACGCGATCCTCGGCGCGATCACGACCAATGGCGGCGCTATCACCGTCAACGCGCTCAATAGCGTCAGCCTTGTCGCTGGGCAAAACGCGAGCACCGGCAACGTCGTCATCACCGCGCAGAACGGAAACATCACAGGCGCTGGGGTGGTGACCGGCAACAACGTAACCCTCGACAGCGCCACGGGTGTTGGCACGAGTCCGGCGGATCGAGTCAACACGGCGGCCCAGGTCCTGGCGGCGCGTTCTCGCGTGAGCGGCGGCGTGTTCCTTGCGCAGGCCAACGCGGTCTCGCTCGCGACGATCGGCGGCGTGACCAACAGCGCGGCGGGCGGCGGCTACAACATCACCTCCGGTGGCGCGATTACCGTCAACAACGGCATCAACACCGGCGGCACCGGCGGCGCAACGACGCTCACGACCACGGCCGGCGGCATCGCGATCGGCGCGAACGACGTCGGCAACGGCGCCTCGGCGACGACGCTCGTCTCGGCGGACACGATCACTGGCACGACCGGCGTTGTACACGGTACGGACGTGACGCTCGACAGCGTCAATGGCGTGGGCACGAGCCCCGCCGCACGCCTCAACACCGCGGCGGACAACTTGGCGGCGCGGGCGAGTCTGGGCGGAGGCGTGTTCGTGGCGGAAGCCGACGCGGTGACGCTTGCCACGATCGGCGGAGTCGAGAACCTGGCGGGCGCTGCGGCGGCTGCCTATGACGTAACTGCCGGCGGCACGATCACCGTGGGCACGGGCGGGGTCAACATCGCCGGCACCGGCACCACACGGCTCGAGACGACGGCCGGCAACATCGCGATCGGCCACGACGATGTCGGTAACCTCGCAGCGGCGACGACGCTTATTGCTGCGGGCAGCATCACGGGCCCCACGGGACCGGGCCTGCTCGGCGTGGTGCAGGGCACCGACGTCGTGCTCGACAGCGGCACCGGCGTCGGCACTCAGGCCGCACGCGTAGTCACCGCCGCGAACACACTAGCCGCGCGCACGCGTACCAGCGGCAGCGTATTCATTTCGGAAGTCAATGACGTCTCCCTCGCCACGATCGGCGGCGTGACCAACAGCGCTGCCGGCGGCGGCGGATACAACGTCACGGCGAGCGGAGTAATCACCGTTGACACCGGGGGCGTGACCACGGCCAACGGGGCGATCCAGCTGATCGGCTCGAGCCTCACGAACAACGACACGATCACCAACGGCGGCGGC
>Ga0207675_100000163_pt1 | contig 59046 bp, 43 predicted proteins | sample KBSSwiS42_FD_184305 | JGI IMG/M metagenome (GOLD analysis project Ga0207675, IMG submission 184305) | Switchgrass rhizosphere microbial communities from Kellogg Biological Station, Michigan, USA - KBS Switchgrass S4-2 (SPAdes) (version 2) | ecosystem: Host-associated > Plants > Roots >...
CATCGCCAAGGCGACGCAAGGTCCACTGAGCGAGCGGACGCTGCACACGGCCATCGATCAGTTCATCGGCACGCCGGCCTACGTCAGTCCGGAGCAGACGGATCTGACTCAGCGTAGCGTCGATACACGCAGCGACATCTACAGCCTCGGCGTGCTGCTCTATGAGCTGCTGACCGGGTACACGCCGCTGGACACACAGGAATTGCTGCGTTCGAGTGCCGAAGAGATGCGACGCCGGGTCCGCGAAGAGGAACCGCCCACGCCCTCGGCACGACTGAAGTCTCTCGAGCTCTCCGCCAAGGATGTTCAAGGCGATCTCGACTGGATCGTGATGCGGTGTCTGGAAAAGGAGCCGGCCCGGCGCTATCAGACGGTCAACGATCTGCTGCTCGACATCCAGCGCCACTTGCATCACGAACCCGTCGAGGCGCGCCCACCGAGTGTCGCCTACACCCTGCAGAAGTTTGCGCGCCGCAACCGCACGATGTTCGCGGCGCTGCTGGCAGCGGCGATTTTCGTCATTGCGTTTGCGGTCAACACCTCGATTCAGGCGCGACGCGTCGCTGGAGAGCGAGCGCGCGTCGAGCAGGAACGCCAGCGGGGGGAGAAGGTCGCCGAGTTCATGCTGGAGACGCTTTCCAAGACGGAACCTTTCGGCTACGCCGAGACCGGGCGGCCGGAGAACGCGAAGGAGCTATTGGACCGAGCCGCCCGCTGGGTTCAGCAGGACACGAGCCAGAACCCCGAGCTGCACGCGCGGCTCCTCGAAGCAGTCGCACGTGCCTATAGCCGCCGCGGTGACCAGCGCGCGTCTGTCGGGTTTCTTCGGCAGGCGCTCGACCTGCGCAAGAAGCTCTCCGGCCCAGCCGGCGATGTGGCCACCGCGCGGGTCCTGGACTACCTCGCGGCCAATATGCGCATGACCAGCGAGCTGCCGGGCACTGATCTCCTGCTGCAGGAAGCCGCTGCCATGCTGCGTCGGTTGGGAGAGGAGCGCTCGCCACTCTACGGACGAGTCCTCTTGAATCGCGGTCGGCTGGAGCTGGCGCTCGGCCGAGCGGCTGCAGCCATGAAGTATCTGGACGAGAGCCTCGCGCTGGCACGCGACCTGATGGGTCCTCGCGACGTAGCAGTCGGTGAGGTGCTCATGGAGCGGTCGGCTGCGCTCAACTGGTTGGACGACTTGCCAGCCGCAGAGCAGGCAGCGCGCGAGGCGGTCGACATCTACAGCTCCAGCCCCAAGTTGCATCCCGATCGCCTGGAAGCCTACATGGACCTCGGCGAAATTCTCCGCCGGCAGGGCAAGTTTGCGGAGGCGTCTGCGACCTTCCTCGAAGTGCTGAACGGGTTTCGCCAGATCTACGGCGACAACCATCACAAGTCAGCGGACGCGCTGGATTCGCTGGCGAGGGTCGCCTGGGCACAACATCGGCTCGCCGAGTCGGAGGAGCTCGCGCGAGACGCTATCGATCGCTCGATCAAAGTCGATGGCCTGGATCACGTCAACACGGCGACCTTTCGATTGACGCTCGCCGTGACGCAAAACGATCGTGGCAAGTACGTTGAGGCGGAAGCGCAGTTGCGCGCGGCGATCGCGGTATTCCAGAAGTCACTCCCACTGGATCACGCGCTTGCGGCGGCGGCCGAGTATCACCTCGGCGTGGCGCTGCTCGCAACGCATCGCCCGCAGGACGCGCAGGCGTGCTTCCGGGCATCGATGAATAGATCGAAGCGCAGCGGCGGCCCCGAGTGGCGCGTCGCACGGGCTGCGAGCGGGCTGGGCGCAGCACTGTACGCCCTGGGTCGAGCGCACGAGGCAGAGCCTTTTCTCGTGAACAGCTATCGCATCGTCAGCGCCAATCCGGCGGTCGATGCGCGCACGCAGGACGTCGTGCGCGACCGCGTCGTGCGCTTCTACACTGACCGCGGACAGCGCGACAAGCTGCAAGCTCTCACCCATGGCCCGCTGCGAGTGGATGCTGAGCCGTGACCCATACATCACCACCGGTACAGGACGAACCGATGAAACAACCCAAGGATCAGGACCCGGAAGTCGCAGCGCTCCTGCCTGCCGTCTATGCAGAGCTACGCCGCATCGCGACCGCAAACATGGCTCGCATGCCCATGGGCACCACGCTCCAGCCGACAGCACTCGTGCACGAAGCGTGGCTGCGCCTCGGCGGCTCCGAGAAAGCCGACTGGCATAGCCGCGCGCACTTTCTCGCAGCGGCGGCCGAGGCGATGCGCCACATCTTGATCGATCGCGCTCGGCAACGCAGCTCGATGCGTCACGGCGGTCAGCAACAACGAGTCGACATCGAGCACATCGACATCCCCATCGATACGGAGGACGACGAGCGCCTGCTGGCGATCAGTGCGGCCGTGGACAAGTTGACACTCGAGCATCCGCAGATCGCGGAGCTCGTCAAGCTGCGCTGCTTCGTCGGTCTGGAAGTCGCGGAAGCGGCCAAAGTCCTGCAGATTCCGCGGGCCACGGCTTATCGGCGCTGGCAATTCGCGCGGACCTGGCTCTACAAAGAGCTGCGCGGCTGAGCTTTGAGACGCAACGGCGGTGGTTCTCGTATTTAGCAAGAGATACGACTGACTCCGTAGCAGATCTCAGCGGACTTGAACTTGAGGCCGATGGCAGCTGTGTTGCCGTTCTCGAAGGTCGCTCTATGCAACGGCACATCGCCGTGAACATGGACGTTCTCGCGCAGGAAGTCTCCCGCCGACTGTGCGCACTGGACGATGCGACCGTGTTGGACGATCCGCACAGCCATGTCCTGCGCATCGCAACCGAGGTCGAGACCGAATGGGAGGGGCGCGCACGGCGGTCACGGATCGACCGAAGCATGGATGCAATCCCCGCTCCTTCTGCATCGGCTTCCGACGCGATCCGGGCCGCCGTGCTCGCGCTTCCGCAGCGCCAGCGCGAGCTGTTGCTGCTGCATGTCGAAGGGCTCGACTATCGGCAGATCGCGACCAAGGTGCAGGCAACGGCTGAAGACGTGCTGCGTGCGTTGGCGAGTGCGTACTGCCAGCTCCGCAACACGATGCCGGATCCGGTGGCTCATGGTGTGGGCGAATCCGTTCGCCCACCACCGCTCCAAAGCCCGTAATCGAGTAGTAACTATCATTACGAGATTGGCGGTGGGGGCGTCTCACTCCCGGCTACAATCTGCACTCCCTTGCCACGAGTGCCCGCCATGAAAGTCGAAACGTTCACGCCCGCGAACGTGATGAAGCCGATCGGCCCGTACAGTCACATCGCCAAGGCGGGCTCGTTCATTGCGATCTCCGGCACCGCGGGCGTCGATCCTGCCACCGGCGACTTCGCCGGCCCGGACGCCTACAGCCAGGCGCGACAGGTCCTGCGCTCGCTCCGCTCGATGCTCGAAAGCGTCGGCTCAGACCTCGACCACGTTCTGCACGTGCACGTGTTCCTGAAGAACGTCGCGGATTTCGACGAGATGAATCGCGCCTATCGAGAGGCGTTCGGCAACCACCTGCCGGCGCGCACGGTGGTGGCCGTCAGCGACCTGCCGAAGAAGAATGCCCTGATGACGATGAACCTGACCGCCGTGACGAAGGACTGACCCACCCTCAGCGGTTCGTCAGGCCAAGCATCGCGGGATCATAGCGCTGGCCCGCCACGGCGCCGCGCGGTGAAATCTCCTCGATCCTCTCCAGGTCTTGGTCGCTGAGCTCGATGTCCACGGCGGCGACATTCTCCGCCAGCCGCTGCTTGCTGCTGGTGCCGGGAATCGGCGTCACGTTGTCGTGCCGGTTCAGCAGCCAGGCGAGCGCAAGTTGCGCAGGCGTGCAGTCCCGCTCCTCGGCGAGCGCCTTGATGTGCTCGCCGAGCGCCAGGTTCCTGGCGAAGTTCTCGCCCTGGAAGCGCGGGTTGCCGCGACGCCAGTCGTCCGGGGCAAGGTCGTCGATCGACCGGAACCGCCCTGCGATGAAGCCGCGGCCGAGCGGGCTGTAAGCAACGAGCGCGATGCCGAGCTCCTGCAACGTCGGCAGCAGCTCGTCTTCGGGATCGCGGCTCCAGAGGGAATATTCCGTCTGGACCGCCGCGATCGGATGCACCTTGTTGGCGCGCCGCAGGCTCTCGACCGAAGGCTCGGACAATCCAAGGTGCTTCACTTTTCCTTCCTGCACCAATCTGGACATCGCGCCGACCGTTTCTTCGATCGGCACCTTCGGGTCGACCCGATGCAGGTAGTAGAGGTCGATGAATTCGACCCCCAGCCGCTGCAGCGAAGCTTCGCAAGAGCGCCTCACGTAGCCTGCGCTGCCGTCGATCGCGCGGTCCGCCGCCGTGGCCGGCGAGGTGAAACCGAATTTCGTCGCGAGCGCGACCCGCTCGCGCCGATCCGCGATTGCCTTGCCCACTAGCCGCTCCGACTCGCCGTAGATGTCGGCAGTGTCGAGCAGCGTGATGCCCGAATTCAGTGCATGGTGAATGAGCTCGATCGCATCGTCGTCGCCGCGCAAGCTGCTCGTGTACGTGTCGGCGATGCCGAGACTCATGCAGCCGAGGCCGAGGGCAGACACGTTCGGACCGTTGTGTCCCAGTTTTCGATAGCGCATGAGCTCTCCTCCTTCGGATACGGCACTACGTGCGAGATTGCCGAAAGTTTCGCGTTGGACGAAACTGCTCGCGTGCAAACCGCCGACAACCGCCCGGCAATCTTCGTGCGTGATGCGAGCGACGCAGACATGGGCGCGGTCACGAGCATCTACGCCACGCACGTGCTGCATGGACTCGCGTCGTTCGAAGAAGTGCCGCCATCGCTCGATGAAATAAAGTCGCGTCGCGCCGGCGTGCTGCAACTCGGCTTGCCTTACCTGGTTGCCGAGCTGGAGGGGCGCGTCGTCGGTTACAGCTACGCGACCTTCTATCGCACGCGCCCCGCGTATCGCTACACGGTGGAAGATTCCGTCTACGTCGAGGATGGGCTGAACGGCCGGGGCATCGGCACCAGGCTGCTCGCCGAGCTCATCGCACGCTGCGAGCGCGGCCCGTGGCGACAGATGCTCGCAGTCATCGGCGACAGCGGCAACACGGGCTCGATAGCGTTGCATCGTCGACTGGGATTCCAGCCCGCCGGCAACCTGATCGCCGTCGGGTTCAAGCTCGGCCGCTGGGTCGACAGCGTCTTCATGCAGCGCCCGCTCGGCGCCGGCGACTCGAGCAAACCCTAAGCGGACTGCGCCTTCTCGGACTGCGCGCGCGCGAGCGAGGTCAGCAGCGCCTGCAGCGATGCGAGATCCACCGGCTTGACCAGATGATGATCGAAGCCGGCCTCGCGTACGCGCCGCCGATCCTCGTCCTGGCCCCAACCGGTCAGCGCCACGAGCGCGACGCGGTCGGGGCGCGAGATCTCGCGCAGCCGGCGCGCCACTTCGCAGCCGTCCATGTCGGGCATGCCGATGTCGAGCAGCACGACGTGCGATTCGCAGCGCTCGAACTCCTCGAGTGCAGTCGGTCCATCGTGCGCGACGCGAACTTCGGCACCGGCAGTGCGTAACAGCATCGCCAGGCTCTCAGCCGCGTCCTTGTTGTCGTCGACGACGAGCACGCTCAGCTCCTCGATGCTCGAGTGCTCGCGGCCACGTGCCTTCGGTGCTGCCGCCTGCCTGACGTTCAGCGGCAAGCGCACACTGAATGTGCTGCCCTTGCCGACACCTTCACTGGACGCCTCGACCCGCCCGCCGTGCATTTCAGTCAGCCGGCGCACCAGCGCGAGGCCGATACCGAGACCGCTCTGATTGCGCCGCGCACTGCGCTCGCCGCGCGTGAAGATCTCGAACAGCTTCGGAACCTGCTCCGGTGCGATGCCGTCGCCGCTGTCGCGGATGGTGACGAGCGCCTCTTCGCCGTCGCGTCGCGCCGTGATCTCGATCCGCCCGCCCTTCTCCGAATACTTCGCGGCGTTGTTGAGCAGGTTGCCGAAGATCTGCGCGAGCCGTACCGGGTCCGCGTCGAGCAGCAGCGGCTCGTCCGGGAACGAGACGATCAGGCGATGGTTGCCGGCGCGGATCACCGGCTCGCTCGTCTCGATGGCGCCGTGGATGGCCGCATCCAGCCGCACCTGCTCCCGCCGCAGTTCCACCTGGCCGCGCGTGATGCGCGACACCTCCAGCAGATCGTCGACCAGCCGCACCAGATGACTCATCTGCCGATCCATGATCTCGAGCGCGGCCGCTGCATTCGGCGGCGCGCTCGCCACCCGCTTGATGACTTCCAGCGAGCTGCGTAGCGGCGCTAGCGGATTGCGCAGCTCGTGCGACAGCGTGGCAAGAAATTCGTCCTTGCGACTGTCCGCCTCGCGCAGCGCTTCGCGCGCCAGGATGGTTCGCGAGATGTCGCGGAAGTAGCACACGACCCCGCTGCGACCGTCCGGCAGTGGAATGCGGCTGACCTGCCACTCGTAATACTCCATCACCTGGCGATCCTTGCGACGGGCGACGAACTCGGGCACGACGTGCGGCTCGCCGGTCTGCAGCGTGTGGCGGAAGCGCCGGGTAATTTCCTCCGCGTCCGCGCTCGACCAGACGGTGCGCAGGAGCGAATCGAAATCGCGGCCGATCAGGTCGCTCTCGCCGATCAGCGGCAGCGCGATCGGGTTCACCGCAGCGATGCGGAAGTCCTCGTCGACCAGCATGACACCGAGCGGCGCGGCGTTGAGCAGCGTCTCGAATTGAGCGCGCGCTTCCTCGGCGCGCCGGCGCAGCTCGGCCGAGCGGATGAGCGTACCGGCACGAACCAGCAGCTCGCGCGCGCTGAACGGCTTCACCAGATAGTCGTCCGCGCCGCGATCGAGGCCCTCGATGCGCGACTCCTCGCCGGCGCGCGCCGAGAGCAGAATGATCGGAGTGGCGCGCAGCTGCGGATCCGCTCGCACCTCGCGAATCAAGCCGAACCCATCGAGGCGCGGCATCATCACGTCGGAGATGATCAGATCCGGCCGCAGCTCGCGCGCAGCTTCGAACGCAGCCTGGCCGTCCGCGACGACGTGCACCTGGTACTGCTCGGACAGCAATCGTCGCGCGTACTCGCGCAGATCGGCGTTGTCGTCTGCGAGCAGGACACGCGGCAGATCCTGCCGCGGCGCCAACGTTTGCGGCACGTCGGGCAACCACTCCAGCGCTTCCGCGACGTATGCCTCGGCGCCGCGCGGCGACGCGGCCGCAGCCGACGCGGTCGAAGCGCGCAGACGCTCGGCAGGCAGATGCGCAGTGCCCTTCGGAATCCTGACGAGGAATGTCGTGCCCTGGCCGAGCGCGCTGTCGACGGCAATCGAGCCGCCGTGCAGCTTCACGAGCTCGCTGACGAGTGCGAGGCCGATGCCGCTGCCTTCGTGACTGCGACCGCGTGCGTTCTCCACGCGATGAAAGCGCTCGAACATGCGCGGCAGCTCGTCCGGCGGAATGCCCGTGCCGGTGTCGCTCACCGCGAGGTCGATGCCGCTGCCCGCATCGCGAATGCGGATGGCGATCTCGCCCTCGAACGTGAACTTGAAGGCGTTCGACAGCAGGTTGAGAACGATCTTCTCCCACATCTCGCGGTCGACGTAGATCGGCTCGGGCAGTTGCGGGCAGTCGACCACCAGGCTAATGCCCACGCGCTCGCAGGCCGAACGGAAATTGCTCGCGAGCTCGGCCGTCAACACGCACAGGTCCGTCGGTTGATATGACGCCTGCGCGCGACCCGCCTCGATGCGCGCGAAATCCAGCAGAGTATTCACGAGCCGCAGCAAGCGGACCCCGTTGCGCTGCGTGACGGCGAGCAGCGCGCGATCGTCCGGCGGCAGGCTCTCCGATCTCGACAGCAGATCTTCGAGCGGCCCGAGCATCAGCGTCAGCGGCGTCCGGAACTCGTGACTGACGTTGCTGAAGAACGCGGTTTTGGCGCGATCCAGCTCGGCGAGCTGTTCGGCGCGCCGGCGCTCGTCCTCGAGCGCGCGCACCCCGGCAAGCGCACCCGAGATGTTGGCGCCGACCAGCCGCACGAAGTCGCGATAGTCGTCGTCGAACTTGCGCCGCGCGCTCAACCCGCAGACGAGATAGCCGTAGGTTTCGTTGGCGCGAGTCGCGAGCTTGAGGATCGCGGCGTGCTTCACGGGTTCCGGCCACGGCCCGCGCGGCAGGTCCACGTCCGCGGGCGGCTCCGCAAGCACGATCTCCGCATCGCTGCCGAGTGGCCAGGATTGGTGACGATTCGTCGCATCGATCAGCAGCGGTGCGCCAGCGTCGCCGGCCGCGATGCCCGATGCGGCTTCGAGCCGTGCGGTGCCGGCTGCAGCGTCCCAGCTGTAAAGAGCGGTGAACGGTACGTCCTTGCCGTAGTTCTCCAGGACGGTGGCGCTGTTACGGAAGATGTCGCCGGCCGAAGTTGCGCCGTTGCTGACGCGACCGAGATCGCGCAGCGCCGCCAGCCGGCGCTCGCCGACGACGCGACCCGTGGTCTCACTGACGATGCAGAAAACGCCGCCGACCCGGCCCGTTTCGTCGCGCACCGGATCGTACGAGACGTCGAAGTACGTCTCCTCGACGTAGCCGTGACGCTCGATCATGAACATCAGATCCTTCGCCCAGAACGCATCGCCGGTGTTCACGACGCCGGCAAGCAGCGGCTGCAGCATGTCCCACAGCTCGCTCCAGCTTTCCCGGCCGGGCAGGCCTAGTACACGCGGGTGTTTGCCACCGAACACCGGCCGGTACGCATCGTTGTAAACGGTGACGAACTCTGGCCCCCAGAAGAGCACGATCTGGGCCCTGGACGGCAGTAAGTGACTGATGCAGCTGCGCAGGCTTTGCGGCCAGTCGTCGATCGGACCGAGTGGGGTCGCCGCCCAATCCTTGGCGCGAATCAATGCGCCCAGCTCGCCGCCGCCGACGAGCCAGTCCGCTGCCATGGGCCGTGGCTGGTTCATGGGCTCTTTTGTAGTTGTCCGCGCCACGAAGATGTCTGCCGAATAGTACGACCCAGTCAAACGCATCAGCACGCAAAACGTTCAATTTGCGCTCGTTGCAGGAGTTACACGGGACCTCGGCTGGACATCCCGGGGAGCCGCCGACACTCTCGCGCAATGAAACAGGTCCCCGTTCTCGCCCTGCTCCTCTGGGTCTGCGGCGCCACCGCCGCCGCAACCGACGTCCAGACCCCCGCCGCGATCTATGGCGAGCTGTTCGAGCGCGTGCAGCTCGAACGGGTCTATCCCGACAGCAAGAGTTTCGTCGATGCACTCCCGGTGAGCGCGCCGGAACAGGTGCTCGCCGAGTTTCGGCAGGCGCGCGGCCGCCCGGATTTCGATCTGCGCAAGTTCGTCGCGGCACACTTCGCGCCGCCGCCGTCGGCTGGCGCCGAATATCACACCGTGCCCGGCCAGGACGTGCGCGAGCACATCGATGCGCTGTGGAAGGTGCTGGAACGCAAGCCCGAGGATCAGCGGCCGTATTCGTCGCGACTGGCGCTGCCGCATCGCTACGTGGTGCCGGGCGGGCGCTTCAACGAGATCTATTACTGGGACTCGTACTTCACGATGCTCGGCCTGGAGGAAAGCGGCCGGCACGACCTGACCACCTCGATGCTCGATAACTTCGCGTGGCTGATCGATCAGTTCGGTCACGTGCCGAACGGCAATCGCAGCTACTACCTGAGCCGCTCGCAGCCGCCGTTCTTCGCGGCGATGGTCGTGCTCGCGGCGCAGCGCGACGGCGACGCGGCGTACCGCAAATACCTGCCGCAGCTGCGGCGCGAGTATGAGTTCTGGATGGAAGGTGAGCGCTCGCTGGCGCCTGGCGCCGCGCATCGTCGCTTGGTGCGGCTGCGCGACGGCACGCTGCTCAACCGCTACTGGGACGATCGCGATACGGCGCGCGAGGAAGCCTACCGTGAGGACGTTGCGACCGCGCGCGACTCGGGCCGGCCCGCCGCCGAGGTCTATCGCAACTTGCGAGCCGCGGCAGAGAGCGGTTGGGACTTCGGCTCACGCTGGCTCGCCGACGGCAAGACGCTCGCGTCGATCCACACGACTGACTTCCTTCCTCCCGATCTCAACAGTCTGCTGTATCAACTGGAGCTGACGATCGCGAAAGGCTGCGAAGTCACCTCGGACGCTGCGTGCGCGAAGGACATGCGGACGCGCGCAGCAACGCGCAAGGCAGCCGTGCAGAAAATCCTGTGGAGCTCCGCGCTCGGCGCCTACACCGACTACGACTGGCGCGCACAGAAAAGCAGCGAGCGCGTCTCGGCTGCGACGCTGTATCCGCTCTACTTCAAGCTTGCCGATCCCGACAAGGCCCGCACGATCGCCGCGACGGCCCGCGCGAAACTGCTGCAACCTCACGGCATCGCGACCACCACCGCGAACACCGGCCAGCAATGGGACGCGCCGAACGGCTGGGCGCCGCTGCAATGGATCGCGATCGGCGGCTTGCGAAATTACGGCGAGGAAACGCTCGCGGGCACGATCGCGCAACGCTGGGTGGCGAAGAACCTCGAGGTCTACCGCAGCAGCGGCAAGCTCGTCGAAAAATACGACGTGACCGCCTCCGCCGCGGGCGGCGGCGGCGAGTATCCGCTGCAGGACGGCTTCGGCTGGACCAACGGTGTGCTGCGCCACCTGCTCGCGCTCTACCCGAAGCTCGCGGAGCACTGAGGCTCAGCGACGACACTCTCCGCGCTCTACCCAGTCAGCCAGTCGCTGAAGATCGCGCGGGCTTTGGCGCCCTCGAAGGTGCGGCGGACGGCGTCCATCGCTTGCAACGTCGCACGCTCGCCGTGGCCGAAGAATCCGAGCCAGTAAGGAACATGGAATTCGCAGTCGAGCGGACGCGTGCGAATCTGCAGTGCGCGCACGCCGAAGAAACCCGTCTGGAAGATCGCACGCCGCACCTTGTTCTCCAGCAGCTGTAGCGCGAGTTGTCCGTCGAGGCGCGCCGTCGGTGCGTTGCGAGTCGTGATGGTCTGCAGCTCTGTCTCGGCCGGCGCCGCGCTGAATTCGTACAGATCGAGCACGCCGCTGACGGCGTCCGCCGCGTAGAGCGTTGCTACCGACGCTCCGCGGTTCACGACTTCGACGTGGTACAAGCGGAACGGCAGATACGCGAGCGCTATCTGCCGCAATCGGCCGCGCAGCAACCCACCGCGACGCTCCAGCGCAACGAGCGCTTCCACCTCCGTGACGTTCGCACGCAGACAGCGAATCTCACGACGCGCGCCGGCTGCCGGCTCGGTCAGCGGAAGTAGATCCACAATCCGACGACGGTCGCGATCAGCAGCAGACTGAATGCGACATTGAGCTTGTGCTCGCGCGGCGACTCGCGGGCGAGCGATACCCTGGTCACGCCGACCGTATCGATCTTGTCGTCGACCGTCGCGAACGTCAGGCCTGCGAGCTTGGCTCGATCGGGCGCCGGCGTGAGCAGGCTCACGACGATGAGCACCGCCGAGCAGATCGCGAACATCAGGATCGCGTAGTGCAGGAAGTTCATGTCGAGCAGCCAGCGCACGGCCGCGCCCTGGAAATGGCTGCTCTTGTCGAAGACCTCCAGCACGAAGCGCAGCGTGCCGAGCACGAAGCCCGCCAGCAGCGCGCTGATCGCCCCCGCACCGTTCAACCGCGTCCACAGAATTCCGAGAATGAAGCACGCCGCGATCGGCGGACTGATATAGGCCTGCACCGATTGCAGATAGATGTACAGCTGCGAGCTGAGCAGCTTGATGAACGGCACCCACAGCAGACCCAGCACGACGAGAACGCCGGTGGCGACGCGCCCGATGAACACCAGCCGCTGCTCGCTCGCGCCCGGACGAATCCGCTTGTAGAAATCGAGCGTCACCAGCGTCGAGGCGGAGTTGAACACCGAGGCCATCCCGCCCATGAGCGCCGCGAGCAACGCTGCGACCATCAGGCCGACCAGACCCGAGGGCAGCAGGTTCACGATGAGCGTCGGATAGGCGATGTCACCGTTCGTGACCGTGCCGCTAGCATTGGTCGTGAACAGCTGCGGATACAAGGCGAAGGCGATCAACCCAGGCAACACCAGCACGAACACCGGCAGGATCTTGAGGAACCCGGCGAAGATCGTGCCGGCTTTCGCATGGCCTTCGTCCTTCGCCGACAACACCCGCTGCACGATCACCTGGTCCGTGCACCAGTACCAGATGCCGAGGATCGGCGCGCCGAGGAAGATGCCGGTCCATGGGAACTCCGGATGGCTCGCCGGCTTGATCATGCTGAAGTAGTCCGCGGGCACTGCCGCGCGCAGTCCGCTGAAACCGCCGACCTCCGACAGGCCGATGATCGTGAGAATCACCGCGCCGGCCAACAGCACCAGCGTCTGCATCAGCTCCGTATAAATCACCGCAGACAAACCGCCGATGATCGTGTAGATCCCAGTCGCTACGACCAGCGCGACTGCGGCGGTCAGCGGATCCCAACCAACCACGCGCTCCAGCACGATCGCCGCCGCATACAGGTGGACCGAGATCTTGGTGAAGATGTACGCGAGGATCGAGATGCTCGCGAGGTACACGCTGCTGGCGCGATTGAAGCGCCGCTCCAGAAACTCCGGCATCGTGAACACGTTCGAGCGCAGATAAAACGGCACGAACACCCAGCCGAGGATCAGCAGGATCAGGCACGCGAGCCACTCGAAGTGACCGACCGCGAGCCCGGAGGTGGCCCCCGAGCCGGCGAGTCCGATGAAGTGCTCGGTGGAAATATTCGAGACGAACAGCGAAGCGCCGATCGCGAACCAGCCGACGTTGCGCCCCGCGAGGAAGTAGTCGACGGAGCTGCGGCCCTTGCGTGCAAAGTACACGCCGATGCCGAAGATGATGACGAAGTAGACGGCGATGATGCCGATGTCGAGCCCGGTGAGGGCCTTGGTTGTGACCACGGCTGCGGCGGGGCTTGCCATCCGTCCTCCTGTTTACAGTCCTGGCTTTTTTGGGATCGGGCGAGGCATTCTATGTGCGCTGGGCGGAATGCGACAGACGGGGCAGCATGAACACGACGACCCTCGCACGCGCATCGGACGCCGATTTCGAACTCATAACGGATTGGCACATCGCCGCGGACATCTACGCGGTCTGGCAGGCGCTGAACCATCCGGACTACTGGCCGCGCTGGTGGCCGTACGTCCGCACCGTAGAAAAACTACGCGCCGGCGATGCCGAGGGGCTCGGCTCGCTCTATCGCATCGAGTGGACCAGCAAGCTGCCCTACGAATTCGCGTTCGACGTCGAGACCGTGGAAGTGGTCCGCCCCGAGCGGATCCGCGCCCTCGCGCGCGGCCAGTTGAATGGTCAAGGCGTGTGGGAACTGTCGTCGGACGAAAGCTCGACGCGCGTGCGTTACACCTGGACGGTCAATCTAGGTAAGCCGTGGATGCGGCGCGTGAAGTTCGTAGCGGCACCGATCTTCCGCTGGAATCACAACGCAGTGATGCGCGCCGGCGCCGTAGGCTTGGCGCGTCACTTGAACACGAAGCTGCTCAGCTCGACTTGACTAGTTGTTCGACCGGAAGCCGATCTTCGCGTGCGTGCCGTCGCAGAACGGCTTGCTCGCACTCCCGCCGCAACGACACAGCCGCGCGCTTGTCACTCGTGCGACGACCCGTCCGGTGCCGCTGATGATCTCCAGGTTGCCGCGGATCGCGAGCGGACCGTTCAGCTGCGGATCGATCGCGAGCACGCCGTCGCGCACCGGCAGCACCTCTGGGTCGCGGCTCGGCGGCTCGCCCGAAGCATCGAAGCCGATCTGATTGTGCGAGCCGTCGCAGAACGGCTTGTTCTTCGAAGCTCCGCAGCGGCACAGCGTCGCGCGAAATCCGCACGGCTCGCCATCGAGTTGCAGCTGACCGCGGAACGCATACGGTCCGCGCTCGCGCACGCTCGCGAGATTCACGGGCGGCGCGGTCTCGTCGGCCGCGCCGTCGACGCGGCGATAGCGGATCGCACCGGAGGGACACGCGTGTGCGACTTCCACGACGCGCTCCACCGGCATCGCATCCGGATGAATCCACGGTCCCTGCACGTTGGCGAGAAACACCTTGGGCGCGCCGGTGACGCAGAACCGCGCGTGGATGCAGCGCCTGGTCTCGAACATCAGCTCGAGCTTTTCGCCCTGGACGCGTTCGACACCGTCGAGGATCGTCGAAGCAGGTGCTACCGGTGGAGCGGAGGTCTTCGGCGCAGCCTGCGCCACCTCACCGAATACCGGCGCCCGCAGATCGAACCCACGATTCGCCTGATGCGACAACGTCATCAGATGCTCAGCCGCCTGCTGAACTCTCTTATCGCCACCCTTGGCGAGCGCCGCCGCCACGTCCGTCAGCTGCTGCAGTCTCTCGATGAAAAACACTCGCGCCGCCCGGCCCAGTTGCAGCGGCGAGGTATCCCGCAGCGTCGTGAACGACATGCCGGCATGACAATCCGGATTCGACGGCCCCGCTGGCAGCCGCGCAGCGCGCTCCGCCAGCGGCACGATGGCGTGCATCATTCCGATCGCGAGACGCAGGACCAGGGCCTTCTCTTCGCTTGGTGCGCGACACACGTAGGCATATGAGAACAGGCGCAGCATCAAACTGTACGAAGCGTTCGCGAGATCCACGACCGCGCTCGCCTCGATGTCTTCGATCCAGACACGTCCTTCGGGACGCGGCGGCCGGCGCAGCACCGGGTTGGTCGCCGCGGGAAACGCCGGCGAAAACCCCGGCCGCTTGCGCTGGAACGCAAGGAGCTCCTCGCGCACGCTCATGAATCGCTGGAAATGCGAGCCCGTCATGTCGCGCGGCGAGCCCTCGCCTTGCATCACGATGCTGTCGAACGCGGCCAGCGCGGTCTTTGCACAGATCACCGGCTTCGCGCCGGCGAAGCCGAAGTCCACAAGCGAGATCTGTAACGCTGGATCGCCGCAGAACACCTTTTCCTCGCCGCAACGGTCCACCAGCGTGCGCAGGCCGAGTGACAGTGCAGTATAGAAATTACCGACGTTGTCGTAGTTGATGCCCATCGGCGTGAGTCGCGGGACTTCGCTGCCGCGGACGTAGCTGTGCTCGATGGCGAAGGCTGCGCTGTCGCGCTCGTCGGAGCCGGAGGGTCGCTCCAGATAAATGAAATGTTGCAGCGTCTGCGCGTTGAACGGCGCGAGCTTCACCACCACGCTCGCGGGCAGATAACCGGGGTCGATCGGGAAATTGCCGCGGCCGACGCGCGGACTGCCGCCGAGTGCGGAGGTGATATTCCACACGGCCGTGAGGTGCGACATCTCCTCGATGGCGACATCGAACAGCGCCTGCCGCCAGCGGCCGACCGGCTCCACCTCGTCCGGCGCCAACCCGTCCGCGGCGTCAGTGCGCAAGCTGAAAGCCGCATACAAGTACGTGCACATGAGATTGTGCTCGAGCTCGGCGGCTTCATAGAGCGCATGCAGGACCGCCTCACGGTCGGCCAGGCGCGGCGTGGCGACGACATCATTCATCGGGGTCTCCCAAGAGAATGCCGCAATGGTGTGCCGGAACCACGCAGGGCGCAATCCGTCGGGCGGCTGGGCCAGACAGGTGACAAGCCGGATGACGACTTTGTCAGATCGACTGCGGAGGGTTGAGCAAGCGGCGCGACCCATGTAAAAGGCAGCTCTCAGCCGTCAGTCGTTCCCGCCTCCGCCTCTCATGCAAAATTTCGCGCCCGGCGACCTCAAGGAAGTGCTCGCGCTCCTCCAGACAGGTCTCGAGCTGCCGAAAAATCAGCGCGAGGCGTGGCTCGCGGCGCTCGACGCTTCCAAGACGCGTCTCAAGCCGACGATCGCGGCGCTGCTCCAGAAGCATGCGGAGCACGAGACCGACGATTTCGTAAAAGATCTCGCCCGGCTCAGCGCCGCGACGGTGCCCGGCAGTGAGGCGACGATCGCGCCGCCGCCGGTCGTGGGCGGCGTGGTCGGCCCCTACCGGTTGCTCAGCCCTGTCGGCGAAGGCGGCATGAGCTCCGTGTGGCTGGCCGAGCGCACTGATGGCGTCCTGCGGCGAAAGATCGCGCTGAAGTTGCCGCACTGGTGGGCGCTGTCGAAATTGACCGAGCGCGCGAATCAAGAGCGCGAAATCCTCGCATCGCTGGAACATCCGAACATTGCGCGCCTGTACGACGCGGGCATCACCGACGACGGCCGGCCGTATCTCGCTCTCGAATATATCGAGGGCAAGGCGATCGACGTCTATTGCCGCGAGCACAGGCTCGACGTGCGCGCACGCGTCACCCTCATCACGCAGATCGCGCGCACGGTCGCGTACGCGCATTCGCGGCTGATCGTTCATCGCGATCTGAAGCCGTCGAATATCCTGGTCGATGCGCAGGGCCAGGTGCACCTGCTCGACTTCGGCATCGCCAAGCTGATCGAGGAAGGCAGCGCCGCGAACAAGGCGCTGACGCAGGTCGGCGCGCGCGTGCTCACGCCCGAGTACGCGTCGCCAGAGCAGATCACGGGCAGTCCGATCACGACCGAGAGCGATGTGTACTCGCTGGGCGTCGTCGCGTACGAGTTGCTTGCGGGCAAACGGCCGTACACGTTCAAGAGCTCGCTCACAGCCGACTGGGATGTGCTGTCGAGCGACGTGCGCGCGCCCAGCATAATGACGGATGAGCGCGCGGCAGCGCGCAGCCTGCGCGGCGATCTCGACACAATCGTGCTCAAGGCGCTCAAGAAGGAGCCGAGCGAGCGCTACGCGAGCGCGGCTGCGTTCGCCGACGACCTCGATCGTTATCTGCGCGGCGACCCGGTCATCGCACGGCCGGACTCGGCCGGATATCGACTTCGCAAGTTCGCGGTGAAGCATCGGATCGCTGTGGGCGCCGCGGTTGCGGTCGTGCTCGCGCTCGCGGCCGGCCTGGCGGTCGCGTCGTGGCAATTACGCATCGCACGCGCCGAGAAGAGGCGGGCCGAAGAAGTCAAAGAGTTCGTTGCGTCGATCTTTCGCTCGGCCGATCCTTACTTCACCGGCGAGCAGCAGATGAAAGCGTCGCAGCTGCTCAAGCTCGCGAAGGAGCGCATCGATCGCGAGATGGCTTCGCAACCGGAGAGCAGCGTCGAGCTGCTGGCGATCGTCGGTGAAGCGCAGGCGAACCTGGAGGAGTACGACGACGCCCGCGCGACGTTGCAGGCTGCGCTCGACCTGGCCGCGCGCAAACTGCCGCAAGGAAACCTGCACACGTCGCAGGCACGCGTGCAGCTCGCGACGATTCACGCGAACGAGCGCGAGTACGACGTCGCCAAGCGCGAGCTCGACGCGGTCATTCCGGAGTTGCGCGACTACGGCCGTCCAGCGGTGCGTGCGCTGGTCACCGCACTGCAGACGCGCGGCTTCATGGCTGGCGACGAGGGCGACGGCGATCGCGCGATCGCGGACATGCGCGAAGCCGTCGAGATCGCCGAAGAATCGCTCGGCGAGAACGATTCGGAGACGATCCTCGCGAAGCGGCAGCTCGCGCAGGAATATCTGATGGCCGGGCACCTGCCCGAGGCCGTCGAGGAATCGCGGGAAGCATTCGGTCTGGCGCAGACGAACTTCGGCACTGGCGGCCGCAACGCGCTGCTGGTCGAGACAGAAGATATGTATGGCCGTGCGCTGGCGGATTCTGGCCAGCTCGCCCCGGGCATCGAGCATCTGCAGAACTCGATCAAGCGGACCGAGGCGCTGCTCGGCCCGAACAACGGGTCGATTGCCAGCAAGCTTTCCTGGCTCGCGCGCGCTCAGCTGAAGCTCGGCGACCTTGCCGGTGCGATAGAGTCGATGACACGCAGTGTGTCCGCAGCAACCAACGATATGGATCGCGCTCGGGCGCAGGCGAGTCTCGGCGTCACTCTGGTTGCTGCACGGCGCGTCGATACTGCCGTCAACATCTTGCGAACTGCGGTCGACGATCTGAAGCGTTTCGACACGGGCGAAGGCTCGTGGCTGCCGAATGCAACGGCGACCTACGGCACGGCATTGGTCCTTGCCGGGCAACCTGCCGAAGCGCGACGTGTCCTGCAAGCAAGCCTGGACAGCGGCAAGGTGGCAGGACCCGCGCTTGCAGATACTCATAACGGGCTCGGCTTGACTGCGTTGAGCACCGCCGACGCTGCGGCAGCGCTCGATCATTTCCAGAAGGCACTGGCAGCCGCCGGTCCGTCCGATCCACCGTCGCGAATCCGCGCCGCCGCGGTGCTCGGTGCAGGCACGGCGCAACTGGAGCTGGGCAAGCTCAAAGAGGCTGAGCAAACGCTGCAGGAAGCGGACGCGGCGTATCGGAAGATCTATCAATTGCCGACGCCGGCGCTTGCCGACGTGCAGGTCGCGCGCGGCCGCGTCGCGATGCTCGAAGGACGCAGCGACGACGCGTCGAAGCTGTTCACTGCAGCCGACGAATTCTGGCGCCGCTACGAGGCCAAGAGCCGCTGGGCTCGCGAAGCGGCGCAATGGCGCGAAGAGACGGAGAGGATCAAACAAAGACAGGAAGAGTAGACAGGATGAACAGGATTGACAGGATGGTCAGACAAGGAAAGAGCCCAACTGGATTGTTTCTCTGTAGCTCACATCCTGTTCATCCTGTTCATCCTGTTCATCCTGTCCAATCTCCCAATCTCCCTCCCCCACTTGACCTTCACGTAACGTGAAACCCTACGGTCCGGTCTCCTCACACAAGGAGCCGACCATGTTCACGATCTACGGGGTCCCGCTGTCCATTCACGTCCGCAAGGTCATCGTTACTGCGCTCGAGAAGCGGCTCGAGCATCGCGTCGAGACCGTCTTTCCGTTCGATCCGCCGCCCGGTTGGCGCGACCTCAGCCCGACCGGCAAGATTCCGGCGCTGAAGCACGGCGACCTGACGCTCGCGGACTCGTCGGTGATCGTCGCCTACCTGGAGAAGCGCTTTCCGGAGCTGCCGGTCCAACCGACCGACCCGGCTCAGTACGCACGAGCGCTGTGGTTCGAAGAGTACGTGGACTCGCAGGTCGCGCCGGACGTGATCGGCTTGTTCCACCAGAAGGTTCTGGGACCGATGCTCCACAAGAAGGAGCCGGATCCCGCGGTCGTGCGCCGCCTGCTGAGCGAAGATCTGCCGCCGAAGTTCGACTATCTCGAACGATCGCTCGACGGCGAATACTTCGTCGGCGGGCGCGTGAGCGTGGCGGACATCACGCTCGCGTCGGACCTGACGATCTTCCACTACCTCGGCTGCACGCTCGATGCCGCGCGTCATCCGAATCTGCTGGCGCATTTCAAACGTATGCTGCAGCGGGATTCGTTCCGCAAGGCGCTGGCGGCCGAGCAGCCGTTCGCCGATAAGATGGGGCTCGATCGCGGGTTCCTGCAGGCGGCATGACCAGGCCGGGAGGCGCTGTGTTCAAGATCGGTGACTTTTCGCGAATCGCGCGCGTGTCGTGCAGGCTGCTGCGCTACTACGACGAGATCGGGCTGCTCAAGCCGGGCAGCACCCAGCGCGACAGCGGCTACCGTTACTACAGCGCCTCCCAGCTGCCGCGGCTCAATCGCATCCTCGTGCTCAAGGAGCTGGGCCTGAGCCTCGAAGAGATCGCGCGCGTGCTGGACAGCAATCTCTCGGCGGCGGAGCTGCGCGGCATGCTGATGATGCGACGGAGCGACGCGCAGCGCCTGCTCGCGGAAGAGATGGAGCGTCTGCGGCACATCGAGAGCCGCATCGCGCAGATCGACGCCGAAGGTGAGTTGTCCGTCGACGACGTGATCATGCGCAGCGAGCCGGCGCAGCGCCTGCTGTCGGTGCGTAGGATCGTGCCGTCCTTCGTTGCCGCCCGCGACCTCATTCGAGAGCTGAGCGAATCGGTGCGCGTGCTGAAGGCCAAGGGGATGCTCGGTCGCCTGACCGCGCTCGCGCATGCGCAGGAGTTCGAGCTGGATCGCATCGATGTCGAGGTCGGGTTCGTCGTGGAGGATGTCCTCCCCGACGAGCTGCGGCTCGCGAGCGGCGAGCCGCTGAGTGTCCGAGAGTTGCCCGCGGTCGAGCGCATGGCGACCTGCGTGCGCATCGGCTTGCCTGAGCGCGCGCACCTGATCACCGGCAAGGTCGGCGTATTTCTTGAGGCGAACGGCTACGCACTGGCCGGGCCGAGCCGCGAAGTGTTCCTGCAGCCGCCGCGGCCGGACCGCATGGAGGAGTCAGTGGTGGAGATGCAGTTTCCGGTCGCGAAGGTCTGAAAATGAATTTGTCGCACCAGCGGTGAGACTTTTTTATTACGACGATAGCCCTTGGCAGAACCAATTCTAGGCCGCCCTCAGCGCGCGTATGACTGCTTTCGGCTCACGCTTGATGATTTTGAGCAGCGTCTTGGCGGCGCCCGTCGGTGCTCGCTGACCTTGCTCCCACTTCCGCAGCGTCGATGCGCTGACTCCAATTGCATTGGCGAACTCGTCCTGAGAGAGACCTAGGCTCTTGCGCGCCTTCTGGATTTCATCGGGACGCATCGCGACCTTGTGTACGCGCGCACCGGCGCGTTTGCCCTGAGCGTGAGCCAGCGCCTGCGCCATCGACCGAACCAATTCATCTCCTAGCTTGCTCATTCGCGTTTCCTCAGCGCTTTGATGGCAGCGGCAAGAGAAGCCACCGACTTTCTCTGCTCCGCCGTGGGATCCGCCCGCTCGTTCTTCGCGTAGATCAGCAGTGCGTAGATCGGAACATCCTGATTGTAGAAGTAGTAGATCACGCGCACGCCACCGGACTTGCCTTTACCCTTGGCAGCGAACCGCAGTTTACGCACGCCACCGGTGCCGACGATCTCATCACCCGCCAGGGGATGCATCGCCAGGTACGCGATCAGACCGTAGTGCTCCTCCTCGCTCAGGAGTCTCTCGGCTTCGCGAAGGAATACGGGCGTTTCGACGACTGTCTGCACGGTGACTCTACCCCATTGGGTTATAGACGATCAAGCAAGAAGAACACGTTGGATCGCGTTGCATCTGCGATGCGCCGTGCGAACGGCACGGAGCCGTTGCACGGTGCTTGTTGACCGTGAAGACGTACGGAATCCAGCTTGTCGACGGCGTCCTCCATGAGCGTAGCGACCACGTGCGCGGCCTCTGCGTACACGACGGCATCTTCGCCCTCTGCGTACAGCAGGACTTCGTACAAGCACGTCTGCACGGCGTGTGCGCTCACGAGCTTGGCTCGTTCTGCGGCGATCGCCTGTTCAAGAGCGCTCTGCGCTCCCTTATGATCGGGTCTAAGCATGTCATCCTCCTTAGAAGGGTGGCGTGTCAGGCGTTCGGCGGTGTTTCCAGCACCGTCGGGCGCCGCTTGTTCACGATTCACAACTTTTCGGCTTACTTCTCCTGCGAAATTTCAGCGGAAACGTGCGACATCACTGTACATCCAGTCAGTTATTCGCGGGCGCGCATTTCTGCGCGAAACCGCTAGTTTTTGTCCTTCTGGCGATTGTCCTGCTAGTCGTGACCTCCGCCGCATCCGCCGCCGAGGACAAGCGCCCGCGCTTGCGCGACCTCGGTGTCACGATCGGCGTGTTCGATCCCGGACCGCTCAACGCGATCACAGACGTGCGCGGCGTGCGCGTCGGTCATCGAACGTTGATCGAGGGCGAGCGCATTCGCACGGGCGTGACGGCGATCGTGCCGCACGAGGGCAACGTCTTTCAGGACAAGACGCCCGCTGCAGTCGTGGTCGGCAACGGCTTCGGCAAACTCATGGGCACGACGCAGATCATGGAGCTCGGCGAGATCGAGACGCCGATCCTGCTGACGAACACGCTGGCCGTCGCGCAGGCTGCTGAAGGCATCGTGCGCTGGACGCTCGCGCAGCCGGGCAACGGACAAGTGCTCTCCCTCAACGCTGTCGTCGGCGAAACCAACGACGGCCGTCTCAACGACATCCGCGCGCGAACGATTACCTATCAACACGCGATCGAAGCGATCGAGCAGGCCAGTACAGGCGCTGTCGTTGAAGGCGCAGTCGGCGCGGGAACGGGCACGGTCGCATTCGGCTTGAAGGGCGGCATTGGTACGAGCTCGCGTCATTTGCCGGAGCGCAGCGGTGGCCACACGATTGGCGTACTGGTGCAAACGAATTTTGGTGGCTTGCTGACTGTCGCCGGCGTGCCGCTGTGGAAGCAGCTCGGCATGAATCCTTTCGCGCCACCGCCGTCGCCGCCCAACGCGGGATCGATCATGATCGTCGTCGCCACCGACGCGCCGCTCGCCGATCGCAATCTCGAACGCTTGGCGAAACGCGCGCTCGTCGGCCTGAGTCGCACTGGCGCGACGGTCGCGAACGGCTCGGGCGACTATGTCATCGCCTTCTCTACAGCGCAGGAAGTACGTCGGACGCCCGCGCGACGCGGCTCTGTCGCGGCGTTCCCCGAGTTGCCGAACGAGGCCATGACGCCGCTGTTCCAAGCTGTCGCGGAAGCCACGGAAGAAGCCATCGTGAATTCGCTGCTGCAAGCTCGGCCGATGCGCTCCGCATTGTCGAGCGTCGATGCACTCGACCCGGAAGTCGTGCGACGCGCGCTACATTGACGAGCACGTAACTCGAAATCCGCAAGCCGCGACGGAATCCGGCAATCAAATCTTCATCTGCGCTTCACGTACGTGACAGCGCGCTTGGCCACGCTTGCCGACGTCAGGAACATTTCAGCGAAGGAAATCCCAATGGTCCGCTCCACTCGTCCGTTGCCTCCTGGTCGCCGTCAGTTTCTCAAGCAAGCCCTTGCCGGCGGAGTCGCGCTGTCCGGCCTCGGCGGCATCCTCTACTCGCGACAGGCGCCCGCGGTGATCGCATCCGATTCACTGCGACCGATGGCGCCGTGGGGATTGCAGATTGGCGACGTGCTGGGCGATCGCGCGATGGTCTGGAGCCGCTCCGACAAGCCCGCGCGCATGTTCGTCGAATGGTCCCGCGACGAGAGCTTTGCGAATGCGGTGACCTTACGCGGTCCGCACGCTATCGAAGTCACCGACATGACTGCGCGCCTCGACCTGACGAACCTGCCGCCCGAGAGCGACGTGTTCGTGCGCGCGATGTTCGAAGATCTCGACTCCGGCAAAGCGCGCAGCGAGCCTGTCGTCGGCCGCTTCCGCACGCCGCCGGCGAAGCGGCGCGACGTGCGCTTCGTCTGGTCCGGCGATACCTGCGGCCAGGGCTGGGGCATCGATCTCGGCTTCGGCGGCATGAAGATCTACGAAGCGATGCGGCGCGCGCGGCCGGACTTCTTCATTCATTCCGGCGACACGATTTACGCCGACGGTCCGCTGACCGAGCGGGTGATCGATCGGGCAACGGGTCAGCTGCTGTGGACCAACGCGTTCCTCGACGAAGTACCGGAGAAGATGAAGGTCGCCGAAACGCTGCAGGAGTACCGACGCAATCATCTGTACAACCGCTACGACGCCAACGTGCAGCGCTTCTCCGCCGAAGTGCCGCAGATATGGCAGTGGGACGATCACGAGGTGACGAACAACTGGTCGGACAGCAAAGTGCTCATCGCACCTTACACCGAGCAACGCATCCAGACCCTGGTGAGCCGCGCCACCCGCGCGTTCCTCGAGTATTCGCCGATGCGCTGGCACAACCTGGTCGAGTCCGAGCGCGTGTATCGCCACATTCCGTACGGCCGCGACCTCGACGTGTTCGTGCTGGACGAGCGCAGCTATCGCGGACCGAACACGTTCAACAGACAGGAGCAGCGCAGCGACGAGACTGCGTTCCTCGGGCGAGCGCAGATCGCGTGGCTCAAATCGAAGCTGCAGCAGTCCCGCGCGACCTGGAAGGTCATCGCGTCCGACATGCCGATCGGACTGCAGGTCGGCGACGGCGTGGACGCGCAAGGCCGCCCGCGCTGGGAAGCCGTCGCCAACGGCGATGGGGCGGTGCTCGGACGCGAGTTCGAGTTCGCGGAGATCCTGCGCTTCGTCAAGCACGAGGAGATCCGCAACATCGTCTGGCTGACTGCAGATGTCCATTACTGCGCGGCGCATTACTACGATCCCAATCGCGCGCAGTTCCAGGACTTCGATCCGTTCTGGGAGTTCGTCGCGGGACCGCTGCACGCCGGCAGCTTCGGACCGAACCTGCTCGACAACACCTTCGGGCCGCAGGTCGTATTCCAGAAGGCGCCGCCAGTCGCCAACACACCGCCAAGCGGCGGCTTTCAGTTCTTCGGGCAGATCGACATCGACCCGCACAGCAAGCATCTCACCGCGACGCTCAAGGACATCGACGGCACGACGGTGTTCACGCGGCGGCTCGATGCGAAGCCGTCGCGCGACGGGCGTTGGGATTGAGGAAAGGAAATTCTCTCGCAAAGATCGCCAAGCCCGCCAAGAAGAACCGGAGATTCAGATCTAAAGGTCTATAGATCTATAAATCTGAATTCTGTCCCTTGGCGATCTTGGCGTCTTTGCGAGAGTCATTTCCGGGTTTGCGCGGAAAGCGCGCTGATTCGCAGTTTCACTCGACCGCGGCGCTTGGCCGCGACTCGGCTCACCGATAAGACCACTCGCGCTGGTCGCGAAAATATTCCTGCGCCGGCACGGCACACTCCGGATTGGTATTGCGAACCACACGCCGTGTGTATCTTTTGCGCGCGTAGCGCTCGTTGCGACCGGGATTTTCCTGCAGTAAACCTCCGTCGGGGACACGCAATCCGAACCACGGAGGAGCGAAGAATGAGGTCTCTTCGACATCTGCGCAGATATTTCTTCTCTGCGCTGCTTGGACTCGGGACATTGCTCGTGCTGCCGATTGCGAACGCCGCCTGTTCGGCGACGTGGAGCGCGAGCGCTGTCTATACCGGCGGCATGACCGCCAGCTTGAGCGGCATCGAATACAAGGCGAACTGGTGGACGCAGGGCGACAACCCGGCGACTCACAACGGCGGACCGGGCAGCGGCCAGCCGTGGACCAGCCTTGGCAATTGCTCGGCGCAACCGCCGCCGCCACCACCGCCTCCACCGCCGCCGCCACCACCACCCGGCAGCTTGCTGTTCAGTCCGTACAAGGACATCACGATCAGCATGAACTGGAACACTAACGTCATCAGCACGCAGGTCACGGGCACGATGCAGGGCCTGCTGACCGTCATGCCGACCAATCTCGGCGCCGTGACCTGGGCGTTCGCGACCGGTGAATGCGGCAGCGAGAACTGGGGCGGTCTGCAAGCGAACGCGGTCGCGGCCGCGAACGTGCAGAGCTTCGTCAGCATGGGCAAGTCGTACATCCTTTCCACGGGCGGTGCGGCTGGCTCGTTCACATGCGGCTCGGATGCCGGGTTCGAGGCCTTCATCCAGCGCTACAACTCATCGCGCCTGGCCGGCGTCGACTTCGACATCGAGGCCGGGCAGAGCCAAGCCACGATCAACAGCATCGTGCAGCGAGTGAAAGTGGCGCGGCAGAACCATCCGAACCTGCGCTTCAGCTTCACGCTCGCGACGCTCGGCGGCAACGCCGCGCAGAGCCTGGGACAGACCGGCGTCAACGTCGTCAACGCGATCAAGGCGGCGGGCCTGCAGGGCTATCTCATCAACCTGATGGTGATGGACTACGGCAGCACGATCCCGAGCAACTGCACGATCGTGAACAGCCGCTGCGACATGGGCAAGTCGGCGATCGCCGCGGCGGAGAGCCTGCACAACTTCCACGGCATCCCGTACAGCCAGATCGAGCTGACGCCGATGATCGGCGGCAACGACACTCAGGACGAGACGTTCGATCTCGGCGACATCACGGAAGTCGCGAACTACGCGCGGACCAAGGGACTGCGCGGCGTGCACTTCTGGTCGTGGGACCGCGACCGCGACTGTGCGCCGGGCTTCGCTTCGCCGACGTGCAACAGCTACGGCCAGGCGGGAACGCTCGGCTTCACGACGCGCTTCCTGAGCGCGCTGGGAATGTAAGCTTCGAATGGGAGTGGGGTGTGTCACGCCCCACTCCCTCGATCCATCGATCCATCGATCCATCGATCAGCGATCGTCGCCGTCCCGTTTGATCGACGCCGGGACCGCCGGATTGACGCGAGCGATCGAGCCGCTCAGCACATAGGCGCGCTGACTCGGCGCGAAGCGCGGGGCCAGCAGCCCGTCGTTGATCTCGCGCGTCACGGCGAATCGGTTGTACGAGGTCGGCGGCAGGAACAGCCGCTCGTTCGACAACCCGTCCGTTTCCTCCTCCGCGTCGGCTTCGACGAAGGTCAGCACGCCGTCGCCGTTCTGATCGACCCGCGCGACTTCCTTGGCATAGGCGTCGTACAACCGCTTGGTCGGATTCGTCACGGTGGGCTCGAACGAGCGCAGGCGCACGACGACGTCCAGCATGATCTCTTTCGCCAGGCCGCTCGGAATGAACCGCAGGCGCGTTTCCTTCTGATCCTCGTCGTTCGCGACCGGTCGATCCGGATCGCTCGGACTCGCGTCCGGGCCGCGATCCGGGTCGCGCGGATTGTTGGGATTGTCGCCGTACTTCTGCTTGAGCGGCGATTCATCGTTCGATACGCCGGACGGGCCGGAGCCGGGGATCAGCGACGACACGTCGTACTGCCGGCCGGCAGGAAAGTCTCCTTTGACGCCGCCAGTCGAGCCCAGCTCGTACAGCGGGAAGATCCAGTTGGTGTACTCGTTGAACTCCCAGTAGGCGTGGCAGTCGCTTTGTTGCAGGCAGTTGTAGGCGCCCATGCTCAACGGCAGCGAAACGACATTCGCCTGTTTGCTCGGGAACACGTCCTGTGAGCTCGGGAAGCGCGTGTCGTTGCCGTCGGTCGTGAAGAAACTGCCCGGCTTGTTGTGATGCGTCCCCAGCGCTGCGATGGCTGCAGCGTCCGCGCTGGTCATCTTGCCGAACTGCGCGTGTCCGTCGGCGCGCGGCGGCGCGACCGCCGGCACGATCAAGTCGTGAATCATCCAGCCTTCGTACCAGCCTGACTCGTTGTTGATGACGAACAGGCCCGACAGGTCGGTGAAGATATCGATGAAGGCTTCCACGTCCTTGGGGTCGGTCGGCAGGCCGGGCTTGGGCTCCAGCACCACCCGCACGGCACCGATCGTCGGCAACTGGTGATTGGCGGCATTGGCCGCGGTCGGGATCGCGTGATCGTTGATGCCGGGGACGATGGAGGTAAAGATGTTTGGCTGGAAGTGCGCGCTATTGAGCAGGTAGTACTGGAAAAGCTGGCTCGGCTTGTCCGCTTCGGCGAACGCGCGCATCGGCTCATAGGTGCGGTGCGGCCGGGCATCCATTCGGATGAGAGAGTTCTTGAGCGCTGCCGGCAGGTGCGCAATGTCGCCGCGCGCCTGGAATGCCGTCGTGTCGACGGCCGCGGCCGATTCGGCGGCCGCCATGTCCTCCTCCTGAGCAGCAGCTGTCAGCGGAACGCCGGCAAGCACCAGCGCACAGCTGCAAGCTAGTTTGAAAATGTCGCGCGCAGTGGCGCGCCGCATACTGTCGTGCAACAGATATCCGTTCATGACTCACACCTCGACAAGGGGAATTGCCAGAGCGATGCGCGTGAGCGATCGGTGATTCGCTCGTGTGCACATCTGCGCGCGTATGTACCGCGAGGTATCCGCGCGGTTCGCAGCAGAAGTTTTTTTAATTTCCCGGGTGCGACTGCTCCCAATTCACACCATCCATCCGGGTGACCTTCATCCCCTCGACGGTCCCTTCATCCAAACAGCGCGCATTTACGCTGTACCCATCCGGGTGCGACCGCGGCACATAGAACGACTTGATCCCGCACACCGAGCAGAACAGGTGCTTCGCTGTCCCGGTATTGAACTGGTACGTCGTGAGCACATCCGCGCCTGATAGCAGCTTGAACTGCGACTTCGTCACGGTCAGGTGCAGGTAACCTGCCTTGCTGCACATCGAACAGTTGCAGTCGGTCACTTCGATGTGCGCCGGCGCGACGACCTCGAACCTGACCCTGCCGCAGTGACAACCGCCGGTGTGAGTAACCATGGCCGAAATATGCCAGCTCAGTCTGTTTGTTGTCGAAACCCGCCGGCGAGGCCCGTCATACTACAAAGGGTCCATCGGACCGCGAACGGAGAGCTACGATGCAATTTGCCCTGCTGATCTACGAACGTCCGCACGATTTCGATCGCCGCCAGGACCCGGCCGAGCAGACGACCTACACCGGTGCCTGGCAGGCTTGGCACAAGGCCCTGCTCCAAGCCGGCGTCTTCGTCGGCGGCAGCCCGCTGGAGCAGCCGGACACCGGCACGACGGTACGACTGAAAGAGAGCAAGCGCCTCGTTCAGGACGGTCCTTACGCCAACACCAAAGAGCAGCTCGGCGGGTTCACGATTCTCGAGTTGCCGTCGCTCGATGCGGCCCTGGAGTGGGCGGCGCGCTGCCCGGCCGCCTCATACGGTGCCGTGGAAGTGCGACCGATCGCAGGCGAAGTTCACAAGCGTGTGACGGGTGAATACCCCAATCGATGAGCGCAGCGATGACCTGGCGCAGCGTGCCGTCGAGTCGGTCGCTCGCCAGTCCTACGGCCGCCTCGTCGCGCTGCTGTCCGCGCGCACGCGCGACGTCGCCGCCGCGGAGGATGCGCTCGCCGATGCACTGATGTCCGCGCTGACGACGTGGCCGCGTGACGGTGTTCCGCAGAATCCGCAGGGCTGGTTGATGACAGCGGCGCGCAATCGCCTGCTCGATCAAGCCCGGCATCGCTGGGTCCGCGACAACAGCGCACCGACGCTCGAGCTGATGATGAGCGATCTCTACGAAACTGCTGATCCGGATGCTCTGCCTGACGAGCGCCTGAAACTGCTGCTCGTCTGCGCGCATCCGGCGATCGATCGCGACATGCACACGCCGCTGATGCTGCAGACCGTGCTCGGTCTGGATGCGGAGGCGATCGCGCGGGCATTCCTCATCTCCCCGAAGACGATGGGCCAACGGCTGGTGCGTGCGAAGAACAAGATCCGGCAAGCACAGATCGCTTTCGAGATCCCGGCGGCGAACGAGATCCCGCAGCGTCTGGAAGCCGTGCTCGACGCGATCTATGCAGCGTACGGCACCAGTTGGGAAGACGCGGCGGGTACGGATCAGCGCGCGGTCGGCCTCGCCGAGGAAGCGATCTGGTTGGCGCGGGTGCTGCGCGATCAAGTGCCGCAGGAGCCGGAAGTCCACGGCCTCCTCGCGTTGATGCTCCATTGCGAAGCGCGCCGTCCTGCACGGCGCAGCGCAGAGGGAAAGTTCGTTCCGCTTTCCGAGCAGGATCCGCACGCGTGGCTCGCGCCGCTGATCGACGAAGCGGAGCGCGAGCTGATGGCGGCGGCGCGCAACGCCCGACTCGGCAGATTCCAGCTCGAGGCTGCGATTCAATCCGTGCACGCGGAGCGCGCCCACAGCGGCCGCACGGACTGGCGAGCGATCGCGCGCTTCTACGATCAGCTCGTGCAAATCGCGCCATCGCTGGGTGCAGCGGTCGGGCGCGCGGCGGCGCATGCGGAAGCCAAGAGCGCGGCAGCGGGGCTAGCTGTGTTGGATGAGATTGAGGCGGAATTGGTGACCTCGTATCAACCGTACTGGGCCGTGCGCGCGCATTTGTTGAGCGAGTTGGGTCGCAGGAGCGAGGCGCAGGAAGCGTTCGATCGTGCGATCGGGCTGAGTGAAGACGACGCGGTGCGCGCCTTTCTACTGACGCGCCGGAGCGCGCTGTAGGTCGGGCTTTAGCCCGACTCTTCTTCATGCACGGATTGTCGGGCTGAAGCCCGACCTACAGCGGCGCAATCACAGCTCGCGGCGAATTCCGAGCGCGACGCGGTAGCGATCCAGATCGCTGCTCCCCACAATCGCGTCGACATTCAGATACGGCATCCAGCCGCTCGGCAGGATCGCTGCGATGCTGAACGCGGCGACACCATGACTCTGCTCCACTTCGTCGCCAGCGAACTTGAACGTCGAGCGTTGCCCATCGAGCAGAAAGCTAGCGGTTGCGTCCTGGCCGTCGCGCTCGAACTCGCGCACGTAGTCCACACGCAGCTGCGGCACGAGCACGCCGAAACTCGTCTTGATTGCGCGACTGGCATGCGCACCGACCGTCCCGAGCAACGATGAGCGGTCTGCGACGTCGAAGTGCATTGCCAGCCCCGAGCCCGTCAGGTCGTGCTCGTCGTAGGCATCCTGTGTGGACTGCGCCCAGAGGGCACCAGCGTACAGGCCCCAGGTCCACGCGCCGTTCGACCAATCGAAGCCGGCGTTGGCTGTCGCCCACGCCTGATTGCCGTCCGCATCCGCCGTTGTCGCGACATTGGTCTGCGGCACGACTCGGCCCGACTCCTGAAACACGGCGCGACGCTCCAGCTCGAACTGCGATTCGACGTAGCCGGCAGCGAGGTCGAAGAAGCCGCCTTCACCCAGCTGCGCTGTCAGATACGCGGCCAATCCCCAGCTCGTGACGCCGACGTCGCCGGCGTTGCCAACGGGCGAAAAGTTCACGCCAGGACGATCCGGCACGAACTCGCCGGTGCTGTCTTCGTACGTCGCCAGCAATCCCACCGCCAGATGCTCGCTCACCCGCGATTCGAAGCCGAAGTCGAAAGCCTGCGAATCGCTGCTGTAACCGCGCTCGGCATCGACGTCGACGACCCGGTCCTGGTCTTCCCAGACGCCGCGTCCGACGAACAGCAGCCCGAATTTGCCCGCTTCGAGCGAACGCTCGCCTGCGCGAGCCGCTACCGAAGCTTCCTGCAATTGTTCGCCGCGCGCGTGCGCCAGGGACAGCGGCGACTGGTTGTTGCTCAGCGCCTGGCTCGGGTTGAGCGAGGACTCGCTGTCGCCGGACAGATTGCCCTGCCCGCCCGCCGTCTCGCCGCAGCGGGTCGCGAGCGCAGCGGTCGGGCTCTGGCAGACAGTGAGGAAGAAGGCCTGGAAAGTCGGATTCGCGGCGCGCGCCGCAGGGGCAATGGCCGCACCGGCCAGGGCGGCGAGAATTCCGTATTTGAGCGTCGTCATGGCGGCACCTTGCTCGGGTGGATGAGGGGTTCCGACATAGACGCGAGAAATCCCGGCAACTTTGCTCATCGGCCCGATGAGCGGGCGTAAGATCGGCGCGTCGGCAGGGAAGACAACTATATGAAGGCTTCTGGCGACGTTACGGCGCTGCTGCACGCGTGGCGGGAAGGGGATCTGGGCGCGCGCGACCTGCTCGTGCCCGTCGTCTACCAGGAGTTGCGCCGCCGTGCGGCGGCATGCCTGCACCGCGAACCGCGCGTACAAACCCTGCAGCCGACCGATCTCGTCCACGAAGTCTACCTGCGGTTGGTCGATCAACAGCGGGCCGTCTGGCGGAACCGCGCGCAGTTCTTCGGCGTCGCCGCGGAAATGATGCGGCGGATTCTCGTCGATCGTGCGCGTGCGCGGCTCGCGGTGAAGCGCTCCGGCAAGTGGGCACGCGTGACGCTCGATCCCGGCGCCGTGCTCGCCGAACCTGTCGACATCGACGTGCTCGATCTCGACGTCGCGCTGACCAAGCTGGCAGAGCTCGATGCACGCAAGAGCCGGATCGCGGAGCTGCGATTCTTCGGCGGGCTGTCCCTGGAGGAAGCGGCCGAGTTTCTCGATCTGTCTCTCGCGACAGTCGAGCGCGACTGGCAGTTCGCCCGCGCCTGGCTGTTCGACGCGCTTGCGGCGCGGCCCGCCGATGAATCCTGAGCAGTGGCGGCGGATCTCGTCGCTGTTTCACGGCGCGCTCGCGCAAGCGCCCGACTTGCGCGAGGCGTTCCTGGATCAAGCGTGCGGCGCCGATGCGGGCGTACGCCAGGAAGTCGAGCGACTGCTGCGTGCGCATCAGAACGCCGGCGCGTTCGGCGAGGTGCCGCTGCAACCGTCGGGCGCTGTCGCATCAGCGATCGACGTCAGAGTGAATCCTCCGCTCGAGCCGCCGATGCTCTCGACCGTTACGCAGTCGCCACGCGAGCATCGCGGATTCCTCGTGCTTGCATGGCTGCTCGCGGCCCTCGCGTTCGTCTCGTTCGGTTATGGAGCCTGGCTGCTCGGCGCCGGCCAAGGTGCGGAATTGGGCTGGGAAGTACAGCCGCGCGGCGGTCAGTGGTACGTGGTCCAGGTGCGTCCGGCAGGACCCGCATCTGAAAAGCTGCAGCTGAAGGATCGCCTGATCAGCGTCGGCGGCACGGCACCGGTTCCCGATGCAGGCAGCTACTTCCAGCATCGTCAGCTCGCGCCGGGAGATTCGTACGAGGTCGTCGTCGAGCGCAGCGGTGCTCGACACACATATGTGCTGCGTGCTGCAGCAGAATCGAACGCAGCGAGGATCGTTTTCTTCGCGGTGAGCCTCACGTGGTGCGTCGTCGGGTTGTTAGTCGGCTTCGCGCGCCCGGAGTCGGTGCTGGCACGTATAGGCTGTCTGTCGGCACTGGCGACCGGCCTCGTGTATCTGCAACTCGGCGTGATTCACGGCGGACCGCTCTGGCAGCCGCTGCACGTGGTGCTCGGCTTTCACTTTCTGGCGCGCTTTCCCACCGGCCAACCCTGCCGCGGCGTGTATCGATGGGCGCTGGGACTTTCCTATGTCACCGGCGCATTGCCCGCGTTGCTGGGTCTGGTCCTCAACGGCTCGCTGCGCATTGCCGGCGCGGAGTACACGATCGATCTGCTGAACGAGCTCGCACCGTTGTTCTCGTTGCGTCGACCGGCCGCGTTGCTGTCGTTCGCGATTGCGATGGTCGGCATGGTGCTCGTCGTGCCGTACAACTACCGACAGCTGCAAGATGAGGATCAGCGACGCCGTGTGCGCTGGGTGATCTATGCGGCACTACTGGTGGCAGTGCCGTTGCTCTGGTGGGCAGTCGTGAACGCGCTGGAGCAGTTCGTCGGACCGCCCGGTATCTCTCGATTCGACCTGATCGCGAACGGACTGACGGTCGCGGTTCCCATCGCGATGGCTTACGCCGTGCTCAAGCATCGAGTACTCGACATCAGAGTCGTGATCCGCCGCGGCGTGCAGTACCTGCTCGCTCGGCGCGCACTGCAGGTCGCGACTGCACTGCCCTTCTGCGCGCTGCTCTACATCCTGGTTCGACATCGCGACCTGACACTCGCGCAGCTGCTGACGCAAACCAGCGGCTATCTGTTCTGGCTGGCGCTGGCGGCGATCGTGCTGAAGTTCCGAACGCCGATCCAGCGCGCGCTCGATCGACGTTTCTTCCGCGAGGAATACGATCGCGAGCAGTTGATGATGAAGATGCTCGATGACTCGCGCCGCGTCGAGTCGTTGTGCGAGCTGTCGCGCCTGGTCAGCGAGACGCTGATCGCCGCCATGCATCCCGCGCGCGCGTACGTGTGGTATCGGGATCCGCAGGAGCTTGCGGTTACTGCGAGCTCGAGCCCGTTGCTGACGCCGTCCGATTTCCCATCGAGTGAGCGCTGGCTGTCGTGGCTCGAACAGCGCGATCGCGCGGCGTCGTTGCCGCTGCCGGCCGAAGCGGGCTTGTCGCAGGAGGACGTGTACTGGCTCAGGCAGCGTGGCATCGACGTGATCGTGCCGATCGCCGACAGCGACGATCGCCTGGTCGGCGCGTTGCTGCTCGGCGAGAAGAAGTCGGAGCAGCCGTACAGCGACGGCGACTCGCGCTTCCTGAGCGCCGTCGCCAGGCAAACCGCGGCGATCCGCGAAAATCTGCGGCTGCGGGCGCGCCTCACGGAAGAAGTGCGTGTCCGGCACGATGTGCTGGCCCGCCTCGACGGCACTCTGCCCGACCTGCTCAAGGAGTGTCCGACGTGCGGCGCGTGTTTCAGCGGCGACATCGCGCAGTGCCCGGTCGACAAGCAGTTCCTGACGCTCTCGTTGCCTGTGCCGCGCACGATCGATGCGCGCTATCGCCTCGACCGGCTCATCGGCCGCGGCGGCATGGGCGCCGTGTACGAAGCGAGCGATCTGAAGCTCGACCGTATCGTCGCGGTGAAGATCATGCTCAGCCGCGCATTCGGCCAGCCGGGCGCGTTGCGACGCTTTCGACGCGAGGCACGCACCGCGGCGCGCCTCAGTCATCCCAACATCGTTGCCGTGCACGATGTGGGATCGCTGGAAGGCGAAGGTGCGTACATCGTCATGGAGCGCGTGCAGGGGCAAACGCTGCGAGCTGCGATGCATAGACATCAGCCAATGTCTGTCGGAGTCGCCACCGAGTGGTTCGAACCGATTCTCAACGGCATCGCGGCTGCGCACGTACGCGGCATCGTGCACCGTGACCTGAAGCCCGAGAACGTGATGGGCCATCGCGACGAGTCCGGCGTGCTCGCGGTGAAGATTCTCGACCTGGGGTTGGTGAAGCTGCGTGCGGAAGAGCAGTTGCTGTCCGGCACGATGACTGCGGAAGGCGTCATCATGGGCACGCCGGACTACATGGCGCCCGAACAGCTGCTCGGTCAGCCCGTCGACCCGCGCACGGACATCTTTGCAATCGGGGTCATGCTGCTCGAAGCACTGACCGGCGGCCGCACAACACGCGGCGCCGATCTACCGGTCTCCCTCGCGCCCGGGCTGCGTCAGCTGCTCAAGCGCTGCCTCGCAGCGAATCCCGCTGAGCGGCCGGAGTCTGCTCAGCAGGTGCACGCCGAGCTCGCCGCAGCCGCCAAATAAGTATTCCCACCGACCCAACCGCCCCTCCTATCGGAGGGGGTGCGAGTCTGCGCCGCTGCTTAGCATCCGGGTCAGACCGAGTCTCATCACGCACAAGACGGAGACGAAACATGATCAGGGGGATACTGCTCGCGTTCCTGCTGGCGCCAGCCTGGGTACTGGCCCAAGCGCCGGATTTCATTGAGTTCGAAAGCGGCCAGGTGCGCCCGCTGGCGATGTCCGCCGACGGCTCGCGCTTGTACGCGGTCAACACGCCGAACAACGCGCTGGAGATTTTTTCGATCACCGCGTCCGGGCTGACACTGACGGCACGCGTGCCGGTGGGCCTGGAACCTGTCGCCGTCGCAGTGCGCGATGCGTCGGAGGTGTGGGTCGTCAATCACTTGTCCGACAGCGTCAGTGTCGTGTCGCTCAGCGGCACGCCGCACGTGACGCGGACGATCCTGGTCGGTGACGAGCCGCGCGACATCGTGTTCGCCGGCACCAACAACTACGCATTTATTACAACTGCGCATCGCGGGCAGCAGCGCGTGCACCCATCGATCGCGAGCGTGCCCGGAGCCGGCGATCCGCAATTGACGACGCCCGGCGTCGGCCGTGCCGACGTGTGGGTCTTCAATCCTGCGAGTCTCGGCACGACGCTCGGCGCAACGCCGGTGCGCATCGTCACGCTGTTCGGCGATACGCCCCGCGCACTCGCGGTCAGCCCCGATCGCCGTACGGTCTACGCCGCGATTCTGCAATCCGGCAATCAGACCACGACGGCAAATCTCGAAGCCGTCTGCGATGGCTTCGTCACGTTCCTGCCGTGCTTCATCCTCAGCGACCGTGCGCCGCTGTTCAACAACAGCTTCCCCGGCGGCCTGCCCGGCCCGCGCACGAACGCCGAGGGCAAGCTCGCGCCCGAGGTCGGCCTGGTCGTGAAGTTCAACAAGTCGCGCAATCGCTGGGAGGACACGCTGGGCCGTAACTGGAACAACGCGATCCGCTTCCGGCTGCCCGACAAAGACGTGTTCGCGATCAACGCCGACACGCTCGCGCAGACCGCGTTCTACACTGGCGTCGGCACCACGCTCTTCAACATGGTTGCGAACCCGGTCAGCGGCAAACTGTACGTGACCAACAGCGAATCGCAGAACCTCACTCGCTTCGAAGGTCCGGGCGAGTTCGGCGGCAGCACTGTGCAGGGCAATCTGGCGCAGATGCGCGTCACCGTCATCTCCGGCAGCTCGGTCACGACGCGGCATCTCAACAAGCACATCGACTACACGAAGCTCGCGAACGATCCGGGCTTCGACCCGACGATCAAGAATCACAGCTTGTCGACACCGCTCGGCATGGCAGTAAGCGGTGACGGTGCGCGCCTGTACATCGCGGCGTTCGGTTCGAGCAGGATCGGCGTGCTCAACACCGCGGCGCTCGAGAACAACTCCTTCGATCCGCGCACAGCGAGCGCCAGCTACATCAACGTGACCGGCGGCGGTCCGAGCGGCGTCGTGCTCGACGAGCCTCGCAACCGCTTGTACGTGATGACGCGCTTCGACAACGCGGTGAAATCGATCAATCTCACGACCCGCGCGCAGGTCGCGAGCATCGCGCTGCCGAATCCCGAGCCGGCGAGCGTCGTGCAAGGACGGTCCTTGCTCTACGACGCAGTCTTTTCCTCGGCGAACGGCGAAGCCTCCTGCGCGAGCTGCCACATCTTCGGCGACAAGGACGAGCTGGCGTGGGATCTCGGCAATCCCGACGACGTCGTCACCGCCAACCCGATCCCGAAGCGGCTGGCCTCGGGCCTGGAGATCACCTTGTTCCAGCTCGTGACCACGTTCCCGGGCTCGCTGATCAACGGCACTGGCAACCCGAACGAGTTCCATCCGATGAAGGGACCGATGACCACGCAGACGCTGCGCGGTCTGGTGAATGAAGGCGCGATGCACTGGCGCGGCGATCGCGCTAACGGCTTCTTCGGCGTCGACACGCGCACGCAACCGCCGTTCGACTCGAACCTGTCGTTCAACAACTTCATCGTCGCGTTCCCAGGACTGCTCGGCCGCGCCAGCATGCCGACGCCGCAGGAAATGCAGCGCTTCACGGACTTCCAGCTGCAGGTGCAGTTGCCGCCGAACCCGGTGCGCAGTCTCGACAACTCGCTCAACTCGGCGCAGGCGGCCGGGGCAGCGTTCTACTTCGGCGCGCGGCGCTCGGACGGCACGACGACGAGTGCGGACAGCGGCTTCAACTGCAACGGCTGTCACGTCGTGAACAGCGCGCAGGGATTCTTCGGCACGGACGGCCGCGCGAGCTTCGAAGGCATCACGCAGATCTTCAAGATTCCGCACCTGCGGAACATCTACACCAAGATCGGCATGTTCGGCTTCCCGGACTCGCGCTTCTTCGACGTCAACGAGAGCGGCAACCTCGGCGACCAGATCCGCGGCTTCGGTTTGACGAACGACGGCGTCGTCGACACCGTCGATCGCTTCCTGAGCGCGATCGTGTTCCGCAACAACCTGCTCGGCCCGGGCGTCGGCATTCCCGATGCGCAGACGCGCCGTAACCTCGAGCAGTACGTGCTCGCGTTCGACACCGACCTCGCGCCGATCGTCGGCCAGCAGATCACGCTGACCAACACGAACAGCGCCGTCGTCAATCCGCGCATCGACTTGCTGATCGCGCGCGCTCGCGCGCCGTTCAACTCGAAGGTGCTCGGCGGCGCAGTGACCGAGTGCGACGTGGTCGCGAAGGTGGCCTTCGGCGGCCGCGTGCACGGCTATCTCTACGAAGTCGCGAGCGGCACCTGGGACCCGGACGACGGCAGCCCGAACATCGCGGACTCCACGCTGCGGGCGATGGCCGCAACGTCCGGCCAGGAAGTGACATACACGGCAGTGCCGCCCGGCTCCGGCCGCCGTATCGCTGCCAGCAACTGACCCCAGGGCAGCTGCGGTACCGGAAAGCCCCGCGGGTGCAAGCCCGCGGGGTTTTTTGTCGTCAGAACCGGAAATGACTCTCGCAAAGACGCCAAGATCGCCAAGGAACGGAATTCAGGTTCATCGATCTGCAGATCTCTGACCTGAGTCTCTGGTTCTTCTTGGCGGGCTTGGCGATCTTTGCGAGAGATCTTTCCGGATCCGCTCTACTTCCTCTCGAACTGCATGATCCAGTTCGGCTCCCAGGTCTTGCCGCCGTCGGACGACTGCGACTGCTCCCAGTGCGCGGAGGTCGGCGTGATCTGCGACCACTGGAGCCGTCCGCGCACGGTCTTGCCTTGCGGGTCGGTGTACTCGGAATAGAAGTTGCCGACGCCGTTCTCGAAGCGGCCGATCGCCGGCTCGCCCATCAGCGACATGTAACGACTGTCGACCCACCAGATCGACCAGTGATCCTTCTCGGCGTCGTACGCGCGCATCGCGACCCCATACGTCGTGCCCGTCGGCCGGACGAAGACGTGCTCTTCGACGTTCGCGGCACCGCCCATCAGCGTGCGCAGGCTGCAGGTCCCGTCGAATTCGTACCACTCGCCGGTCGGACGCTTGATCCGGTGGTGGACGCGCCAGTCGCCGACCTCGAAGTCGAAGCCGTGCGCACCGGAGCGGCCGCCGGACTGCGGAGTGTCGGCGCAAGCCAGCGACGTCACGATCGCCAGCGCAGCGAACATCGATGTGCGGACTGTGATCATGGGAATGACGATGCTCCGCCGGCCCAAACCCGACAAGATCCATTTATCGGTTCGGTGGTGAGCCACGCGGATCTGCCAACGCGGGGTTGGTCAGAAATTGCTCGTCCGTGAGGCTCGACAGGAAATCGAGCAGGTCCTGCCGCTCTTGTGCTGTGAGCGTGAAACCTTTGATGAACGGGTTCTTGCTGGGATGGGCGCGGCCGTCTCCAGGCCGCGGCCCGTCAGTCAGCACGCGGCCGCCGGCAGCATAGAAGTCGATGACTTCGTCGAGCGTCGCGAGGCTGCCGTCGTGCATATACGGCGCACTGCGCGCGATGTTGCGCAAGGTCGGCGCCTTGAATCGATCTTTGTCGGCGACATTGCCCGTGACGGCGAACAAGCCGTAGTCGGCGCCGCTGATGTACGTCTCGCTGTATGGATACAGCCCAGTGACATGAAAGGCGCGCTCGACGACTGCTGTGCTCTCGTGAGTCACGAACTGACTGAAGTTGAATCCCGCGTGGCAATGCGCGCACTCGAGTCGCTCGGACATGAACAGGTTCATGCCGCGCACCTGCGCCTCGGTGAGCGCAGAGTCGTCGCCGTAGTACGCGTACCGATCGAACGGCGAATCGAACGAGAGCAACGTTCGCACGAAGCTCGCGAGCGCCTTGGCGACGTTATCGAACGTGACTCGCTCGCTCGCGCGCGGAAATGCGCGGGCGAACAGCTCGCGGTAAGTGGCGTCCGTGCGAAGGCGCGCGAGGATCTCCTGCTCATGTCCCGCGGCACCCATCTCCACGGGCTTGTCGCCGAACAGAGGAAGCAGGACGTGTTGCTCGATGGTGTTGATGCCCGAGTGCGCCCACGTGAACGTCGAGGTGTAAGCCACGTTGACGAGCGCCATGGAATTGCGACGATGCTTCTGACTGGTCGAGCCGGTCGCGGTCGCCGCCGGCTCGCTGAAGGCATGCGATTGGTGATGGCAACTCGCGCACGACTGGGTGCCGTTCGCCGACAGACGCTCGTCGTAGAACAAGTGTCGGCCGAGCTCGGCTTTCTCGACCGTGAGCGCGTTGTCTTCGGGAACGCGGGGCAGCGGAAATCCTGGCGGCAAGTGCCATTGGTACGGCGTTTCCCGGGCGCAGCCGCTCATGCATGCGAGCGCAACGAGCGGCAGCAGGGCGCGAGGCCAAGTCACTGCAATACCCACAGAGTCTGTGGAATGCCCGGCTGCAGCCCCGTCGCTGCGTACGCATCTTTGCAGGCGGGGTCATGCTGATAGTCGCCGGTACACACCACGTAGTTGGCCGCCTGTGCTGCGGCGATCAGCGGCTCCAACCGCAGCTGCACGACATCTCGCAGCGGGTTGCCGTTGAGCTCGATCTGCATCTCGTTCGGCTGCGCGCACGGCTGCGCGGGAGGGCGCAAGGCGGAGGCGGAGCTGCAACCAGTGCTGCCGAGATGGAACGACCATTCGCGACCGGCGACGAGCAGATCGGCGCGCAGGAATTTGTGGCCGGACTGCCAGTTCCAGAACATTTCGCCGCGATCGAGCGGCGCGGCAGCCGTGAGCGGATTCGCATGATTCAGCTCGAACGGCACGCCGATCGTCAGTCGGATCCCCGAGTAATCGCCGCCGCCTTCTTCGACCGTCCCGTTGACTGCGAAACGCCGCGAAGTTGACGCGTCACCCGCGAGATCGATGAGCGCTACGCGCTCGCTCTGCCAAGGCGAATCGGCTGCGAACCTGAACGGATGTGGCTTTCCGTGCTCATCGATGAGCTCGATGGCGTGAACATAAAACTGCAGCACCTTCGCATTCGCGGCGTCGCCGTCGATTCCAAAACGAATCGCGACACGCGTCGCATCGGAGCCACACGACGACAAAAGACCGGTGCCGAGCCCGAGCGCCGGCAGTAAGATGAGCAGCGTGCCGGTGCTGATACGCGGGGGACACCTGAGCATGCGCAACCTCTCGATGCGGATTCCATCGCTGCTCGTCGCAGCGTTGCTTTCTTGTTGCATCTTCCCAGCAGCGGCGGACGACGGCAAACCGCGCTACGTATCCGGCTCCGGCAGCGACCAGGGCGACTGCCTCAACCGCTTCCGGCCGTGCCGCACGCTCAGCTACGCGATCTCGCAGGCCGGCAAAGGCGATTCGATCCAGGTCGCCGAAGGCAGTTACGCCATCCGCACTTCCGCGCAGCTGTTCGATCTGATGTCGGCCACCGGCCGAGTGAAGGCAGGCTTCAGCAAATACAGCGGCTACTCCGAGCGCAACGCACGGGACAACACGATGCTGGTCGGCGTGCCGCCGGAATTTCGCGAGCGCTTCGAGGCTGCGGGTTTCACCGTGATCGCGGATACCAAAGGTCTCGAGGTGAGCAGCGAAGAGTCGCGGCGCATGCGCAAGATGACGGCGCAAGTCACTCGCGCCGAGAAGAGCCAGATGGCGGCGGCGCCGTGCGTCGGCAACATGTCGGCCAACTTTCCGTGCCAGTCGGTGAGTCTGCTGTCGCACCTGGCCTTCGACGTTCTCAAACCGACTTCCACACGCGCCAACGACGTCTGGGGTTACACGGATCTCAACACCGGGCGCGAGTATGTGTTCATCGGCGTCGAGAACGGCGTCGCGATCCTCGACATCACCGATCCGACCGCACCTGAGCAGATCGGCGCGCCGACCGGCACGAGCACGACGTGGCACGACATCGACGTTTACCAGCGGTACGACGCCACTGCGCAGCGCTGGCGCGCCTATGCATACATCACGTCCGACAACGTGCCGGACACGCTGATCCTGCTGGACCTCAGCGGCCTGCCGAACGGCATCGAGCGAGTGGGCTTCACGTCGGACCATCGCTCGGCGCACACCGACTACATCACCAATACTGACTTCACGTACGGAATCGCGCAGACGAACGAGGAACCGCTGCTCGCCATCGCGGGCGCCAACCTCGCCGGCGGCAACCATCGGCTCTACTCGCTCGCGAATCCGCGCGCGCCTGCGCTGATCAGCGTTTCCACTTCCGGCTACGCGCACGATCTTGCTTCATTCCCGATCAAGGATGCCCGCAAGACCACGCAGTGCGCGAACGCTGCGGGCCACCCGGCGTGTCAGATCCTGACGGATTTCAACGAAACGTCGGTGGACATCTGGGATGTCACCGACCCGAATTCGCGCCAGCTGCTCGCGAGCCAGACTTATCCGAACGTCGGCTACACCCATTCGGGCTGGTGGACCGAGGACGGCCGCTACCTGTTCCTGCACGACGAGCTCGACGAGCGCAATTTCGGCCTCAACACCACTGTGCGCGTGTTCGACATGGCGGATCTGCGCGCACCGGTGCTGGCCGGATCGTGGGTCGGCCCGACGCGCGCGATCGATCACAATGGCTACGTCAGAGGCAATCGCTACTACTTCTCCAACTACAGCGAAGGCCTGACCGTCCTCGACATCACCAATCCGGTCGCGCCGACGCGCGTCGGTTTCTTCGACACCTTCCCCGCCACGAGCGAGACCGGCTTCGTCGGCGCGTGGGGCACCTATCCGTTCTTCGCGAGCGGCACGATTGCCATCAGCGACATCAACAGCGGCCTCTATCTGGTCCGCGACGAGACGCTCTCGACACCGCGCGGCGCGTTCTCGGTCGCCAACGCAAAGCTCTCGGGAACCGAGGGCCAGGCGCTCGCGATCAACGTGAACCGCAGCGCGGGGAGCGGTGCGGTGTCGGTGCGGCTCGACGTGTTGTATGCGAATGCGAGCGAGGCCGACGCGACGCTCGCTTCCACCACGCTCAACTGGGTGGACGGCGACGCGACGCCGAAGAGCGCGATGCTGAACCTCGCGTCGGACGCGCAGGACGAAGATCTCGAGTTGCTGATGGTGCGGCTCGTCGATCCGAAGGGCGGTGCTGAAATCGCTTATCCGGATACCGCGCAAGTGACGATCGCCGACAGCGGCAAGACCGCGCGACTGCGGGCGCTCGATGCCGCACCGGCGGTGGATGAAGCGCGCGCCAAAGCCTATGTCACGATCCTGCGGCGCGGTTCAGCGAGCGGTGAGGTTCGCGCGAGCTATCGGACGGTCGCCGGTGGCACCTATACCGGCGCAACTGCGACACAAGGCGATCTCGTTTGGCCGGACGGCGATGTCAGCGCGAAGACGATCACCGTCGCACTGAATCCGGCCACGCTCTCCGGGGGACAGAGCGGCACGTTCCAGATGGAGCTCTTCAACGCGACCAACGCATCTCTGGAGACCGCGGCGGGCGCAAGCGTGTCCGTATTGCCGGTGATGGTCACTGTGAGTGACCTCGCCGTCGGCTCAGTTGTCGTTACCGATCCACCGCCGGCACCGAGCCGCAAGAGCGGCGGCGGCGGCACGCAGCCGCTGTGGTTGCTCGCGCTCGCAGTGCTGCTCAGCGCTTCACGATATCGCGCTGCATTGGCGCGAGCAGCGCGATCATCTGGTTCTGCAACGCGTAGCTGACGCCGACGCGATCGAACGCGATGTAGAGGTCCTCGGTCAGCGCATTGAAGTGCGCGTTGGCGATCGGCAGCTTCGCGTGCGCCGTGCGCATGTCGCGACCGTCGTAAATGCAGGGCCCGCCGGCCAGCTCGCACAGCTGCGTATAGAGCAGGTGCTTGAACCTTGTCAGCTCGGTCTGCGCAAACACGAAGTTGATGCGCTCGTCCGCAAGCATGACGACCACCAGCTCATCGACAGCGGCCTTGAGCTTCGCCTCGCCGCCGATGCGGAAGAACAGCGGCTCCTCGGCGTGCGCTGATATGCACAGCAAGAGCATCGCGCATGTCGTTACCCGCAACTTCATGTCGGTGCCCTCCAGAGAATTCTTCAGAATCCAAGTTGCGCGGACAGGTAAGCCCCAGCCTGATCCGCGGTCTGTCCCGTGAGCGGCGCTGCGATGCTGCCGAGGTTCGCGTAGGCAGCGAGGATCGAGATGTGGCGGTTCGGCGTCCAGGCAACGAACGCGTCCCACGCTGCGCTTTCGTCGTCGACACCGAGATGGCGGTCGCGCGTGCGGTATTCCACGCCAATCGCAATCTTCCGCTGCAGGAGGTAGGCGAGCGTGGCCTCGCCCTGAATCGTCGCATCGTCGTCGCGGTCGCCGCCAAATCCGAGCAGGCCGAATTGATTGGCGCGCGTGTAGCGAACCGTCGCGTTGACCAACAAGCCCTGCGCGAGCCATATCTTGGTCGCGCTCGCGTAGTAGTCGATGTCGTCCTCGTCGCTCGCGCCGAGCTGGGTGACGCTGACGAGATCCGGCGCGCCGCTGCGCCCGCCATCGCGAATGCCGCGGTTGTGCTTGACCAGGGCACCGATCGCGACCTGCGGCGCCCACGAATCCTGCGCGTACACAGCGTCGCCGAAGATGCGCAGCTTTGCCCCGATCACCTCCTGCGACACTGAAATCCGGTCGAGCGGACCGTCGGTGCCTTCGAGTTGTTGCCGGCTGAAGGACAGCTCGACCCGGTCGCGGATGCCGATGCCGACGCCGACGGCGCTGAAGTCGAAGTCGCGCAGACCGATGCCCGTTACGTAGGTATTTGCGCCCCAGCTGTCGCGCGAGCCATAGCCAGTGATCAACGCCCACGGCGTGAGCCCGCCGCCGCCTGCGCCTTCGACCGTGCTGAATCCGGCAGTCAGCAACAGCTTGCCTTGATCGCCGAACCAGCTTTCAGCCAACGCCGGCGCGCCGCAGGCGAGCATGGCCGCGCCGAGCAATATCGAGGAGAGCCTTTCGCAGCATCCCATGGCACGCTCCCCTCAGTTCGAGCGACTTGCAGGCTGCAGATTGGAATACGCGCGAGTCGGCGCGGACGCGACGATCGGCTGCGAGTCGCGGATCCGTTCTTCCTGTCGCAGCAGTCTCTGCGCGGCAGCGACCTGCTCGCTGATGCCCGGCAATCCTGGCGTTAGCGCCTGCGCCTGCTGCATCGCTGCGACTCCTTCGCGAACCTTGCCGAGCGTGACGAGTGATGAGCCGCGCGCCGCGAGAGCGAGCGCATCGCTGCGACCCGTGCTCTCGACGAGTGCAACGATGGAGAGCGCGACCGCCTTGTCGCCGCGCCGCAGCGAGTTCGCGACGATGTAGGTATCGAGCGCCTTCGCGGGCTGATTCGCCGCTTGCTGGAGCACGCCGATCCGGCGCAGGAGCTCGAACTCGTTCGCCGCGCCCTTCGCGAGGATCGACTGACAGGCGCGCAGCGCCGTCTCGCCGTCTTCACTCATGCAGCCCTGTTCGATGGAACGGCGCAGGGCCTGTACCGCAGTCATCTTGGTAGCCACGTCCGCGTTCGTCGGATCGAGTGCATTGGCGCGCCGATATGCGTCGAGCGCTTCGAGCGGGCGCTGCGCCTTGAGCAGCGCATCGCCGCGCGCGACGACGACGGCTATGTTGTCCGGCTTGATCGCGAGCGCCTGGTCACACGCCTCGACGTCGCTGAAACGCGTGCAGCGCAGGACGTGGCGCGAAAGCTTCGCATCCAGCTCCGCCTTGTCGAGGCCCTGGAAGAACTGGGTTTCGCTGACCAGGCTACGGGCGGTGCGCAGGCGCTTCTGCAACTCTTCGCTGCGCGCATGAACTGCGGCTCCCTCTTCGAGGACGTGGACCGCATCGTCGTAGCAGGTGCCATCGATGAGCAGATCGGCGAGCGCGAGCCGTGCTTTCAACGAATCCGGCGCCCGCTGCAACACTTCGCGGGCGCTGACGAGCGCAGGCTGCTGCAGAGCCGCCGCGCAGGCGCCCTCCTTCGGCTGCTCGTGCGCGCGGACAAGGCCGACGACGCCGATCAGGGCAAGGACGGCAGAGAGAGCTCGCAGCATGGTTGTGCGAGAGCTGCTCACTTGTAACCCTCGATGTTGCCGCCGCGTTTGAACTTGTCGAACACCCATTTGCCATTCGGCAGCCGCACGAGATTGAACAAGTACGTCTGGTCGACCGTGCGATACGGCGGATCTTCGCGCGCGATCATCTCGCTCAAGCGGGCTCGCAGCTGCTTCATGCCGTATTCGGAGGGCTTGCCGCCGACGAGGCCGTCGCCGTCCGCGTCCTCGCCGTCGATGTTCTGCTGCGCCAGCTTTGCGATCTCCACCGCGAGGGTTTGCGCTTCCTGCACGCTGGTCGTCGACGCGACGTCCTTGCCCAGCAATCCGATCAGCTCGCAGCGTTCGACCACGCGCACGATGTCGCGGGCGAACTGCGGCGCGGACGCGCGGATATTCGCGCTCGCGTCGTCGGACGTCGCCGCGAATGTAATGTGGTTCGATGCCTGGACGATCGAGTGCCGCAGGCCGAAGGAGTCGTCGGAGACCGTTGCCGCCACCGCAGCCGCAACGTCGGTCTTGATCTGCGGCAGATTGGTGTCGGCGGACGCCTTCTGCGCCAGATCGCGAACTGCGACAGCGCGTTCCTCGGCCACGAGCAGATAACCCGCCTGTCCCGGCGTCACGTGCACGCCGGTCAACGCGTGCCCGACGTGAACGTGCGCAATCGTCGGCGGTCGCGTCACACAGCCCGATGCGCTGAGCACAGCAAGTAGTGCGAGCGCGCGGATGATCAGCCGGGAAGTGCTCATCTTGCCGTTCTCCTCACGACGCGGAAGCCGACGCTGGTGCTGCGATAGTCCGTGGCGAAACGGTTGCGATATGACACGCGCACGAAATCCGGTGCGGTGAACCACGAGCCGCCCCGCATCTCGTGCTGCGAGCAATCGCCATCGACGCGTGCGGAGCCGTCATCGGGCGCGCCGCTGTAGTCGTCGTGCCAGCAATCGGCGACCCATTCGAACACGTTGCCGAGCATGTCGTGCAAGCCGAACGCGTTCGCGGCGAACGATCCGACCGGTGCCGATTGCACGTATGTGTCCATGCAAGCGTGCGTCGTCCAGCCTGGGAAGTGCTGCGCAGCCGTCTGATCAGCGACATTCGCCTGGCTGCACGCGTTGGCATCGCCCGTCCACGGTCGCACCGCCGACGAACCGCCGCGCGCGGCGAATTCCCACTCAGCCGCGCTCGGCAATCGATACGGCTGGCTGGTCTTCTGCGACAACCATTGCGCGTAGGCGTTGGCATCGGCCCAAGACACACAGCTGGCGGGGTGCAACGCCGTCTGACCTTCGACGGCGCTCTTCCAGTTCGCGGCGGAATCGAGTCGCCATGCGCCGTCGTACGTCCAGCATCCTTCGACCTTGCGCCCGCTCGCTGCGACGAAGTCTTCGAACTCGCCCACCGTCACTTCGTGCTGGCTGGCTGCGAAAGAGTTGTCGATGAATACGTCGTGCTCCGGCGCTTCGAACGACTCGGCTCCCGGCGTGCCCGCAGGCGTGCCCTGCACGTAGTCGCCGGGCGGCAGCACGATCATCAGCGGGCAGGTGGGACAATCGCGGAAGATCGTTCCGACCGCCAGCTCCGGCGGAGGCGCAGGCGCCGGCGTTGCGGCGACAGGTGCCGGTTGCGGCACCGTCGCGGTCTGCTGCGTGCGGAGAACGGCAAACGCCGCTATTGCTCCGACAGTCGCGACCGCTGCAACCGCAGCGACGCGCAGGTGCTTGCGTTGGCGCTCTCCTGTCAGCTCGTCCACGAATTGCCGCACGGATGGCGTGCGCGCAGCACGGTCGAACTGCAATGCGTGAGCGAGAGCGCGGTACTGCCGAGCGCTCAGACGCGAGTGTCGTTCGAGCTTGTCGCCCGCGTCTCGCGCCAGCGTCGACTGCTTACGATTGAACGGATGCGAGCCGGTCAGCAGCTCCCACACGATGCAGGCGAGCGAGTACACGTCGTCGCGGAAATCCACGCCGCGATTTTCGATCTGCTGCGGACTCGCGTAGGCGGGAGTGACGCCGGTGATCGCGTCGGCGCGCGCGCTGGCGCGTCCCACGAATGTCTTGACCGGGTCGGCGATGATGCGCGCGATGCCGAAGTCGATCACTTTGACGGCGCCGGAGTCCGCGATCATCACGTTGCCGGGCGTGAGGTCGCCGTGCACGACACGCTTGCCATGCGCGAACTCGAGAGCCGACGCGATGCTGCGGATGATCGGCAGCGCTGCAGCCTCATCGAGGCCGGTGAAACCCTGCGCGCGCACCGTCCTGGTGAGCGTCCGGCCGGCGAGAAACTCCATCGTCATGAAGACCGTGTCGCCGTCGCGATCGCAGTCGAACACGCGCACGATGTTCGGGTGCACGAGATCCTGCAGATGGCGCATCTCCCGATGCAGCAGCGCCATCGCGTCGTTGACGTTCTCGAATGGAATGTTCAGGACCTTGACGGCGACGTGCGGGTCATCCGACCCCGCCTCGACCATGCGCAGATCGACGGCCTTGTAGACACGCGACATCCCGCCCTCGCCCGCCAGCTCCGCGAGCCCGAAGCGGCTGACGAGCGTCTTGATGAAGGGCGGCGGCTGGGACATAGCTGCCTGCGCTATTCCAGCGGGATCGCGCAGAACCTCGGTCTTCTCGACAGGCGCAGCCTCGCCGAGGATGAAAGCCAACGCCGCATCTCGTGAGCGCAGCAGCGTTTTGTCCTTCGGTGCCATGCCGCGAATACGGTCGCACGCGGGCCGTAGATGCACCGCGCGGCCCGGCGGGACTCAAAATGTGATCGGCTGCTCACGTCTGCCGAGGTGCCCAAGGTCTGCAATGCGCAATTGAAGCGTTGACCCCCGCTGCCTCACCCTGCACCATGGATTTCGCCTTGCGGAGTCAGCCTTGGATCAGCGAATCGCCTTCGCCCGCTCGAGGGACAAAACAACCATCGCGTACGCGCTGTCCGGCGAAGGGCCGCCGTTGGTGCGCGCCGGCACGTGGCTGACTCACGTTCATCATGATTGGGACAGCCCCTTCCTCGGGCACTGGCTGCGCTTCATGTCGGAGCGGCACACGCTCGTGCGCTACGACCCGCGCGGCTGTGGCCTGTCGCAGACGGACGTCGGGTCATTCACCTTCGAGGACTGGGTCGCCGACCTCGAAGCCGTGGTCGACCGGCTCGAGCTGCAGTCATTCCCTCTGTTCGGCATGTCGCAAGGCGCCGCAGTCGCAGCGGAATATGCCATCCGCCATCCGGAGCGCGTTACGCACCTCACGCTGTACGCACCGCTGGTGACCGGCTGGCGCGGCCGCACCAGCCCGAGCTCGCAGCAGTGGCAATTGATGGAGCAACTCGTTCTCACGGGATGGGGCGAGGACAACATGGCGTTTCCATCCATGTTCGCGCACCTGTTCCTGCCGCAGTCGCCGCCGGAAACCCGGCAGTGGTACGCGGAGCTGCAACGCAAGATGGCGACCAAGGAAGTCGCCAGCCGCTTCATGAGCGTGCTCGCCGGCCTCAGCATGTTCAGGCGCCTGAAGCAGGTCAGCGTGCCGACGCTCGTCATCCAGATCGCGCGCGACCAGGTCGTCGACCCGCGCAGCGCGCCCGGCATCGCCAGTGAGATTCCGGGCAGCGAGTTCGCCAGCATCGACAGCGGCAATCACATCCTGCTCGAAGACGAGCCGGGCTGGCAGGAGTTCAAGAGCATTTTTTCGCGGCACGTGCCAGGCGCTGCCGCACCTGCCCGCCGCGACGCCGCTGCGCGTGAGCGCATCGAGCAGCTGTCGAAGCGCGAGCAGAAGATTCTCGGCGAGATCGCCAAGGGCCTGAACAATCGCGAGATCGCGTCGGGCCTGTTCATCAGCGAAAAGACCGTGCGGAATCACATCACCAGCATCTTCGACAAGCTGGGCGTGTCCTCGCGGGCTCAGGCCATCGTCATGGCCAAGGAATCGGGCCTCTAGGGCTGACTCTGGGACATCTGTCCCGGCGATTCATCCTCGAGATTGGGGCCGCGGCCTCATGATCGCGCCCGCCCGATCCCGCATCCTGTACCTCATGAACACCGAGACCGACACCGCCCGCTACCGCAAGTGCCTGCACAACGCGCAGAAGGTCACGTGGGACATCGACACCGACGTGATCCGCTTCCGGCAACTGGACACCGACAGCAAGTACCTGCCGGACTCGCTGTCGTTAGTGACGCAGCTGCCGTTTCTCAACGTGGGACAGCAGCGGCTGCTCAGCCAGGTGCAAGGCCGCACATATGCCTATCTCTTCGGCCTGATCGAACGCTGCATCAACGCCAAGGTTCTGGAGCTGGGACGCGCGCACTGCCTCGGCGATCAGACCGCCGTCGCGGCGCTGCTGAAGTTCGTGCAGGAGGAGCTGAAGCACCAGGAGCTGTTTCGCCGCATCGAGAAGCTGGCCGATCTCGCGTTGCCGCCGGGCTATCGCATGACGACGGATCCCAACTCAGCCGCCGGCGCGATCCTCGCCAAGTCGACGTGGGCAGTGCTCGCATTGACTTGCTTCGTCGAGATCTTCACGCAGGCGCACTACCTGTACAGCATTCGCGACGACGCTGAGCTGTCGCCGCTGTTCAAGGACGTCTTCTACTATCACTGGATCGAAGAAGTGCAGCACGCAACGCTGGACGAGATCGAGTGGCAGCGCGTGCACGACGGGATGCAGCCCGAAGCGATCGACGCGGCCGTGACGGATTTCGTCGAGCTGCTGCGCATGGTGGACGGTATTCTGCAGACGCAGGCGACCGCCGATGGCGAGTACTTCTGCAGCAACTCCGGTGCCTTCTTCGATCGCGAGCGATGCAACGCGGTGAAGGCGTGCCTGCTCAAGGCGTATCGACTGCAGTATCTGGTCTCGGGCGCACGCATCGAGCGGTTCCAGCGCGCGCTGTCGAGCAAGCTTACGGCGGGACAGATGCAGAGAGTCGACGCGGCGTTCGCGCCGCTCAGCGCGTACGTGGCTTCCTGAATCTGCTGACGAACTTGTCCGTCTTGCCGCGAATCGCCGGATCGAACACGAGCATCGTGTGATCGTCGTTCGCGACGCGCAGCAAGTCGCTCTGGCCCTCGAACACGAAACCGGCGCGCTCGAAGTCGGCGCGCGCGCGAGCCGGGTCGATACGATGCAGCCGATTGACGATGACGCGCGGATCGCCCGGCTCGCCGACGAAGTCGATGACGCCGACGATGCCGCCCGGCTTCACGGCGCGATAGAGCGCGGCGAGCACGTTTTCCGGATCGACGTGCGGCGCGCCGGCCTTGTCGTCCTCCCAATAGACGTCGTGATACATCATGTTCAGCAGCACGAAGTCGAAATGGTCGGGAGTCAGGGAGTCGGCCCTGATCGTATGCATCGGTAATATCTGGAACGAGATATTCGGGTTGCGTTCGCGCAGCGGCGCGAAGTCGTTGCGGGCCTTCTCGTCGTAGACGAGTGCGACCACCTGACCCTTCGGACCGACGACGCGAGCCATGATCTCGCTGTAGTAGCCGCCATCCGCAATGATGTCGAGCACGTGCATGCGCGGTTCGAGCTGGAGGAACTCGAGCACCGCGGCGGGCTTCCACCTGGCGTCGAACTTGAGCATGTCGGCCGGGCGGCCGGGCCCTGCGACTGCGGCTGCGTAGTCGACGGATGTGCTCGAATGCACTGCGCCGCACGCGATCAGGAGAAGTGCAAGCATCGGCCGCCGCATGACCTACAGCGACTCGAACAGGTATTCGTGCTGGGCATCGCGCAGCGTGAGCGTCTTCTTGGCGCCGCCGCCCACCACGAACTCGAAGCCGCTGACCCCGGGCGAGATCGTGATGAACGATGTCGTGCCGTCCGGGTTGCGGCGCGAAGCGACCTCGCTCTGCCACTCGCCGAAATCGAACGACGTCTTCGTGGCGGAGCGCTGCACGGCGACGTCGCCGAGCACTGCGTTCTTGTAGTGCGCATTGAGCTTGGCGGCCTCCTGCGCATTCGCAGGCACCACGAGAGTCTTGCGGTCCGCGGCAATCTGCGCGAAGAAAGTCTTCGCTGCGGCCGCCAGGTCCGCGTCGGCTTCCGGACGGCCGTCGAACAGCACTTCCTGGAGCTTGCGTCGAAAAACGCCGCGGATCAGCCAACCGGGATCGCCGTTCGTGAGCACGACCGCGCCGACCTGCTGCTCTTGCAGCCACATCATGTCGCTATGAAAGCCGACCATGTCGCCGCCGTGATGCACGACCGGCACGCCATATGTGGTGTCGACCTCGAGGCCCATGCCGTACACCGCATCCTTGCCGATCGGCACCTTCGCTGCGCGCCGCTCCAGCAACGGCCCTTTCGAGATGTAGCGACGGCCGTCGGGCAGCGCGCCGTTCGCGAGCTCCATCGACACGTACTTCAGCATGTCGTTCACGCTGCTCCAGGCGGCGCCTGCTGGGCGCAGAGGGATGATGGAGTAGTTGAGCTCGGAGACCGCGCGCGCTGGCTTGCCATCGACGTCGGGAGCGTGCGGAATCGAATGGTTTCCTGACGAGGCACGCGCGTAGTCGAAGGTCGTCGCCTTCATGCCGAGCGGATCGAATACTTCCGTCTGCATCGCCTTGTCGTACGCGGCGCCGATCTCCAACTGCGGATACAACACATGACCGGCGGTGAATCCGGCGGCGCCCGCGAGCAGATTCGAGTACTGGAACATCTCGCCGAACTTGCTCGTCGGTTGCACGGTGGCAAGCGTGGCCAGCGCGCCTTCGGGCGTAACGCCTTTGAACTGGAACAACCATTCCATGTCCTGCCGCGGCAAACCGGTACACGCGCAGATCAGATGCTCGACCAGCACGCGCCGAGTGGTGTCGGCATTGCCGAGCTTGAACTGCGGCAGGAGCTGCGTGACGGGCTGCTTCCAGGTGATCTTGCCGGCATCGACGAGCTTCGCGAGCAGCAGCGTCGTGAGACCTTTGGTGTTCGACGCGATCATGTACAGCGTGTCGCCATCGACCTTCGCACTGCCACCGAGCTCGCGCGTGCCGAGCCCGCCGGAGAACACGACTTTGCCGTCCTGGATCAGGCCGAGCGACACGCCGGGTACGCCGGTGGCTTGCTGCGCGTCCTCGATGAACTTGGTGAGCTTCGCGATCCGCGCGGCGTCGAGCCGCTGCGCCTTCTTGCCCGCGAACGTTTCGCGCGAGTAGCCCTTCGGCAGCAGCTTGTCGAAGATCAGTGCAACCTGGGCGCCACGCTTTTCGCCGACCGCCTGCGCCATGTCGTAGATCACCACGGTCCAGACATCGTTCGCGAACGAGGCGCCGACGCCGACATCGCGACGCTCGTTGGGAGAAGTCTGATACGTGTAGTTGCGCTGCTTCGACCAGCCGTCCTTGTCGGGTGCATCGGTCGCGACCTTCAGCGGCCACTTTGGCGGCTGATACGCCGCCCAACCAGCGGCAACTGCCGCATCGGCGTCCTTGGCGCGCACGTCGACGATCACGATGCGCGAGTCACCCTCGGGCGCCTCGACGATCGTCGCTGGCCCGCGCGCGGAGACGCTCCAGCCAGCGGGTGCGATGAAAGTGTTGCCGAGCGCCGTGGTCTTCGGGGTGTCCGCGCTCAGCCGCTCCTTCGCAGCAGCCTGGTCCGGTGCGGCGGACTGAGCCGCGGTGCAGACGACGAGCAGAAGTGCCGCTATGAGTGTTCGCATGGGTCGACAGCCCTCGGCGGTTGGCAATTCCGGCCGGGATTGTGCGAGACCGATGCTCGTTTCGTCTATGGCAAACGGGTCAGGTCGTGCGAATCGCGTCCGCTATGCACCGCACGAGGGGTTTGGCATAGCGCACATGGGGGTCGCGCTCGGGATCGTAGATTGCGAAGTCAGCACCGGCGACGCAGCCGGATGCACAAAGCGCGCGGAGCAGGCTACTGAGTTGTGCGTAGTCGAAGCCCGGGCTGCCCGGCGAGTCGACTGCCGGCATGACGGCGTCGTCGAGCACATCGAGATCGACGTGCAGCCATACTTTGTCCAGCCCGCGTGATTCCAATCTCGCGAGCACTGCGCGTGCGGTCGCCTCGATGCCATCCTTCAGCGCTCGTTGCACGGTCCACTGCGTGATGCCGGTGCCGGAGAGGCGACCGTCGCGCTGACCGAGCTGGATGATGTCCGCGTCTTCGGCCAGCGGCTTGCCGACCTGCGGCCAGGCAGTGAGCAGGTCCTCGCCTCGTCCGCTCGCCAGCGCCAGGTCCATTCCGGCGACGGCGCCCAGACGCCGCGCGCTGTCGTAGTTCCCCGGGTGATAGAAGTCGTCGTGACCGTCGACGTGCACCAGCCCGCGACCGCCGCCGAGTCGCGAGCCGTACAAACCACCGAGAAGAACGCTGCAATCGCCGCCGATCACGACGGGGAATCGTCCGCGGCGCAGGATGTCCGCAACCTTCGTCGACAGCTCCAACGAAAACGCGCGGATCGATACGCCATTGCGAATGCGCGTACCGGGCTGCGCCTCGAACTGGTACGTCGGCCGATCGAGCGAGATCACCTCGTCCGCATCGAGCGCTTGCGCGAGGCCCGCTTGCAGCAATGTCTGCGGCGCGCGCCACGTGCCTTGCTGACTGGACCCGAGCGGGCTCAACCCGAGATTGCTCGGCGCCAGTACGATGCTGACCGCCTTATCGCTGGCACGCGCAGGCGTCAACGCCGTCGCAACAGTAGCCAAGAGAAAGTCCCGGCGCGTCAGCCTCATCGCCCCTCCCCACTCTATAACCTCTAATTATTATTACATCGGTTATGGTGCCGGGGGAAGAAACAAGGGGAAACTCAGCACTGCAACATTGGATGCAGTCGCTATCCTTCGATCTCAGCCGGTGGCCATTGCTGCGGTGCTGAGTTTCCCCTCGTTTTCTCTCCCGGCACCGAGATGCAGCTCCAGGCAGCGCGCGAGGGCTTCGCGGTCGAGGGGTTTGGCGAGGTGATCGTCCATGCCGGCCTGGCGGCATTCGAGCTCGTCCTTCTTCATAGCGTTCGCCGTCAGCGCGACGATCGGGATACGCGCACCGCCGTTCTCGCGCGCGCGGATTTCGCGGGTCGCTGCATATCCGTCGAGCACCGGCATCTGGCAGTCCATGAGCACGAGGTCGTAGCCGCCGCGCGCCCACGCATCGACGGCGTCGCGTCCGTTAGCGACGGCGTCGACGCTGTAACCCAGCTTCTCGAGGAAGCGCTTCGCGACTTTTTCGTTCACGACATTGTCTTCCGCGAGCAGGATGCGCTTGCCTGCCCGGCCGAACGTGACAGCAGGCGTCGACGCCACTTCCACGCCACGCTCGCTCGCAACTTCGAAGCAGGCGGTGAACCAGAACGTCGAGCCGGCACCTTCGCTGCTCTCCACGCCCGCTTCGCCGCCCATCAACTCCGCGAGTCGCCGGACGATCGAAAGTCCCAGGCCGGTGCCGCCGTAGCGGCGCGTCGTCGACGCATCGACCTGCGAGAACGGCTTGAACAACGTATGCACGCGATCGGCAGGAATGCCGACGCCGGTATCGCGAACTGCGAGGTCCAGCATCGTGCGGCCCGCCTCCGTCGGTGCAGCGCCGACTGACACTGTCACACTGCCGCGCTCGGTGAACTTCACGGCGTTGCCGCACAAGTTGACGAGAATCTGCCGCAGGCGTCCGGCGTCGCCGCGAAGCAGCGCCGGCACGCTGTCCGCGATCTTCGCGGTCAGCGCCAATCCCTTCGCTTCGGCCGACACGCGCATCATCCGCACGACCTGGTCGACGAGCCCGCGCGGCGCAAACTCCATCGATTCCAGATCCAGCTTGCCCGCCTCGACCTTGGAGAAGTCGAGGATGTCGTTGATGACCGTGAGCAACGCTTGTGCACTGCTGCGTATCGTCTCCGCAGTCTCGCGCTGACCGTTGTCGAGCTGGGTATCGAGCAGCAAGTCGGTCATGCCGATCACGCCGTTCATCGGCGTGCGGATTTCGTGGCTCATGTTCGCCAGGAACTCGCTCTTCGCCTGGCTCGCGACTTGCGCCATCTCCGCCATACGATGCAGCTGTTCGTTGCTGGCGCGCAGCTCGCGCGTACGCTCGCGCAGATCGCGCTCGGCGGCCACTAATCTATCGTGCTCGAGCAGCGACATGCTCTGCCGGATCACGGCGAGCACGATGACGACCGCGGCGCCTACTACAGTCGCGAGCTGCACGGACCGCAGCACATCGGGCACGGCCCAGACGATCGCCAAGGTCACGACGGCCATCGCAACAGCGAGCAGCGGGATCAAGCGCAGCACCGCCTCGCAAACGCGATCCCACGCCGGATTGTGCTCGACCTTGGTCTGCCACACCGACGCGCCGTAACCGATTGCGAGCGCGAATGCCGAAAACCCGAGACTGAGCCAGGTGCCCCCAGCCGGCGTGCGGACGTCGACCTCCCCGTTCCAGATCATCCACACGATGCCGTTGCCGAGCATCGCGGCGAACAGCAGGATCCGGCGACGATCCGGGCGCAGGCGCATGGTCGGTGCCAGCACCACGGCCAGGCAGACCGGCGTGAGCAGGCAGATCGGATAGGTGATCAGGACACCGAGGTCCAGCAGGGCCATCGATCCCTGACGTGGCAAGTACAAGTCGAGTGTGAGCGTGAGCAGCACGAGCGCGAGCGAGAAGACATCCAACAGAAAGGTGCGTAGCTGCAGCTGCCGATCCTTGCGCAGCGCGAGTGCCAGACCGATCACGAAGCACGGACCGAGCGACAGAAACAGCACGTCGCTCACCTGCGGCACCCATACTCCCGTCAGCTCGTAGTAGTCATAGAGGAGATCGCCGACAGCCGTGAGCGTCAGGCCGATCGCGAACCAGCGCCGCGACGCGCGATCGACGCCGGTCGCGTCCGCGACGCCGAGCCACGCAACGATCGCCGCCGCGACATAAGCAACCGTCCAATGCAGGCAATCGAACAGATGCGAGACACGAGGGTCGTCACTCGTCCAGGCCAGCAGGAACAGGACGGCCACGGCCACGCCCGCAAGGACCACGGTCCTTGCAGCGAGTCGGCTGGCGCCCGCACCTGAAAGTCGAAGTGTCACTGTTACTGTGACGGCCCGACGCCGCCAATCTGAATTCAGGCATTCCCTGAATGCGCTGAGGGCCGGGTAAACTCCGCGCACTCGAATCCGCGGAGATGGTCAGTGCGCGCTACCGGTCGGCTCTCGCTACTCGCTTTCACGTTCCTGGTCGCCGCGGCCTACGCGCAGGACACGCCCGAACCCGGCTCCGCCGACGAGATCGCACGGGCCACTACCGAGCCGCAGTTCCTGTCGCCCTGGGTCGCATCGCTCCCCGCCTCGACTTCCGTGCCTTCGCCGCGGACCTTTCTCAGGCGCATTCCGGGCGCAGCGGGCGAGCTGGTCGACTCGGCAACGGCATACGGCTACGCACGCGCGCTCGCCGCCGCCTCGCCGCGCGTCGAGATCTTCACGATCGGCCGCTCGGAAGAAGGCCGCGACATCGTGCTGCTGGCAATCGCGGACGAGGCAGGGATCGGGGCGCTCGATCAGCTGAAGAAGGACACGGCAGCCCTTGCAGATCCGCGCACCACCGATGCCGCCGCGGCCGAGCAGATCGTCGCGCGTGCACGGCCGATCTACTACTTCAATGCAGCGCTGCATTCCGACGAAACCGGCTCGACGGAATCCGTGCTGGAGCTTGCCTACCGGCTGGCCGTGTCCGAGCAGCCGATGATCCAGCGCATCCGCCAGAACATGGTGGTGCTGATCAACCCGGTCTCGAATCCGGATGGACGCGACAAAGTCGTCGAGTGGTTCTATCGCTTTCTGAAAGGCAAGACGGACCGCAGCACGCTGCCGCGGATGTCGCCGCCGTACTGGTCGAAGTACGCCTTCGTCGACATCAACCGCGATGCGCATCAGCTGGTGCACGAAACCACGCGCGCAGTCTCGCGCATGTTCTTCGAATGGCATCCGACCGTCGTGCACGACCTGCACGAGAGCGTTGCGCTGCTGATGTCGTGGAACGGCACCGGGCCGTACAACCCCAACATCGATCCGATCACGTTCACGGAATTCCAGGCGTTGAGCTTCCACGAAGTGCAGACGCTGACCTCGTTCGGCATGCCCGGCGTCTCGACCTGGAATTTCGGCGAGGCGTTCGCGCATCTGTATCTCGACTCGGTGGCGATGAACCACAACTCGATCGGCCGCGGCTACGAGACGTTCGGCAACGGCACCGCGGAAACGCTGGAATGGACGCTGAAGCCGGACCAGACATCGCGCGAGTGGTATCGCGTGCAGCCGCCGCCTGCGAAACCGTTTCGCTGGTCGGCGCGCGACAACGTCAACTACAACGAAACCGCCGCACTCGCGGCCCTCGACCTGGCGGCTACGCAATCGAAAATGTTGTTGCGCAGTTTCTATCGCAAGGGATTCAACTCGTGGCGCAAGGGTGTCGACGAGCCGCCGTACGCCTTCGCGATTCCGCAAGACCAAGGCGATCCGACGCGCGTCGCGCAGCTGATCGCGCGGCTGCAGTCGCAGCACATCGAAGTGCACCGCTCGAATGCCGCGTTCACGGTGCAGGAAGGCGCGTTCGGCGTCGGCACGTACCTGGTGCGGCTCGATCAGCCGTATCGCAACTACGCGGTCGATCTGCTCGCGCCGCAGGTATTTCCGAAGGACGGCGGCGAGCCGTACGACGACGTCTCGTGGGAACTGGCTGCGCACTATCACGTCGCAGCGGTCGCGATTGCGGATCCGACGATCAAAAGTGTGGGCGCGATTGCGATGACCGAAACGCCGCAGCCGCGCGGCAAAGTCACCGGCAGCGGCCCGATGTTCGTGCTCAAGGACACCGGTCAGGAAGGGTTGCTCGAAGCTCGCTATCGACTGTCGAAGCTCAAGATCGAAATCGCGGAACAGGCGTTCAAGGTCGGCGACACGGAATACCCGGCAGGCTCATGGCTGCTGCCCGCGCAATCGGGACTGAGCGGGGCCTTGCAGGATCTGACAGCGCACCTCGCGCTCGACTTCGATTCGATCTCATCCGCTCCCGAGGTCGCGCGTCACGCAGCGAAGGCTCCGCGACTCGGCGTATGGGTGCCGTGGGCCGACACCGACAGCATCGGTTGGCTGCGCCACACGCTCGACGAACGCAACGTCCCCTATTCATATGTGCGGGACGAAGACGTTCGCGCCGGCAACCTGCGCGCGAAGTACGACGTGCTGCTGTATGGGCACGTCGATCTCGAGCTGGCCGAGCAGATTCACGGCCTGCCGAAAGCCTGGGGCCCGATGCCGTTCAAGAAGACGAAACAGACGCCGAGCCACGGCACGCCGGCATCGTCCGAAGACATCACCGGCGGCATCGGTTGGGAAGGCCTCGCGCAGCTGCAGAAATTCGTCGAGAGCGGCGGCATGCTGGTCACGCTCGGCAGCGGCTCGATGCTCGCGCTCGAAGGCGGCATCGTCCGCGGCGTGCGACGCGACTCCGGCGGCGTGCCCCGCAGCGCTGGCAGCGGCGGGGCCGAATCTGCGCAAGCCGCGGTCGAATCCGTCACCCGCACGCCGGGCGCGCACGTGCGGGTTTCGTTTGCGCAGCCCGATCATCCGATCGCGTATGGTTATCCCGCGCACACGCATGTGTTCCGTCAGAACTATCCGCTGTACGCCGTGCCGCGCCGCTGGCTGCGCATGGCGTTCTGCACGACCTGCCTGGACGGGCCGTCCGATCCCGGCGGTGTGGTCATGCAATGGGGCGATACCGGCATCGACGAGCCATTTCTGGTGAGCGGCCAGGTGTGGGGCGAATCGAACCTGATCGGCCGTCCGGCGATTCTCGACATGGCGGTCGGGCGCGGCCGCGTCGTCGCCTTCAACTTCAATCCGTTACAT